>Ga0206815_1032_pt1 | contig 41928 bp, 36 predicted proteins | sample Alteio_BWOrgCont_91_FD_152864 | JGI IMG/M metagenome (GOLD analysis project Ga0206815, IMG submission 152864) | Enriched cells from forest soil in Barre Woods Harvard Forest LTER site, Petersham, Massachusetts, United States -... | ecosystem: Environmental > Terrestrial > Soil > Temperate forest >...
GGCTATCACACGCTATGGCCCCGCTTTCCAGCGGGTTCACCTAACCTCCGGTTTGGTAACTCTACTTATGCGGTCCTACAACCCCGCCGTGCATGCACGACGGTTTGGGCTGTTCCGATTTCGCTCGCCGCTACTATCGGAATCTCTGTGATTTATTTTCCTCCAGGTACTGAGATGGTTCACTTCCCTGGGTTGACTCGCACCCGCCTATGTATTCAGCGGGCCGTAATCCCGTTTTACGGGATTGGGTTTCCCCATTCGGACATCCCCGGGTCAAAGCCTGCTTGCGGCTCACCGAGGCTTTTCGCAGCTTGCCACGTCCTTCGTCGTCTTCTGGCGCCAAGGCATCCACCGTACGCCCTTAGTAGCTTGATCATAAAACTTACCCAACACGTGACCACCGGTTAAGATGGGCATCCAGAGCCCCGCATCGCGGAGCAAAGGATTTTTCCATTTCTTGCAGAATGGAAAAAATCGATGTCGAGCAAGCTCGCCTTTCCACATTTGCTCTACTCGAGTAGAATTTGCAGATTGCGTATCCACGTCATGCACTCGCAAAAATGCACGGCATGATACGCAATGCCAGCCTATTCAGTTGTCAAAGATCTTCGTGTCCGGATCGTCCGGACCGCCCCGCTCCCGGCAGGACGTTCGCTCGCCTTTTTTGAAAAAGGGTGCGAAACAATAAAAAACCCGGCGTCGAGCGCCGGGCCAAGCCGTCCACATACCGTTGGACGGGTTCGCGCGATGCTCGACTCTTTGTTAACCTGTGTTCGTAACCGACCTCACTCCCGGCAGATATTGGTTCCGGAAAGCCCGATCGCCCCTGACACAAACTATTCGTCAAACGAATAGAAAGTATATCAGAATCTTTTGCCTCGTCAAGGACTGGTTTTCACTACAGTGAAAAACCTGTGAATTTCTTACACCTGATACCGAACACGCAGAATTAAAGACGATTCCGCAGCAGGCCCCGCAAAACGGCCACGCTATTTCTTGGCGATCACGCCACAGGCAATACGATCCCCCGCGTTGCCCGCAGGATCCGTCTTCTGGTCGTCGGCCTTGGCATGAATCACCAGCGCCGTTCCGCCATTGCTGAAAATCGAATGACTATCGTCGCCCATCGTTACGCCCGGGGCTACCACTGTGGCCTTCGCCGCGCCGTGCGCATCCACTGTGAAATTCGGCATGTCCCCGGCATGAGGTCCATCGGGATTTTGCAAGCCATGATGCTTCATATCCGGGTTCAGGTGCGGACCCGCACTCGTGAATGCCGGGCCTTCACATTTCGCCGCTTGATGAACGTGAAGCGCATGTTCGCCCGGCGGAAGATTCGTGAAATTAAGCTTAATGCTCACGCCCTTCGACGTCGACGAAAGCATGGCGCTTCCAACGCTGTTTCCCTGCGCGTCATGCATATCAACCTTGACGGGAGCCGCTTTTTGCGCCGCCGCGGAAACGGCAAATGAAAATGCAAACAAACCTGCAATCGCTAGTATGTTGTGGGTTTTCATGAGCCGATTATACTCGCGTTCCGGGCGCGTTGCGCAACAGAAAAATTGGGCGGCCATGAACCGCTTGAGTGACGACTACGTCCAGTCAAAGAAAAGCGTCCTGCTTTCCAAAGCGAAACGTTGACTGCAAAGCTCTGTAATGCAAAGGGTCCAAAGGCTTATTCCAAAGTAAAGGACTCCTGCAAAAGAAAATGGCCGGTCCCTTTTACGGGCCGGCCATTCGCTTCACAAATGGGTATTCTTATCGTCGCGGGGCACTATCCGCGTTTATGGATTTTGTATCCGCCGCGATGGCGCCCGGAACCGCTGAGGAAGCATTTCCCTCGCGCACCAGATACAGCATGAACGGTGTGATTTCGAACGGCATTTTTTCGCGCTCCGCCACGCTCCCCGTTGGTTTCGCCTTCAGCATTTCGAGCTTGTCGCTCCACGGGTCCATCTTGATTCGTCCCCCGAGTGGCAGTGCAACGATCTGGGTTGAAGCCGCTTCCTGTGACGCTGCGGGGCTAGTGGGTCGCTGGGCGGAAGGAACAGACGTCGCCAATATCACATTACCGCCAACGCGGTCTCCCAGGTGCGGACTGATGAGGTTGGGGATTTCCTTTTGACGGGTTTCGAGTGCGTTCAGAAATAACTGGGCGGCTTTGAGTTGATCTTTGTACGGCGAATTCCTAAGCAGTTCACTCGCCTTGACGCTTGCGGACTCTTCTTCCGCCTGTGTACGGGCAAACCCGAAATGACGGAAGGTGTCTTTCTCGTCAAACAGCAGGCGATCGAAGAAGGCATACTGCCCGTCGATCCGATGACCGAGCACCACGTGTGCCACTTCGTGAGCAATCATCGCCGCCAGGCTCGCTTCATCCGGCAATACGTCAATTAATCCACGGCTGAGCACGATAGTGTGGCCGATCGTAAAAGATTCCAGTGTGGAAGTGATGAGAACGCGGCAACGCACTTCCGGCTGAATGTCAAGGTTGTTGGTAACTTCAAGGTTATTAACCACGGTTTCAAGGACTTTGTCCACTTCGCCAGTGGGAGCAATCAGACCGAGACGTTCCAGCCGGTCCACAACATTGTCTTCGGCCTGGCGGTCCCAGCTTCGTTGCGCGGCGATCGGGTTCAGGTCGTTGGACGTGATGCTCTGGTCCTTCACGGGTGTCTGTGACTCGATCATGATCTTGCTGAGTTCCTGCTCCTGCTTGGAATGACCGAGGTTGTATCCCCACAGGCGTGTCTGCGCTTTGAAGGACAGCTTCTTGGCCAGGGCATAGGTCAAATTTGACTCTTCACTGTAGATAAAAGCAGGTAGCCAAAGGTTGGGACCGGAATTCACGCGCCAGCTATCAAAATGGAAATAGTAGTTGGTTCGCGAACCGCCCCCGTAGGCGCCATTGAACCGCACGATATGAAAATCTTGATCCTCCACCCAGATACGTCCAGCGAAGCGCCCTTTGCCTGACTTCGGCAGGGGGGTTACGTCGAACACCAGGGTGCGAACTTCGCCAAGGAATTCGCGGCGAACATAATCAAATTTGTAGTGATTCGTGTCGAAGCCGTCCTCATCGACGTAAATCATCTGCAGGAATCCACGGGGGAGGTATTCCATGGAGAGTGAGAACATATTTCCGAGCCCCCCAAACAGTTTCTTCTTTACTCCACCGGTACTGTCGTCGCCGTCGGTCAGGGCCTCGAGCTGGATCCCATTCTTAAGGATCGCGCGGCCCATAAAATATTTGTCACCGGCCGGCACGGTTCCCAGATCCTTATCGCCTTTCAGGTTCTGGATATATGTTTCTACGAGCGGCGTGTACTGGCTGAGCGTATTCATCTCGGCCTTTTCCTGGCTGATAATGCGGTTAACCGCTTGGTCCAACGCCCCGCCCTGTTGGGCCGAAGCGCGGAGCGGCAGAGCGCTCAGAGCCAGGATTACCAATGCCGCCTTAAGAGTGCGCATGTTTCCTCCAACCCTTTGTAAACTTTAATACGCGGTCTGAAAAACAATGTGGATCACAGCCGGAAAATCAACGGCATGTCCATTCGACATAGCGGGTTTATATTTGATCTGCTGGGCCGCTCGGATGGCAGCTTCATCTAATCCATGTCCCAGGCCCTTCACAACACGATTGACGTGGACCTCACCACCCGATGCCGGAAAGACCACATCCAGCAACACTTCGCCTTCGAGGTTCAGCTTCAAGGCCTCTGCCGAATACACCGGCTTCGGTTTTGAGATAATGGTCACGGACTCAACCGCTGCTGCGTCGTTGGCCGTCTTCGTTCTTGGCGCTTCGGCAACCTGATCGTTCTGGTTGGAAAACCCGGTGGCCTGCACCGTTCGGCGCCCTCCCCCGGATGGAGGAATTGCGACACCGTTGCCGAATCCGGTGCTGGCAACTGTGCCTCGTACACCGTTCGCGCCGCCCGTGCCGTTTCCGTATCCAGGACCCCCTGGCAATGCCGCAGAACCAAAGGCACCGATGTTGGCTCGTTTGGTGGGATCGCTTTTCCCGGTGGCACCGTCGGGGTCGCCAAATCCACCGGTTTGAACCTTGTCGAGCGCTTTATCAACTGTTGCCGGAGCCGAACTCCCTGTGGTCATCAATCCGGTCTTCACAGGCTCTCTAGGACGTGCGGGTTGGCTATTGTCGGTCACCAGTTTTAACGGCTGAAATGTCTCATTAACCTTTGGCAGTTCTGCTTCACTCACCTGGCGTAGCTTTGGCTTCGGCGCCTCGATCTTAGGCGCAAAAAATTTGACGACTTGTATCTTTGGTGCGGGCTGCACGACCGGTGGTGGCGGCTGGACCCTAACAATCTTGGCCACAGGAGGTTTAGGCGGCGGCGGTGGCGGCGGAGCCTCCAGCGGAGGCCCGGTGAGTTCGGTCACCATGTACATTGCCCTGGGCATCAGTTTTTGGGGAAACAATAGCGGAATGGAGACAACGAACACCGCCAAGACCACTTGGATCACCAAGCTGGTACCCAACGCACCCATGCGAGGCTTGGTGTTGGGGAGAAGATCGAAGCGGGCACCGATCGGTCGATTCCCAACCATGGCCTTCCACGCATCTGGTCCTGGACGAGGCGTACCGTTTTCGGCCCTGAGCCGAAGACTTCCGTGGGTCAATTGCTCTGCAGTTGTTGTCATATCGTCACTTCGCTTGGGTCGTTACTGTTGCCCTGTTGAGATGCGTGCGCGTGAAGACAGCTGTCGCCTGCAGATTTCGTACTGAAGGCTGGCGCTGCCGCGTACGGGTACAAATGTACTGGCCCGGGCTGGGGGGCTGAATAGGACTTTTGTACTACTGTTGCTTAAAAGCCAACCAAGTGTCGCAGCCGCATAAACACGGCCTAAATCGTGAATATCATAGGAACTTGATCGCCGGTCCGTCATCGATTTCTCGAAAAATATTCTCAGTAACCAACACGGCCGCCATTCTAATTTGTAAGGCTCCGAACATCCAACGGGTAAAAACCCTAAATCGAGCTAATAGTTCTGGTAGAAAATGTTTCTCTGTGGAATCCTTGCTAACTTATTGATTCTAAGCACCATTTCAACTCGCCCTATTTCGAGTCAGATATTTTTGCCTCATGTCCCGTCGTCGCCCTCTACGCTGGCCGCGCCTGAACTCTTGAGCCTGGTTCCGGGAGTTCAAATCCACGGAGCAGGCGAATGAAAAAGAGAAGAATTTAGAATTTCGCTTCGTTTTTCCTCGCCATCCAAACACACGATATAGATTTTTCGTGTTGCGCGATGTACCCTTTTGTACGGTACTTCGGTTCGACCGGCAGACGGGCTCGTGGACCGCTTCCAAATATTAGATCCTGATGAATTTTCAGGCAGAAAAAGCATTCGCCCACTAAACCCCTTAACTCATTGACCCTGAAGAGGTTCAACTCAGCACCGTTTCGGGTTAGGATGTCTTCGCCTCATGTCGCCCGTTGCCATCTACGCTGATCGTGCCTTCACTCCGTTCGATGAGATTTCCGATGCTGTAGTTGTCGTGGAGCGAAACAAAATAGTCGCCGTTGGCACGAGGCAGCAGATCAAAGTGCCGCACGGAGCCCGCGAATTGTCTGTGCCTGGAACGCTTGTGCCTGGTTTCGTGGACGTTCATATCCACGGAGCAGGCGGACACGATGTGATGGAAAGCACGCCTGCGGCCTTCCAAGCCATCACAACAGCGGTTGCGCAACACGGCACAACATCCCTGGTAGCTACCACGGTCACAGCGAGTGAGCTGGACACTTGCCGTGCCACTGCCGGCATCGCGAAATTTATGCTTGTTCCCGGGGAAACTGAATTCGACATTTCGGGCGGGCTGAGTGCTGAAATTCTGGGGATTCATTTCGAAGGACCCTTCATCAGTGCTGCAAGGCGGGGCGTACATCCCGCCGAATGGATTGCCGCTCCCTCGCTCTCCCTGCTGTCCCGGCTTCTGAGCTCGGCCTGCGGCACGGCCAAAATTCTAACGCTGGCCCCGGAGCTACCTGGCTCATTGGAGCTCGTCGCCGCGGCCCGTGATGCAGGTCTGGTGGTTTCCCTGGGCCATACCGACGCAACTTACGATCAAGCGCAAGATGCGATCGCAGCCGGAGCGCGCCACGCGGCCCACGTCTTCAATGCCATGCGCCCGTTTTCGCATCGCGAAACCGGAGTGCTGGGCGCCGTGCTAACCTCGCCAAACGTGAGCGCTGAATTGATTGCCGATGGGATTCACGTGGACGCCGCAGCGATGCGCGTGCTTCTGGAATTAAAAACCGCGGAGCGCGTGATCCTGGTAAGCGATGGCACGTCGGCCACGGGAATGCCCGACGGCAAGTATCAATTGGGAATGTTCGAAGTCACGGTATCGGGCGGCGTGTGCCGCAATGCGGAAGGAAAACTCGCAGGCAGCACGCTGACTCTTGACCGCGCCCTGCAAAACATCGTCGCACTGGGGGTTCCACTCAGTGCTGCTCTCCGCATGGTGACTGTAAACCCGGCAAGGCAGATCGGTCTTGGCTCACGCAAGGGCATGCTCGCGGTAGGAGCGGATGCGGACATCGTCGTTCTGGACGGCAATTTGGAAGTTTCTGGAGTGATGACTCGCGGGGTAGGACTGTTCTAGAACGTGGATGATTCACGGATGTTACTTGTTCATTGGGATATGCAATTCGGAGGATAACTGATAAGGATCGAACGGGCTGCACGCAAAATATCTGTCGCCAACTTTAATGGTCGGAACTTTTCGGCGGCCCTTATTGACCTGCAACACGAGTTCCTCGGCGTCAGGGTCCTCATCAATGTTCACTTCAGAGTAGGCTACGCCTCGATCTTTTAGAAATTGCTTGGCGCGGCGGCAATCCACGCACCAACTTGTGCTGTAAATTGTGATTTCGTCCATAGTCAATTCGATGACGGCAGGCTCGGCTGAGATGCAAATTAGCTGCGGGATGTAGCATGAGCAGCACTAGCGGCCGCCGGCGCCCCCCGAGACTTGCCGGCAACTTGCAGCCGTATTTCCGCCCGTGCCAGCGCCCTCTGTACGCGCTCCCAATCCACGTTTGGATCGTTGGGGTTGGCGAGGCGTTTCTGCGCACGATCGCGGGCTGATTGGGCCCGCGGCACATCAATGTCCTCTGCCCGCTCCGCGGCATCCGCGAGAACGATTACACGATCCGCGAGAACTTCCACGAATCCGCCGATGGCGGTGCACGCTTGCGTTTGGTTGCCGGCACGATACGTCAACTCACCGATTCCCATCTCGGCAAGCAGCGCAGTGTGACCGGGAAGCACGCCGATGTAACCACCCAGCACGGGAATCTGTGCTTCGCTCGCTGTTTCGCGCGCGATCAGGTGCGTCGGTGTAACAACTTCTAGTGTGAATGAGTCAGCCATTATTTATCGTGATTTTGGACCCGTAGTTCGTGTCCCCAGGAACCCGTGCTGTCCGGTTTTCACGGATCACGAGTTCCGAAGCACCCATCACGGTTCTACGCCGTGGCGGCCATCTTCTCGGCCTTCTCCCGAGCCTCTTCGATCGTGCCCACCATGTAAAACGCCTGCTCCGGAATATCGTCGTGCTTGCCTTCGACGATTTCCTTAAAGCCGCGCACGTTGTCGGCAATTTTCACGTACTTGCCTTCGAGTCCTGTGAATTGTTGCGCCACGAACATGGGCTGCGAAAGGAATTTTTCGATCTTTCTCGCGCGTGCCACGGACTGCTTGTCTTCATCGGAAAGTTCTTCGATGCCCAGAATGGCGATGATGTCCTGCAGGTCCTTGTAGCGTTGCAGAACGCCTTTCACCGCACGCGCCGTATTGTAGTGATCCTCTCCGACGATGCGCGGATCGAGAATGCGCGAATAGCTGGCCAGCGGATCGACCGCGGGATAAATTCCGCGCTCCACGATCTGCCGGCTGAGATTTGTGGTCGCATCCAGGTGAGAAAACGTAGCCGCAGGAGCAGGATCGGTGTAGTCGTCCGCCGGCACGTAGATGGCCTGCACGGAAGTAATAGATCCGTGCTTGGTGGACGTGATGCGCTCCTGCAATTCGCCGATTTCGGTGTTGAGGTTGGGCTGGTATCCCACCGCGGACGGCATGCGTCCGAGCAGCGCCGAGACTTCCGAACCGGCCTGCACGAACCGGAAAATATTGTCAATGAACAACAGCACGTCCAGACCCTCTTCGTCACGGAAATATTCCGCGACGGTCAGGCCGGTCAATCCCACGCGCAGACGCGCTCCGGGCGGTTCCGTCATCTGTCCATAAATCAGCGCGGCGCGCGACTTTTCGGAATTGCCGGGCACGACGACGCCGGACTCCTGCATTTCAAGCCACAGGTCATTGCCCTCGCGCGTACGTTCCCCCACGCCGGCAAACACGGACACACCGCCATGCTTAAGCGCGACGTTGTGAATCAGCTCTTGAATCAGAACCGTCTTGCCTACGCCTGCGCCCCCGAATAGACCAATCTTGCCGCCCTTGAGGTATGGCTCGAACAAGTCCACCACCTTGATGCCCGTTTCAAACATCTCAAGAGTGGTGGACTGGTCTTCCAAAGAAGGCGCAGGCCGGTGAATCGGGTAGCGTTTTTCTGTCGCCACAGGACCAAGCCCGTCGACAGGTTCGCCCAGCACGTTCATCACGCGTCCCAGCGTCGCGCGGCCTACGGGAACAGAAATCGGACCGCCAAGGTCCACGGCCTTCATACCGCGCACCACGCCTTCGGTCGCCGTCATAGCCACGGCGCGCACGCGTCCTTCGCCCAAGTGTTGCGCGACTTCCGCGACAATGTTGATCGGCTCCGGACCCTCGAAGCCTTCGCTCGTGATATGCACGGCATTGTGAATTTCCGGCAAGTGGTGCTCGGGAAATTGCACGTCCACAACCGGTCCGATCACCTGAATGACCTGGCCGACGTTTCCTGTTTCATGTTGCGCCATCTATGGCTCCTTGTGTCTGATCCGTTGATCCGTGATCGTGATTCGTGAGTGGTAATTCGCGAAACCCTCAAGTTTTTGCCACAGCGTTTAGCGCAGAAACCACGAATCACAAATTACGATTCCCCACGCTAACCCGCCGATGCCGCGCCGCTTACGACTTCGATGATTTCCCGGGTGATCGCGGCCTGGCGGACCTTGTTCATGTGCAGCGTCAGCGCATCGATCACATCGGAGGCGTTGCTGGTGGCCGATTCCATGGCTGTCATGCGCGCGGCATGCTCTGCCGCCGAGGTTTCAGCCAGCATGCGGTAAACCTGCATCTCGACGTAGCGCGGCACCAGTTTGTTGAAAATTTCGGCCGCAGGCTGCTCGTAGATGTAATCCACTGGCTCCGCAGAAGAGGGCGGCGGAGCGTCTTTTTCCGGTGCGGCAAGCGCAACCGGATCCAGCGGCAGCAGTTTCTCCACTCGCACGATCTGTGCCATCACATTCTTGAACTCGTTGTACACCAGGTACACCGAATCCGCCTGCTCGGCCTGATAGACTTTCATTAATTCCGCGGCGATCTCCCGGGCCTTGCCAAGATCGGCGCGCGTGGTGATGTCCACATATTCGCCGGCGATTTTCCAGGCTCGCTTGCGGAAGGCGTCGCGGCTCTTCTTCGCGATCGTAATCACTTCCACCGACTTGTCCTGCTTCTCGCGCAGAAACTCAAACGCTCGCCGCAGCACATTGGAGTTGAATGCCCCGGCCAGTCCGCGTTCGCCGGCAGTGACCACGACGAGCACGCGTTTTTCCTCGCGCTGCGTTAACAACGGAAATTGTTCGGGATTCTCGATGCGCGACATCGCGGACCGCAATACTTCCCGGATACCCGCCGCGTAAGGGCGCAGGGACACGGCCGTTTCCTGCGCGCGACGTAACCTTGCCGCGGCAATAAATTTCATGGCGCGAGTAATTTGCTGGGTGTTCTTGACCGAGCGAATGCGCCGCCGGAAATCGAGAAGTGTGGGCATCGGATGATTCCGTTCGCGTGATCAGGCGCGGGCCGCTGCTGCGCCAGCCTGGAAGCTCTCCTTGAATTCCCCGACGGCGCGTTTCAATTCCGCGCGCAGATCATCGGTAATTTGTTTTTTCTCGGCAATTTGCGCCAGCAGCACGCCATACCGTGTGTGCACAAATTCGATCAGGCCGCTCTCAAATCGCTGGACGTCCGCTACCGCAACATCATCGAGCAAACCGGTGGTGCCGGCGAATATTTGCAGGACCTGTTCTTCAACGCTGAGCGGGGAAAATTGTCCCTGCTTGAGGACCTCGACCAGCCGCTGCCCTCGCGCAAGTTGCGCCTGCGTGGCTTTATCGAGCTGGTCGGAACCGAATTGCGCAAAAGCCGCCAGCTCGCGGTACTGGGCCAGATCGAGACGCAAAGACCCGGCCACCTGCCGCACCGCTTTAATTTGCGCGTTGCCGCCGACGCGGCTTACCGAGAGACCTACGTTAATAGCAGGCCTGACGCCGCTATTGAACAAGTCGGCTTCCAGATAAATCTGCCCGTCGGTAATGGAAATCACGTTGGTGGGAATGTAAGCCGACACGTCGCCTGCCTGCGTTTCAATCACCGGCAGTGCGGTCAATGACCCTCCGCCGAGCTTGTCGTTGAGTTTCGCGGCACGCTCCAACAATCGGGAGTGAAGATAAAACACGTCGCCAGGAAACGCTTCACGTCCCGGCGGGCGCCGCAGCAGCAGCGAGATTTCACGGTAGGCTTGCGCGTGCTTGGAAAGGTCGTCGTAGAAGCAAACTGCGTGGCGGCTACTATCGCGAAAAAATTCGCCCATGGCGCAAGCCGCATACGGCGCAATGTATTGCAAGGTGGCCGGTTCAGTCGCGGATGCCGCCACGACGATCGTGTAATCCATCGCGCCTGCGTCCGTCAAAATTTTCACAACCTGCGCGATTGTCGAGCGCTTCTGGCCGATCGCGCAGTAGATGCAGATTACGTTGCCGCCTTTCTGGTTGATGATCGTGTCCAGAATGATGGCCGTTTTGCCGGTCTGGCGGTCGCCGATGATGAGCTCGCGCTGTCCGCGACCAATGGGAATCATCGAGTCAATGGACTTGATGCCCGTCTGCAGCGGCTCGCGCACAGGCTGGCGGTCGACAACGCCCGGGGCAATACGCTCGATGGGGATGCGCTTGTCGGTGACGATGGGGCCCTTGCCATCCAGCGGAACGCCCAGCGGGTTCACCACGCGGCCCACCATGGCTTCGCCCACCGGCGCCGACATGATGGTCCCTGTACGTTTTACGGTATCGCCTTCCTGAACCAGCGTGTATTCTCCGAGCAATACCGCGCCAACCTGATCTTCTTCCAGGTTGAGCGCGATGCCGAAAACGTCATGCGGGAACGACAACATTTCGCCGGACATCGCTTTTTCCAAGCCGTAAATGCGCGCGATGCCGTCGCCCACGGAAATCACCGTGCCAACTTCCTCGACGGCCACAGCCTGCTCGTAATTGGCGATCTGCGCCTGCAGAATCTTTGTAATTTCATCCGCTTTAATCGAAGCCATCCGCGCTCCTATTCCGAAATCATCCGGGCGCGCAAGCGGTCCAATCTCGCGCGCACCGACCCGTCGTAAATCGTCGAACCTATTTTTATGACCGCGCCGCCAATCAGCGCCGGATTCGTATGGAACTCCGCCTGCACTTTTTTTCCGGTCAGCTTTGCCAGCGCCACATCGAGTTCCGCGCGCTCCCCGGCGGTCAGTTCCTCGGCGGAAGTTACCATCGCTTGCGTGATGCCCCTGCGCGCATCGAGCAATGCGCTGAATGCTTGCTCGATTTCAGGAAGCATTCCCGCGCGCCGGTGGTCCACAATCACGAACAGATAATTGCGCAGCGTGCGGCTCGCACCCATTCGTTCCACAAGCTTCTCGATCACGTTATGCTTGCTGGCCCGCGCGATCGAAGGGTTCGCCAGAAAGGAATGCAACTCGGGCGATTCGCGGACCATCGCCGCGAACGCCGCAAGCTCCTGCTTCACCAGGTCGGCTTGCTTGTTTTCGAGCGCGACGTCCACCAGGGCGCCCGCATATCGTGCGGCCAAGGCGTTCAATTCTTGCTCCCTCCGAGCTTTCCCAGGAATGCGTGAAACATGTCGGCACGGATTTGAGAATTCATCCCGGCCGTCACCAGCGTTGCGGCACGCTCCACAGCCATCGAAGCCGCCAGCGCCCGTAATTCCTGCTGCGCGGCGCGTTCTGACGCGGACAGCTCCGCGCGCGCCGCCAACTTAATCTTTTCGATTTCGGCTTGCCCTGAAACACGCAGCCGCTCAGCCTCAGCAGCCGAATCGCGCCGCCCCGCTTCGTGCATCTCTTTCACTTCCTGGCCGAGTCGAGCGATTTTTGACTCCACGTCATGCAGTTCGCGGTCGGCCTCGGCTTTGGCGGCGGAGGCTTCCGTAATGCTCGCCGCGATGGCCCTGGCATTGCCGCGGAAATACGCTCCGCCATGTTTTGCGAGCAAGTACGCGATGCCGCCAAAAACAATTAGAAAATTGAGCCACCGGAATATAAGTCCCGTGGGCGATTCTGCGGGATCCGGCTGTGCTGCCTCAGCAGCCAACACAGGAAGTCCAGCCATCAGGAACGCGAACAGCATGATTGTAATTGCGCTCGCGAAGACCATTGCGCGGCGGCGGAAAGTCCTCATGAAGCTTGGCCTCCCGCAAGGATGGAGTGGGCGATTTCGCCCGCCAGTTGGCCGCTGGACTGCTCCAACTGCCCTCGTGTTGCTTCAACCTCAGCGGCTAACGCCTGCTTGGCGACCTGTAGCTCCTGCTGGGCCGCCACGCGCGCGGCTTGAATCTTGGTCTGGCGTTCCTCCAGAACTTGACGGCGGGCCGCTTCCTGCTCGGTGAAGATTTCCCCGCGCGCCTTTTTCAGCGCGTCATTATAGGCACGAAGCTTTTCCTGCACCGCTGCGCGACTCGCTTCCGCTTCCTGCCGTGCGCCTTCGGCCCGCCTGTGACGCTCTGCCATCACGCGCTCGATAGGGGCGAAGAAGCTCCAGCGGAGGAAGAGATAAAAAAGAAAAACGAAAATGACGGTAGGCACAGCCGCGAGGAACAACGCACCTAGTTGTCTTAAAATTTCCACGTTTTAGTCTGGGGCACCCGACAATGCCCATGCATATCTCTTGCCCAGTCCGGAGGCACACACCCACTTCAGGGCCGTTCTCGGCCAGGACAAAGGAGTGATTTTATAACATCTAGACCCCTTTCGCGCAAGACCTTGTCCTCGTGGACCTCAATCAGATTTGGAGAAGCCTGCTCTCACGACTCTTCAAGTGTGGACTCTGTATCGGCGGGTTGAGCCGAATAGGCCACCCGTGGTGTCTATACAGATATGCGGAACATTCGCTTTCGACTAGTACTTCCAATTGTCTTTGGGTTCCTTGCCGTTGCGCTTATGGCCTGGGATTACGAAAACCAGCGCATGGTCGAAATTGTCGGCATGGGCTGGGATACCGGCCCTCCGATGTGGCCGTATAGGGCCATAAGCGATTTGTTATTCGCGGTTAACGCACCGGCGTATGTGCTTGCGGCACCGTTCTTCTTTTTTCATTACATGCAAACGGCTTCAACGCGATACCCGTTACTGTTTCCGTTGATCGTGTTCTGGTGGTGGTGGATTGGAACTCGGATCGACTTTGGTGTTCTTGTCTGGCGACACTATCGGCACCCGAAGTTAGCTGCAGGATTGCTTGTTGTGATTGCAGTTGTCCCAGTTTATTTTGGTTGTGTCGGCGCTCTCGACGGATTCGAGTGGTGGAAAGAATACGGTCGGACAAGTCCGCCAGTTAATTCCATAGTTCTTATCGGAATTGTGGGCCCCGCTCTTTGGTTTTTGGTTCTGGCTAGCGGAGCGCTCAAGGGGGCAATACAACTCGCCAAGTGGAGGCTTCCACTTCCAACGGAGACGCGCCCCAAGTACATGAAGTTTGCTGTTGGGACCACGCTCTTCTTTCTGTATGTCGTGGTGGTCGCTCTATTTGGCAGGACTCGGCCTGTGATTGTTGATCACGACTCATGTGTTATCGACCGGCTCAACGGGCTAGGATGTTTGCACGGAAATATCGTCGATGAAAGCGGCAAATCCGTAAGTGGCATCATGGTGGATCTCATTCCTACTTATAAGACTGGGGATGCCAGATGGATCGCGACGAAACATGATTGGACAGATGAGCAAGGGAGATACAATCTCAATCAACTTGAACCGGGCGAGTATTTCTTGGCTGTCCATGGCGATGATGCACCTGATTCGGATTATCCATTTGCTACTGCCTACTATCCCGGAGTTGAAAACGAAACGACCGCCAGCAGTGTGACAATCACAACCTCTTCGCACACCAACATCGATCAACTCCGGCTGCGCAGACTTGAGGTTATGACCATTAAGGTGACCGTTATGTGGGCGGACGGGACACGACCTGAACGAAGCAACCTCAGATTCCACAATGCCACCTACCCTCAGCAAGCTTCGATTGGGCGCACAGAGCCTCAGGTCGATGATGGGATGGGACAGTTCACTCTACCAACGGGGTTTGAATATGACGCACTAGCATATGTCCAGTGCGACTCAGGGAAAATTATTGAGTCACGCGAATCGAGGCCAGTTCAACATATCACCGTTGGAAAGGGCTCCACACCAGCCGGGATGACTTTTGTCATACCAGGCCCACCATGCAAGCCAGACTGAGCGGAAGCCATTCCTAACGCCGCAGTTCTTTCCTCGGTCCTGCCGGGTAAGTCATTTTCAAGGAATGTGACAAACTACCGTTCAGATTGCCTCGCAATAGCAGGGGGTTTGAATTTGTGGGACGCCGATTGGGCTTTGGCCGGATCGGCATGCCATACACTTAGGGAAGGGCTTGTATTTCTTGCCGCTCCTGAAGACGGCGCGCTAGAATGACTCGGGCCGATGGACCCTGATTAATTTTTCCTCCTGCCGCACTGGAGCAACGAGGAGCGTTTGATGTCCGCATTTCCCGGCGTGGATTTCCTGGACTTCGATTCCCTCCTGAATGACGAGGAGCGGCTGGCGCGGGGCACCGCGCGGCAATTTGTCGACGAGCAAGTGCTCCCCATCATCGAAAAATGCAATCGTGACGCGAAGTTCCCCATGGAACTGGTTCCCCAACTTGGAGAACTGGGATTTTTCGGCGCGAATCTGGAAGGCTACGGCTGCGCGCAAATGTCCAATGTGGCCTATGGACTGGTGATGCAGGAGCTTGAGCGCGGCGACTCCGGTTTGCGCAGCTTTGTTTCCGTGCAAAGCGCCTTGGTGATGTATCCCATCTACAGATACGGTTCAGCAGAGCAAAAAGACAAATGGGTTCCGCGTTTGCAAAGCGGGAAGGCAATTGGCTGCTTCGGTCTAACGGAACCGCAGTTCGGCTCAAACCCCGGCGGAATGTTGACGCGGGCGGTGCGGCGCGGCGACCGCTATATCCTCAATGGCGAAAAGATGTGGATTACCAACGGTTCGATCGCCGATGTCTCGGTAGTCTGGGCGAAGTGCGAAGACGAGCGCATTCGTGGCTTCCTGGTCGAAAAAGGCGCTCCAGGATTCACGGCGTCCGATGTGCACGGAAAGTTATCCCTTCGCGCCTCGGTCACTTCCAGCCTGGCCATGAACAACTGCGAGATACCGGCGCAAAATGTGCTGGCTGGAGTGGACGGACTGGAAAGCGCCCTCTCCTGTCTGACGCAGGCGCGCTACGGTATCGGCTGGGGTGTGATCGGGGCGGCCATGGCTTGCTACAACACAGCTCTCGAATACGCCAAGACGCGCAAGCAGTTTCAGAACAAACCCATTGCTTCACACCAGCTTGTGCAGGACAAACTGGTGTTCATGATTACCGAGATTTCCAAGGCGCAATTGCTTGCGCTGCAGGTAGGCAGGCTGAAGGACCAGGACCGTTTACATCACACGCACGTCTCCATGCTGAAGATGAACAATGTCTGGATGGCCATGGAAACGGCGCGGAAGGCCCGCGACATCCTGGGCGCCAATGGAATCGTCGACGATTACTGCGTCATGCGCCACATGAACAATCTCGAATCGGTCTACACCTACGAGGGCACGCATGACATTCACCGCCTGATTATAGGCGAGCGCATTACGGGTATTCCCGCCTATTTTTAAGCCCGAGGAGGGCCCGATGTTTCGGAGCAACGGCTATCTTTTTTCGGCTTGGCACATTCTTCCGGGATTTCTGATGCTGGCGCTGTTAGTGGCTGCCGCGCCGCCCACCGCAGGCGCCGAAAGACCGAAAATCCGCACCATCACGGCATTCATTCGCCTGGATGCCACCCAATACCGGCAACAGGTCGCGGAAACCCTGACCATGCTGCGCGCTGCGAAAGTGGAATTCGAGAAGTTCGGCTACGAAGTTCAAACCATCCGCATCGCGACACAGCCTTTCGGGGAATATACGCGCGGAATGTCCAGCCCAGACGCATTGGCGTTCTTCCATGATCTCGACAGCCTCGCCAAGCAGGAAAATGTTTTGGTCAGCATTGGCCCGGCGATGATTTCGGAAAAAGACGATTCCCAGGAGGCGCAGCTTCTCACCCAAATTCTCGCCTCCAGCAGCAATCTGAACGGCAGCATTGTGGTGGCGGATGAGAAGGGTGTTCAGTGGCCGGCCGTGCGCGCGGCTGCCGGCGTAATGAAATACCTGGAAAACCACACCGATCACAGTCTGGGCAATTTTCGCTTCGCGGCGATTGCCAATGTGGCGCCCTACACTCCGTTCTTTCCGGCGGCATATCATCAGGGGCTCGGAAATCAATTTGCAGTCGCGCTGCAATCGGCAAACGTGGTCGCCGCGATCATGGCCGTCGGCGGCGATCCAGAAACAATCAAGCAGGCCTTGATTGCCGAGTTGGGAATGCATGCCCAAACGATCGAGGACGCCGCGAATAAAATTGATACCGAAACAGGGTGGACCTACATGGGGCTTGATCTTTCTCCCGCGCCCCTTAAGGAAGTTTCCATCGGCTCGGCTACGGCGGGATACAGCGGCGGCAGGTTCGGCACCAGTGGCACGCTCACCGCAGCGGCTACGATTACCTCCGCGCTTCGCGATATCACGGTAAAGAAAACTGGATTTTCAGGATTGATGATGCCGGTTCTCGAAGACACACGGCTCGCGCAGCTTTGGAGCGAAGGCGCGCTCTCGATGGATCAACTGCTGGCCTATTCGGCAGTGTGCGGCACCGGCCTGGACACCATTCCGCTGCCGGGAGATGTAACGGAGCAACAACTGGCGCGCATCATCGGCGACGTCGCCAGCCTCTCGGCAAAATTATCCAAGCCCCTGACGGCGCGACTGCTGCCCGTTGCCAATGCAAAACCCGGCGACCACACCACGTTCGACGATCCTAATCTGGTAAATACCGTCCTGCAGCCGCTGCCGTAACAGTTCAGAGATTGTCCACGCGATGACTAATTTTGAGCGTTCAACACGGAAACTTTCACGCGACTATCTTTCGTGTCCGTCCATGCGAACATCACGGCATCACCATCGCGCCCAATCCGAGGGAAACCCCCGGAAGTTCCCGACTCCGTCGTTCCAATTAGCAACGAAGGATGCAGCGTTCCGTCCTTATCAATCCGGCGAGCTCGCAACTGATGAGCTTTGTCAGCCCTCTCGAGCCAGCTCACCACTGCATTTCCGGAATCCAACACGACAATCCCGACGCGGCCGGCTGGATTTCCTTCGTCAACTTGTACTGGTGGTCCAAAATTAATTCCGCCATCGACTGAAAACGCCATTTCCACCTTGGGTTTGTCGTTTGGCGCCGTAAACCATGCGACCGCAACCTGATTGCCGTGCGCGGAAATGGCGGGCCCGTTGATGGGGCAGCCGTAAATCTTCCACATGTCCGCGAAGACTGTTTTTGGTTCAGACCACTTCGTTCCATCGAACCGCACGATTGCGGTATCGCGAATTTCCTTGTCGGATCGATCTCGATATACGGCTAGAAGATTGTTGCCGACGCGGACTGCCGAAGGCTGACAGCATTCACACACCCGGTTGTCTATCGAAATTTCAGGGCCTAGCTTGCCGTCCTGGCTGATGCTGGTGTACATCATGGCGACATCGCCGCCGCTGTCCGGCCCTTTTAGTTTGCGGCTATCGAGCCAGATCGCTCCAATGCCACCATCGGGAGCGGGAGTCAGCGACACAAATCCATGTTCGTTGGGTGTACGATCCCGGTGGGGAACGACCGGCTTGCTCCAAGTGCGCCCGTCATCGTGAGAGAAAGCCACATTGATGTTATAACCGTCGCTCTTAGGGATGGACATCATCCAGTGAGCAGCAAGCACGCCTCCGCCCATCGGAAGTACGGAAGGAAAATCGGCATAGTTAACGACAAGTTCGTCATTTTCTATAATTGTTTGTGGTGCGGACCACTTATCATCTTTCCGGATCGAAAATTTCAGGGCAGGCGAACCTGATTCCGTGGTTTCAATCCAGCTCAAATACGCTTGGCCATTTGGCCCAACGGCCAGATTCGGCTGAGCGCTGTCCGGGCCCGCCGGCGAGGTAATCTCCTGCAATTTTTCGGCGGCGACAGGTTTGGCTTGGTGGCAGCTCGTAAAAACAATGGCGGCAACCGCCAGCAAACCAGGCAGGATCCTAAAATTGTGCTGTTTCATGGCACCCTTTACGAGAAATCACAACGCGAGCGGCGGAACTGGCCCGCGATGTGGCTCCGTCAACTTCTTGACCGGCCAAATAAACTGAACATCTAAACTGAACATCGCTGCGTTCTGGATTGAGTCTACCTGTTGAGCGCAAGGCTGCCAAGTCTGGCAACATTCATGCCGCGTGAAATGCCAATGACTCGACGGGATCTTATGGGAAAATCGCTGCTCGGAGGTTGGTTTCCATCCTCCGAGTACCGATTTCTATAATCAAGACGGGCTGGCTATTCGTACGCAGGCGGAAAATGCAGGGCCGAACAACGAGGCAGGAATTCGATCTGCCTTACACCAGAACTTCAGGAACTTCCATTTTTTGCTTGCGGAAGGCGGATTCAAAACTTTTTACGACACTGGGATCAAAATCTGTGCCGGAGCCTTTCACAATAATGTCGCGCGCTTCAAACGGGGAAAGACCCTTCCGGTAGGGACGGTCGCTGACCAGGGAATCAAATACATCGGCGACGCTAATAATCCGAGCTTCGATGGGAATTTCATTGCCTCTCGTCGGATGGTATCCCGAACCGTCAAACTTATCGTGGTGCGCTAGAATAATCGGTAAGACACGTCGCAGCGAGCCACCGACCGGACTGAGCATGCCGACACCTTTTTCCACGTGGGTCTTCATCTCTTTGATCTCATCATCGCTCAAGCGCGCGGCTTTGTAGAGAATGTCGCGGCTGGTTTCGAGCTTGCCGATGTCGTGCAGAAGCGCAGCGGCTCGCACGTCTTCGGTTCGCGATTCCGGAAGGCGCATCTCTTCGGCGATCCGTGTAGCATAGACAGATACGCGGTAAGAATGGTTTTGCGTGAACTTATCATTGCCAATGAACTGCGTCAGGATTTGCAGCACTCCGAAGTAAGCATCTTGTAGTTCTCGTAACCTTCTCACCCCGACCTCATACAGGCTGCCGGTTGCATACGCAGAAATCAGCAGAAATCCAGCCCAAACAGCAAGGTCAGACCAAGCCATCAAGTGCTGAGCTCCCAGCCCCAGTCCGTTACCCAGGACCGTCGGATTCATAATATCCATCCACACGACAAATAAAATCGAGGCTACGGCCGCTTCCACGGCTCGGCGCCGCCCGAAGTAATATGCAGCTAACAGTGTCGGAAGATTATAAAAAGAAAGAACCAGCCTTTGACCCGAGATGAAGAAATTAACGAGTCCAGCCGCCACAATGATTGAAAGTATCAGTAGAAGTTCTTTGTTCACATCTGCCAAGCGTCGTATCCACTTATTTGTCACGGTTCGTATGCCGCCTTTTAAAAAATGAAAATCCAGTTGATTCCGCATGTCTAGCGTCGCGTGAGGGCATGATGGGGGCGATAGTACTTCCGTTTTTCGTGCTCAATGAGTCATCGGCAACTTTGTTTAAACTGCGCCGGGATCGAGGCCTGGCGGGCGACTTGCCCTATTGCTTGGTGCAGTCGGCAAGATAGATTAGGATAGGGCAAGCTTGTAACCATATCGCGCGGCTTCCGTGTCCGAGCGCGCGCGGAACCCTAAATTCCAACGAACGGGAGCTACGATGGAAATCGAACTGAGTCTGGAATTTTTGCGGGTTGTCGAGAAAGCCGCGATTGAATCAGCCAGAACCATGGGTTTGGGCGACGGGCATAAAGCCGACCAGGCAGCCGTGGAAGCCATGCGCAAGGTAATGGACGAAGTGCCGATGGACGGCACCATTGTGATCGGCGAGGGCGAGCGTGATGAAGCGCCCATGCTCTTCATCGGCGAAAGAGTTGGGGCCGCAAATCATGTTCGCGGATTCAATTTTCCGGCTGTGGACATCGCTGTCGACCCCCTCGAGGGCACCAACCTTTGTGCCACTGGCGCGCCGAATTCCATCACCGTGCTTGCCGCGAGCGAGAAAGGCGGCTTGCTGCACGCCCCGGACCTCTACATGGAAAAAATCATTGTTGGGCCATCCTGCAAGGGCGCCGTGGAACTGGACGCTCCTGTCGCCGACAATCTGCGATCCATCGCCAAGCGGCTCGATCGGGATGTGGAGCGCCTGGTCATCGTGGTGCTTGACCGTCCGCGACACGAAAAATTGATTCAGGATATCCGCAAGACCGGTGCGCGCATCCGCCTGATTGGGGATGGTGACCTCTCCGCGGGAATTTCGGCCTCCCTGATTGGAACCGGAGTGCATGCCGTAATGGGCACGGGAGGCGCGCCCGAAGGCGTGCTGACGGCTGCGGCCTTGCGCTGTCTGAACGGTCAGATACTGGCACGCCTGGTGGTATCAAAGCCGGAGCACCAGGAGCGTTTGGAGAAGATGGGTATCAAGGACGGAAAACGCATCTATACGACAGAAGACCTGGCCCCTGGCAAGAAAATTATCTTCGCGTGTACGGGAGTCACCGACGGGGGCATGTTGCGCGGCGTTCGTTTCTTCGGTGAGGGAATACGCACACAGTCGCTCGTGGTTACGCTGGACGAGCGCCAGATGCGCATCATCGATACGGTACACCTCGAAAAGCGGCCCGACGCCAAAGTGCGCTTCATGTAGTTCGCACCCCCGATTTTCTGAAAACCATGAGGCAATGACCGCTCAACAGCGCGTATTACCTGCGCGCAAACAATGATTTAAATCGGGAATAATTCGGAAGGTACGTGCCGGCGCAGCCTCCTCCTGCCGGAAGAGGCCGCGCCGTTCCCACCATTCTTCTTTCCTGGCCGACTACCTGTGACCCATCGCGGCCGGATGTATGGGCCGGCGCGCCAGATCGTCCATGCGTGCGGATTGAGGCTGTGCCAACGGGCGCACAAGCCCAGGGCCGCTCGAGACGTGGTCGCTGATCGCGGCCAGGCGCTTCAGTATCGATTGCCACTGCTCCCAGTCCAACTGCCGTAGGAACGGACGCAATCCCTGGATAAATGGATCTTCGAGCAGGGCTTCGCCGTTGGATTCGGGGACAAAAAAGCGGTTCAAGCCGACGCCCAAAGCTTCGGAAATCTTCTCCAGCGTTCCGAGGCTGGGGGTCATCTGGCCGCTTTCGATCCTCGACAGATAGGAGCGGGAAACGCGCGAGCGCGCCTGGAGCTGGCTTTGCGTCATCCCGCGCGATTCGCGCAACTGCCGGATGCGCTGCCCGATATTCTCCACCGTCTCTCGGTTTGGCCACTTCTCGAAGAGCTGCCGATCGTCACCTGGTAACTCCTGCGGCTCCGAGGGCGGAATAAGAAATTCCACCTTGGGTGGCAGCAGGCGCAGGCACCGGCGGCAATTCCCCGTGCGGGTTCGATATTGCGTGAGCCCACATGTCTTGCAACGGATTACTTCACGGTCCAGGTCTAAATCCAGATCGAGCGGACCTTTATTGCCGTTCGTTCCGTTCGTACTATTTTGTTCCGACACCGGTGGACTCCTCACAGACTATTCCGGCATGCGGATAGAGGAACTACGCTTAGGGGGAAGGCAGAAGCTGGCGCGAGCGTCATATTGCTTGCACCTGTCCTCTGTGTCAAGACCTATTTTCAATCTTGGCACAATACATCCGCAAAATAGGGAATTTATTTCAAGTCATCATTCACAGACTCTCCTGTTAAAACCGAAAGTTCACCAAAGGTCGCGATATGCTGCGCTCGCAGTCCTGTCACCTTTTAACCCGGGCCGCTGCTGGTGTCTGTCCCATTCAGCACAATATGGAAGATTCGTTTAGAAGGGACGAATTCCGATTACAATAACGTGGAGGCATCATGCCAATGCAGCCATCCAGAGAAGACGCCTGGGTTCTGTTGTCTGAGTACACACAGAACGAAAGTCTGCGCAAGCACGCCTTGGCTGTCGAAGCTTGCGTGCGTGCCTACGCCCGCAAGACTGGCGCGGACGAGGGGCTGTGGGGTATAACTGCGCTGCTCCATGACTTTGACTACGAACGGTGGCCCAATGACGCCCACAACCCGACCGAGGAGCATCCGGCCGCCGGATCAGCAATTCTGAGAGAACGAGGGTATTCCGAAGAAACAATTCACGCCATTGTCTCTCACGCGGACTACACTGGAGTGCCGCGCGAGTCCCCGCTCGATCACACCCTTTTTGCCTGCGACGAACTGGCCGGCTTCCTCACCGCATGCTCACTGGTGAAACCGGGCAAAAGTATTTTTGAGGTTGAGGCAGATTCGGTAAAGCGCAAGCTCAAGGACAAAGCATTCGCGCGCGGCGTCAACCGCGATGACGTACGCAAGGGAGCCGAGGAGTTGGGAATTCCACTCGAAGAACATATCGCTTTCTGTATTGCGGCCATGCGCGCCGTCGCGGACGAACTCGGTTTGCGAGGGAATCAACGTGGGGATCAGGTGACCAGTGCATAGCAACCCTGAAATCCGAGCCGTGTATCGCCCATCTCAGAAGCCTTCCAGAAGGCCCAGCGGTACCGTGCGGAGTCCTGCTATGATGCAACGCTGTCTAGTCTTGTAGCATGTTTCCTGAGCGTCTCCATGAAGCACGCACTTTATTCCGGAATTTTTCTTGTGACTGTGGCTCTGCAAATCGTCGCGCCGCCGACGCTTACTGCCAGTGTACAGGCCCTGATTGCGAAGAATGATTTCGCCCAGGCGGACGGCCTGGTTCGCAATTACCAAAAAGCAAAAGGCACAACACCCGATGTCCTGGAGGCGCTTTCGTGGCTCGGGCGCGGCACCCTCGCGCAAAGAAACTATCAGCAAGCCGAAGCGTACGCGACCGAAACCTACAGGTTGTGCCTCAATGCGCTTAAGTCACGAAAAGTTGATGCGGAGGAGCACCTCCCCAACGCGCTCGGAGCCTCGATCGAAGTTGAAGCGCAGGCGATGGCAGCCCTCGGAAAACGCGCCGAGGCTGTCGCCTACCTCAGAAATGAACTTGTCAACTGGCGCGAAACTTCCATAACTACCCGGATTCAGAAAAACATCAACGAGCTTATTCTGGTTGGCAGCACGCCCCCGCCACTTGAGATCAAGGAATGGCTGGGGCCGAAGCCGGCCGTCCTGGCGTCGCTCAAGGGCAAGCCGGTATTGCTGTTCTTCTGGGCGCACTGGTGCCCGGATTGTAAGATTCAGGGTCCGTCTTTGGCAAAGTTAAAGACGAAATATGGTCCGGCGGGTCTGGTCCTGGTGGCCCCGACACAGCTTTACGGATACATCGCCGGCGGTACGGAGGCTTCCCCCGAAAAAGAAAAAACCTACATTGACCAGGTGCGCCACAAATACTACTCTGGCCTGCTCAATGTGCAGGCGCCCTTGAGCGAAGAAAATTTTAAGATTTACGGCGTAAGCACGACGCCCACTCTCGTGCTGCTGGACCGGAAGGGCATCGTACGCATGTACCATCCGGGCAGAATGACGCCTGCGGAGCTCGAAGCTGAAATTAAGAGAGTGTTGTAGAAGCACGTTACTGAGCCTGGCATCGCCAACCTTTCAAGGCGCGAGGTAAAAATTCATGCAGCCGGCAAGTTCCGCCCATCCGCCGTCGAAGAAAATGCTGTGGGCCGGACGAATCATTAGCGCTTTAGTTGTTTTGTTCATGCTTCTCGACGGTGGCATGAAAATAATGAAGATGGCTCCGTCCGTTGTAGCTACCGTTCATCTCGGATATCCCGAAAATCTAGTTTCTGCTATTGGCGTGATCTTGGTGGCGTCTACGGTGCTTTATATAATTCCGCGCACTTGTATGCTGGGTGCGATCCTACTGACGGGTTATCTTGGCGGTGCAATCGCCAGCCAGTTGCGTATTGGCGAGCCATTGTTTAACCATATTTTGTTCCCCGTCTATTTCGGCATATTGGTCTGGGGAGGGCTTTTTTTGCGTGAAAACCGGTTGCGCGAGCTCATTCTAGTGCAACGCTAGACTGCACAGTAATTAATGCATATTCATATTCCAGATCCAGAGGAGCGAGAAATGAGTAGCGTACGAGTACTGGTTGGCACGCGCAAAGGCGCATTTATCCTGACGTCCGATGGCAAGCGCGAAAAGTGGGAGGTCAGCGGCCCACACTTTGCGGGATGGGAGATGTACCACCTCAAGGGATCGCCCGTAGATCCGAATCGGATTTATGCATCGCAGTGCAGCGGCTGGTTCGGGCAGATGATCCAGCGGTCAAACGATGGCGGCAAGACATGGGATCCCGTGGGTAACAAGTTTGTATACGACGGCGTCGCCGGCACCCACCAGTGGTATGACGGCACGCCGCATCCCTGGGAATTCAAGCGCGTCTGGCACCTGGAACCTTCTCTCACCGACCCCGACTCCGTCTACGCCGGCATCGAAGACGCGGCATTATTTCACTCGACCGACGGCGGAGTGAATTGGCAGGAACTACCGGGATTACGCGGCCACGGTTCCGGTCCACACTGGACGCCGGGGGCCGGTGGAATGTGCCTGCACACGATTATCCTGGATCCGGGCAATCCGCAACGAATCTATATTGCCATCTCCGCAGCGGGCGCATTTCGGACCGACGACGGTGGCAAAACATGGAAACCGATAAACCGTGGATTGCACTCTTTACATATCCCCAACCCGACCGCCGAGGTTGGCCATTGTGTTCATCACGTCGCGATGCACAAATCGCGTCCGAATACACTGTTCATGCAAAAACATTGGGATGTTATGCGCAGCGACAACGCCGGCGATTCCTGGCAGGAGGTTAGCGGGAACTTGCCGACCGACTTCGGATTCGCGATCGATATTCACGCGCACGAACCGGATACCATCTACGTCGTCCCGATCAAGAGCGACTCGGAACATTTCCCGCTCGACGGAAAACTTCGTGTGTATCGCAGCCGGACGGGCGGAAACGAGTGGGAACCACTCACGAAGGGTCTGCCGCAAAGCGACTGCTACGTGAACGTGTTGCGTGACGCCATGGCCGTGGACACGCTGGATTCGTGCGGTGTTTATTTTGGGACCACCGGAGGGCAGGTATACGCGTCTGCCGATGCTGGCGACAGCTGGGCGCCGGTCGTCCGCGATCTTCCCGGAGTGCTTTCCGTCGAGGTCCAGACGCTGTCATGATCCGGGTGGTGCTCCCGCCACATTTGCGAACCCTGGCGAAGGTAAGCGGTGACGTGGAGCTTGAGGTTACGGGCACGCCAACGCAGCGCTCAGTCCTCGACGCGCTCGAAGCGCGCTATCCAATGCTGCTAGGCACGATCCGCGACCATGTCACGCAACAGCGCCGGCCGTTTCTGAGGTTCTTCGCCTGCGAAGGAGATCTTTCTCATGAGTCTCCCGACGCCCCGTTGCCAGACGCGGTTGCTTCGGGGACGGAGCCGTTTTTCATCATTGGGGCCATCGCCGGGGGCTAGTGGTGGACTACTGCCGCGAATTTTCTGATTCTCTTGCCGAGAAACGCAGAGAGACCCAATTGGGGCACCCTCCCCGATCCCCCACAGAACTTGGCCACAATTTTCCGATTGTGGATGTGACATCGTAACCGCCTGGATGGGAGGATTCAGCAATGCTCAACCCTTACGAAAAAATATCTGGATCCAAGCTGGCTTCCTGCGCGTGTATTGCCGTTCTTCTGATTGCATCTGCCTGCAATCAACAGCAGGCGCCGGCGGACACGCGTGCTGCGGATGAAAGCGCAATCAGAGATCTGGACGCCCAATGGTCAAAGACAGCCATGGCCAATGACGTGGAAGGCACAGTCTCGTATTACAGTGATGACGCCTCCGTATTTCCTCCCAACGTCCCAATCGCTACCGGCAAGGAAGCGATTCACGCCGCATGGACGTCGCTCCTCAGCCCGGAAGTTTCTGTGTCCTGGCAGCCGGGTAACGTAGGGGTCTCCCGCTCCAGCGATCTGGCTTATGTGACGGGTATTTATCAGGTGACCTTGAAGGATCCCAAAGGAAAACCTCCCATGGCGGACCGCGGCAAGTACCTGGAGGTGTGGAAAAAGCAGCCGGACGGCAAGTGGAAGACAGTTGCCGACATCTTTAACACCGATCTGCCGCTGCAGGCTCCTCCCGCGAAAAAGAAGTAAAAGGGCAAGCAGGAATTGTGGTCGGCGATTAGGGCCGGCGGCTTGGGGGTCTCCCGGAAACGCTAGAATGTATTTTGTTTTGGGTCTTTCAGCCTCAGTGGGACTTATTCCTCACTTCCGCGATGTGACAGGCAGGATCGAGCAATTCTTCTCCATTCGCCAGATCGCCACTCGACTTGCTGGCGTGCCCTGCGAGAATCACGAATCCCTTCGTCCCGTCCGCGCGTGTGAAACCGATCACCACCAGTGTGCGACTGGCCATGTCTTGAACCGCGCCCGGCAACGTTTCGGCCAGGAGATTGAATGGATTGTTCGCTCCAAGATCCTCACCCGAAACCCAAATCGCCATGTAATGACGCATCAAATAAGGTGCGGTGAATGGCGCCCACTGTTCCCCAATCCTCGTTTCATTGCTGTGTAGTGCCTCCAAAACATCGGGACGTACGCAGGAGAAATGAATGTGGAACTGGTCCTGGGTACGGCTCACAGCGGAGTTGATAGCCAGCCCAACATCGTCTCGCGGGAGCGTTTGGTGCAGTCCTTCATCCAGGTAAATTCGAGACTCCCAGGCATCGGCAAAATAGTTCGGGGCATTGGGCGCACGCACCGTTGGACTCTCAATTCCTGAAATTTGGCTTGTAGGAATAAGCAGGAATTGAGTCTTCTTCCTGGGGTCTCGTAAGATTGCAAATCCGTCTTTCAGGTCGACTTGAACGCAGGGTTTGGGATCCTGATACAGGGATTGTCCCGGAACGCATATGTTGTGCACAACTTCCCATAACGCATTGCGAGGGAGATCGATTTGGGCTGCATCGGAGGATAGCAACCGGAGCGCCGCACAAACACACACCGCCGCCACCACAACTGACATACGGAAAACACTAAAGCGGCAGCCGAACCTGACTGGTCTTCTGCCATTCGTCTGCGTCGAACTCATCTCAAACCACTCTCCCCTGAATTGCACAACAGGACAAGCCAAAAGTATCGATAGAATTTCTTTCGAGGCGTCGAGACTTAAGGATGGGTGACCCATTTTTCAAGAAGGTCCGTTGTGTCGATGGGTCGGTTTCAGTTGCGCCGGCGTCCCGCTGGCACCTTGCTTTTCTTGAAGCTTTAGCTCCTGCCGACAAGTTACCCTCGCTACAAGAAAAGCGTTTATTTTGAGACCATGGCCCCAGGCTGGTATCATTAGAGTGACAACACAGAAAATAGACTCCATGCAGATATTCCCCATCACGCGGCGGAAGACGATTGGCGTAAAGGTTGGCCACGTTCAAGTGGGCGGCGGCGCACCTGTGGTCGTGCAGTCCATGACCAACACGGATACCGCTGACATCACCGGAACGGTGACGCAATGTAAGGAACTGGCCGACGCCGGTTCGGAACTGGTGCGCATCACCGTGAATATGCCGGAATCGGCGGCGACGGTTGCGGAAATCGTTTCGCGCTTGCGTGATCTTGGATGCAACGCTCCAATCATCGGCGATTTTCATTATAACGGGCACGTCCTGCTCACTAAATATCCCGACTGCGCGCGTGCTCTCGACAAGTACCGCATCAATCCCGGGAACGTGGGCGCGGGCAAGCGTCGCGACGAACAGTTCTCCACCATTTGCAAGATTGCGATGGACAACGGCAAACCCGTTCGCATCGGCGTAAATGGCGGCTCGCTCAATCAGGAATTGGTGATGCGCAAGATGCAGGAGAACACTGATCGCGACCTGGGCCTCGATTCTGACGAAATTATCAACAATTGCATGGTGCTCTCCGCGCTCGAATCGACCGAACTGGCGCTTGAATGCGGCCTGCGCCCCGATCAGATCATCATTTCCGTGAAGCTCTCCAAGCCGCAAAACCTGATCAGGGTATACCGCGACCTCTCGCGTAAGACCGAGCAGCCGCTGCACCTGGGCCTTACCGAAGCGGGCATGGGCACTAAAGGCACGGTGTGGTCCGCGGCGGCCATTGGGATTCTGTTGCAGGAGGGCATCGGCGACACCATACGCGTCTCACTGACCCCACGTCCCGGCGGCGACCGCCGCGAAGAGGTGTACGCCTCCTGTGAACTGTTGCAGGCGCTGGGACTGCGTTCCTTCGCGCCCAGCGTCACAGCCTGTCCAGGCTGTGGACGCACCACCAGCACCACGTTTCAGGAACTGGCCGAACGTATACAGGGTTACATTCGCGACCAAATGCCGCTGTGGAAGCAGCAGTATGAGGGCGTCGAGGAGATGACGCTCGCGGTGATGGGCTGCATCGTCAATGGTCCGGGGGAATCGAAGGCCGCAAATATCGGCATCAGCCTGCCCGGCACCGGCGAAGAACCGAGCTGTCCGGTGTATATCGACGGCCAGAAATTTGTCACCCTCCATGGCAACTATGATGAACTTTCCGCCGCGTTCCGCAAATTAGTGGACGATTACATTAACGCCAAATATTCACCGCGCTCCGCGGCCCCCGTCGCCTCCACCCGCTCTTAAAGACTGCTTAGCAGCGTTCACCTTCGGGTGGGCAGCCCTCGGCTGTCGGTTGCCAATCGCCCGCAGTGTCAATTCCCTCCGATTCTTGTAAAATTCTTTTGCAACCTGCAGCCCGTCCGCCAAAGTAAGACGCAAGGAGCGCATATGCGACGCATTGCCGTAATAGCCGTTCTATCCGTGTTATTTATCCCTGTGATCTCAACCGGAGCGGACGAAGAACTTTTGCAGGGCTTTACCCGCGACCATTCAGCCACCGAGCGCCAGTGGGAAACGAAATTCCGCGACATCCCCTCCCCGGATAATCAACGCGAGTATATGCGCCGCCTGAGCGCGCGCCCGCATCACGTTGGATCGGCATACGACAAGGAAAATGCGGAATGGATACTTTCCAAATTCAAGGAGTGGGGCTGGGACGCGCACATGGAAGTTTTTGACGTTCTGTTTCCCACGCCCAAGGAGCGCGTACTCGAGATGATCGAGCCCACGCACTTCACGGCCAAGTTGCAGGAGCCGCCGCAGCCCGGCGATCCGACTTCCAATCAGCAGAATGAGCAACTGCCGACGTATAACGCCTACTCCACTGATGGCGACGTCACGGCGCCTCTGGTCTTTGTGAATTACGGTTTGCCCAAAGACTACGAGGAGCTGGACCGCCTGGGAATTTCCGTAAAAGGAGCCATCGTCATCGCCAAGTACGGCAGTTCGTGGCGCGGCATTAAGCCCAAAGTTGCCGCCGAGCATGGCGCCATCGGGTGTCTCATCTATTCAGATCCGGGCGACGACGGCTACTCTGTCGACAATACATTTCCAAAGGGCCCCATGCGCCCGTCCGACGGCGTGCAGCGAGGCAGCGTAATGGATTTTCCTTCCTCCAGTCCCGGCGATCCGTTGACTCCCGGCGTTGGCGCCACCCCGAATGCCAAGCGGCTGGCGATCAAGGATGCGCCCAGCATGACCAAAATCCCCGTACTGCCGATTTCGTACGGCGATGCCCAGCCCATGTTGGCCGCACTGACCGGGCCTATGGCCCCGCAAGACTGGCGCGGCGGCCTGGCGATTGCCTATCACGTTGGACCAGGCGCGGCGAAAGTGCATCTCAAGATTAATTTTAATTGGGACATCAAGCCTATCTATGACGTCATCGCAAAAATTCCTGGCAGCGATCAGCCGGACCAGTGGGTGCTGCGCGGCAATCACCACGATGCCTGGGTGAACGGCGCTGCCGACCCTGTTTCCGGGCAGGTCACCATGCTCGAAGAAGCCCGCGCGTTTGGGGAATTGTTGAAGCAGGGCTGGCGACCCAGGCGCACCATCATCTACTGCGCCTGGGATGGCGAGGAGCCTATGCTGCTGGGTTCAACGGAGTGGGCCGAAGAGCACGACAAGGAACTCCAACAACACGCTGTCGTCTACATCAATAGCGACGGCAATGAGCGCGGTTATCTCAGCATGCAGGGCTCTCACACGCTCGAACGCCTGGCGAACGGCGTGGCGCGCGATATTCAGGATCCGGAGACGAAACTGTCCGTTTGGCAGCGCAATCATCTTCATAGAATTGCCGAGGCTAAGAACACAGAGGGCCGGCAGGAATTGCGCACTCGCGCCGATTTGCGGATGGAGCCGCTCGGTTCCGGATCCGATTACACGGCATTTCTCGATCATCTGGGGATCGCTTCCTTGAATTTGAGCTTCGACGGAGAGGATGACGAAGGTGTCTATCATTCGATCTACGACGACTTTTACTGGTATACGCACTTTTCCGACAAAGACTTCGTCTACGGACGCGCGCTTTCCCAGACCATCGGCACCGCGGTGATGCGTGTGGCGCAAGCGGATTTGTTGCCATTCGAATTCACGGATTTTTCCGATACCATTCACGTGTACTTGAAAGAGCTTAAAAAGTTGGCGGATGACGGTAAAGAGGAGGCCACGGAACGCAACAAGGAAATCGACGAGGGAGTTTATACCGCGACGAGCGATCCGCGCCGTCCTCGGATCGGCCCTCCGCGCGAGGAGATGCCTCCTTACCTCGATTTCGCGCCACTCGATAATGCCGCCGACGCCCTTTCGCTCAGCGCAACACACTATGACGCGGCCCTTCAAAAGGCGTGGACCTCCGGAATTTCCGACGCTGCGCTTCAGGACGTAAATCACAAGCTACTGGATAGCGAGCGCCGCCTGACGACCGACGAAGGGTTGCCGCGGCGTCCCTGGTACAGGCACATGATCTATGCGCCCGGTGTGTATGCGGGCTACGGCGCGAAAACGTTGCCCGGTGTGCGTGAAGCGATCGAGCAGAAACATTGGGCCGAAGCCAACGCGGAGATCGTTCGTGCCGCGGCCGTCCTGGGAAGCGAGACCGAACTGATCAATTCCGCTGCGGTAAGATTGGAACAACCGGCGCCCTAGTGCTGAAATGTGTTCCGCTTTAGCGCAGTCGCTCGGAACGATAGAGCTTGATGGTGTTGCAGATCGCCGAAACAACTAGCATTGCGCTCATGCCACCGATCGCAATCAAACCACCCACATCGAAAATCCGATAATGTGAGACCAGTGTTGCGGGATGCGTCCACAATGCGATATTCCCGAGTGCCAGCAGAATCCGAATTTCTGTCGGCCCGAATTTTACGAACGATAGACGAAATGTCCCCAGAGTGTAAGCTGCCAAGTAAACCTCAATGGACAGCATCAGAAATGCAATAAACATTCCCAAGGCAATGCGCCAATCCACAATTCCGGAAAGGGCCAGCCCGCCCATTAAAAACAGCCCGCCTACAGTGTCAATCATATGGTCCACGTAGAAACCATATCGTGGCCGTTGGCGATTGCGAAGCCGCGCCAGTGTTCCGTCGAGGCTGTCGCCAAACCAATTGATGGCCAGAAATACGGTAGCCAGTATCAACCCGTTTCGATTTGTGCGTGCCAACGCGTAGCTTGCGCCTGCGAAAAACATGGCGGCAAAACCGAGTAACGTCAAGTGATCTGAATTAACCCAATCTGGCATTCGTGCGGCAAGCCATGCCAGCGCCTTGCGCTCCGCGCGGGCTGTCAAGCTTTCCTGCAACCGGATCGCATCCTTGAACGAAATGGATTTATTCGCCATCAGTTGCAAATTTTGTCCCGCTCGCAGTGAATCAACAGGTAAGCGCACGCTGTGGTTCATCATCTTGATCTCCCTCTCATTTGTGACCTTGAGATAACTGGTTGAGCACTGCGGTACGCGTGGACCGCAGCGTAAATTCCAGCGATTCTCTAGGGATGCTTTCAATGAACGGCCCGATTAGCCAGTGGAGACCGACGGGAATATCGCGCGTCAGAGAGATGGCTTCGCATTGAACATATACACCGTGATCGGCTTCCAAAAAGCGCCAGTAAGAATCAAGTCGCCACAAGAATCCGCTGTCATTTCCGGACGGCATTGCCTTTTCCTGCGATTCGCCGGCATTCTGGATTTCGACGATTCGTGTGCTGTAAGAGCGGCTTTGTGCGCGGGTGGCACTAAGCTGCTCGTAATGGACCTCGTACTCTGTGTCGAGGACTACGGTGATGATTTTCTTGAGCGTCAGACGGAGATAGACTATGAAATCGTCGCCGGAACGGCTGAGCGTTTTTGATTTTGAAACCTCTGGGCTGAAATAGTTTTGGTGATGGTTGTAATCCTCGACAAGATCCAATACTTGTTGCAGCGAGGCGCCCGGAACAAAAACGGCACCGACCCAGTGATGGACCAACGCGCCCGGAGTTTGAATCCCATCCTGGGCTCCACCAGTCTGGAGACGCAACGTAATAACATCGCCACGTTTCAGTTGAGCAAGAGATTCGGCCCGGCGTGTCTCGGGCAACCCATTCACCCATAGAAAAGCTCCCGCCGGCAACAGTTCCTTCTGTTGACGCAACTCCGTGCGCTGCACGTACTGGTCGAAGGCCCGAGCGGCCTGTGGGTTCAGTTCGACAGTATCGACGCCTACGGGCAGTGCTAGCATACAGGCGAGCAGTCCGACGTACATCGAAGCGTTCACTTTGAGGGAAATGGTTTCCTCCTAATTCGGCGCTAGAGTGGCGCAAACAGCGAGAGGATGCAATGCACTGGCAGTCAATTTCACATCATTTGCAGTCATTCCGTAAGGACAAGATTCCCAGACACTTATGAGCGCACATCATCTAGAATGCTCTGCGAGTCCGGGAGGCGCAACTGTGCCGGAAAATTCTAACCCGAACCGTCTCTTCCGTTTCGGCACATTTGAGTTAGATGGCAACACCGGAGACCTGCGCAAGGACGGGAAAGTGCGGCCTCGGTTTCAGGGGCAGCCGCTTCAGGTCTTGCTCCATCTACTTGAGCATCCGGAAGAGGTGGTAACCCGAGAGGAGTTACGCCAGCGACTGTGGCCGGCAGACACGTTCGTGGATTACGACCACAGCCTGAATGCAGCCGTGAACAGGCTCCGCGAAGCCCTGAACGACTCCGCCGACAATCCACGTTTCATTCAGACAATTCCCCGAAGAGGTTATCGCTTCATCGCGCCCGTGGAAACACTGAAAGTTACCGCGAACGCCACAACTCAGTCGGACTCTCTGCCACAAATCCGTCACGACGCAACCATCACTTCAACTCTCACTTCAAACCGCAGCCGCGTGTTAAGCGATCCTCGCGAACTGCCGGTGGTTCCGCTGGCCACCGTGCGACTGCTTTTTTCGCTGATACAGGTGATGTATTTGTCGTTCTATATTGTTTCTTTGACCGATCTTCACCGCCTCCAAACTCTGCTCGCAGCGGCATTGCAGCATCCCCATTGGCTATTCGCGCCGCTGGTGTGTACCGCGCTCGCCGGCATTCCGATTCGGTTATACCTATTTTCCGCGGCGGTATTCGGATATAGCGGTCTGCGCCGCCGATTTCTGACGCTGTTTCCCGTATTGTTTCCCATGGACTAATTCTGGGCCCTCGCGCCGCTTCTGCTCGTGGAGCAAATTGGCGTGGGCCTTGCTCTGGGGGCAACTGCCGCACTTCTCTACGTTCCGTTTTCGCAGCGGAGTCTATTACTGATGGGCAATCCAGATTCCAACCGGATCGAGCATCCCTGAAGACACGACGGCAAGAGGAAAAAGAGCCGTGCTCTGGGGCCCTCCTTTTTGATTCGGTTGTCGTTCTTGCTTAATTCGCCGCAGTGGCTTTCTGCTCAGCGTTCAGAGTTGCTTGCCAGTCAGGTTCAAGCGGGATCGGTTTTGGAAACGTGCTGGATTGCAGTTCGTGAATTGGCTGCGGACCGACTTCATCGTGAAGACGTTGTTCCCGATCAGCTGCAAGCGCGCGCTCGTGCGCGTGGTTTCGAATGGCTCGGACCGCCACGCGTCCCACATCCACGGCGTCATACACGATATTATTTCGCCAAAGGTTGCGCACCGATAGCACTTGCGCTCTGACCAGGCGCGCAAACCTCGAAGCTGGACGAGTGGCAACGACGAAGGTGGGACGGGTATCGTCGTTCACCGGCGCTTGGCACTCCCGAAGCTGAACGACGGCCACCGCCCCATCCGTTCGAAGCGGAGTACCGGATGTACTGACCACGTTCGCAGGCATGGAGGGCCGGGGGGCGCTGTAGGCAGCCTGTACACAACCCGCGACACTCAAGTCGCGCACCACCTTCTCCCTTTCCATGTCGACGTCCGGTACGACATGATGGACGAAACGTCCCGTTCGAAGCGACCACGCCGCGCCAGATTCTGCCGTGGAAGCAGCGAGCCACACGGCTTGCCCGGCCCATCTCTCCGGCTTTTTCCAGATTCGTAAATGATCGCGCTTGGCGTAGCTATTGAAACTCTTTTGCCAGCTCGAATCGGAGGCCTTTCCGTCCAACAGTTGCCTGCCCATGGGAAAATTGGGATCGCTGCTCAGAGAAAACACGGCCCGGAACTCGCCTAGAACCGACCGAAAGGAAAGACGATCGCTTTTTGTCCAACGAGCAGCTTGGAAAGCGCTCTCCACCTGCTCCGCCGATCCGATGAAGAGCAGATTTACCACGTCGGCAGGTCTTCTCTCAAGATTGGACGTACGACTGGTATAGGAGAGCACCATCTCATCAAGCGCTTGTCGTTCCGATTCCTTAAATTCGCCGTCCGCGAGAACCGGGGCGATCGAACTCGCGACAGCCATTGGTACGGTTAGCTCCAGGTGTAAGTCTGTCCCTGCCGGAAAATAGATTTCCGGTTCCGGAACAATCGCTAACGCCGCACCGGAAACTGCTGGAATCCAGTAGGAATAGGGAATCCAGAGTAATACGTGGCTCAAAGCCAAAATAAAATGATTTTGCGGAGTGGCTGTGCTGCGAACGCCGCGGACGACGCCATTTTTCACGCTTTCGCGCGCGTTGTCCACGTCGAGCACCCGGGTGTGCATTACGGTTGCCGGGCCATTCTCTGGCGAGATCAGATCGAACTTGAGCTCCAGCGTCGCCGTTTCGTGGCGAAACCCCAGGCCCACTCTCCACACAGACTGTACTCGGCCTTCAACGGCAGTTCCTTCTGGAAATAAAGACAGTCCATCGCACTCCGGGGATTCGATCAGAATTCCCCGCAAAGGCATCCCTGCGTGTGCGCTATAAGATGAGACCGGCTGGGAAAGTCGAATGCGCAACATTTGGCCGGCGGGAACTTCGTCGCATCCTGCCCATCCTTGCAGGCAACCAAACGTAAGCAAAATAACCAGCCAGCATAGTAGCCTGGAGACCTCCTGCCGGGTTCGCCGCATGCGTTTGTCGCTTTTAACGGGAGAAAGAATATGGGAGTTCGGGGTGCAGCGAATCACTGTGGCGCCAACCTGGTGCGATTGCTCGTTCCATTGCAGGCATAAGCGGCTTTTCAGCATCCTATTGCAGAGTCTCATTGCTGCCAAGCCAATGCCATACAATATCCTTCTTAGTTCCCATCTCCTGTACATCTACGTTTTGTTAAGCCAGCGTCCTGTTGAAATGAGACGCAGGACAATAAAAAGGCGGGCTCCGGGAGCCCGCCTTTGATTTTAAATTGTATTTACGGTTAATCCGCCGCGGTCACCTGCTTTTCAGAATTCATAATCTCTTGGATCTTCAGGCCCAGACCCTTCGCCACGCCTTCCCCGTAAGCAGGATCGGCCTTGTAGAAGTGGCGGAGTTGCACTTCTTGAATGCGCCGCGGAATTGACTTCATCGAGAAAACGATGTTGCCAATTAACCGCTCACGCGCGTCCGGCTTCATCAACCGGAACAAATCGCCAGGCTGCGAATAGTAGTCGCTGTCCAAGCGGTGATTGTGGCGTTCGACAGTGCCCGTAATCATCTTCGGACGCTCGCGATACGCCGGATCTTCCTTAGGGCCGCCGAAGCTGTTGGGTTCGTAATTCGGCGCCGAACCGTAGTTTCCATCGAAACGCATTTCGCCGTCGCGTTGATACGTGTGAACCGGGCACTGCGCCCTGTTCACCGGCAGTGCATCGTAGTTCACTCCCAGTCGGTAGCGGTGCGCGTCCGGATAGGAAATCAGCCGTGCCTGGAGCATTTTGTCCGGTGAATAGCCCAGGCCCGGAACGATGTTCTTGGGTTCAAAGGCCGCCTGCTCGACTTCGGCAAAGTAGTTCACCGGATTGCGATCGAGCACCAGTTCACCCACGTCCATCAGCGGATAATCCTTGTGCGGCCACACCTTGGTCAGGTCGAATGGATTGATGCGGTAGGTCTCCGATTCTTTTTCCGGCATCACCTGTATGGCGACGCGCCATTTCGGAAAGTCACCTTTGGCGATGGCATCGAAGAGATCGCGCTGCGCGTAATCTGGATCCTGTCCTCGCATCGCGTTCGCGCTTTCAAGCGTGAAGTTCTTGATGCCCTGCTTGCTCTTGAAGTGCCACTTGACGTAAAACAACTCGTTCTTGCTGTTGATCACGCTGAATGTGTGGCTGCTGAAACCGTCCATGTGCCGGTAGCCATCCGGGGTACCGCGGTCTGAGAAAAGAATTGTCACCTGATGCAGGGATTCGGGGGAAAGCGACCAGAAATCCCACATCATAGTGGGCGATTTCAGGTTCGTTTCCGGATCGCGCTTCTGAGTGTGGATAAAGTCGCCGAACTTCAGGGGATCGCGAATGAAGAAAATCGGCGTGTTGTTGCCGACCATGTCCCAGTTGCCTTCCTCCGTGTAAAACTTCAGGGCAAAACCGCGCGGATCGCGTTCGGTGTCCGCGGAGCCTTTTTCGCCGCCCACCGTCGAAAACCGAATGAATGTTGGCGTGCGCTTTCCCGCCGGAGAGAATAGCTTGGCGGTCGTATATTTCGCCATGTCAGGATTGGTACAAACGAAATAGCCGTGGGCGCCGGAACCCTTCGCGTGCACCACGCGCTCGGGAATTCTCTCCCGGTTGAAATGCGCCATTTTTTCAAAAAGTTGGTAGTCTTCAAATACGACCGGCCCACGCGGGCCAACGGTCAACGAGTTCTGGTTGTCGCCTACCGGGCGGCCTGCTTCCGTGGTCAGTTTTTTTGATTCGTCGGACACGATGTCTCCTTTGCATTGTGGTGGAATAGTGGCATATCGACACGTGCGAACTTCGAAGTCCGCCTAAGATCGCCAAGGATTCGTCGTATTCTACCAGTTTTTCATCCTCCTTTGCGACTCCCAAGCCAAGGCCGAAATCCCGTAACCGCGTCTCCCGTGCGAGACGTACACGGCCTTTTGTTTATCCATTTCGTGGTTACCGTGCCGGAGGTCGTGTTGGTGAGTAAACTCCAAGGAAAATGTGGGTTGCCGTCCGTAGGTAGAGGTCACACAATGAATAGCGCATCGTATTACTCTCTTGTGAATGACCTAACAGACTTGCCATGAAGGAACCGACCGCATTGAAGGCCATACTCGAACCTGCCAGAAAGTTGTGCGTTACATGAAAAAGAAGAAACTGGGAGAGGTATTGCAGGCGCGAGGACACATCTCGCCTGGTGACCTGGCCCAGGCGGTGTCCGAACAACAGGGGAAGGTCATCCGTCTGGGCGAACTATTGCTTGGCAAGGGTTTGGTGGACAAAGCCGAGCTTATTTCCGCGGTCGAGGAAGTTGCCCGCGTTCGATACGTTGACTGCGGCACAGTGACCCCCGAATTCGAAATCCTGAATTTAATTCCCAGGGCCATGGCAGCCCGATGCTGTGTTTTACCCTTGGGGCTTGAGGGGCCTAGTCTCATTCTGGCTATGTGTGAACCCCAGAATTTGAACGTTTCCGAGGAGGTGCGGTTCAAAACAGGAAAGAATATTTCCCCCAGGCTCGCGTTCCGTCAAGAAATCCTGGACGCAATTGACAAGCACTATGGTGAAGAAGATCCCTCTGAATCAGCGGACGGGTCTCTTGGCTTCGAAACGGACCCAGAGGATCGCGGCCAAAGCGACCAAATGGAGTTTATTTCGACCAGTTCTCGCCAGGCAAATCGCGAGGCCATGCGAGAAATTCAGGCGGAATTACTTCATAAGCGCACGCCGGCGGTGAGGATTGTGTCTGAAGTTATCATGGAGGCCAGCAGGAAACTCGCCAGCGACATCCATATCGAACCTCAGGCAACCGACCTATTAGTGCGCATCCGTGTGGATGGAGTATTGCGGGACCTAAGACGCGTGCCAGGCGCAATCCAGAATGCACTTGTTTCACGAATCAAAATTCTGGCGGACATGGACATTGCCGAGCGAAGAACTCCCCAAGACGGCCGTTTCCTGGTTCGGATGGGGAACAAAAGGGTTGACCTGAGAGTCTCCAGCCTGCCCACACAGTACGGCGAAAAAATTGTCATGAGAATCCTGGATTCCACTGCCGCGGTGTCTGATCTTGCGCAGTTAGATATGCCCGCGGCCATAGAGGTGTCCGTGCGTGAGACTCTTTCCTTGCCTCAAGGAATGCTGCTGGTGACAGGACCGACAGGCTCGGGAAAAACCACGACACTCTATGCAGCGCTCAACTTTGTTCGGCGTCCTAGCGTTAACATCGTTACGGTGGAGGATCCCATCGAGTACGTGCTACCCGGTATAAATCAGGTCCACGTAAACAACAAAGCCGGACTTACCTTTGCCAATTCCCTTCGATCCATCCTGCGTCAGGATCCCAACGTCATCATGGTGGGCGAAATGCGGGACAAGGAAACGGCTGAAATAGGGATGAAAGCCGCGCAAACAGGCCATCTCTTACTCTCCAGCCTGCACACAAATGACAGTGTGTCCGCGGTAGCGCGGCTGCTCGATCTGGGAATTCCTGGATACTTGATCGCGTCGTCTATCACCGCTATCTTGGCCCAGCGGTTGGTACGCCGGCTGTGCGAATGCCGCCGGGAAATTCCCTGCACCATCGAAGCAGCTGACCGCCTGGCTTCCATGGGAATCACCGAGCCGGTTGCCAGTATCAGCATCCCGGTTGGATGCGATGAATGCGGTCAGACTGGTTATCGCGGGCGTGTGGGAGTTTATGAACTGCTCAACTTTAACGATCCGATCCGGGACAGTATTCGCGGAGGAATAAAAGGGGATGATATCCGCAACCTGGCGCGAGAGATCGGCATGAAACCCATGCAGGACGACGCTCTTCAAAAGATTCTGACGGGCATCACCTCCATCGAAGAGGTTATGCGCGTTGTTCCGATTCAAACGATCACTTCCTCCGTGTGTCTCGCATGTGATCGAGAGATAAGCAGGAGTTTCAAATTCTGCCCACACTGCGGAACTCAGCAACATGAACTTAAGCCTCGCGCGAGCGAGCGAAAATTAAGAAATACCTTCGAAGAGGTGAAAAAGCGGTGAGCTCAACCAAACCCAGGACTTTTGATTATACCCGGCAGTGGCAGCGCTTTTCCCACCTGAGAGAGGTTTCCCTGTGCTATGAGGGAAAGAATGAAGTGTTGTCTATCCACCCCCCGGATGTCAGCCCGAAAGGGATGTTTCTGAATACTGCAACGTCTTTCCCGGAAGGAACGGTCCTTAAAGTGCAATTTCGTCTCGCGAAATCAAATCATCGGGTAGAAGCTCGATGCGAAGTCCGCTATTGCGTTCCGGGAATAGGAGTCGGCGTGGAGTTTGTGGACATTACCGCGACAGACGAAAAAGCGATCGAAGCTGAATTGGATACAACTTTAAGAAAAACGAATCCGGAAGCAAAGATGAAAAGACGGGCGCGATCCAAATAGCTCCGTTGTGAATAAAGACTTCGTTTTTTTTCCAGGCTGAAAGTCCGAACGTACCATTTGTAACCCTGCTCATCACTTCTCCATATACCGGATAAAAATCCGCAAAAAAGGTAATCGCCGCGAATCTCGTCAGGAAAATGTTTCATACACCTTCGTGGTGCCGGAACCACCGTGCGCCTGTGCTAAAATCTTTGCTCTGGAAAGCATAATGAAAATCAGTCGAGAAGACGTTTTGAAAGTGGCGACGTTGGCGAATCTCGAATTGACGGACGCTGAGGTCGAAACCTATCGCGGCCAGCTTGACGACATCCTGACGTACATTGACAAACTGAACGAAGTTAATACCACGGGTGTTGAGCCCATGACCCAGGTGCTGGCCTCCTTCTCGGCGGATGCGGCGCTACGCGAAGATGTCATGGTGCAGTCGGACGTAGTTGCGGATGTCCTGCGCGGCGCACCTGACCCGGCTGCTCCCTATTTCCGGGTACCCAGGGTGATTGAGAAGTGAGCCTCCCAAAAACATGGACGATTCCGGGGGTGCGCGCCGCTCTTATGACCGGGGAAATCTCGGCACGCGAACTCGTAAAGGATTTCTACGCGAAAATTGACCGGCGCAATCCTGAGTTGAACGCATATCTCGCGCTTTCGCCCGATCGCGCCTACGCGCAGGCCGACCGGATTGACTCCGCTTTTGCGCGCGGCGAAGCCCTGCCTGCGCTAGCAGGTGTGCCGCTGGCCGTGAAGGACGTCATTAGCACGCATGGCATTCCCACGACCTGCGGATCGCGTATCCTCGAGGGCTACACGCCCGCTTATGACGCCACTGCCGTCACGCGCCTCGAAACTGCGGGCGCGATCGTCATGGGCAAAACCAATTGCGACGAGTTCGCCATGGGGAGCTCGAACGAAAATTCCGCGTACGGCCCGGTGCACAACCCCGTGGCAACTGACCATGTCCCTGGTGGGTCGAGCGGCGGCTCGGCGGCGGCAGTCGCCGCCGACCTGGCAGTCATTTCACTAGGCACAGACACAGGCGGCTCAATTCGCCAGCCAGGCTCGTTCTGCGGCATACCTGCGATGATGCCCAGTTACGGACGCGTGTCTCGCTACGGTCTGATCGCCTTTGCGTCGTCGCTCGATCGCATCGGCCCGTTCGCGCATTGCGTCGCCGATGCCGCAGCGGTGATGTCAGTGATTGCCGGCAGCGATCCCAGAGACTCCACTTCGTCTTCCGCGCCTGTGCCGGACTATGCCGGCACTCTCAGTCGTCCTCTAAATGGCTTGCGCATCGGAATTTCGGATGATTACTTTGCCGAAGGGATTGACCCGGAAGTCCGCCGCAAGGTAGAAGCGGGGATCGCCCTGCTCGAGAAACTCGGGTGCCGGCGCGTGCCGATTCGCATGCCGAACACGAAGTACGCCATTGCCGCCTACTACATCATAGCCACGGCTGAGGCCAGTTCCAACCTGGCCCGCTATGACGGGGTCCGCTATGGCTTGCGTGTTCCAGGGGCGACGCTAACCGAGATGTATCAGAAAACTCGAGGCCGGGGATTTGGC
>Ga0206815_1033_pt1 | contig 41538 bp, 42 predicted proteins | sample Alteio_BWOrgCont_91_FD_152864 | JGI IMG/M metagenome (GOLD analysis project Ga0206815, IMG submission 152864) | Enriched cells from forest soil in Barre Woods Harvard Forest LTER site, Petersham, Massachusetts, United States -... | ecosystem: Environmental > Terrestrial > Soil > Temperate forest >...
AGAAGTTATGTAACCGTATAACGATGTACATTTGCGAACGATTACTGTACATCGTGCGGTTTCGGTAAGCATGCGTATATCTACGCATGCTTACCGAAACAACACGATTCTTCAGGTCCGCTCAATAAAATAATTACGCGATGTTAATTCAATATCTAATTGCCACCTTCACTTCAACACTAGGCTCCATTCTTCCTCCTGGCTTAGCCGGGCGATCATTGAAAAACCTCATTATGTTTTCCGAATGAGGCCCACTTAATACCAGATTTTGAAATCCTTGGATTATTTTATTTAAATTAGGAAACTGCTCTTTTGTAATCATATTGGAAAAAAGTAAAAATGTGATGAGCTCGTTGCGAGTCACTTCTTTCTTCGCTCTCAGCATTGCTTCGATTTGCTGATGACCAATTTTATTTTTTACATCATTCTTATCATGTTCAACATTTATCTCAGTAAGGCAAATGGCGCAGCCTGCACCAAGAATGGTAAGAATACCAAATACTAATTCAATTATTCCTTTGCGAATGTCGCTATTGCCTATATCACTACTACCTAGACTTTCTAGTCTAGCAAAACTCGATTGCAAAGTTTTAAGTGCTGATTCGCTCGTATTTAATAGTCTAGGTATAATAGGTGAAATCTCACACGATTTTTCCTGGGATTCATCATGTCCCGGATGCCACTTTGCTCCGCATTCAATAGATGTATCTTGCGGGCATTTACAGGAGAACATGTGCCCATTGTAACATTCGCGGACGATGTATTCATACGGATGTATACCACCAGAACATGTGTGGGCGAGGAGTCCAGAGGGATACCAACAATATACATAGCCTTCCCAATCTCCCGCAAAACTTTTGTCTACATAAAAATATTCGCCAGTATATGTTGTATTTAAACTGATATCGCCATAGTTAGCTGCCCAAAGAGATGCATAAACAGAATCCATAATAGGTTGGCGAGATATATAAGATTTAGGATTCACCCGCCAGTTATCATTAATCAGGCTCTGTGCTCCAGGACAATTTGCAGTAACAGTATAATGTTCAGTGTCATACTGAATAAACACATCGGTATTATTAGCTATAATCTGCTCTAATAATGAAGTATGTTCTGACGACCAATTAGAATACTCGTCGGAATACGCAGAGTGTCTTGAACGACCGGCGCGAAATGCATCTTGCCCAGTAACAATTAAAGTAATACCAGATAATAGCAACAAGAGATTCAACACCCTCCATTTTATCACGGTGTTTTTTTCTGATTTTATTGGCTGTTCCTCTCCAAACTGGGTTATGAGTAAAATTAGCGACGGAAGATATGCGAACCATTTTGATGGGTTATGGCCTTCGGAAAGTAAAACGGAGTTCGCAGATTCGATATTATCGGAATCAGTGGGAAGTAACCTTGGCTGCTGTGCTTCAATGTCCTGTCTTTCGGACAATTTAATTTCGCCTTCACCCTCCTTTAGCAAACGATCATGCATCTTGACATACCTCGATTGTATAATTAGGTTTTTGAACAGTATAACTCATTACTAATGTGTTATTGATTGATCTATCTATTTCGATTCATTTTTACAAAAAAGCTTCTCAGAAATTCCAGGGTCTACATATTAGCGGATTAAGAAATATTTATGTTTAGACTTGACCCCATTTCGTTTTCTGATAGGGGTTGTTATTACCGAATCTTTAACTGTTTTCTTACAACTTCTTGATATGCTTCACGATTTAATCCCACTGCATCTCTGTAGGAATGAGCTCGCGATTGATTATCATTAAATAAGCCCTTACGTTTTAGTTCATTATGAATCGTCCGGTTGGTTTTATTTCTAATATCGAAACCAAGCGCATTGCTAACGTTGCGACGTCTTTCTTCAGCAAAGTTGTAAAGGTCTTTCTTATCGAATCCCTGTATTTGCTTCACTATAGTTCCTTGCTTTGAGATCCAATCAAACTTGGATTGTTTTCGGTTTTCGATAAAATCGCACTCTGAATGTCTTTGAATATTTTCTGGTCTGTCGCTAATTGCATTTTGACGAGATTCCCGGGTTGTAAAAAGTCCGACTGACATTAGCGCAACAAACTGATCAGCCCTGTTAGTCGCTTTAAAAAGTTCGGATTTTGTGGGAGGTAGTGTCACATTACTAAGGTAATTCAATAACATTGCTAAAATTGTTATATCGACCGATGACAGCCCATTATTTCCACTCTTCTTGGAAGGATAACGTGAAGATTGCATAGAAACCCCTAACATTGATTATATTTGAAGCTAAAATTGTATATAATGAACAAATAAAAGTCAATTGATTATTGCATGTCTGTCGAAACTTTTTAGAAATGCCCCCTCCTAAAATAGGCCTTGTAGTCAAAGAGTTACAAAAAAAATGGGGGCATATATGGACCCTGCCTAGATTGCAAACAAATAATCATTTTTAGCAAAAGTTAAAGATGCAGTCATAGTATTTATTTATAATTTTTGAGAACAATAGCATTAGCTGCTTGGTTAATACGTTTAGTTGAAAGATTAATAATAAATTTTATCAAACTGCCTGGCATCATCCGCATGAGTTTCATCAATACCCAAATAATAAAATTGTTTTTCCCTTGTGACTTCATCGTGTTTGCAGCAGTAATGCCGAGTGCTTGATTAAGTTTTACAAAATGACGCATTTGTAATTCGTATTCATTAAATGCTACTTGATGATTTCCGGATGCTACAGCCAATTCCCCTGCTAAAATGTATGCGCCTATAATGGCGAGGCTAGTGCCTTGACCGGACATAGGCGAAGCGCAGTAGGCAGCGTCACCCAATAATACAACTCGATTATTATGCCATTGATCCATATGAATTTGAGCCGCAGCATCAAAATAAAAATCCGGTGAGTCTGGCATTAACTGAAATAGCCTGGGAACTTCCCAATCAATTCCTTCATAAATTTTTTTAAGATCTTGTTGTTGCTGAACTCTATCATTTAGATCAATTTTTGTAGGTGCTGTAAATCCAAAACAAGCTTTTGCAGTAGACTCACCGCGTGAACTCCAAATTGCAGCAACTCGACCTAGTTCAGAATACTGCATTTCTAAACGATCTAGGTTCAGGTAATTTGGCACAGTATAAACACACAAATAGAGGCCAAGTTCATGAGAAAATTGCGCTTCATCGCCAAATACAATCTGACGTGTATTAGAATGCAAGCCATCTGCACCAACGACAAAATCAAATTCGCGAGATTTATTTTTTTGAAAAGTCACTTCTACTTTATCAGTATATTGCGAGATATTTTGAATATTATCGCCAAAAATAATTTCCACGTCTGGAATTTGATCCATTAAAATTTGACACAAATTACCTCTGAGAATTTCTAGATCATCACCAGTGCGATGGCCGAATGCATCACCTGACATTTTGCCAATCGTTCGCCCTTTTTTATCGACAAGAATAGCTCCTTGCATGTCAGTGCCAGCTGTAGCAACCGCATTGTAAATACCCATTTTTCGAAGGACCTGCAAGGCACTACCACGAACATCAATTTTGTAACCGCCGGTTGGCAGAGCTGAGGCTCTTTCGATAATTGTAGGTGAAAAACCGTATTGTTTGAGCCAATACGCAGTAGTTAGTCCCGCTACGCCTGCGCCTGAAATAAGTATTCTCGTGTCTTTAATTACATCATAATTTGTCATCGTATTTCTCTTTAAGCCAAGAGCGAAATGCACTCGCAAACAAGGTAGGATTTTCAAGCTGTGGCCAGTGCCCTGTTTCCCCGCAATCTATTATTGTAAAATTTGCAGGCTTTGGCAAAGCATTCCACTGCATAAGAGGCGCTGAATCAAAATCTAACTGCCCAGCAAAAAGAACCACTGGCACCAAAATCTGGTCGATCTTATCTGTGACATTATAAGTGGGTAGTAGATCAGAGAAAAAATGATTAATAATATCATCATCCACTTGAATATCTTTCCACAGACACTCAAAAAAATCATGAGAAAGATTGAAGTCTTTCCAATATCGAGCTGCATCTGCCTCATAAGCATTCACTGAGCCAAGCGACTCATTAGGCTTTTTAATTTTTAAATAATTCTCTCTGCGTTGAATATCATTCAACTTACGGTCTTCTGATGCGTATTGATTAAAGTATTCCTGCCCTTTAACGATAATTGCATCATTTCATCCTGGCGGTGTTGAAATCATAACAGCACCTTTAATACGTGCATCTCTTCGCTTAGCCGCTTCAAGAGCTAAAAGTCCAAAACAGGAAAATCCAGCAATCAAACATTTTGATAATTTCAATTGCGAGAGAACTTCCAAAAGATCATCTATAATGTCCGACATCGTTAATTGTATGGATTGCTCCCTGTGTTGAGAAGCAATCCAGTAAAGGTCTGTCGAATAAATCGTGAAGGTATTCAGCAACGACTCCGGAAGCGTCATCTGTAAATGACTACCGATTCCAACAGATAATAAAGGTATCGCACCATTACCATATACATGCACAGGATAAGAATGATTTCGAATGTTAACTGTTATATGGGGTAAATCCTGTATGTAACGCAGCAATTCTTTCATAGTAATAGCAACCTCTATTTAAAAAATTATTTACTAATCCAATAATTCTATCATCACCGTAAGCAATAATGTGCGCATAGCCGTTTTCAGAGCCGCGCGCGGCTCGATAATTATCGAACGAAAGCGAAGCAACTGCTTTTTCTGCCATCTCGCTAATATTCGCGTAAAATTTATCGAAGAGCTAGTGGAGGGTTATCTTCCATTTTCTCCTCATAAACGCCTGATTGATTTGCTGGAATTACAGGAGATGCCCTATTCTCTGCAAATAACCAATGACGAGATAATTCAAATAATGAAGCAGCACTGCGTAATAGTTTTTCTTTTCCATCTATGCTGACAGTGAGTCCATCCTCTGTTTCCTTATCAATTGTAAGCGAAAAATTATAACTTAACGCCGGTAAATGCCATTGGGTTTCGATGACATTTTTGTCTAACTGATAAATGACCATTTTATCCTTCTCATAATAAGCCAGCCGATTACCCGATAATAATTTATAATCTACCTCGTCTTTATCAAATAGCTCGTCCGATAAAACTGTTTTAACACAGACATTTTTTTTCAAATCCCATATTTTTAATTGACACGGAAATCTATCCGGTATACCCATATCAATAGCGAAGGAATAACTAACTGGTTCGGTTTTATAATAAGCTGAATACGTCACTAAACAGTACGGCGATAACATCTCCACATTCTTTGTCGTTTTATGAAGCCTTGATACCGGTAGGATGTGTTTCAGTTCGCGTGTTTCACCATCTAAAATGTGAATTTCTTTATCCCTTAACTCGCCATCTTTAATTATATCGTGAGTTTCAAAAATATCGTTATTAGATAATCGATAATCCTCAACTGGCTTAGGCTCTGTATTAGGTTCAACAACATAGGTGGTAGAGCAAGAGCTGAGTATTATATCTATTTTTGGATCATACGTTAGCGCTTTGAAAAAAGTTTCCACTTTTTCAGATTGAATCAAAGGTAATAAACTTTCATAAACAAACACAGCTAATTTTTGCGCGAGACCGAAAGGAGGGATCGGCTCTTGCTTTTCACTGGAATATTTGCTCTCTCGATAAAAACCAACCTGAGATAATAATTGCAACCCTAAAGGCGCAGCTAAAACATGCTTAATCCGTTCTTCATTAAGCAAACCAAATTCAGTTAACCACCTTAAGCCACAAGTCATTGCCGTAATCTTAGCTAAATCACCCGCATCAATATACGGTTTTAATAATTTAAGCTCATCAATAGTCAGGCTCCATCTATTAGGGTAATGCGGTTGACGCCTAATCCAATCAAGTGATGGAATGTGTTGAAAAACATCATTAACATAAGGTAATAGATCATACCGATGTGGCTCAAATAAAAATGCCAATAAGCAATCGAATGGTGTAAAGCCACCCATAGGGCAATGCAAGGTGTTCTGTTTCAGATAACGTGCTCTTTCTTTGCCAAATAAACGTATAGCTAATTCCGAATCTTGAACTTTCACTTTCAGTTGAAAAATCTTTTCGTTTAACTTCCTGTCAGTGCTAGACTTTGGATTCACCGTATTTTTAACCATATAGGCGAAATCACCTAGCTGCTTTTCTGTCAATGGCAGCAGAGCTTCATTAGCGAGCCCATCAGTCACTCTTAGATGATCATAATTCTTTTTTTCCTCGAGCCGATAAGAGTCTTGGCTATATAGCTTTTCTAATTCATCATGATAATCCAGAGCTTGTTTTAGATCACCCACTGTGATGGAATACTGGATAGGTTGATTGACATAAGTTGAAAGATCGACATTTTTTTCTTCGGTGTTTGTATTTTTTTGCTCGGTGATTTTAAGCATGCCATCAAGCAACGCTTTAGCAATTTTATTTTCATCATAGATTTGAGGTCTTCCGCTTTTCATGCTGAACGATGAATGATCCTGAAAAAACACGATGGACTGTAATAACTGAAGTTGATCATCCGGACAATGTGCCGCCGCATTGAGATATTCCATGCTATCCAAATCATGTTGGTGCAGATATTGCAGAATAGAAGTAATATTTTTTAGATTATCGAGATGTGTAAATAAGTATTTTACTTCACAAGGTGTTCTTTCATCTAACTGTTTAAGATTAAAAGATTTCAAACTTTCTAGCATTTGTTCGGCATGTTCTACAGGTAATTGCCATAATAAATTAAGATAGTCGGGATTAAATAATCTCAGTTTAAATAAAATAAAAAGGCAGGAAAACTTTTTCGCCCTTAAAGATAAATGTTGAGATAACTTAATTTGTTCCGCTGCTTGCTGTAGGGTTTCATCACGCTGAAATAACGTTTTTAATTTATCCTCATATAATAATGGGTCTTCTGTTGCTGTGATAACACCTGCATTTGTTAATTCATCTTCATTATCCGATTGCCAGCCTTCATCTAGCGGCTCATTACCATACTTTACTAGATTTTCTTTTGTCGACACTCGGATTTCAGCCCAGGGATCCTTGGATTCTAACGCAGAAATTTTTGCGCGTTGCAGGCTTTGAGAGCGGGTATACATCTCACCTCTATAATAATAATATCCTCCACGAAGATCTCTTTTTGATAACATGTCATTGATGCCAGTTATCGATTGGAAGCTTGGCAAAAATCTATCGTGATGGGTTGTAATAAAACCATCACGCCATCGCCATAATGAATTAAAAACTAACACTTGTCCGAATTTATATTGGTTGGGATGGTTTTGATAGAGATGACTAATTTCAGTTAAACATTCTTCCATTTCATCAAACTGGTGATCAATATCATCTAAAGTAAGGGGTGTTTGCCTAGTTATCATTGATGTTATCCATTTAAAAAGAGTACTATTAGGTAATTTTTCTTTGGCAATTTCTTCAACGAAGATACCAGTTGCACGATATAATAATAGAGTATAGACCAGAGAAGAGCCCAGCAAGTCATATTCAAAAAAATCATAGGAGCTTGACCCCTTGAGTTCTCAATTTTCCATTTAATATAAATTTTTCTAGAGAATAAAATATGCATACAAGAGAAGCATTGCAAGTGGCGTTAGGAACAATACCGGACAAATGGAATGTTATTTCTGATGATATTCTTGGAAGCGGTCTCCTTAATAAGATGGCGAAGAGGGTTACAACCAGTAACGCCTGTGTGCCTGTCATGGAGTCGGCAAAAACGCTTTGTGAAGAAAGTGAAAATAACAAAAATTGGGCGCATTGGGAGACAGATCTACGAGCTTGGGAGCGGGCTATTCGAAGGGCCGACAAGTATATTGCAACTAAAGGAAATCATTACGAAGAAGCGGGCCAGAATGAGCAGCAGATAGGCCGACTACGCAATGTTGATGTGAACGATAGAGTTGCTAAATATAAGTCTGCAAAAGGCACTAAAACAGCTAAACATGATGCAAGCTCAGAGACACATAAAAACGACCTTATCCAAGCGCGTTGGCGTAAACTTATCGCTGAAATTGGGAAGGCTGAAACGCATTATAATGCAGTTAAGCAGAAAGCAAATCTAGAAGCATGGAAGCGGACATTAGATAGAGCAAAAGAGTTTGTCATAGTGAATCAGCTTGATGAGAATAATCGAGCACCTTTTAAGGCGCGCTATCAGGCTGCTAAATACGCTTACGATCAAGAGCATCCTGGCGTGTTGAGGCGAATGTCTCTCTGGTGTACGAATTGTATGAATTCTTCAATGGATGAGCCTGAACCACCACCGCCACCCTATCAACAACTCAAAAATCCATAATAGTTTGTTTTCCCCGCGTAGCGTTGGCTCTAATAACCATACGATGTATTGGGTAGTTTTTATTTATATTCTGCGGTACCATTGCGCGCAAAGCATTTTGTTTTATCGCAAACAAGGTAATGGAATATGTTTATAATAAATGGAAAAAGACTAATACGATTTTTTTTAGCCATGGTTTTTTTTGCGCTTACCAGTATTTTTTGTCATCCTGCTTTTGCAGAAAGCGAACAACAAGCTATAACGAATCATCCCCATCCCCTATCCTTATGGCAACAACCAGGCGTATTTCGTTTTAGCTTTGAAAATATCAAAATGCCAGACCATCGACCCAATATGGATTTGATGGGAATTCAATATTATGCAGACATCACACCTCATTTTTACGCTGGAATGGGTGGATATGGTCCAGTGAGTGGTAATAGCAGCGGGCTATTTACAGTGAATGTGGGTGGTGGATTGCGGACAGAATTGTTTCCCCACTGGATAGGCGATGTAGGAATGGATGTGGGCGGCACAGGTGGACGTTCATCTGTGGTGGGTGATGGTCTCATGCTCCGACCGCATATTGGTATTATGTATGCGTGGAAAGCAGTACATATAGGCTTGGACTTTAATGATATTTATTTTCCGAAAGGTGATATTCATAGTCAACAAATAGGATTGATTATTGATGTGCCAACAGAATTTTCTTACACCAATTCGCATGATGGTGACGATACACTATTTAAACCCAAGGATATTTTACTGTCGTTAAAAAACTATCTCGGTGTTCAGCGTAATGATTTCGGATTATTTATATCAGGATACTTTCAACATCCAGGCACAAAAAACGAAGGCGGCACAACACAAGATAATACCATCGAGCTACTGGGTGGAGAAATAAATCACTATGTCACCGAAAAAAGTTTTGTCTGGCTCAAAGGCTCAGGCCCCATTCATGGTATTCCAGGAGGTTATGCGGATATATTATTTGGTCTCGGGTACAGCCAACCTCTTAACTTATATCATGCGGCACTGGTTTCAGAAGTGGGTGTTGGTGTTGCAGGTGGCGGTGGTGTGGATGTGGGAGGTGGTTTAATTACACAAGCACAGCTTGGTTTGGAATTTCCAGTGAGCTCCCATTTTTCAACGCGTATCAACGGCGGGTATACTTGGTCACCCAACGGTCAAATGAGAGCGCCCATTTTATCTGCTGAGATGCTGTATCATCTTAATATCATCACGATTGATACCAAACCAACAACGTACTTATTTGATTCATTGAAAATACAAGATTGGCGCATCAATGCATTTTCACAAACCTATCTGCGCCCTAGTCGCAATTTTTCTAATATCAATTCTTCGATTAGTCTCTTGGCTATTCAAATTGATCAGCTTATTACACCACGATTCTTTTTTGCGTATCAAATTGCGGCTGGATATAACGGATTATTTGCGGGAGGATATGGCACAGGCATGCTGGGTCCTGGAATACAAAGCAAAAAATTATTGCATGATCATTTACAATTCTTTGCGGAAACGTTAGTAGGATCCGGTGGTGGTGGCGGAATAGCGGTTGGTAGCTGTCCCTTAGTAGAGCCCGTTGTCGGTTTGTATTACTCATTGACACCACGTATTGCGTTACAAGCAAGCGCGGGGCAAATTAAAACGTTACATGGGGGTTTAAATACACCTATTCTTAATATTGGTTTAGCCGTCTCTCTGGGAACGGTTCGCGCGGTATAATTACGAAATCAAAGCTCAAGGGGTCTGCCCCCTTGAGCTTTGATTTCTCGCAAGTCAAGCTACTAGGCAGGCATTGGACCAGAAGGACCGCCGCTGGAGTTTTGATCGCCCCCAGGATCCTTAGAATCATTAGGGTCGGCAAAAAATCTAGGTAACGATGAAGATGGTTGCAGTGTACGTCGTGCCTTTTCATCGCTAAAATGCGCTCTGAGATCAGCAATTGAGAGCTCTTCATCTACATGAGGACGTAGAATATATTTAACCATGATCTTAAGCACTGGATCATTATCATCCGCTCTATCTACCTGAAGCGCGGACACATGCTCACCAAGGCCTCTCTCTCTCGCCAAAGCTAGTAAGCTACCATAATAATTGGAGAGAGTTGGGACGCGACTTATGTGTCTCTTTATAAAGAGCTTAAATTGCTCATTTTCATCCTCTAGCCCCAAGATCCCCTCCCAAGTACGCCCAGCTAAGTCGCGAGGAGGGGGAATACGAGGCAGTGGTGGCGGTAAAATATCTTCAGCAGACATAATTGACTCCTCACGTAATTATTTCATTTATTCATATCAGGCATCTAATACACTAATAGTAGCATCAAATGATCAATTTTCCATTTTAGATCAGTTATTTTTTTTATAAATCAATAAGATATGGAACTGTAAAGCGACGGCAAGAATTTTATTTATGCACTATACTTCTATCTATAAATTACCCAAAAGTCACAATACATACATCATCCGTGAGAAAAAGGGGATATATGATCGATCCACAACAACAATTAGAAGCATTACACAATACAATTAATTTGCATGAGAAAGCAGCATATTATTTACAGTTTAATTATAAAGGACGTGATTATGTGCGCGCATGTCAGGAAGATCCAACTTATGGCAAAATTCAAGAACAATTAACCACCATGCTTCGTGATGGTAGTATGAAAGGTTTTTTGAATGCTCAGCTCATTAGTAGTGTTAACATTACGAGTCAGTCAATGTCAGATAGCAACATTGGCCATGCTCTTGGTGGACAGACAGATTCTATACCTATTACCACATCTGGATTGCAGTGGCTTGCTCATGATATAGATTGCGCTATGTTCAAAAAAAACTTTCCCGAAATTAAACCACTCATAGCAACCACCATCAATAACTTAGAAGCTCTTTCAGTCAATTTTCCTGACGGTACGTTGTCCCATCAGAAAAACATGCAAGGACTCAGAGAAGCTATCTTTGGTACTACTATCGTGGCAGAATTTGATCGTCAAAGAAATGCAATCATAGCAACGCTTGGCAATGATCTTGAGAATATTAGACAGGCTTGTACTGCAGGGTTATTTGATGGAATAAGAGGCATTAAAGATGTTAAAAGTACCGTAAGTAACGCATTAAATAAATTTGATCCATCTAGTGAAATTAACTTAGTTGAACTGCACGCAGCAATGAAAAATGTGAATTTAGAAAAAGCTCCTGAAAAATTAGCTACTGCTTTTAATAATCTATTCGGAAAACTTGAACAGCTTGTTAACTTATCTGTTACTCCTAAAGTACAAGCAACATCGAATAATACGATTTGCAAGTTAACTGGCATTACTGATGTTACCGCAACTGCATACAATCCTAGTATTGCTGTAGTCGCTGCACCTGCTACTTCTGTTTCTGAGCCTGCCTCTACGCCTACTCCACCCATACCAGCACCAACGTTAACTATACCGGATACAGATAATCCTAAATCTGGACCGAAGAGATAAAAAATCAAGGGGTGTAACCCCTTGAGCTCATCGGTTTATTGTTTTATTCGATGCGGGAACAGATTTTTGAGCATTGGTTTTATCAACAGTCATCCCAAACATCTTCCATTGATTATTTTCTTTCACTAACGTGATTTTAATTGCCACTGTACTACCATCTTGTAAGCTCAATGTTCCTGAAATCAAGCCATCATTATCTTTGTATTCAAGATCCGTGAAGGTAGAGCCCGTGTTGTCATGTAGTTGCGGATAGCTCTCTACAAATTTCTTAAAGGTATTTATATCAATTTTTTTCTGGAATGCACTGGACGTGTATGAATAGGCTTGTGCAATGTTTCCTTGACGAAGTGCAGCCAATTCAGCTTTGCCCACTGCTGATAAAGCTCTAAGTGGCGCACCTACGAAAGTGAAAATCAATCCAAATATGCCTACATATAGGCAAGCCACTACGATAACAACATTTCTTGGTGCTTTTGAATTTTTTGCAATCTCAACGATTTGGTCTTGTTTGTCAGTAAAATTTTTACAAATAATTGAAAATAAATCGTATAAAACCCAAAATCCAAGCCCTCCCAAGGTCAGTATCATTAAAATGCCTGTACCGACTTTGCCAACGTAGAAACGATGCAACCCTAATGCTCCGAAAAACATACACAATATAAATGCGGTTAAACCTGATTTTGGGCTGGCGCCTATACTACTTTGTGCGGTTGACATGGCTTGTCTCCTGTAGTCTGTAGCCTGAATTCTTATATTTTACAACATGTACGATCATTTTTATGTCATTTTTAGTGACTATTAGCGCATATTAGGTTACAATATGTACAATCTGTATACTCATTATTGTTATAAATAGATTTTACATTGAGAATCAAATCATGTCACATGGCAGAAGAGTTAAGCCCCAACACCAACGATCCGCAGTTAGCGTGATCGGTGCAGTAGGAGTATTTGAAACGGCCTATTCGACTGAGGTAACAACTGCACCCAATCCACCTTCTGGATGCTTTACAGGTAGAGGCTCTAAAGCTAAATCAAGAAAACATGAATATGAATCATTTAGTCCAGGCCACTTACAATATTTAGAAGTGGCTGAATACACCCAGCAGGGTGGCATTTTTTGTTTCATACAAGAACCTGATGATGGCAGACAAATGCATCTCAGAAGATTCACCAACAATGGGGCTAGCGACGTAGGTGAATTAAAAACAATGACAAAACTCGACAAACAAAAAATTATTTCCGCTGGCATTTTAATCTTAAATCCAGCGGGTGAAACGATAGCATGGACACTGAAATCAGAGGAGTGGAACTCTATTCTCTCAACGGATTCCTACTATACTGCCTATGCTACTGACCCTGAACGGTGTGGATTACCAATCAAATCATTGGTGAGTCTTGAGGATATAAATGAAATAATTTTTTCTGCACAATATGAAGATTATTTCACTGAGAATGGCCGGTGGAAAGATACAGATCAAGCGCGACAATTACAAAAAGCACTCTCTCCTAGCAAACAATCTGGTTGTTCTATTATGTAATCATCAGCGCCAAAAATTCTTCGAGGCAAGTTCGATGTCGATTCATAATAAAATTATACACTTAATGGTAAAAATGAAACTGGCACAGCCAGACTGTCAGGGTGTATGCGCAGGAATCGCAACGGAAGGGATGAATGCTTTTTTCAGTTATGGGATAGAAAAATATCGAGAAATTCTGCTTCAAATAGAAGAGAAGCAAGAGGAAGAATTATTAAACGATCCAGAAGTTAGAAAATTTTTAAAAAGAATAGCTCGCTTTCAAGACCCTGCTAACGAAGTGTGCCCTTCAGGTTTACCAATAAATCAAGCAGATCATCCTGAATTAACAGAGGATACAAATAATGCAAATCATTCTTCTGCTAATAACGACAACGTTATTTTGCGTGTGGACTCTTGCCAAGATTATATAAATTATTATGAGGCGATTAATCATAGCAAAGCCATGCCCTTAGCCACCTTTATGATAGAAAATGCCTGCGAAATTTCCAAACAAACACAAAGCAAAGTAGTCATTTATATAAGTGGTCACGGGATAAAAGGACATGCTATTTGGATCTGCATTGACTCTGGCAAGGAAGAGTTCTGGGATTCAAATGAATTATTAAAATCATCCGAAATCAACTATAAATCCAGATTGTTCAAATCATTATATGAAAATATTGGTAACAGTATCAATTTATACTGCATAATCAATGTGTATATTCAAACTTCTAATTTGCGACTCCAGGAAATTTCTCCTATCTACCGTCACTTAAGAGACAAAGCACAACGATATCAAAACAATAGTTATATGCGAAAACATGACCCAGAAGAGAAACAGCCGAAATTGCTACTTGATTTTGTCATATCCATGTTACAGGAAGAGAGAAATATTAATTTTATTGAGGGCGTCTTATCGCATCTGATGACAGCGTGGAAGATTGACGCACGGCCATTCAGTTCTTCAATAGGAACCATTATTCAATGTGCCGATGATATTGTTTATGTACTCAATCGAATTCCTCAACATACCTGGCAACATTGCCTACCATTCTTTTTTATAAACAGAAAATTTTCTCTGGATAATAGCTTACCCAGAGAGTATTTAGATATTACTGTATTGATAACAAAACTACCTAAAGAAGAGTGGAAAAATATTTTTGACGCTTTAAATAAAGAAAGTACTTATCGCTTTAACACTCGACAACAGAATTCATTGCAACGATTTTATAAAAAACTTAGCCATGAAGATCAAGCGCAATTGGCTCTTGCCATGGGACCAAGTTTTGCTATGCACGGATTAAAAAAGATTAAGGAAAAGCAGAACCCCGAACATGGAATGATTGCTCCAGAGCATGTAATGGAAAATAGCGAAGAAGACAAACCTCTCTGTGGTTGCTGTTTTCCTTTCTGGAAAAGTAAAAAACAAACAAAATCTATCACTCATCAATTGCAAGAACCACTATTAACGAATAGTGACAAAAGAGCTGCAATGAGTTGAGTAGTCTGAAGCGTTGTTAGCATACATGCTGTTGCTTTTTTCCCTTCTCCCAGAGTGCTCTTCTCTGAGAGAAGGGCGGGATGAGGGTGCTTACGTTTGCACGTTTTCTACTAGAAAATGTGCAAAACAATAAACCCTCACCCTACCCTCTCCCACAGAAAAGCACTGTGGGAGAGGGGAGATAATGATTACGGAGAATATACAACCACCGCAGAACGACGATGAGGATTCCTCGCTGCTTTTATCTCCTCCCCTGTATGTGGATCATAAATACAAGGGTTAGCTTTGCGACAATCCAAATACGCAGGAATAACATCCAACTGCAATAATTCTGGATCAAATTGGCTATCGCGAGGATCAATTTCATTATCACGACCAAGAGCATGATATACATTCGTCGTTGTCGCTAATTTATCTGTCTCTCGAATCGAACCATATCCACGCTGTTTTGCAAACTGCCTTAACTCTGCTGGATCGATATGATGATCAAGCGGTGTAATACCATAAACAAAATTAATACCCATTTGTGCAGCAATAGCCTCTAAACCGGTCAGCTCGAGAGTATGTTTATCAGAACAATAAGCATCCTGATAAGTTACTTTAACTTTGCTTGCATAACCATCACTACGAAAACGAATTTGATCTGCAGAAAATGTATTTAAATAAAAATACTTTTTTGCATCAGCCGAAGCAGGCTCTAATTCTTCATAGGTCGGATTGACAAGGATCAATCGCTCATGCGATTTATTTTTACTTTGATCACCGGGTAAATATAACAAGACAATACGCTTATCATAACCAATTTGATTAGCTGCCAGATAAGCCGGCTTTGCATGCGTCGCTGGAAACACACACGTACCGGGAATTTTTTGATTCATACAAATTTGTAGCTTCTCGATAATAGTACGAAACGCCACGATTTTTTGTTGCTGTTGAAAAGTGGTATGTAGTGACCTAGTCGAAGCACACTCATCCGGTGTCGCTGCTTGGCATGGTTTCAGCAAAGCATCAAGACGAGACGTGCCTTGAATCGTAATGATTGACGGCGATTGCTCTGCACTACTCGAACTACTATCACTCTGCTTAGTTTGTTGATTTAGCATGTTTACTACGCTTGCAGATGAGTGTGAATTCATATCATGATCTCATTGTTTGTAAATGAAGAATGGAATTAATTGTAGCCTTTTAATATAGAGACGCACTATACGTTTTTTACACACATAATTCAAACCCGCCTGCCGTTTGTTGACAATTTTATCATCAATATATATGCTGCGCCTTTAAGGAATGACAGAATGACAACATTATCAGCGGAAAAACAAGCGCTTCTTGATGCTTTCCAAAAACATGTTGATGCAGGTGGATGAAATTATTTTTAAATTTACACATACAACTGAAATAGGTTGGATGTTACCCGATATAGCACCCACAGGAAAACGCGTCGAAATTCCCTTGATTGTGATTGTAGGATTTTCTAATGGCAAAGTGACTCACGAACACATTTACTGGGATCAAGCGAGTGTTCTTGTGCAATTGGGATTACTCAATCCAGTAGGATTGCCTATAAAAGGTATTGAGACAGCTAAAAAAATGGATGAGCTGCGCCAGCGCTTGTTATAGTGTGAGTAAATTTTACTTGTATCGATAAAGAATATTTAGTCAGTTTGAATTCGATGGCAAGATGTTTTTGGATCTTAGTTAAATCTGTAACTAGATGATAGTTTATAAATTTTCTCAAAAACAACGCTCGTTATGCTTTGACAACTTTCATCGCCTTGTGCATACTTATCATACAACTCAGGAAACTACGAATCTTTCAGCGAATTAATCAAAAGGATTTTATCATGAGAAAATCATGGCTTATTTTATTCATTGCAAATAGCTTCTTTATTAGCGGTACATCCTACGCACAACCTACACCAGCTGCTGCCGAGAAAACATGTTTTCCAGCAATTAATTGGGTTTCGAAAAGTTCCAATGATATCGTCACCATTCAGAATGGAAACAGTACATCGATTTTGATTGTGGTTACGGTGAATAAAACAACTTCCACCGCCGGTTTAAATGTGAATAACTGTGGTAGCACCACACACATTGATTCGGGTAGTTCGGCTGTTTGTTATTCGAGTGACGCGACCAATCCTGTGAGTTTTAAATCAGATTCTGCCACCACTTCTGTCTCAGGAACCTATCAGATAAAACAACAATAAGTCCTAAGATTGCTTCCTGACGATAATACTTGAATCAACTCGCACAACGCCTTGAATGGATTGAGCGAGTTTGACGGCATTTTCTGCTTGCTCTATGTTATCGACAGTACCACTTAAATACACAATACCATTTTTAGTTTCAACACTCACATGCATTGCTGAAACGTCCATGCTACCAAATAATTTTTCTTTTATAAAAATAGATTTTACTTTAGAAGTAATTGCAATATCAGCCATCACCTGTTCATCTTTTTTAATTTTTAATTGCGAACTATCAACTGCTTTCACCCCCTCTGTTGCCGATGCAATTTGTATCATTTGATTTGCTTCAATATCGGAATTTACTATTCCAGCGAGAGTTACAACACCGCCGTGAGCGGTGACATCAATATCATACTGCGCAAGATTTTTATCTAATGATAACTTCGCCACAACGGCAGCGGATATTACGCCATCTTGCACAAGATTACCGGCGTCTTTTATCAAATGACTTACATCATTTCCTATCGCAGCCACGGGATCTCTCTCTGCAAATGCCGGAGAGACGAATAATAAAAAAATAAGAGCAATAACTGTTTGAAAGAGAATCCTTTTCATGTTGATAACTCCTTCCAGAAACATGTTTTCTATCAGTTGTTATGATTATTTTAACATAGCGGTGTACTAAAATAATACAGATATTACAGGGATAATGAATGGGTTTTATACCAATACAAGGCCTATAAATTGTAACTAATTGATATAAATAGCATTATTTTGATGGATGCTTAAGCTAGGCATAATGTTTTTATGTTAAAATAATATACAGTATTGAGGGTATTGCTATGTTATTTGGACTGTTTTCATATTGTCGCCGGCAAAAAAATAGAGACAAAATTCAAGCTGCATTTCGCGCCGTAAAGTTAGGTAATCTAACCATATTAAATACATTACTTAATACCGAGCTGGATATCAATTGCCGCCGAAAAGATGGGGATTATACCCTACTGCATTATGCAATTATCTCTACCAATATGGTTAACCTTGATATCATGCAACCCATCATTCAATACTTATTGGAGAACGATGCATTACCAAACAACTATTATCACATCAATAATGCATTTTTCAACCCTCTGCACTCCGCCACTAGAAAAAAACTTCCTAGTGTTGTTAAATTACTTTTAGAATATGATGCAGATACGTCATTTCGCAATGATAAGAATAAAACAGCACAGGATTATGTGCATGATGCACAAGATAATCGTGGGCAAGAAACTCGAGAGGCGTTAGAACAGCAAGAAAAAATAAGCAATCAATTTAGGTACTCAATTTTATAATTGGAAAATTATGAGCAAAGCCTTTACCAAAGAAACTGATGATGACGATGAACCAGAGCAACCAGAACCATCGATTTCGCATACTAAAAATTATGTCACACCCACTGGATTTGCAGATTTACAAAACGAATTGCGTCATTTATTAAGTGATGAACGACCAAAAATTGTTGAGACTGTCCGATGGGCTGCCGGCAATGGCGATCGATCTGAAAACGGTGATTACATCTATGGGAAAAGACGTCTGCGAGAAATTGATAGACGTGTTCGCTATCTGACTAAGCGCGTAGAAAGCGCTGAAGTGGTTAATCCCAACCTTCAAAAAAATCTCACTAAAGTTTTTTTCGGTGCAACCATTACCTATGCGAAAGAAGATGGCACTGAAAATACGGTTAAAATCGTTGGCATTGATGAAGCTGATTTAACAAAAGGCACTATCAGTTGGATTTCGCCTGTTGCTAAAACATTATTGAAATCAGAGGTCGGTGATATTGTGACACTGCGTACACCGGCTGGCACTGAGAAATTAACCGTTTTAGCAATCCAATATTAAGTGGCATAGTGTTTATATAGGATAGCTCATACTTGATGTGACCATTATTGTCAGCTCAAATTAAAACTACACAACAAAACCTCCCCACTTCGTCGTCCTGAAAAATATTCCGCCCACATTTTTTAGCGAAACAATTCTGCTGAGGCGGAATGTTTATTCAGGATCCATGAGCGAAGAAACAACGACAAAACTGTATTTTCATGTTGATACAGCATCGTTTAACTCCTTCTTTTGATTTCTAACAGCTCAGTATTAATAGTAGATTATCTTGAACGTTGTACTCTCCGCTCATGGATCCTGAATAAACCTTACGTGATAGCGTATTGGCTTCGTTCAAGAATGGTGAGCGTAAGGTTTTTCAGGACGACGAAGTGGGGAGGTTTTGTTGTGTAGTTTTAATTTGAGCTGACAATAATTATCCGCTAAAACTCTAGTGAAAAGGCGGGGGCGATAGATCAATCATTCTATCCGCCATATCAATCGTTTCTTTGCGATGCGCAATCATAACAACCGTGATACCTAATGATCGAATAGCTTGATTAACCTCCATTTCTTTCTTCACATCCAAATGACTGGTTGCTTCATCTAAAAACAAAATACTGGGGCGCGCATACAGTGCTCTTGCTAACAATACACGTTGTTTTTGTCCTCCTGAAAAAACCGATCCCATATCGCCGATTAATGTATCAAATTGCATGGGTAACGCGATAATTTCATCTAAAATTCCGGCTATTTTTGCGCAAGTATAAACATAATCTCGATCAACCGTAGAAGCAAAAAAACTGATATTTTCCCAAAGCGATCCTGAAAGCAAGATATCGTCCTGTAACACGCCAGCAATTTTTTTTTCGATAAGAGACAACGTAATTTGGATAGATAGGAATACTATCGAGATAGACATTGCCTGCTGTCGGTGGCAATAGGCCCATCATGATTTTTAACAAGGTAGTTTTGCCACAGCCTGAAGGACCCGTGATCACAATACATTCTTTTGATCTTATCTCTAAATTCATCTGTTTTAATGTTGGCAAAATATCTAATGGATAAACATACATAATATTTTCTAAGCTTATGTTTTCCGCCTCAAAAAAACTTCTTGTATTACCTTGAGTCTCTTTTGGCTCTGACACAACATCATCCAAACGCTCCAAATGTAATTGTAACGATTTATATTCCTGCACCTTATCCGCAAAACTGGCTATCGATGTAATAAATTGCTGTCTATAAGCTAATAATGCATACAAGATACCCAGTGTTATTTTGCGTTCCGACAAATATAAACACCCCAAACTCAATGTCACCATAAAATCTATAGCAAAAAGAGCATTTTTCATTGAATCAAAGATAATTTTTTGTCGGAACAGGCGCGTCATTGAATGAATAGATTTGACAAACTGCAGAGACCATTTTTCAATACGATCTAACTCTTTATTAAAAATTTTAATTGCAGCCATGGCACGCACAGTTTCAAGCAAATTCGACAGCTCTATGGAACGCGCATACAATACTTCATCATGATACTGATTCGCTCTGGCGTTATAAAATAGTCTCAACACGGCATAAATAAATGCTGTCCCTGCTATAATAAAGATAAAATTAAAATAAGTCAGGCAGATGGCAAGCAACATCAAAATTGAAACAAAACCATCGACCACCCCTTCCACCAAGCCTTCTGTCACAACACTCCGCATTTTTTCCACGACAGCAAATCGGGATATCACACTACCGGCATGGCGATTTTCAAAAAATGACACGGGCAGAAAAAGCAGATGCTTCATAACAGCAACACCAAATTCATTATTGATTAATGACCCCAATGAAGAGATCATCCATGCTCGAATAGCAATCGCACTCACTTCCATGAATTTTAAGCCCGAAAATGCAAGAATAAAGCCATACAATAAATTGTTATGTAACATATGCACTGAAACATCAATACACTTTTGAGTCATCTTAACAGCACCCACATAAAACAACTGTATTGCACTTGAAAATAACACTAATTTTAGCAATGAAAATCGATATGTTTTTAACAAGTCCTGCAACATGGCGGCTGATTTCTTCCGACTGGGCTCACCTACTCTAAACGTATTACTGGGTGCAACTTCTAAAACAATACCACTAAACTCTTGCTCAAACTGTTTTTTAGGAATGGATCGTACACCGCGCGCAGGATCATGGACAACGACACAATTTATCGCCATTTTACGAACAACAACAAAATGATTCGAATTCCAATGAATAATGCAAGGCAACTGCACAGATGTCACTTGCTTTTGGTCAACATACATCACCTTCACCAACAAACCCACTTTCTCAGCCATGTTTTTAAGTTGCGACAACGTCACCCCTTTCAGGGACGATTTCATGGTATGACGCAATTCTGAAAGCGTTACCTTCCAACCATAATAACGAACTATCATCGCCAAACAAGCAAGCCCACATTCAGCGACTTCGGCTTGTAAAATAATAGGTAGTTTTGATGATTTCCACATTATTTATCTCTCGAGCATTTCTACTTTAACTGGAATACTATTTTTTCCTAAAACTAATGCCTTTGGAAAATTTACCACAGGGCATTCTAAATTTTTTAAATTGAAATTTGTAATACCGCGCAGCCATGGGCTTAATTTTTCATTATCTAGGATAAATTCACCGTCTGGCGTAATCTGTCCGATATCGTTTCTTGCATCATTGAGTGCCACAGTACACTTGCCCAAGCGACCATTAGACCGAATCAAAAAAGAATTACCTTGTGCCGCATAACAGATATAAGGTTTATTATTTTCAATTTTATTAATCTGAATACGGGGATCAACCAATTTGTATAATTCACTTAAGATAGCTGGCTTATCCTTCCCATGCACAACTTGAAATGATTTGGCATTTGGCCCGCCGAGATTCTCAATCGTTTTAAAAAAAATAGTAAATCGAGGGTCATTTTTGAAATTGACGTTAATTTCATCCATTAATTTTGGCAAAAATAAAATATTATCGGGTGTCACATGTAAACGCAGTATCACTTTAAAATCCAAGTTGCTCCTATGCGCCGCTATTAAGTTGGCCCATATTTTTTCGTAGGTACCGGCACCATCAGCACGAATTCTCGATTTATTATGTATCTCATTTGGACCATCCAAGGAAATCTGAAACTCGGTCACCCCCACTTGGTTAAGTTTGTTGAGTAGCTCGACGTTTAAGTGATACCCATTTGTTGTCATGGCTGACAAATAAGAAAAATGTGAGTATTGCTCTTTTAGCCACACCGCATGCCGAGAAATGTCGAATACAATATCTTTTGCAGCCAATGGCTCACCGCCAAACCATGATATTTTTAATACTTTCAATCCAGGCACTCTCGCTGTTAGTAATTTTTTGATGCCCGCCACGATGGGTTTTTGCATTTTCCCTAAACTAAAATCTTCGTAGCAATAGGTGCATCTGAAATTGCATTGCTCCGTGGGTAATATAATTAACTCTAAAAATTCGCTAGAAATAATACTTAACAGCTTACTTGCTAATATTGCTTGATTACTATTATCCATTTTAGTACTCACTTTTATTGGGTAGATTGCGGCGCAAAAAATTAAAAAATCTTGTCTTTCCCGCAAAGGCGCATAGGCGTCAAATTAAACGCATCCCCCTTTGAAAAAGGGGGCTCTTAAAACGTGATTTCTTAATTTAACAATGCTGATTTGAGCATGCGCCATTCCAAAATGGATCCGGAATTTCACTGAGACTTCCTATGCCTCCGGTCATTGCATCTAACACAGCAGGATCGTCAATGATGATTCGTCCTAATGCATCCACATGAAAATCTTTTCCTTTTAATGCTTGTAGTACACTTGTATTTGACTTTGAATTTTTCATAGATATTCCTTATTAACATAATTACTGATTGATGACTCTTCCACCGATAACGTTGCCAGTGATAATCGAACCCTCACTGCTATAAATGACACCATTATTGGATGAAAACTTGATACTTCCATTGACCGTTGCACCATATAAATATAAGATTTGTTGCCTCCGGTCAGAGGTAAATTCAATATTTTTGGTGGTAGTATGCGTGAGTGTAGAACTCATAGAAGATAAAATGAGATCGCTGTTAAAACTCCCATTATCGCAGGTAAGATTGCCGACTATTTTGGATGGACTCATGAATTGCACTTTTGATGCTTTGACATCGCCAGTAATATTGACATTGGCATGAAATATCACATTCTCAAGATGAATATCGCCTAGAATCTTAGCATCGCCAGCAACCACCACATCATCGCCTTTAAAATCACCGGTCATGTCCAGTGTGTTAAAATACGCATGACTTGCATTCACATCGCCAAGCACGTTGGTATGACCTAAAATCCTTGTGCCATTAAAAACAACATCATTGAGATAATTCACTTGATCAAGCACGCCATTGCCACAAAATATTTTATTACTTTTTTCCTGGCACACTTTATCAAGCGATTCGGCATAGCTATTTGAAAATAACATCGATATAAACAAATAAAAAAATAACAGATAGATGGGTTTATTTTTCACGCGTGTGTCCTTACTTGTAAAAATATGAAGTTGAAAACATGAATAACGCTAGCGGGGGAAAAGATTTTTTATGGGAAGAAAGAGGCTTACAGGTGGAAAGGAATGATTTAGAAATTACTCGATAGTTTTTATGAGTACAAGGGCAATCTTACATATGAACATTGAAATGTCAAAATATTTTTTTAAGTTGCTCAGTGAGGTAGTTATGATTATGATTGTCTCTGTCATTTCCGGTGACACGATTTATGAATTTTTTATATACAACAAATAGGATTTTACAATGAAGAAATTAATTTGTGCATTATTAGCAATCTCTAGCTCTCTCTTATTCAGCAATGTTGCATTAGCGAAAGATACCAATGCTTCAGTAATCAAACCTGCTGGGAACGCAAAGCAAGCAACACTCGCCCCAAATTATGGAACCGATATCGTTATTACCAACTACGGCGCATATGATGTCTATGTACGAGCTCCTAGTTTATTGAGTGACGGTTTTTGGGTATATCATGGCACTGCTCAGCATATTCACAATTATAGTACGGCTCCAACACAACAAATTCTTGTCTCCGATTACAATGGCCAAACTTTTTATAATTACATGACACCAAACCACTATCCTATCGATGTCTATGACAGAGATGGTCATTCTTTCGTATAAATTAACCATCGCTTTCTGTAATAACACCAGCCTTGCTATAAGAGTAAGGCTGGTGGATGTGTACTTTAATAATCGTAAACGTGTCTGCGTGCGCGCCCGTCTTTTTTCTACTAACCACTGCAAATTGAATTTAAAAAACGGGCGGAGGCACGCACGCGGGCACGTTCACGAGGAGCCCCATTTTTCATGCGTGGATAACAGTCTCGACGCAATATGTGCTATGATATTTCAGCTAACTGTTCAATGAGAAACCATCATGCCAATTAATCATTCTGCCAATTTTGAGACAATCCCACTCTTTGATTTGCAAGAATTTGCGCTCGGCAATCCACTGGATCGCCAACAGTTTATTAATCAACTCCGTAACGTGTGCCATCATATCGGCTTTTTTTATATCAAAAATCATGGCGTCCATATTGAATTAATGCATAAAATGCTGGAATTAACCGAAGCGTTTTTTAATTTACCCCAAGCCGAAAAAGATAAAATTAATATTTCTTTCTCTCCTCACTATCGCGGTTATGGAAAATTAGGCGAAGAACTGACAAAAGGAATTCGCGATTATAAAGAAACTTACGACTTTGGCTTAGAGCAAGCTGCTCGTCAAACATCAGATGAACAACCCTATTTGATTCTACAGGGCCCTAACCAGTGGCCAGAGTCTGAAACCTTGCGCGCATTACGCTGGAAAGAAACCGTATTAGAATACATCGCAGCAGTGCAAACAGCTGGCACACAAATCATGAGCGCTATGGCGCTGACACTGGGGTTACCAGACAATTATTTTACTGATAAGTTTTGTCCTCAACAGCGCGATGCTTATGCTATTCTCCGTTTATTACGCTATCCGCCAGGTCGAATGAATCCACACTCAGTAGAACCAGAATTAGGCGTGGGTCCACACACCGACACAGGTTGCTTAGTGATGCTATTACAAGATACTGTTGGCGGATTAGAAGTACAAAATTGTCGCGGTGAATGGATTGCCGCCCCACCCATTGACGGCACCTATGTTGTCAATATTGGTGAGATGCTGCAGCTGTGGTCCAATAATTATTTTTTAGCAACACCGCACCGCGTCATCAATACATCTTCACGCATTCGTCATTCAGTGCCTTTTTTCGTAGAACCATTACTAAGTACAGTGGTCACGCCGCTGGAGATCAGTCCCGAGCTGCTACAAAACATGGAAAGACCCAACGCTAACCCAGCAACAAAAGTCGTTTATGGCGACCATATGTTGCATGTTTATCAACGGAGTTTTCAATAACTTTACAGGAGTAAATCGATAAAGCAGTGATGCGATCCATCTGTTGGGCATGGGTATGATGTCTTTACACAGAATGTTATAATGACACTTTACATCACAAAAGGACTTTGCCATGTTATCGTTTTCTCGTATTGATCACTCGCTCTTTAGTAAAAATTGGGGCTTATTTATGTTATGGGGTATCGCACTCATCATGTTGGGTGTAATAGCGATTAGCGCCGATATGTTAAGCACAATTGTGTCGGTGTTATTTCTGGGTGGTATTCTGGCTGCCACAGGAATGATTATTATTTTTGACACTGTGACTTTTTGGCGTAACCATAACAGCGGATTTTTATTACATTTTCTCATGGGGGTCATTTATCTCACTGCTGGATTTATCTTGCTAAAAAACCCCATTGCAGGCTCTATTTCATTAACGCTATTATTGGGTATTGTCTATCTCTCGTTAGGCGTATTTAGAACCGTTTATTCTTTTTCATTACGTTCGCCACGTTGGGGCTGGGCACTCTTGAATGGCATAATTTCATTTATTTTGGGTATCTTGATTTTAGCGAGCTGGCCAGCGTCTAGTTTGTATATTATTGGTTTATTTGTTGGTATAGACTTAGTATTTACGGGTTGGATGTATTTTACTGCCGGATTAGCAGCACGATCACTTGGAAAATAAAGGTAATATGCAAAATCGGGCGCCTTCTAAGTTTTCAAAAATAAGCCTCTTATTGGCCCTGGTTTTGCATGTTTTATTTCTATTAAGCTTTATTACTGTCATTGTTTTACCAGCAGATGAAGAAAAAAAACCACCGCAAATGTATAGTTTGCCTTCTTATATTTACAACGGTGCCATACAACCTACCATGGCTCAGACAGAGCCGAGTAACGCCTCTACTTCGTCCCCCACTATCACTCATGAAACCACACCGACTGACACCCAAACAGCAAATGCAACGCATGCTAATCAGGCTGTCTATCAACAACATGCACTAAAACGCGTTTCTGCAGCGCAATTTTGGGGGGTACATGAATCTGTCATGAGTAACTCAACAGCAGCATTGCGCCAAAATCAAATGAATCGTGTTCTAAATAAATCTGATGATCCAGAACCCATTCTCTTAGTTGGCGAAAAAAATGCGGATGCGAATCCACTGGTTATCCTCATGGCGCGCGCCCTTTCGAAATATTTTTCTTATCCTAAAAACGAAGGCAGTTTTGGTATTCATGGCCGAGTATTAGTTCAATTAACATTAAATCCCGATGGTGAATTTTCTGATCCAGAAGTTGTTCAATCTAGCAATAATGAAAATTTCGATACAGCCGCACTCTACGCCGTGAATAAAGCGCCGCGCGTTGTTGATGCGCATCGCTATTTATCCAAAGCGAAATCTTATGTGGTTGGGTTTATCTTCGATTAATACTAGGCAAAAAGCCTGACTGACTCTCAGCTCGTGTTTTGGGTGTGTTATCCGTCGTGGTATGTAATACATCTATCCCAGCAACCCGCTGTTTCGGTAGCACTGGTAACCGCACTGTATCGTCATCCTCCTCCGCACGCAGGACAAGATACTTTTTTCTACTACCGGCAAGCAACCCAAAGGATTGCACTGCGTGTAGGCTACTGCTAATCACTGAAGAAGAATGTATTGGCTGATGCAAACCTTGCACTTTTCCTATGTATTTTATGTCAGACTGCATCAGCGCGGAGTGCTGATACACAACTAATATCACATTGCTTGGTAACTGCAGCCTCAACGCATTATCACAAATGGTAGTAACATCATCGATAAAAGGAATAACAATTTTTTTATTTGGGTATTTTACAGTTAAAAAATTAGCATACTGCAATAATTGCAAATTCTTCGTGCTCATATCAATGTCTGCACGCGTCTTTTCCGCCGAATGTTGCGCAAAACGATACCTGAATTGCGAAACATTCTGGCTAGAAAGTTGTTCTGAATAATATCTTTTGCGTTGCTCTGTTTTTCTATATTGAGGCTCAAATAACATAAACGCTTCGCCAAAGCGACGACTTTCAATACTATCATCGGGGGTCGATATGCCATAACAGGCTAAGCCAGATACCTGAATAAAATTATCTCTGACACGATGTGCAAACCAATCATCTGAATTTAATCCATGACAGCTAAGATACAAACACTTGCTGCTTTCATCTAAGAGATATAATTCATCGGAAGGAATAGTAGGATAGGTCGCACAGACTTTCGCCCAGCTATTCGCTTTGTCAGCGGCCAGTTGGACATTAATATACTCTGTTTGATGCATACGGTGCGTAACAAGACTAAATCCTTCACATATGGCACGCGACTGTTTGGCATCTTGTTTAATATCAGCAATAAATTGCAATAATTTTGGCGATAAACACTGTGGAGAGACATCCCATAACGGATGACCATAGGCAGTCCTATCCGTTGGAACATATAGACTTAAGAGGGTATTGTCTACATCCAACGCAGGAGCGACAACTGTATTGAAATCGAGTAACGCCCTCAACATAAAATACGGCCCTATTGATGAAAAATATATGGACTATAATTGTACCACTGATAAATATTTAGTCAATACCTCCCCTCTCCCGCAAGCGGGAGAAGGGAGAAGGTCTGTGGGAGATAGCGCGCTAAAATAAATTTTAAATCTTTTAAAAACAAAATGTTAGTGAACTACAGCACCCAAGGATGGCGAGCGAGAAAGAGTGGGATTAGGCTTTTCGACAACAGACCAGATTGGGTCCTGTAGCAATTTTTGTAAAACATTTTTAAATTCAGAATATTTATTATTACGGTTTTCATGCGTTAATTTCTGAATTAGCTCTTGCAAGGCGTCGTTTAATTTCTTTTTCAATAAAACAATTGCGGTTGCACATGCCTCTGAATTGTTTTCAGCTGGGGTTAGTTCTTCCGTCTTACAAAATACCTCGATGTCTTCCGCTTCCTTTAGATTCGTTCTTTCCCCTGCCACACCAACCAGCGCCCCCAACCCCCATCCATTAGTCATTCCTGGGTTTTTGTAAGTAGTCATTGCAGCCAAAACAACTTTCTTTACATCATTGAAAGTGATTGGCTTACCCGCTGACAATACGGGTGGTGGTGGCAAAACTTTACTTGCAGCCGCCGAAAAGAAAGAAGAAACACTATTCATGAGACCTAATGCGGGTGATTGAGAGCCAAGCCCAGTATTCGGAGGCCTGTCTAAAATTAAACTTGTACTAGCACTTAATGAAGCATCACTATCTCGTCTTGCACGAGCAGATCCGCTACTACCAGGGGTTTGCGCTCTCATGGGGGGGGAAGATATAACAAGTGGTTTTTCTAAAATAAGACTGGAACTAAGGCCAGAGGATGCACCCGCTCCTTTTTTTTGTAAAAAGCTAGGCGTTTGTGGTTTTACTACAGGCGAAGCTGATCCATCTGATGACTTAGAACTAGGACTAGAACTTAGCGCCGGAATGCTTGGGCTTCTATCGCGAACAGGACTGACATCGGGTGTTTTGGGTGGACTTAAACATTTATCATAAAACATCGCGTAAGCTGTTTTCATCGTATCTAGATGAATTGTTTGACGCAAATAATCTGTTTTTGCTTCCGTCTTCTGCTTAATTTGACTAGCAATAATACGCAGCTCTGTTTTATTATCACTAATCATTCCAAATTTTGTTTCATTTTCTTCTCTTCGTATCTTATCGAAATCTCTAGCTGCTTTTTCCGCCGCGAGTCCTGCCGGATCAGGGATATAATCGTCTGTAATGACACTTGATTGCATTAATTGTTTTGGTTCGTCTACTAAGGAATGTGTTAACTCTTCTTGCTGCACAGCATCGGCAGTCTCGCCACCGGATAGCACTTGTGTAGATTCTTCCAAACTCATATTCATTTCAGTTAAGCATGTGCTTCTTTTTTCAAGTGCTTGTATCTCAGCAGCCAATTTTGCAATTGGCTCAAGATACTTTTTGTTATGCTCTTCAAATTCAAGCAGCATTGCCTGCAACAATCGATCACCGTCTGCTTTTAAAAATTCACCAAATTCAGGAATTCGCACCAAAACATCTTTAAAGCGCTGTATTCTTTCCGCTTGAAATCGTGCCAATGTTTCAACAGCATTCTTACTTTCGAGTTCACGGTCTTTACGGATATGCAACAACCCAATATTGCGATAGATACTCTCGTTTGAAATAATAAATTTCAGTAATGTCGCATACTTGTAGTGCCTATACACTTTAGTTGCAGCTGATTCAAGTGGCGTTACCCCCTGTTCATCTGGTTTAGGTGGCGCTAGTTTATGATAAATGGCACTCGCCTCTTTTGAGAAAGCATTCGCTGCACCCGATGTTGACCGCATAGCTACTGATTGTAGAAATCCGGGTGGTTTTGCTGGCCAATGGTAAGGTTGTGCATCCTCTAAAATAGGGGAATTAACAATATCTCGCTCTGTCACATTATGAGCATTTTTATTTGGCTGGCGAAGCTTTCTTTCCACAAACCACATATCTTTGAGACCGAATAAAATAAGCCATAAAGACATATCAAAATCAATACGCTTACCATCTTTCGACATGTTATTGCGATGCAAGTCATCTTCGCCAAAAATATAACTTGCCGTTAAGCCAATAGCTAAGCCTTTAATAATTCGAAATTTGCGGAAATCATCTTTGGTGACATGATGTTCGGTAAATAATTTATTATAAAAAGTACTGAGCCGTTCTGTATTAGTACAGCGCGCTTCAAAAAGCCGTGCTTCTTCTTCCGTATTGGCTCTAAATCCTGCCGCCAACTCTTTAAGCTCATTGGGAGCAACAATCCCATTGGCTTGCAACCTTTGCTGTCGGGATTGCAAAAATTGTTTCTGCTCGTCAACCTTATCTAATGCAGATTCTATTTCAAGCTCTTTTTGAGCAACATCGGCCTCGATTTCTTCTAGTTCTTTATCAAATTTATCTAAGACTTCAAATAACGTCCCATCATTAAAATTCAGATGATCAAGATTCAAATCTTCTTCTTTTAAGGGCTCTTGCGCAACAGTCTGAAAACAGGGGATTTCATAAGAGACAACACCGACAGTCTCATTGCGATCATTATAAACCGCTTGTGTAATAGGAATTTGCGATGGCGCTAAAAAGCGATAAAATGCAGCAATCGCTGCTTCAATTTCTGAGAGTACAGAACCGATGGTATTTCTTTTTAAATAGACGGATTGTTGCGTCTTTACATCAACCGCTTTTTGAATTTCATGAAAGCTTGTCTTCGGTAACTGCTCACCCATACTAAAATCACAGAGTGGCCTATTCTCTAACGGTAAACTCGGCGCTGGCACAACAACAGGGGGTTGACTTAGATGCGGCTGAGATGATGATGACGCGCTGGCTTGAGCTCGTAACCCAGGACTACGCGCAACGCCGCCTTGACTCGCAGGAGAACGAGCTGGATCTTGTGGGCTGCCTGTAGGTCTGCTGCTGCTCATAATTAATTCCCAGAGGTTCTACCCAATAGTATTAAAGAAAGGTTAAGGAAACCTTATGGGAACCTTAAAAAAAACTTGGTTTTGTTTATAATATAAACATATTGAGCATTTAAATTGCATATTTAGCGAAATATTTTGCGGAAAAAAATATCAGCTAATGGATGGAGAGGGTTTTGATTCTTGTCCGGGATTAAAAAACTGGTAAAGAATTGCATTATTTTTTTGAATCGCTTCAGCCAGTACTCGGCCCTTTTGATCTCTATTTGATTCTAACATCTGCTTATAGGTAAGCTTATCAAAGTCCTTATAATCATCGCGTAATTGAGAAATTACCTGTAGCGCGGGACGAAACTTCCTACCTGTTTTTTGCTCTAACGACTGGATAAGTCGCTGTATTTCATCCAAAATCCCGTGAAAAGAATAGCCATCACGCTCACTTTCCTCTAGTTTTTGACTGTAATCATAGTGCGTTAAAAACGTCTGCGTGACACGCTGATTTACTATCTTAAGCATTCCTTTTAATTGAGCGAACTGCTGCCGCCCAATAATATCTGTTAACTCCACTTCCACAAGAGAGTGATACTTCTCATCATCTTCAACTTTTCGACAGCAGAAAAAAGGCCATCTCATATTAATTTTCCTAAATAAACTAAGTTAAGTATATACTACTTTGAAATTGTCAGACCATGGATCATTATGCTAACAGAACGCTCGAAAGAAAAGGAACTCCTTGATTTAGGATCAGCCTATTACAGTCAAAATGAGTATGCACATTGCCAAAAAATGTTATTTAAGATAAATCAATTACTGGGATTTTTTGGCAATACCTATCGACTGTTAAAAACCTTTCCTGCTAATACATCCGTGCTGGATATCGGCTGCGGCGGTGGATTGTTTATATTACATCTCAGTCAATACTTACCGACTTTTCAATTCATTGGCACGGATATTTCTGCGGATGCCATTACACTTGCACAACAAAATTATCAGGAAAAAAATTCTCACAACAATCTTTCCTTTCAGTTACAACATAGCAATACCTTAACACAAAATGAAAATAGCATGGATGTCATACTGAGTACGCTGGTGTGCCATCACTTAACGGATGATGAACTCATTCACTTTTTGCAGACGACGTTAAAAATCGCACGCAAAGCTGTCATCATCAATGACTTACATCGGCATGGGTTAGCTACTTTTTTTTATCGTCTTATCAGCCCCGTCTTTCGCAACCGATTAATAACGCATGATGGCTTGATTTCAATTCGACGAGGCTTTACTCGCAAAGAATGGCTACTCCTGCTACAAAAAGCCGACATCAAACACTATCAGCTGAAATGGTTTTTTCCGTTTCGCTGGAGACTTGTTTTATGGAAAAAATAATTATTATTGGTGGTGGTGTAGCGGGACTCTCCTGTTTAAATGCATTATTGGATCGAGGTGTTTCTGCATTACTGCTTGAAGCAACCACCATCGGCACACCGAAAATGTGTGGGGAATTTTTAGCGCCACCTGCTCTATCTCAGTTAGCATCTTGGCAAATTCCTGTTGAAAATATTAAACAGGCTCGCTTTTTTGTAAAAAATAAAAATGTAACACTGACTTTCCCCACACCCGCCGGCGCACTAGCAAGAGGCACGCTGGAAAAACAATTAGCTGAACGAGCACGATTATTAGGCGGGAAAATTTTAGAAAATACATCCATTACCAATATCATACCAGCCACATCAAACACACCTTATCTATTTCACCTAGAATCAGGTGAAACACTACAGACTCATACAGCTATTTTTGCCACTGGCAAATTTAACCACGTAACGAATACGACCGCGTTCCGACAATATGCTGGCATTAAATTTCATTTCCCCCATATTATCAACCACGAGACATTGTTGATGTATAGCATGCAAAATGCCTACTTTGGTATCGTGCCTATTTCGAAAACGACTAGCAATTGCACCTGTTTAATTAAATCCACAGCGCTTTGCCACAACTTATCGCCTAAGGATCACTTTCTGCAGCTTATAAAAAGCAATTCCTTCGCCACAGAAACTTTCAAAGCAATTAATATGGATAATCTCACATGGCTCGAAGGCTATGCGCCCGAGTTTGGTTTAAAAAAATTACCCAATTGGCCAAATGCATTGTGGATCGGCGATGCACTGGCGAGCATTTACCCGGCTGTAGGTTATGGGTTTGCGCATAGCGTGGAGAACGCTGTGTTAGCAGCAGAAGCTTATCTCCATAGCTCTACAAAACACTATGCCAAATCCGCCACACAAGCAGTTAAGAAAAAAATACGGACTGGGAAATTGTTACATGAGATTTTACTACATCCAAATTTAGGGATGGTTTTTCTACCGTTGCTGCGCCAGAACCCATGGATAACAAAATTAATCCTGAAAAAAATGGGATACTAAAAGGTGGACACGTCGCAACGCTCCTTTGTCCATCCTACGGGTGAAAAGAAATCGTGTAGGGTGGACAAAGGAGCGTTGCGACGCGTCCACCATTTTAAATAAGTAAATTAATGTAAATAATTTTTCAAAACCTGCATATGATAAGAAGTCGGTGTCACTCGCAAGTTATAATCGCCCCAACCATGGCCTGTACTCCAGATGGTCCAGCCAATAAAGCCATAATCTTTATCTTTCGCCGCATTATCTTGTAAATAATTTACAAATTTAGTTAATGCAATTTGACAACTCGCACTATCACGCCCACCACCAAATTCAGTCACCATCGCTTTTAAATGATTTTTTTGCAAATAATCCGTAAAAGCAGTTAAGTTAAATCCACTATCACCTACGCTCGTTAAATCAGTCTGACACGTATCGTGCGTACCACTATAATTACTATCTAAATATTGATGTGCATTAATAATAATTTTTGATAAATCCGTAATACCCGCTCTTGCAAAATTTTCTCGTGAAAATAACAATGCATTACTATACGAAGCATTACCATCCGTCGATGTCCATGTCGCAGTCCACGAATGCAATCCAGACCAGGCATTTCCTTCAACTAAAATATACCCTTGATAACCTTGTTGTCGTAAGCTTTTGATCACTTGCGCTTGAATGGTAAACACAGCATCGTTAGGCACATCGACTGGCTCATTGACTAAATCTACTAAAATATAATCCATATTGATTTTTGGATCATTTTTCATGAGGGTATATAACTTTGTCCATACATCTTGATAGGTATTCGCATCTAACACCAACGTGCCATCAGGGCATTTACCATCTGCACCACAACCCGAATACTCTTGGCCAAAGATGGAATAGCGCATATACGCATGCAAATCCACTAACGCATTCACATGCGCTGATGTCAGTGTTTCCAGTAATGGTTTTAGATAAGAGAAAAAATAATCTTGATTCAATTCGCCTTTACCGGGTCCTTCTAATTGCAAATATCCCCAACTAATTGGCACTCGCACCGTGTTCATACCGGCTTTGACAAATGCTTGTGTATCTGCCAAATCACTTTGTTTGCCATCCGCATCTTCTGCAGAAAGATTGGGAATAACAAAAGGATCAATGACTTTTCCAAATTCTAACCCTGACAAATTAATCCCAACAAATTGCCAATTGGCATTTTGACTCGGCTCTGCTGATAAGAAATTAAAATTCGTAGCAATCGGTGTATAGCGTATACGGCCAGTAAGATTACCATTGCCATCAATAGTGGGGTCTGTATAGGCGATATGGACACCTTGAGGTGAGCTATAATTCGCAATGGCATTCTTGTGCTGCTCATTCACACTCAAACCCAAATACCCTAAATAAGAATTACTGACATCACAGCCTCCAAAGCGAAGCGTAGCCCCCGCATAATAAGCATTGCCGCTATATTGGTTGGCATCCACTGTTGCACCTGGTTTTAAAGCATAGGTCATTTGACCATTACCGTCTTGAATGCAGACATAAGGCTTAATTTCATGCGTACCTAGCCCTACCCCATTGATATTATTTGTAATATTTGCCGCATAACCCACTGGCATGAAGCCTAAGCTCAACAAAATCGCAATAGAAATCGTTTTAAAACACATATTTTCTCCAATATCAACTGTTTGTGTTTTTTAATTATCCAGTATACACTACCAGGTCAATACCTGTCATTTATACTAGGTTTTGCATGAATATAACGCATTTTTCGACATTGTTAGCGAAGGCTAGCACAACACAGCAAGCTGAAAGTATTCTCAGTGCGTACCTGGCGCCGTTTGGTTTTCGCGCCTTTGCTTTTACTTATTACGCAGGCCATGTTAAATCCGGCAGAAAGCTTCGCTACCATATGGTGTCAGACACACTCCGACCCTGGCATGTCTATTATCTCGAACAAAACTATGCGGATGCAGATCGCACACTCGAAGAAAGCCACCTCATGACATTACCTTTATGGTGGGATGTGAACGAACAACTCGCACAAGCGAAAAATAAACGCGAGCAACGTATTCGACGCGAGTCAATCGAGTTTGGAATTAATAAAGGACTCTCTATTCCAGTACACGGACCACAACATGATTTTGTGAGCCTAACACTGCATCAATTTCGTGGCGAAACTTGCTTAGAAAAATTTTCCTCGCAACAATTTGAATGGCTAGCAGCAACACATATTTATTATCATTGCATTAGAAAAATTCTCAATCTTGATAGTCAGAAATCATCCCCTTATCGCTTAACCAACCGTGAAGAACAATGCTTGCTGTTAACAGCGCAATCATGGCGCGTTGAAACAATTGCAAAAGAATTAAAAATTAGCGCACGCACAGTGAATTTTCATATTCAAAATGCGAATAGAAAGCTGGGGACGCGCAATAAATACCAGGCAAGTCATCGTTATTTTATCGACTTTTAGGCGAGTTGTCTTTTTTTGATAATGAAGCGGCATCAACAACGGGACCTGGGGAAGGCGGCTTATGCAACCCAATAAGATTCAGCGTTGCAACATGCGAATAAGACTCACTATCCAAACTATATCCTTCAACTAAATGCTGCTTTGCTTGAAACAACGTGATGTACTTATTAAGAATCACCCCCAGATGACCCTTGTCACGACCTTCTACCTCTAAATTACAATAGATTACGCGCAACCTGATTAACAAAGGCATATTCGCAATATCAGCTTCTGGGGAAATTAATCCAGATACAGCGCCTTCATCTTGTTGATCGCGCTCACTTGCTGGCCGACATGTATACTCTTTCAAAATAGCATTGATAGCGACATCATTATCACGACTCGCTAATAATTTGTCTAATTTTGATAAATCACTGGCATAGTTGACAGCGGCAACAGCGCCAGATGCTAACAAATCTTTTGGCATATCATCATACTGTTGGCAGCAAAATAGATATTTATCTTTAGAAAATTCACCGAGAATATCAATCACTTTGTTATTACGTAATTCATTTAATAGTACTGCAAACAAATCAAAACGCTTCATAAAGTAACATTCAAGCAAAACTTCCACCCAAAAAACAGCATAATCTCTATTGACTGCCTCATAAGCTTTCGTCGTTTTCAAATCATTATCAACAAGCTTGGCAATATCAGCGGCTTGCACAACAGCAGGCAGTGCTGCCACAAAGTTAAAAACTGCTTCACGAATAGCGTTTTTTTTATAGCTTGCTAGCTGTTCATCAATTAGCTCTCTATATTTACCGCTAGCAATGTCTGTCACAGCGCTCCATACCTGCAACAATTCCTCTCTATTTCTATTAACCCCCGCTCCAACTTGTGTCCACAACGTACCAAACACAAGCTCTATATGCGATCTAACGATTTGTGCCAAAACCGATTTTTCGCGAATTTTCTGTTGGAAGGTACCCCAATCTAGCAAATTAATAATTCGCCACTGCACATATCCATCACTCTCTAATAGTGCCGCGCAAGTCTGTGCGACAATATTTTTAACTAATTTAATTACGCGGTCAGTATCTTCGGCATTTTTAAAAATATAGCGATGCTGAGCACCATCACTCTCTTCTACTTTCATCACGCTACGCAAAGTAGGGCTACCAACAAGCGGAACATCAAGTAACAATTCATGAAATTTTTTTACTTCAGATTCTGTGACGGTTATTCTCAGCGGATTAAATGCGCGGGTGTACTCACCATTTTTTAGTGATGCTTGGGTTTGCTCTTGATATGTTTTTTTAACAGTCTCATCTTTACACGCTTCTGTTAAAAATCTAATTAGGTTATGACGTTGCATATCATCCTCATTCCACACCCATCTATTATAGACCTAAAACAGAGCTTCGCCATGGCAAATGAAGATAATCCCCCTATTTCGTCTCACTATTTATATGCAGCCTACACCATTCACTAAAAGTAAATCCCGGTGTATTCATCATAAAATCTTTTGGTGTTACTGTGTTTAAATTCATTTTTTTATGCATCGCATTATTGTAATCAAATGAGTAGCAAGCTTGCTTATCTTTACTATCCAGCGGCTCTACATACGCTTGCACATGTAGCTTATCTAACTTAGGATCACTCCCATACAGCGCATCAACAATGACAACCGTGAATGACACACCCACAACAGCAACTGACATGCCTAACGGTGCGCGCTTAATATCCGCTACAGGAATTTTGGGAATGACGCCCGCTTTCTCTAGTGCAGGCATCGCGTTTACCGCTTTTTTTTCATCAATAATAATATCTAACTTATCGCCTTTCTGTTCATACGTCACACCGACTGCTGCTAAGTTTTGCAAAAAAGCATCTTGCTTACTGCTTTTTCCACTAACAGCATTATTTTTTTCTGCCGACAGCGCTGTCTGCATGAAACAAATTGACGTTACAAAAACAACTCCAAGACCATTTACTATATTCAATAATGACGATTTAGAAAAAGTATGCATATAACTCCTGATGGCTTTTGTTGTAGTAATATAAAAATATCTTCATCCTAAATAAGGCAATCTAAACCGATACATATCTATACTTTACGGCGCGGCCACTTTTAATAATCTTCATAAAATAGTACAATAAAGAAATCAGAATTTTTAACATAAACAAGATGATATCTTATATTATTGGGGAGGGAAACAGCATGAAAACAATTTTAAAAGCGCTCACGCTTGGCTTTGCAGTTATCGCAATTGCTGCAACACTAAATGGCTGCAATACCGTAAAAGGCTTTGGCCAAGATCTCTCAGCTGGCGGCAATAGCTTGCAAAAGGCTGCTGAAGATCATAACTAATAACACTGGAACAACATAATGAAAAATAACCCATGGAAAGGTAACTTGATGCGCCTCACACTAAGCGCCATACTCTCTGGGTTATCTGTGATACTAACCGCTTGCGCAGAGCCTGATACCTACCTGCCTTCAAGAAGTTATGTTGTCCCCAAAAACGGTAACAATGTTTTGCTAAGCGACTATAGCTATCAACAAACAACCGGCTACACATGCGGACCGGCTGTTATCATGTCATTACTGCATCATTACGGCAAACTCAGTTCAGCTGAAATGAATAGAAACACAGAAGCGCGTATTGCTAGTGAAATGGGAACAAACGGTAATGGCACGGATCAAATGCACATGGTTGATTGGCTACAAAAACACGGCTTTAGCGTGGATTATGGCCAAAATATTAGTCTCGATACGATTATGGATAATCTACATCGCCACGTACCAACCATTATTATCTGGAATGACTGGTCAGGTCATGCCATGATGGTCGTGGGTTACCATCAACAAGGATCATCACCTGATAATGAGAAAGATATGCTACTTTTCATCGATCCGAGCTCAAGCAGTAATATCATTAACAATAACAAAACAACTTATGGGATTGATGCGCTAACTCCCAACCAACTGACATTTAACCAATTCAATGCCCGCTATTTTTTTAATCCCAGCCATACCGCTGTGGGCATGTATATTGTAGCGGTGCCGCAATAATGCTGGAAATGACGCCGACAATCTCATTGCACGACGCTGAATTGCAATTTTCTTTCATTCGCTCACCGGGACCTGGCGGTCAAAATGTCAATAAAGTCGCTACCGCGGTTGTATTACGTTTTAATGTGCAGGCTTCACCGTCATTGCCGGAGGATTTTCGTGCGCGCCTACTGAATATTTTAAATAATAAATTAACGACTCAAGGTGATTTAATTATCAAAGCTAGCCGATTTCGCACCCAAGAACGCAATAAACAAGATGCGATTGAACGGCTACGAGAATTGTTTCAACGTGCCGCTATTAAACCCAAAAAACGTAAAAAAACCAAACCCACTTTTACCTCAACACAACGTCGTCTTGATAGCAAAAAACTGCATGCTAAAACTAAGTCACTACGACAAAATAAACCTCATCATGACTAGTATCTCAATATGATTCAAAAAGTAGATTGTATTATCATTGGCGCGGGCGCTGCTGGCTTGATGTGTGCGATCGAAGCGGGCAAACGTGGACGTCATGTCATTGTTCTTGATCATACGAACAAACCCGGCAAGAAAATTTTAATGTCTGGTGGCGGGCGCTGCAACTTTACCAATTACCACATTCATCCGGATCGTTATATTTCGCATAATCCACATTTTTGCAAATCAGCATTGAGTCGATACACACAATGGGACTTTATCGAGCTTGTTAAAAAGCATCATATTCCATTTCATGAAAAAACACTCGGTCAATTATTTTGTGATAACAAATCAAAAGATATTCTCGATATGCTACTCATCGAATGCGAACAAGTGAGTGCCGATATTCGCATGAATGCCCATATCGAAAAAATTGAAAAAATCCACGATTATCATTTTAAAATTCACAGCACGCGGGGCGATTTTCATTGCGAATCTCTCATTATAGCCAGTGGTGGATTATCCATACCGACGATGGGTGCCAGCCCTTTCGCTTACAAAATCGCGGAACAATTTAGTATTCTCTTATGGCCGACTCGGGCAGCACTCGTCCCTTTCACCCTACACCAACAGGATAAAGACAAATTTGCCGAACTTTCTGGCGTATCAATTGATTGCCTAGTCAGTAACAATGAAATTGATTTTCGTGAAAATTTATTATTTACGCACCGCGGCTTGAGCGGACCAGCCATTTTACAAATGTCATCTTACTGGCAACCCGGCGAAGAAATTGTTATAAATATGCTACCAGAAAAAAATATATTTGATTTTTTGCAGGCGCAAAAAAAATTATCTTCACAAAAACAACTCAACACCCTCTTATCAGAACTACTACCCAAACGTGTTGTCGATATTTTTCTGGATCCCCTTCTCGCAACGGCTAAGCTACCCACGATTGCGCAACAGGATTTAGAGCGAGTCGCAGAAACAATAAATACTTGGCGCATCAAACCAAACGGCACGGAAGGCTATCGCACAGCCGAAGTCACCTTAGGCGGTATCGATTGCGATGCACTCTCATCCAAAACCATGATGGTAAACAACGTGCCTGGCTTGTATTTTATTGGCGAGGCAGTTGATGTCACTGGGTGGTTGGGTGGCTATAACTTTCAGTGGGCGTGGTCTTCAGGATGGGCGGCTGGGCAAGTTGTTTAACGCTTGTCATGCCTACACAAGTACCATTTAAGAGTCCCTCCCTTTGAAAAAGGGGTTCTTCCGACAATTGTGTGGGTAATCCGCTAAGCTCTCTCACCTAGCCATTATTAATTCCCCTTTGGCTATGATCGGCGGCGCTGCTGCACAAATATACACTATTAAATCAATAAGTTACAAGCTATTTACTGTAGAGATAGTGCTCAACATATCCAGTATAAAGTTGCGCATATATTGTTCGATATGATATCATAGCGCATCAAATAAATTCTCATGCAAGAGGTTAATGATGTCATCTGTTCGCCACGAACCGGAAAACACACAACAAGAAGAAAGACCTGATTTGATTATTCCCATCAACAATGAGCGCAATCAGGGGTATCTCAGTTGGAACATCAACACATTAACATCGAATGCACGCTATAGATACACACAAGCTCAAGCCTTAGGAATTGCCTTCAAGTTCATCTATAGGTCGAAAGATGCTGCAATCTTAAGTCGTGTTAATCGTCACTTGAATACACTCTTTCAGCAAAACTTGGATCGTGTCAAACCTTGTCATGAAATAAGAAAACATGTTTTTTATGCTGGCCAATTGAAAGAATTAGAAGTTTATATAAGAAAAAATCCTGCGGTTTTATTAGAAACGTTTAACATTAATGATATGCAATGCACCCTAGTTGAATTAGCGGTCATAGGATTAGATCAAACCATCAGAGATAGTAACGGCGCCATCCTGAGTGAAGGTATAGCAGAAAAATTATTGCAACTACACGAAGAGCTGGAAAGACAACAAGTACTACCACCAGGCAGCCACAGCCAAGCTTTGGAAAAAGCGAATCGTGCAAGCCTACATGAAACAGCAGAAAAAAGAGCAATACGCGAAACTAATAACGTCGCCGCTTTGGAACAACTTTTTGATGCATTTATAGGAAGTCCTAATGATACCCAACAAGTAAAAAGCCAAAAAATCACAACTGCGGTAGATACTTTTAAAGGATTTGTGAAAAACCTGAAGCAGCAGATGACCACTAACAGCATCATGACAACTAACAAATATCATGTGAATTTAATCCACTTAGTTGCTTCTGCATTTCATGCATTATCTAGAAGAGGTGGATCATTAGAGGGTCATTGGTATGGGGCACTAGGTGATCGATTTTGCTTCGAAGCCAT
>Ga0206815_1036_pt1 | contig 39950 bp, 39 predicted proteins | sample Alteio_BWOrgCont_91_FD_152864 | JGI IMG/M metagenome (GOLD analysis project Ga0206815, IMG submission 152864) | Enriched cells from forest soil in Barre Woods Harvard Forest LTER site, Petersham, Massachusetts, United States -... | ecosystem: Environmental > Terrestrial > Soil > Temperate forest >...
AAATGAGTCAGTTCATGGATGAAAAGGACTGCCCGGTATAAACAAAAGATCGAGACCAGAGCCAGCGTTAATTGCGCAAAAGAAAAGTTCGGGAAGCATAAGGCGCCAATAAAGGCGCCCCAGCCAAGAAGGGCATTAAATAGAAAATCTGACCAATAAATCAAAGCACTAGGCTCGAAAAGGTCTTCGACTATTTTTTTGGCTTCCGCCATGGGAAAGGTGACGCTGTTTTTAGACATTAGGTACTCTTTAGAAAGTAAGTTGAAAAATAGAAGGTGAAGTTTAACGGAATTAGTAATGCTTTGGAAGACTTGGGGTTTTTGATTTTGCCGGTTTTGCCTTAAAAAAGTGCGGTTTCGCCGTTTACGGGGCATCGGTTGTTTGATATTCTCAAACCCATCAATTCTCATCATCTGGCGGTCCAGTGTATCGATCAATTGTTGTTTTCTTTTTGTTTCTTTACCTTTTCGCCGGGTTATTACCTTTGCGGGCTCAAACCGCAACGGTTACACCTGCCGCACCTTCTAATAGTATCAACTTAAAACCCATTGATGTTCGATTTACGACTATGGACGGATTAACTTACTCGCTGGCTGGCGATGAATTGAAAAGTTATCAAGATTTTCATGAGGTGATGGATCCCTTGAAAGATTTTGAGACTCAAAGATTGATTAGCCGTTCGGAATCATCCCGTGATACGTCGGGAATTTTTAAAATGGTTGGACTATTAGGGGCGGTGGTGGGTGTGGTAGGAGCAGTCAGCAGTCCAGCAAATCAGCAAGGTCCTTTTCTGCTGACGGCTTTGGGTGGCGGTGTTTTGTTTGATGTGAGCACTTTTTTTGCTTCGGAATCTCAAACCGCTAAGTTTAACGCGGTTCAACGGTATAATCGTTTTGCCTATGGTCGGGAGCAGGTCTTGCCTCAAACACCCACAGATGAAAAATCTTTATTGCCTGTAGCCGCTCCCAGTTTAACGGCAACGCCGCAGATCAAAGGTCAGGTTAATGGGTCAAAGTAGATTTTTTTTAATCATATTATTATTCGTTTCTTTGGGTTTGCTACCGCTTTTCGCGGAGGAAACATTGCAATTGAAAGAGAATCAACCCCAACTGGTCTTAGCTGATGCCAACGTTTCTTCGAAAAATTCTTTAAACGTAAATGACCTAGGGTTTACCCAGGCTGATCTTCAAAGTGATCTCTCTCAGAAGGATTTAGACACCCGAGAAGATATGCTCAAGATTCATCAAATTTTAGGAGTGGTCACTGAGGTGCCTTTATTGACTGAGTTTGTGGTAGGCATAGCGACCGCGAATAATGTGGCCAATGGGAGCACTAATACTACATTGGTGAGCGACCTAGGTTGGGCGACGCTGGCTTTATACGCAACCACGGCGTCTTTTGAGATATTCGCGCCGAAGCCAAAAAATAAAAAGAGAAGCGGTAACACGGGTATTCACGAGGCCCTTTCGTGGATTCACTTGCCCCTCATGGTTTTAATTCCATTGACCGGTGATATGCTCAATGACCGTATAGCTAATAATCAACCCCTGGGCAATTTGCCGGTGGTTCACGGGGTTATGGCAACGGCTTTACTGCTCAGTTATTCGACTTCGTTGTTAGTCATTACCTTTTAGGAGTCTTGTGAATATTTTTAAAATTATTTTTTTACTGGTTCTTTTTCCGGCTTTTACGTTGGCTTCGGATTTAAAAGGGCACTGGGTTTTAGAAAAATCAGAGCTGGATTATAAAGTGACCCATCCCTTACATCATGTGGTGGGTAAAAGTACGGCGGCCAGGGGGAAGGGGTCTTGCTCGGACGCGGGTTGCCAGTTTATAGTCGCTGTGCCGGTCAAAACTTTTGACTCGGGCGATGGTAATCGGGACACCCATATGCTTCAGATTACCAAAGGGGCCGATAATCCTTTAATTGCTGTGAATGTTGAGTTTCCAACACCCGCCTCCAAGGCTTTTCCTAAAGAAATTTTCGCGAATTTAGAAATCCAATTTGCCGGTAAAAAGGTAAAATATCCAAAAGTGAAGCTGGTGGTGGTACCCTTAGAAGGAAGCCAGGTGCAGATTACCTCAGTCATTCCGTTAAGTTTAAAGGATTTTGGCATCTCTCCACCTTCTTTACTCGGTGTTCCCATAGAAGATTTAGTGCCGGTTCAGTTAGATATGACGTGGAAGAAGGTTGAAGCCTCAGAGGTTCAGTAGCAGATGGAGCGCAGGTCTGTAGTATTTCTGGATAATTTTCAAAGCTGATTCAAGGTTTTTCAAAAACCTAAGTTTAAAAATACAGGCGAGGATGATTATGAGCAAAAGGTTGTTTGTGGGCGGGCTTCCTTATGAGATGACGGATGAAAAGTTACAGGAACTTTTTTCCCAATGCGGCAGGGTTGAAAAAGTAAAAGTCATGTTTGACCGGGCCACGGGCCGATCCAAGGGTTTTGGTTTTATCGAGATGGCGACTGATTTAGAAGGGAATGCGGCTATCCTGAAATTTGACGGTTCGATGTTAGGTACGCGCAGTATTTCCGTGAAAGAAGCGAAACCTGCCGAAGATCGTCCTAGAACGGGTGGTTCGGGTGGAAGATCGCAAAGTGATAATCGTCCCCGTGAAAACCGCGGCGGCGGTGGTTTCAGTGATAAACGAGGTCCTGGCAATGGCGGTTTTAGTAAACCGGCAGGCTCAGGTGGTTTTGGTGGCTCGAACAACCGCGGTGGCGGTTATAGCAAACCCAGCGGCAGCGGTGGACCAGGTGGTCGGGGTGGTTATGGAAGGCCGAGCGGGGCTGGTTCGGGAAGCCGTGAAAAAGATTCTAGCGATTGGCGTAGTGAATTAGGTCTTGGATCAAATCAGAGAAAAGATTTTAGGCGGTCGAGCCGAGAACATAACAATAAAGACCAGAACCGTAGAAATAACAGCGATGATTTTGGCAATCGTTGATTAAATAAGTGAAAAAAACCTTCTTCGAAAAATGAAGAAGGTTTTTTTATTAAATAGACCCGTTTGAAGCGCGGTCAGAGGAATTGAATTTGGGAAAGCTTTCGTTTATTCCGTTGGGTGGGTTGGGTGAAATTGGCAAGAACATGGCTTTGCTGGACTACGATGGACAGGCGATCATGATCGACGCGGGGTTGATGTTTCCTGATGACCGGCACCCAGGTATTGATTACATCATTCCCGATTTCAATTTTTTGGCGGAAGAAGGCGGGCGGCTTAAGGGTGTTCTTTTAACCCATGGCCATGAAGACCATATCGGGGCAGTGCCTTATTTACTTCAAAAAATAAACGTGCCGATCTATGGCACCAAACTGACCCTGGGATTTGTGAAAGCGAAATTAGAGGAATTTTCCCTACCGAACCCGCCAGTTTTTATTGAGGTCGATCCTAAAGTCCAATTTGACCTGGGTCCGTTTCACATTGAGTTTATACGGGTTACCCATAGCATTGTGGACGCGGTTGGTCTGGCGATCACCACTCCGGTGGGTGTGGTCATTCATACAGGCGATTTTAAAATTGACCCGACCCCTATCGATGGCATTCCCATTGATTTGAATAAGTTTGCGGAATACGGCAGTAAAGGTGTTTTGATGCTGATGTCCGATTCCACCAATGTGGAACGGGAAGGCTACACCCTTTCTGAAAAAGTAGTGGGTGAAGAGTTCGAACGCATTTTCCCCAAGGCCAAGCGGCGCATTATCGTGGCCTGTTTTGCCAGCAACATTCACAGGGTTCAGCAAGTGCTTGAGGCGGCTGTAAAAGTCGGCCGTAAGGTCTGCATTATGGGCCGCAGCATGGTCCGCAACACCCGGGTTGCCAGCGAACTGGGTTTTATGCATATCCCGAGCAACATCTTGATTCAACCCGAGAATCTGAAGGGTTATGATCCCAAAGAAGTAGTCATTGTGACCACCGGCAGCCAGGGAGAACCGATGAGTTCCGTGACTCGCATGGCCATGGGTGATCACAAGCAAATTTCACTTCAGCCGGACGATATGGTTATTCTTTCCGCCCGCACTATTCCGGGCAACGAAAGATCCATCTCCAACATCATCAACCATCTTTACCGCCAGGGCGCTGAGGTTTTGTATGAAGCGGTTTCCGAAATCCATGTGTCCGGCCATGCCTGCCGGGAAGAACAAAAAATCATGCTGGCTTTGGTGAAACCCAAGTATTTCATTCCGGTTCACGGGGAATACCGACATTTAGTTTTGCACGCCAGGCTTGCCGAGGAAATGGGTGTGAAGTCCGAAAATACGATTGTTCTCGAGAATGGCGAGAAGTTTATTATTGAGGGCGATGAAGCTCACATTGAAAAAGAATCAAACGGTGGAATTATTCTGGTCGATGGAAAACATATTGCGGACGTGGGTAATGTGGTTTTGCGTGACCGTCTGCATCTTTCTCAAGATGGCGTGGTAGTGGCCATGATTACGGTGGATACGGCCAACGGCAAAATCGTGGGTGGGCCCGATTTGGTGACCCGGGGCTTTACGGAAAGCATGTCCGATGAGCTCATGAACGACGCGCGCCACGCGGTTAAACGGGTATTGGATGATGAAACTTACGACAAGAACACCGATTGGAATTCGGTGAAGGAAAGCATGAGAAAATCCCTTCAAAAGTTTTATAGCCAAAAGTCTAACCGCAGGCCGATGATTTTGCCTGTGGTTATGGAAATGTAAGGTCAAGTGTCCGATTGTAAAGACGATGAATAAAGTCGAGGGGAAGCTTTTTTGATGAATGAATCCCAGGTGTTTAACCTTCAGCAGATATTGGACGGCGAACTTTTGGTCGCGCATTTCCAGCCCATCATCTCCGTTCGTAAAAAGGCCATCATTGGGTATGAGGGCTTAACCCGAGGGCTTCATCCGGTTACCCATAAACTCATTCCGCCGAAAGCTCTTTTTAACCAGGCGGTTCCCATGGGGGTCGTACTGGAATTGGATCGTTTGTGCCGAAAAACGGTTCTTGAAAACTTTCGTGATATCCAAAAAAATGAGCCGGACGCGATTCTTTCCCTGAATTTTGAGGCGTCTGTCATTGACCAGGGTGTGGTGGGGTCGGGAAGCCTGATTCAACAAGTGCAATCCTTAGGGATTAGTCCTCAAAGCATCGCTATTGAAATTATCGAGTCCAACGTAGAGGACATTGAGGCTCTTCAAAAATTCATATCCACCTACCGGCAATATGGTTTTTTAATTGCTTTGGACGATGTGGGAGCGGGGCACTCTAATTTGAACCGTATTCCTTTATTAAAACCCGACATTCTTAAAATTGACCAGTATTTAGTTCATGACATTGACAAGGATTTTTACAAACAGGAAATCTTCAAATCTTTGGTAAATCTCGCACATCAAATCGGCGCTTTGATTGTTTCTGAGGGTATTGAAACCGAAGCGGAGGCTCTTTTTGTGACGGAGCTGGGTGTGGATATGATGCAGGGCTATTATTTTTATAAACCCCAGCCTAAAGAGGAAATTAAAAATCGTGTGGTTTCGTACCAGGTCCGGGATTTTCAGGCGCAGCTAAAAAAAGCTTTGTTTGAAAAGTTAAAGATCAAAGACGAGAATTTTAAAAAATACGAAACCATGACGGGGAAGATTCAATTGGAGTTGACAAGAAGCACCATCTATAACTTTGACGCCAAACTTTTAGAAGTCATTCATGGGTATCCGTCCGTCGAGTGTCTTTATGTGCTTGATCAAGAGGGGGTTCAAGTGTCCGATACCATATTCGCCAACGCTGGACTCAGGACCAAAAACCGGCTTATTTTTCGGCCCGCGGAGAAGAACACCGATCACTCGATGAAAAATTTTTATTACATGCTTTTTAACGCGGGTCAAAGACGCAGTACCTTTGTGACAGAACCTTATATCTCCCTCGCCACGGGTAATCCCTGTGTTACCTTTTGCCGTGTGTTTACAGACGGCGAAGGCGAAACCCGTGTTTTGTGCGTGGATATTAACCATGAACATTTAAGGCTTTTTTCCTAACAAGTATTCGATCACGATTCTTTTACTTTGTGGATTTGCTGAAGCATTGAAAAAATGAGATTTAAGTTTTTTATTTTTAAATGAAGTGATTTGAAGTTAAAAAAGGAAACAGTGTATGGGAAAAGATCAAACTGCCGTGGCTGGGCCATCATTTCCGCGGTTTATTCTTTGGGAAATTATCGGTATAGCGGGGTTTTTGCATATTCTTCAGTTCGCGCCGGCGAATGACAGTACTCCTTTGTTTTTTCTGGCCAACGCGGTTGTTTTTGTCGCGGTTTATCCCACGCTTTATTTTTTTAACCAATTGAACATTCCCGCCGTACTTAAATATTTGATGTCCCCTTTGAGTGTTGTTCTTCGAATCATTCTCATGGTTTCCTGTTTCGTGTGGGTCACCTATATTTTTTACGCCAGCGGTTACCTATTGGGTAATGTTTCTTGCTACTCGATCTTCAAAAACTATTACTTTTTTTTGGCGCCTTTTTTTGTTTTTGATTATTTTGTTCTGGTGGAACATCTCTGGGGGGTCAGTAAGTCCAACTTCACTTTTTGGGCTTCCGTTGGGACTCTTTCGGATTCGGTTAGCGGGATCGTTGGTGGCTTTTACTTGGGCCGTGTGCTCAACGAAAAATGGGGTATGTTTTTCGGCGACGATGACATTCGCGCGTTGATATGGATCATCTTTGTTTTAATCGGTGTGGCAGCGGTCGTTTGGTTTGGCAATAAAACCCGCAAAGGTTGAAGCTGAGGCAGTTGTGCTGGTTATAAGAAATCCTAGATAAAAAGAACCGATGCGAAAACTAAAAAGACCAAAGCCCATATGGGTTTTGGTCTTTTTAGTTAGTTTGAGAGTTTTAGTTACTATGCTCGGATAACCACCGCTCGGCTTCAATAGCGGCCTGGCAACCCATGCCGGCGGCGGAAATGGCCTGGCGGTAGTAATGATCGGCTACGTCGCCCGCGGCAAAAACGCCCGGAATGTTGGTAATCGTACGGTTGGGAACCGGCAGTTTCAAATAACCCACTTCGTCCATATCCAAAATGTCTTTAAAGATACCGGTATTCGGTGTGTGACCAATGGCGAAGAAAAGACCTGTGAAGGGATACTGTTTCTCTTCATTGGTTTTGACGTTCTTAATCTTCATGCCGGTTAAGGTGTCTTTACCTTCTAATTCCGTAATAGTCGAATTGAGCATCCATTTAATTTTGGGATTGGCTTTCGCCCGTTCCAGCATAATTTTGGACGCTTTAAATTCCTCGCGGCGGTGAATGATCGTGACGCTTTTGCCGAACTTGGTTAAAAAGTTCGCTTCTTCCATGGCAGAGTCGCCGCCGCCAACTACCGCGATTTCTTGATTCTTAAAAAAGAAACCATCGCAAGTGGCGCAAGCGGATACACCGCGGCCGATCAATTCATGTTCGCGGGGAACGCCGCCATATTTGGCGGCGGCACCAGTAGAAATAATGACAGACTCGGCTTCGATGAGTTCGGTTTCATCCACCCATACTTTGAAGGGGCGTTTGGAAAAATCGACCTTGGTCACCATGCCGGATTTATACCGGGTGCCGAAGCGGGCGGCTTGCTGTTTCATGTTTTCCATTAATTGCGGACCCATGATGCCTTCGGGGAAGCCGGGAAAGTTTTCGACTTCAGTGGTCGTGGTCAATTGTCCGCCCGGTTGACTGCCATCAATCAACAAGGGACTTAAATTAGCCCGGGAAGCATAAAGGGCGGCGGTATAGCCGGCTGGGCCGGAACCGATAATGATTACTTTTTCCATGACAATCCTCCAAGATTGTTACCGTTAACCAAAAGATATTGGCGTTAATCTAAGTCCAATAGGGGCCCAATTCAAGAGAAGTTACTGGTTTGAAAAATTTAATTTTGAGAGGAGAAAGGCGGCTGAGGGAACAACTGCGTTCGGTAGTTTTCCAATTCTTTCAGGCGGGTGGACTCGTCCCATTTCAATTCTTTCGACATTAAGCGGGAAGCCTTCTCGCTGGCTTCACTCCAGCGTTGAGCGCTATAGCCGATTTCCAAACGACGGAGCAACACGTCATCCAGATGCAGGGCTTTTTCTTTCTGAACGGCAAACACAACCTGTGCCGCCAGTTCTGGCCTATCCGGATGGAGAGGTTGTTTGAGCTCTGGATTTTCGCGGGTTAGAGCCAAAACCTGTTCGGCCCGTTGGCCGTATAGATGAGCTAGATGATGGGCCTGAATTTCTGTAACGCCGTATTCGGTTACCCACTGGGCAGTCGACGATTTTAAAAAGTCATTCCAGGGTTTGTCGGGTAGACCTGGCAGTGAAACGCTCAAATTTCTAATATTTTTCCGATCTAGAATCAGTAAAACTTTTTGAAGCGCGTGTTTGGCCATGAGATGGTAGGTGGTGAGTTTTCCCCCGACAACGGTGAGCAAACGGCCCTTGCGAATAATTTGATCTTCTCGGGAAACTGAAGAGGGGTGTTTCTCACCGCCGGCGGCAAGGGGCCTTAAACCCGCAAAGGCCGCGATGATCTTTTCCTTTTTCAGGGAGATACCCGGAAATACCCGAGAGGTTTGCTCAATGAGGTAATCCATTTCTTCTTCCGTGGGATGGGTTGAGTCAGGATCGGTCGAGTCGTCGATGTCGGTTGTGCCGATCAGGCTATAACCACGCCAGGGAATGACGAAGATCACCCGATTGTCTCCCTGGGCGGTAATGAGCACTGCGTGATCGGATAAAACCTGGGGAACCACGATGTGGGTGCCCCGGGTAGGACGGACTAGTTTTTCGGTGTCAGAGTTGATGATTTGGGCCGTCTCGTTGGCCCAAGGGCCGGAGGCGTTGACGAGGCAGGACGCGAAGAGCGTTCCGGTCTTTTTTTCCAGATCGTCCCAATAAGTCACGTGATAGCCGGAAGCTTCCTGATCGATATCCGTGACTTGATGATAGTTGAAGCATTTAGCGCCGGATTGCTCGGCGGACAAAATATTTTCCAAGACTAACCGGGCATCGTTGACCTGAGCATCGTAATAGAGGCCGCACCCCTTGAGCCTTTCGCTTTTAAGGGAGGGAACTTTGACCAATGTTTCCTGGGGCGAAAACCATTGGTGCGGGGCGATGTTATGAGAGCCGGCCAAAAGATCGTACAGCCACAAACCGATCTTGAGCATCCAGGCGGGGCGCTGGTCACCCTGATAGGACGGCAGCAAAAAGGGAATGGGGCGGGACAAATGGGGAACCATTTTCAGAAGCCGATTGCGTTCGTGTAGGCCCTCGAAGACCAATGAAAAACGGGCTTGTTCTAAATAACGGATACCGCCGTGAAAAAGCTTGGTGGACTTACTGGACGTGCCCGAAGCAAAGTCATCTTTCTCAAATAAAACAACCGAAATGCCCACTTGGGCGGCTTGCGCGGCTAAACCGGCACCGTTGATACCGCCACCAATAATCACTAAGTCAACTTTGGATGGGATGAGATTAGGCATAACTGGTTCCGAGATGTGGATTTGAAATAACAGCAGGGAGAATAACCTATTCTAGCTATCTTTTAGATAGGTTTTTCCCTATATTCTGGGCCTCTTAAATTGACGTTGTTTACGGCTCTGGTTAAGATGGGTTTCTGTTTTTAAGGGAAAAAAGCTGTTTTAAGCAGGAAGCGGGTGAGTGCCACCCTCTCTTACAAAGACTGAAGCAAGCTATGCTTGATCAGGGTTAATGCGTGGGTGGCGAAACTGGCAGACGCACCAGATTTAGGTTCTGGCGGGGTAACCCGTGGGGGTTCAACTCCCCCCCCGCGCACCAAATATCATACTTGTACTGTGTTAAGCGGAGTTAGACAAAGCTTTAATAATGTTGGGAAACCCTATTGAGGGGCATTAATAACTTTTAATTTGAAGGAGTTCTTGTGAAAGTCAGTGTGAATGATGTTTCGGGATGTACGAAAGAAATAACCGTTGAGGTTCCGACAGAGACTGTTCAAACTAAGTTGGACAGTATTTATCAAAAAATTTCCCAAGAGGCAAAAGTTCCTGGTTTTCGCAAGGGCAAGGTGCCTTTGTCGGTTATTAAGAAACAATACCAGTCCGTAGCCCGTGAGGAAATGGTTCAGCGCCAGCTGCCTGAGTTTTTTCGTACGGTTTTGATCGAACAAAAAATTGAACCGGTGGCTCAGCCCCAAATCACGCATTTACAATTTGATGAAGGGTCGCCATTAAAGTTTGTGGCAACCGTTGAAACGAAGCCGGTTTTTGAGTTGAAGACTTATAAAGGCCTGGCGGTTAAAAAAGCGAAAACCGAAGTGAAGGAAGAAGATGTTGATAAAGCGGTCGAGGACTTACGCAACCAGATGGCTCAATTGGTGCCGGCGGATGACCGACCGACGCAAAATGACGATTGGGTTCTGATTGATTTTGAGGGCAAAATTGATGGAAAAGTTTTTGAGGGCGGCAAGGCCAGCCGCTATCCGGTCCTTTTAGGGTCGCACAGCTTATTGAAAGATTTCGAGGCAAATCTTATTGGTTTAAAGGTTGGTGATTCCAAAACCTTTAAAATATCTTTTCCGGCGGACTATGGTAAAAACGATATCGCGGGTAAAGAAGCCGAATTTACAGTGAAGCTTCATGAGATCAAGGCGAAGAAATTGCCGGTTTTGGATGATGAGTTTGCCAAAGACGCGGGTAAAGCTGAAAACGTAAAGGGGCTGCGTGAAAAGTTGGAATTGCAGATTAAGAAGAATAAAGAAACAGAGCAGCGTTCCAAGATGATTGAACAAATTGGCGAAAAGTTGATCGCTGATCACAAGTTTGATATTCCTGTTTCGTTGATCAATCTGGAGCAACAACGTTTAGTGCAGCAAGGCGTGGAGCGTTTACGTAACCAGGGCATGGATGCCAATCAAATGCCGGATGAACAAAAGAAACAATTTGTTGAAGGGCTAAGACCGGTAGCTGAAAAGAATGTTCATTTGGCTTTGATTGTGGAAAGAATCTCGTCGGCTGAAAAAGTAAAAACTGATGAAGCGGATATGGACGCTTATATGCATAAAGTCGCGGGAAACGTCAATCAGCCGGTCGATGTGGTTAGACGTTACGTGCAGCAACAGGGCAATTTGGATTCGATCAAAGATTGGATTCAATATGAAAAGACCCTGGACTTTTTGATCGCGAATTCCAAGATTGAGACAGTCTAATTAATATTACCGGAGGATGTGATGGCTTTAATTCCAATTGTTGTTGAACAGACGAACCGTGGGGAAAGGTCTTATGACATTTATTCCCGTTTGTTAAAAGACCGCATCATTATGATGGGAACGCCGATTAATGATGATGTGGCTAATACGATCATTGCCCAATTATTATTTTTAGAGTCGGAAGATCCGGAAAAAGATATCAATCTCTATATCAACAGCCCAGGCGGAGTGGTCACTTCAGGTCTGGGTATTTACGACACGATTCAATTCATGAAGGCCCCTGTTTCCACTATTTGCGTGGGCCAAGCGGCCAGCATGGGAGCGGTTCTTCTGGCAGCAGGCGCCAAGGGCAAACGCTATGCTTTACCGAACGCGCGAATTATGATTCATCAACCCTCGGGCGGCGCTCAAGGCCAAGCGACGGATATCGAAATTCAAGCCAGAGAAATACTTAAAATTCGTGAGAAATTGAATAAAATTTTGGCCGATCATACGGGGCAGTCTTTAGACAAAATTGAAACTGACGTGGAACGCGACTATTTCATGTCCGCTGAGGAAGCCAAGCAATATGGGTTGATTGATGATATTCTTACTAAGCGTCTCGAAACTAAAAAGAAGTAAGAGGACCGATTATGGCCGGTGACAAAGACAAAACAACATTTCTGCGCTGTTCTTTTTGCGGAAAGACACAAGATGAGGTCAAAAAACTGGTCGCCGGTCCGACGGTCTATATTTGCAATGAATGCGTAGCCCTTTGTAATGACATTCTTAAAGAAGAGGACAAAGGGGAGGCGAAGGGTCCGGCCAAGCAAAAACTGGCTGTGCCGAAGCCTATGGAAATCAAAGATGTTCTCGATGAGTACGTCATTGATCAAGAAAAGGCAAAAAGAGTTCTTTCCGTCGCTGTTCATAACCACTACAAGCGTCTTACAGCTAAAACCGGTCCCGAGGATGTGGAACTGCAAAAAAGCAATGTGATGTTGATTGGCCCAACCGGTGTGGGTAAAACCTTGTTAGCCCAAACCTTGGCCAGAACATTGGATGTTCCGTTTGCCGTAGCGGACGCCACTACTTTGACGGAAGCGGGTTATGTCGGGGAAGACGTTGAAAACATTATTCTCAAACTTTTACAGAACGCTGAGTTTGATGTGCAAAAAGCTGAACGCGGTATTATTTACATTGATGAAATTGACAAGATCAGCCGTAAATCCGAAAACGCTAGCATTACCCGTGACGTTTCGGGTGAAGGTGTTCAACAAGCTCTACTCAAAATTATCGAAGGTACCGAAGTCAATGTGCCGCCGCAAGGCGGACGGAAGCATCCACATCAGGAATATATCAAGGTTGATTCCAGCAACATTCTCTTTATCTGCGGTGGCGCTTTTGTGGGTTTGGAAAAGTTGATAGAAGATCGTCTTGGTCGTCGTAGCATTGGGTTTAAAGGCGAGATATCCACCCGTAAAGAAAAAAAATTGGGAGAACTTTTTGATCAAGTTCAACCGGAAGATTTGATCAAGTTTGGACTTATTCCTGAGTTTATTGGTCGTTTGCCCGTGATGGCAGCTTTACACGAATTAGATGAAGCGGCGTTGGTTAAGGTTTTGACTGAACCCAAAAACGCTTTGACTAAACAATATCAGCGTTATTTTGAGATGGAAAACGTGAAGCTCAAGTTTACGCCTGAAGCCCTTTCGGCGGTTGCCCGCGAAGCTATCAAACGTCAATCAGGCGCCCGTGGATTGCGCGCTATTTTGGAAGAGGTCATGATGAATCTGATGTACGAGATACCTTCCCGTAAAGACATTAAAGAAGTTGTGGTGACCGAGGGAGCTATTTTGAAAAAAGAAGAGCCCATTTTGGTTTACCAAAAAGGCCGCGGCGAAAACACGGCTTAGTCTTACTGAAATTCAATCTTGAACTTCTACGATTTCAATCCCGAATCCAAACAACCCCTTCTTCATTTGGCTCATGCTAATGGATTTCCACCAGCTACTTACACAACAGCTTTAAAGCCTCTTTTCGAAAAATTTCATATTATTTCTTTTTACGCCAGACCCTTTTGGCCTGATTGCCCACCCGCTAAGACGCTGAAGAATTGGTCTGTTTTCACTAATGATTTGATTTGTGGTTTAGAAGAAATTAAAGCGGATAGAATAACTGCCATCGGGCACAGCCTGGGTGGTGTCGCCACTTTAAATGCCGCGATTCGGCGGTCTGATTTAATTGGCCGGGTCATTTTGATTGATCCCACCATGCTGCCCCCCTCTTTTTTGCGGAAAGTGAGTTGGCAGAAATGGCTGGGGATGGAAACGCGGAAGGATTTGGTGCAAGGTGCATTGCGGCGGCGACGCCAATGGGAAAGCCGAGACCACGCTTATCAGTCGTTTAAAGACAAACCCCTCTTTAAAAAATGGCCAGACGAAATACTTCAGACTTATGTGGATGGAATGACAGCGCCTTCTGAACAAGGCGGTGTAAGGCTGACTTATTCACCCGAATGGGAGGCGCAGATTTATCGAGCGATCCCCACCGACGTTTGGAAACAAGCAAAACTGCTTCGCCAACCGACGTTAGTTATTAGGGGTGAAAGTTCTAATACCTTTATGGTTGAAAGCGAACAGGCTTTTAAAAAGGCCAACCCGTCAATCTCGTTTGCGGTGGTCAAAGACGCCGGTCATTTAGTTCCACAAGAAAAGCCTGATGAAGTCGGCAACATTATCCTGGATTACTTGAATTCCAAACTGTAAAACCTAAGTTGTATTAACTTTGTGAAACATTTCACAAAGTTTCTTGACAGTTATTATTGAAAAGTTATACTAACCCTACTTTGTGAAACATTTCACAAAGTATTCAATATCGAAAAAGGCCTATTTAGCCTGAAATCTCCGGTATTCCACACTTCTTACTACCTTCCACCGGCTACTTTAAGAGGTCAAAAATGCTTAAAAAATACGTTATGGCCCCAGGGCCTACGCCCATTCCGGCTGAGGTTTTAATCGAAGCGGCTTTGCCAATTATTCATCACAGAACGCCCCAATTTCAGGCCATTTTTAAGTCGGCTAATGACGGTTTGAAGCATTTTTTCAGGACTAAAAACGAAGTCATGACTTTTGCCTCAGTGGGCACGGGTGCTATGGAATCCGCCATTGCCAACCTTACTTCACCCGGTGAAAAAATATTGGTCGCGTCTTCGGGCCATTTTGGCAACCGCTGGGCCGAAATCGCGAAGGCTTACAATGTTCAAGCTGAACTCTATGAATCTGAATGGGGTCATGCGGTTGACGTGCAGGAAGTCGCTAAACGCCTGAAGGCTTCGCCGGATGTCAAAATTGTATTTACTACGCTGAACGAAACTTCAACAGGTGTTTTAAACGATATTCAAGCTTTGACCAAGGTTGTTCATGAAGCGGGCGCCATTATTGTGGTTGATGCCATTTCGGGTTTGGGTGCCGCGCCTTTTGAAACCGATGCTTGGGGCGTGGATGTGGTTTTGTCTGGGTCACAGAAGGGTTTCATGATTCCTCCAGGATTGGCTTTTGTGGCCATTAATCAGGCGGCTATCGAAAAGAACAAAGCGGCTAAAAATCCTCGCTTTTATTTCAGCTACGAAAAGGCCCTTAAAAAATTGACGGAAGATAAAATGCCCGATACCCCTTGGACACCGGCTATTTCGCTCATCATTCAATTGAAAAAGGCTTTGGAATTAATTCATCAAGAGGGAATGGAAGCAGTTTGGAAACGTCATGCTGCTTTAGCAAAGGCGACCCGAGCTGGCGTAGAAACTTTAGGACTTAAACTCTTCGCGCCGACAGCGCCTTCTCCGGCCCTGACTTCGGTTATTACGGTAGATGGAATTGACAGCGGATTGATCAACAAGACTTTTAGAGATACTTACGGCATCAGTATTGCGGGCGGTCAGGGTAAGCAAAAAGGTAAAATTTTCCGTTTGGGCCATTTGGGTTATGCCGATGGTTCGGATATCATCTTGGAAATCGCCCGGCTGGAAATGGTTTTGCATAAGGTTGGTAAGAAAGTGGCTTTAGGTTCGGGTGTAAAAGCGGTTGAAGAAATTCTCTTGGCCGAAAATCTTTAAGCGGAGTCGCCAATGTTAAAAGTGTTAATTACAGACAAACTTTCTGATTTGGGCATGGATGTTTTTAAGCGTGAAAAAGAAATAGAAACGGTTGAAGCCATTGGCAAAACGCCGGAAGAGTTAAAGGTGATTTTGGGGGATTATGACGGTTGGGTGATTCGCAGCGGAACCACCGCGACCGCTGATTTAATTAAAGCCGCTACCAAACTAAAAGTCATTGGCCGCGCGGGTGTGGGCGTAGATAACGTTGATCTGGAAGCCGCCACCAAACGGGGGATTATTGTGATGAATACTCCGGATGGGAATACTATTTCTACTTCCGAACACACCATCGCCATGCTCATGGCTATGGCCCGCAAAATTCCTCAGGCGCAACAGTCGCTTAAAGAGAAAAAGTGGGAACGCAGCAAGTTTACCGGTTGTGAACTGAATGAAAAAACTCTAGGTGTGGTAGGTTTGGGCCGTATTGGAAGCAACGTAGCCCGTAAGGCCATTGGGTTAGGCATGAGAATTATTGCTTATGATCCGTTTGTTGATCCAGCCAAAAACAAGGGCCACGAATTTGAAATCGTGACTTTGGATGATGTCATTAAACGCGCGGATTTTATTACGGTACACACTCCATTAACCAAAGAAACCAAGGGTCTTTTAGGCGCCAAGCAGATTGCCCAGATGAAAGACGGCGTTCGCCTGATCAACTGCGCTCGCGGCGGTATTATTGATGAAGCCGCTTTGTATGACGCGCTCAAAAGCGGCAAGGTGGCCGGGGCTGCTTTGGACGTTTTTGAGAAAGAACCTCCTTTTGATAACCCGCTTTTGACTTTAGATAACGTGGTTTGCGTGCCCCATTTGGGTGCGGCGACGCAAGAAGCCCAAGTTAATGTGGCTGTCGTGGTAGCCGAACAATTGGTGGAGGCTTTAAAAGGCGGCCGGGTAAGGAATGCGGTCAACATGCCTTCTTTAGATCCTAAAGTTTTGGAAGAGTTGAAACCCTATCTTTCTTTGGTTGAAAAGATTGGTTCGTTTCATTCTCAATTGGCCGAGTCTTTTATTAAAAAAATTGAGGTCGAATACAGTGGTGAAATCACTAAGTACGACACCAAGCCTTTAACCCTTAGCTTGGTAAAGGGCATTCTTTCCAAGGGGATGAGCGAGTCCGTTAACTATGTGAACGCCCTTTTCATTGCTAAAGAACGGGGCTATGAAATTTCCGAAACAGTTAACAGCAGTGTCGCTGATTTTTCTTCGCTGATTAAAGTGACGGTTAAGAACGAAAAGGGCACCCACGTAATCGCTGGGACCGTTTTTGGAAAGACCGAAGTTCGGATTGTTAATTTGGACGGTAACACCACGGACTTTACCCCGGAAGGCAATATGATCTGGATGGCGCATCATGACCGCCCCGGTATTGTGGGTAGTCTGGGCACGGTTTTGGGCAGCAATAATGTCAATATTGCTGGTCTTTATGTGGGCCGCCAAGCCGTAGGGGGGAAGGCAATTGCCATGGTGAATGTGGATAATGAGGTTCCCGAGAAGGTTATGACTGAATTGCGGGAAATTGCTCATATTCAAGACCTCAAGTTCATCAAGTTTTAAGCAGGTTTTGTACTCGAAAAGCGGCAACCTTGTTGTCGCTTTTCTTGACAGCATCTCAGTGGAGTTATAAGTTAATGCCTATGAAATTATTGTCCTTAACGGCTTTTTTGGTTTTAGTGACTTTCGCGGTTACGGGTTTTTTGTCCACTCTCCATGCAGGCCCGCAGTTTTGGACCAGTGAGCAAGGCACGCCTACTCCACCTGACGCTCCCAATGTCAACACAGAAAAAGTTCCGTCTGCCTATTTAACCGCATCGCCTACACCCGTTGTGGCGCCGGCCATACGGGCTGTCGCGCCTACACCAACACCGAGACCGGGGTTGAAACCTATCGACCCCACCGCGGCGGCTTTAATGTCAGTGGTGGTTCCTGGTTCGGGCGAGGTTTATGCGGGTGATCCGTTAAAGGGTTTGGCGGTTGCCGCTTTGTTCGGAGTTGGTCTTTGGCAAACGCTGGATAAACTCAGCTTGGTACCTGATCCTAATAATGTGGGTCAATTAATGTCCAAAGACGAGAATTTGGGTGAGTTGTTAGGATTGGCCACTTTGGTTGTTTACGGATATCAAATTCAAGACGCTTCGGATACCGCTGTGCGGTACAACAAAACGAATTACCTTACTTTTAATATGGGCATTTCCCCGAAACCAAACGTTCGTCTTGCCTATATGTTTTAACGGGTAGCGCTATGACGCTATCCTCAATTAACTTGCGGATTTATCAGCCGGTTCAATTTTTAACTAGAATTCTTTTTTTTATCATTTTTATTTTCCCCCCTCTAAAAGTAATGGCTATCAGTTTGGATCCCTATCCCGTTTATGATTCTTTTAACGATGAAAGTTCCATATCGTTTTTTCGTGAGGAACGGCCCAACTTTTTTTGGGTGAACACGGGTGTGCCGGACGCTTTTTTTGCTCCCGTTACGGTTAACCAAAGTCCCGTTACTATCAATCAGACTTCTTCTTCGCCAAATAATGTTGTTTACTCGGTTAATGGCATTGAATATGGAGTTCGAATGAGTCATTGGGTGACAGACCAATGGCGAGTCACCGGCACGATTCCTTTTGAAGCCAACGCTTTTGTTGACGCAGTGGGGAATACTCATACAGTTGATAGTTTTGGGGATATGGAAGTAGGAACTACCTATCTAGTGGCTGGAAAAAGACTCAAAGGTAATTTTATTGGTTTGGACGGATGGTATCGGTTTCCGACCGGCACCAATCCTTTTACCCAAGCCTATCCACTCTTGTCGTCGGGAAGAGGGGCTTCCAGCGAGGCGTTGGGTGTGGTGATGGGGCAGAGGCTGTGGAATGAGTTTTCGTTTTATGAGAGCTTTCATTACGAAACGACACAGTCTATTCAACTAACTTCATCAAATACCGCCGGATTACCTCCTGGTACTTTTCAGTGGCCCGATAATATGGATGTGATGGGTAGGGTTGAATGGGACGTGTTACAAAGGGGTCAAAGAAAAGTAACTTTGTTTTATCAATATTCCGGGCGAATCAGCGGATTGATGACCCTCAATGGTCAACCGCTGACTTATGGTCAAAGTTATGAATTGAATCCGAATACGGGTAATTACCAAACGGTGGGAACCACTAACCAGCTCTTTTGGTCTGCGCTCGGCGCCGTCGCGAAAATCGATAAGGAGTTTTCGGCAGAAGTAGATGTTTCTCAGTTTCCGGTTTATTTTATTAAGTCGGTTCAAGTCCAGCCGGATAATGGTTTGATGTTGTCGATATCTTTAATTTTTAGACCTTTTTGATTTGCGAAAAGCGATAAAGTGATTTTTAGATTGTTTTATCTAAGCCAAAGACAATTGTTAAGTTGACAGCGTTTAATAGAAAAGGTTAAATTATCAAGGTTTTTGAGGCCTTGAAACGATAACCCAAAGCTAGTCTCAGAGAGGTTTTTAATGATTTGTCCTGCATGCCAGGCAGAAAATCCTGCTGGAACCAGAATATGCGTCAAATGCGGGACTGAACTTCCGCAAGAGTCTCAAACGGGTTCGTCAGATCCAGCGTTTATTAAAGATCCCTATGCCGAAAAACCAAAAGTAAAATCCCAGATGAAGTTTGGCGTCAAAGACATGGCCCGCGATGTAATTGATTTTTGCTGGCTTCTTTTAATTATTTTCTTAGTTTTTTTGGGTTTTTTGGGTGAAGTGACCCACTGGACTTTTCGCTTTACCGAAACAGAAGAAGCTCAAACTCACATTAAACCCGTAATCGCCAAGCATCACTATGTTCATCATGCCAAACCTGTGCTGGCAGAAGCCCCCGAAAAAGTCATGGTTGAGAACCCAGAAGTGCAATATGGCAATCCGGCTTCTTTTTATAAAAAAGGTAAAAAACAGTTCGATCTTCACCATTATCAATCGTCTTTTACCTCTTTGCGACAGGCTCTGGAAATTGACCCTACTTACGCTCAAGCTTATTTTGGACTGGGATATCTTTATGCCCGCTTTGATATGAACGACGCCGCGGTTCGTATGTATGAAATGGCTTTGCGGTTTGATCCGGAACACATTGATGCCATGAATAATTTGGCTATGATGTATTTCCATGCGGGTAATTATGATGACGCCTTGGATATCATTCAAAAGGCTGTGGCTAAGGGCGATAACGCGGATTGCGAATACAATTTGGGCAGTATTTATTTAGAGAAGAATCAGCCGGATAACGCTTTGCAGTCCTTCTTGAAGGCCGTTAGCATGAGACCTAATGACGCGGCGATTTTTAATAATATGGCTTTAACTTACGAGAAATTGGGTAAGAAACAAGAGGCGATGGACTCTTGGAACAAGGTTTTACAATATTCGGATAATGCGGACTTGTTACAACAAGCCAAAACTCATCTGGATTTTCTTCAAGCGCAAAGTTAATTACTTAATTTTAATTATCGAAAAGCAAACTAAACCAGCCCTATTACTTGGGCTGGTTTTTTATTTTGCCGTAAAGTTTAAAGAGCTCTCGGAAGGCTCGAAGAATCACTTTGAAATTGGCGCCAGTTTGAGTTCCCGCGACGCGGGGATAGTGGGTTACGCCGACCTCGACAAATCGAAATCCGGCGCGGTTAGCCCTGGCCAAAAGCTCGGTGGAAACCATGGCGCCGCCTGCGGAAAGCTGAACTTTGTCGATGACCCGGCGCTTGATTAGTTTAAAAGCGCAATCCACGTCTTTTACCTTAAAACTGAAGAGTGTTTTTACCAAGGAACCCCAAAGATAAGCGTTCAACTTACGTTGTAAAGGGTCTCTTCTGTTTTTGCGGAATCCCAAGATCAAATCGCCCTCATCGAGTTTTTCAATTAATAAGGTTATTTCACGAAGGTCAAACTGAAGGTCGCCGTCCGTAAAGAAAACCAAGTCGCACTTGGCGGCGTTATAGCCGGAAATAACCGCTCCGCCATAACCTTGATTCTTGATATGGTGAACGGGATGAACATTGGGATCTTCTTTGGCCAACCGGTCAATGATTTCTCCGGTTTTGTCTTTGCTGCCATCGTTAACAGGAATGATTTCCCATTTTTCAGCGATTTCCGGCAAGATTTGCTGAGCTTTTCGGACCATGTTTTCAACGTTTGCTTCTTCGTTGTAGCAGGGAAAGAAGACGGATAGCGATGATACTTTAGGCATTGCGGATGGCTCCTTTAGCAATTTAACCGGGCAAATGATAACACAGCCATTTGGCAAATTTAAGACGAATGGAATGCGTTAATGGCTTCTTATTCTTTGAAAGCTGGTATTTGAACCGCTGGGTCCACCAGCAGGGCGGCCTTATTGCCTACATCGACAGCGAAGTTGGTGCCTCGATCCTCGGGATAGGTCAGGGCCATGTTGGCCAGGATGAGGTTCTCGATGGGCGTTTCGTAGGTGGGTTTTACCTCACTGTAGTGAAGGGGAACCACGGGCTGGGCGAAAAGATCCTGAGATAGATAAATTTCCTCGACGACCGAAGGATCGAACTTCGGGTTTACTTTTTTCAAATAGGGTAAAAGTTCGGAGAAGATTTCGTCTTTGCCCATCTTGAAGTATTTGTGGTCTTGGGGAAGGTAATTGGCGACGTACATCAAATGTTTTCCTTGATACCATTCCTTCGGCACGAAATTGGTGTGCTCGATTAGAGCCAGAATGGGGATATCTCCATCGTTCATATTGATCCAGTACATGTCGCTGAACTTTTGGTTCATGACCAGGAGCAGACATTGGGCACCCAAGAAGTCTAATTGGGTCAGCCGCTTCACATAGTCCACCGGCAATTCAGGACAGGTTTTTAAAAAGATCGGTGTGGCCGCGGAGAAGATGACTTTATCAAAGGCTTTTACCTTGCCGGCCACTTGGAGACCTTTGAGTTGACCCTTCTCAGTTAAGATGCGGCTGATGGGTTGGTTCAGATGGACTTGAACTCCCGCCTTGCGGACTGCCTCGGCCAGGGCCTGATTAAATACGTTAAAGCCGCCCTCAAAATAGCCCAGCTTTTCGCCATCACCTTTTCTAGATGAAAACCGGGTATGGATACGCGCCCAAAGCCAGGCCATAGCGACCTTGTCGTAATAGCGGCCGAATTTTCCTTTTAATAACGGTTCCCAAATGATGGACCAGGTTTTAGGACCGCAATGGCTCTTCATCCATTCCACGGCGGTGATGTTTTCGAATTCTTTCCAATTGTCTTTTTTGCCCAAGTAAAGACCGATCAGTCCGAACCAAACTCTTTCCCATAAGGGAAGGGGAGAGAATTGAAGGATCTGCGTGGGGGTGCCGAACTTATAGAACTTGCCGTGATAAGCGGCGCCCATTTGGCTGGGAAACCACTGAAGATTTGATCGGATGCCTAGTTCGTCCACTAAGCTTCGGATGCAAGTGTCGCTGGTAAAAAGGTGATGGTAATACTTCTCTAAACTAGTACCGGCTACCTGAAGACCTGCGGCCAAACCGCCTAAATAGTTCGAGGCCTCGAAAATCTCAACTTCATGGCCCTGTTTCGCCAGCCGATAAGCGGCCGTTAATCCCGCGATACCGCCGCCGACAATTCCGATTTTCATTTGTGAGCCTTTGCCCTTTTGGTTTTGGATTTAGTTGCCTTGGCCGATATGGTCAGCTTATTAAAATTCAAATGCTCATGTGAGTAAAAATAAGCCCCCAAGAGGGTGACGGGAATAAAGACGAGCAAGTGAACCAGAATCATATAAGCCACCGCGGTCGCTTTGTCGATACCGAAGTGAGCGGCAATTGCCACGCCCACCGACTCGAAAATGCCAATGCCGCCCGGGGTGCTGGGCAGCAAAATAGCCAAATTCACTAAAGTCATAATGAGAGCGGCGGCCCATAAGGTGAGCGGGCTAGGTCCGATACCCATACCAATGGCTAAGAGGTAATAAGAGGTAAATTCACAAGTCCATGTTGTCAGAGACATGATTAGGACGAGAAAAGATTCCTTGCCGTTTTGAAGGGTCTTAAGCCCTTCAATGAAGGTATGGGCAATTTTAGCCAACGGTTCTCTCAGCTTTTTAGGCGCAACCGATAAGCCTTTGTTAATCAGCTCGATGGCGGTCTTTTTAAATAGCACTAACAGGAATAGAACCAAGAAAACAGCCCCGAACAAGATCGAAACTACTTTGATGGCGGGCAGATTGTCCTGGCTGATCGGCAAGTTTCCCAAAAATAGTGCGGCCCAGAGCAGCAAAATCATGGTTAAGCCGTCAAAGAGTCTTTCCAGAATAATGGTCGCGAAAGAAGAACTGCTGCTGATGCCTTCTTTTTTACCGTTCAGATGGGCCCGGATTAACTCGCCCGCGCGGGCGGGGAAGATGTTGTTGGCCATAAAACCCATCATCAGTGTGGGGAAAAGGCTTTTGAAAGAGCATTTTTTGATGGGCGAAAGCAGAATCACCCAACGGAAACCGCGGATGACATAGCCGAGCATATAAATGAGAAGCGCCGGAATCAGCCAGATGAATTGAAATTTAGAAACAGCGATCCAAAGCTGGTCTTTATCCGTGTTGTGAAACAGATAGTAGAAGGACAAAATTAAAAGAACGATACCAACGCCTGTGAGTATTTTCTTAACCATTACTTTTCCTTAACGACGAGGATGTAGGCGAGATTGAAAATAATACATTCTATCAGCTAAAACAAAGGAATTTTCGGTTTTGGGCGAGTGATCAAGATCATCACCCATCGCAATATGTTAGTTTTTCGGTTCATTAGACCTTAAAATGCGCTTCGATATCAGATTGGCGAGGGAACAATGAAACCAATAAAACTCCGTTCAGCATTCATTTCGATGGTTTGCTTTGGATTGCTTTTGATCGGAAAAACGGCTTTGTCTCAAAGCTCGCCCGCTGTTTCTTATACCAGTTTTAAATCAGCCTATTCATCTGGTAATGACGCCTTAAAAAAAGGTCGTTTTGTTGAGGCGGCAAAAGCTTACGAAGCCGCTGAGGAAATGGCCAGTTCCGCTAAAGGTCGTTGTGACGCCTATAACGCGGCAGGCTGGGCTTTGATGAAAGCTAAGAAGTGGCCTGATGCCAAAACAGTTTTGATGGAAGCGGTTACTGAGGATAAAGACAGTAAAATTGCTCAAAAAAATCTTGGTTTTGTTTGTTTTAACCTTTATGAGTATGGTTTTGCTGGCACAGAAGAACTGAAAAATGCCATTCAATATTTAGAAGCCAGCGGTGAAAACGAAGAATTGCTAGACAGGGCCAAAAGTGATTTGAGCCGAGAAGAGTCTTATGCTCAAGCAACACCAGAACCCGAACCTGGTTTTAAAGATAAAAGTTTTAAAACTTTATTAGCCATGGGTGACGAGGCTCAAGCGAATGGCAAGTACGCGGTGGCTATCAAAATATTTAAGCACGCGGCTTTGGCGGCTAATTCCAGTTCGTCTAAAGGATTAGCGGCCAATCGATTGGGTAAAGTATTGTTGGATGACCGTAAACCTCGTGAAGCGGTTCTTTCGTTTGAGGAGGCGGTTAAGGAAAAACCGAAAGAAAAAGTTTATCTGAGTAATTTAGCTTATAGCTATTGGACTGTTTATGATTCGGGTAAAGGCACAGTCGATGATCTTAAAAAAGCGGCGGATACTTATTATCGAGTCAATTCGCAGGATTCAACCTTTCACAATGAAATGTTAAAAATGGTTTTAGAAGAATTGAAAGAAGTTGATCCCGCTATAGCCAGCCAATATGCGGTTACCGAGGATTCGACTGATGCCAATAAAGCCGCTGATGTTAAAGGCCCTGGCGACGACGGAGATAAATAGGCCGTTTTAGTCTGTTTCGCATGTTCAATGGAATGGATTTATTAAATAAAAATGACTCTCGAAAAAGAACTGTCACGTCTTCACAAAAACGTTAAAGAATGTTCGAAATGTTTCCCCAAAAAGGATAACTGTCCCGTATCTGGAACAGGACCAGCCCGAAAGGGCGGTCTTTTTTTAATTGGGCAAGCACCGGGTATTCGAGAACCCATCGCTCAAAAGAATTTTGCTTGGACCGCAGGAAAAAGACTGTTTCAGTGGTTTTTAACCATTGGTATGACAGAAGAAAAGATTCGCGCAAACGCTTATATTACCGCGGTCACTAAGTGCTATCCAGGTAAGTCCAAAACGGGTAAGGGCGACCGCAAGCCCAATTGGCAAGAAGTTGAAAACTGCGCTCCCTATTTGGACGAAGCGCTTCGAATTACTAGCCCATCGGTGGTGGTGCTTATTGGCAGTCTAGCGATTGAACGGATTATGGGCGCTCAGCCTTTTTCGGAAGTGATCGGTAAAGAGTTTCAAAAAGAACTACCGGGCGGTTCAGCCTGGGTAATTCCGATACCGCACCCGTCTGGAGCCAGTCCTTGGCCTTATTTGCCGGGAAATAAAGAAAAGCTGGAACGGGCTTTTAGTCTTATTCAGAATCGGCTCAAGAAGCAAAAAATATATTCTCAATTCCTCCCCTAGCTTTCCTTGTAACTTGTTCGTTTCATTGGATAAAATAACACGCTCTAAACAACTTTATGGAGGCTCCTGTGGCTCAATTCTCCGTTGTGACTAATACCAGTAAAGCATTGACTCCTAAAACTTGGGTGTTGTTCGCGTTTGAAAAAGAAGAGGGATTCTTTAACGCGGCCGCCAAAGTGGGCAAATCCATTTGGAAGCAAATCAAGGACGAGGGTTTTTCTGGCAAGGAAGCTCAGGCGGCAGTTGCCCATCCCCCCGCGGGTTCGGGAGCTGATCGTTTGATCGCGTTAGGATTGGGGCCTAAAAGAGACTTGAGTCTCGAAAGCTTACGTCGGGCTGGCGGCCGATTGGCTCGTAAGGCTCGCGAAGTTCGGGTGGAAAACGCGATTGTTGAATGGCCCAGACAATTTAAAGACGAACAGGTAAAGGCTTTCGTTGAAGGCGTTCTTTTAGGTTCCTATCAATTCAACCGCTATAAGACCCAAGTGAAAGATGCTCCTAAAGGATTACAAAAATTTATCTTCAAAGTCCCGTCGGATCTAGTTTCGGCGATGACCAAGGCCATTCAAACGGCGGAAAGCTATGCTGAAGGCGTAATTTTAGCCCGGGATTTAATTAACGGTGCTCCCAGCGACGTGACTCCAAAGGTTTTGGCGGATACGGCAGTTAAGATAGCCAAGGGTTCTATTCGTCTGAAGCTCTATACCAAGAAAGATTTAATCAAGATGGGCGCGGGCGGATTGCTGGGTGTTAATATTGGCAGCGCGCTAGACCCTTATTTGATTCACTTGCATTACAAGCCCGCGGGCAAAGCTAAAAAATCGGTCGCTATTGTAGGAAAGGGTATTACCTTTGATTCGGGCGGATTGTCCTTGAAACCGGCGGGTGCCATGGAAACCATGAAAATGGATATGGCTGGCGCGGCGGCGGTTTTGGGTGTGTTTAGCCAATTGTCCAAGCTTAAGCCCAACGTGGAAGTACATGGCATTATTGCCACCACTGAAAACATGCCGGGTGGCCGGGCTTATAAGCCGGGTGATGTTTTGAAAGCCATGAATGGCAAGACGATGGAAGTTTTAAATACGGATGCCGAGGGCCGGTTGGTTTTGGCGGATGCTTTGTCTTACGCTGTTCAACAAAAGGTGGACGGCATTGTCGATATGGCGACTTTGACTGGCGCCTGTATTGTGGCATTGGGTTCATTGGTAACTGGCGCTATGACAAACGATCCGAAGCTGCTCGAACAAGTGAAGAAGGCCACGGATACCGAAGGTGAGCGCATTTGGGAATTGCCGCTGGTCAAAGAGTACCGGGACGACATTAAGAGCAAAATTGCCGATATGAAAAACATCGGAAGTGCTGGTAAAGCGGGTAGCATTATTGGCGGTCTTTTCCTTGAAGAATTTGTGGGAAAAACGCCTTGGGTTCATTTAGACATTGCGGGACCAGCTTGGATGGATGGTGAAGTCCCATCCATCCCTTATTTAACCCATGGGGGAACAGGGCTTATGGTTCGCAGCCTTTTGACCCTATTTAAGACCTCTTAAGCCCATAAATCGTTGAATTAACGCATATGTAGCGAGACACCTCGGTTTTTACCCTGGGTGTATTTGTTTTATAGGGGTTTATGCAACTAATTCTGCGTGTGAAGCGTCATATAAATAGGAAAACATCAGGTGATGCATGACTGAAACTGAAGCCATAGAAAGATGCCGGCAAGGTGATATCGCCGGGCTTCAAGTTTTATTCGACCTGCATCGAAGCAAGGTTTTGAACTTGTCTTGGCGAATGCTCGGGTCAGAGCATGAAGCGGAAGATGCCCTGCAGGAGATCTTTATTAAGGTCTTCGACCGAGTTAAGAGTTACCGGGGTGATTCGGCTTTTAGTACCTGGGTTTACCGGATGACGACGAATCATTGTTTGGATATTTTGAGACGGCGAAAAATCCTTTCGTTTATGGGGTTTGAAAACGTTCCGGAGGTTCCGGACAAGAAGGACAGTGAGAAGGCCGTGAACCTGGGGTTTAGCCCAGTCATCGCTAAGACGCTGGAAAAGCTTCCGGAAAAGCAAAAGCTTTGTTTGCTGATGCGGGAGATGGATGATTTAAGTTATGAGGATATTGCGTTGGCCCTCCAGCTTTCCCTGGGGACCGTTAAATCCAATATCCATCGGGCGAAGGCTTTCTTGAAAGAGTCGTTGGAAAAAGAAGGGCTCACGCTGGATGATGTTTAAGGAAAAAAGGAAATAATTATGAGAAACATTTGGAATGATGAGGATGTCACCAAGGCCTTGAAAAAAATGGCCGAATCGTCGAAGCCTCAAGCTTCCTTTGATCAAGTTTGGTTTAAGATTGAGGAAAGATTGGAAGCGCGCAAAAATCATATTTGGAATCACCTTGTCTGGAAGCCGTGGGGTCACCCGGTGCGCCTTGGTGTTATGGCCGCAGTTTGTATGTTTGGGGTTTTTACTGGTGTTTCTTACCACCAAAACTCTTTAGACCAAGCTGATATGGGTTCTTATTTGTTGTCGGTTGCCAATCCAACCGTTAACGTTACCAAGCCTTTGGGTATTGAAAAAGTTTCGGTTTTGTTAAGTGAAACCACTTCGTCTGCAACTGACATTAAGGTAGATGATCACTTGGAACCTATTGCGGCTGATGAGATTCTGCTTTAACATTGGTAAAAATTTCGGGAGTACTTATGAAAAATCAAACAAAAATTCTCTCGCTCTTGTTTGCGGCTGTTTTAACTGCCTGGGGAACGGCTCAAGCCGATTCAGCCACGGAAGCCGCTAAAGTAAAGCCGACTGAAGTTACTTCGGCTCATTTAACCCGGCGCGAAATTGTTGAAAAATTGCAATTGACCGATGCGCAGAAAAAGCAAATTCGCGATACTCGCGCGGCTTATCGCGTGAGTGTGGCCAAATTGGAAAGCCAGATAAAGCTTAAAAAAGTTGAGCTCGAGAATGAGTTGGATAAACCTGAACCGGATCAAACCAAGATTGACCTTTTAACTGAGCAATTGGGTGTTCTTTATGGACAACGGTTGAACGTGAAGGTGAAGGCCTCAGTGAATCTTGAAAAGAAGATTTTGACTCCTCAGCAAGCTGATGAACTCAAGTCTTTGCAGGTTAAAGAAAGCGCGGCTTCGGACGAGATTCTTTAATAATTGAAGAGATTGAGATAATAAAAAAGCCCCTTACGGTATGCCGTAAGGGGCTTTTTCTTTAATTAAGATTAAACGTTGGTGCTGACTTTGGCGGCTCTTTTGTAAAGACCATTTACACCGAAGTAACCAATCACGATGACGCCAACAAACCAATACCATTCGTCGTGAAGAAAATGTTTTCCAGCGGCCAGCATGGAGAAGATCAAAGGGACTGATAAATAGGTGTTGATCTTTGAGGCCATCGCCGCACGCTTGGCAATTTCCGGAGCGGCTGGAGGACCGGTCTTAATTCCATTTATAATTTTACGCTGAGAAGGCCAGATGATGAACCACACGTTAAACCACATAATGGTTCCGAAAAGCATACCCAGGCTAATCCAATGGCCGCGAGTGGTGTTGTATTGCACCCAGTCGTTCGGTGCATAGTTGATAAAGAATAACAGCCAGCCAAGCACAAAAGTGATCATGGCGGCCCAACGAAAGAAGTAAAGCGCCCGAGGCATCAGTTCAGGAACGGCTTTTTTCTTGGTTTCGGCGTCCAAGGTTGCCACATAGGGGCCGTTCACAAAGTTGAAGAAATACAGCAAGCCAATCCACATAATTCCAAAAAAGACGTGAAACCAGCGGAACAAAATATCCAAAAGCTCTATCCAATTTACATCGCCCATAGTGCCTCCAAGCGTTATTTTTCAAATGCAACGGGCCTAAGTTATTCGGTGTGAATTTAAATGTCAATATAGACACTGAGTTTAACCACTAGTTGAAACCATCTGATTTTGCTAAAGCGTCGTTGCTTTTTACTACCATGTGGTTCGAAAGTCGTTATTATTGGGCAGTCTTAAAGGGTTGGAAATTGAGAGTTAGGTTGAAGCATGAACGATTGTGATCAGATTCATCCCTTATTACGGGGATATTTACAAGAAACCATTTCCGCCAGCCAAAGGCGGGTTGTGGCCCGGCATTTAAATTTTTGCGCGTCTGCCCGGAAGGAAATTGAAAAACTACGCCAGGGTCCGGTTAAGTTTAACCTTCCGGTTTTGGAGTCCGCTCAAGAGCCTTGGGATATCAAAATCTTACATTGGCTTTTTAAAATGCCAAAGCCGGTTTCACCAAAAGGGAAGGAATCCGCTCCTTCAAAGAAAACGGATAAAGTTCTTCAAGAGCGAAAGCCTTCGGCGTTAAAACCAATTTTGGGCATCGCGATCTTTTTTGTCGCTTTGGTGTTCTTGACTCATTTTGTTCAAAACGCCGGTGAGAATCCACTGATAAAAAACACAAAGCGCTGGATCAGTCAAAAGGGGTGGCACCTTTTTGGGATTAACTCATCCTTGGAATTGGTGTTGGATTTGAGCAACTTACCTCACTGGACAGGGGACTATGCTCCGGTGGCGTTTCCCTATCAGGAAATGATCAGTGATACGGATCATTTTAAGATTTATTGGCAGTTGCTTCAGCCTGGTACGGCTATGCCGAAAATAGATTTCGCGGAAAATTCTTTAGTTGTAGTTTTTTTAGGACCTAAAAATGCGACGGGAGATACGGTTCGTTTCAAACGGGCGGAAAATTATACGGATAGAACCATCTTGTGGTATGACGAAGTTAATCCCGCCAGTGGTGAAGCCGCTCCGACCCGCCCCTGGGTGCTGCAGCAAGTGCCCAAACCTTCTCAATTGCCGGTTTTGATTCAGCCTATCCAGTAATAAATCGATTTGGAGAATTAAATAATGAAAATTGGAATTGTCGGACTGCCAAATGTGGGAAAGTCCACTTTGTTTAACGCGATTACTAAATCGAAAGCTCCCGCTGAAAATTATCCGTTTTGTACGATTGACCCTAATGTGGGCGTGGTGACCGTGCCGGATGAGCGGATCAACCGATTGGCTGTAATTGAAAGTTCTCAAAAAATTGTTCCCGCCATTGTTGAATTTGTGGATATCGCGGGTTTGGTGAAGGGTGCCAGTAAAGGCGAGGGGCTGGGTAATAAGTTTTTGGCCCATATTCGTGAGTGTGATGCTATTGCCATGGTTGTGCGCTGCTTTGAGGACGGGAATATCATTCATGTGGAAGGCTCGATTAACCCTATTCGGGATATTGAAATCATTATGACTGAATTGTGTCTAGCGGATTTAGATACGGTGGATAAACGCTTACAGAGAACCGAGAAGGGCAAGAAGTCAGGGGATAAAGACGCGGTCGCTGAATGGGATTTGTTCTCCTCGATTAAAAAAGTTTTAGAAGAAGCCAAACCGGCCATATTGGTGGAAGCCACGCCGGAACAAGAAAAGAAAATCAAAGAATTAAGTCTTTTGACCCGCAAGCCCTTTCTCTTTATTGGGAATGTTTCCGAGGGTGATTTGATTGATATCAGCAAAAATAAATCTTATGCCGAGCTTCAAAAATACGCCGCTTCTCAGGGCGCGGGCTGTTTGCCGATCTCCGCCAAAATCGAGGCTGAAGTCGCCGAATTGTCCGATGAGGAAGCGGATCAGTTTTTGGCTGATTTGGGTATTAAAGAACGGGGTTTACACGCCATTATTCGTAAGTCTTACGAAACCTTGGGCCAAATATCTTACTTTACGGCGGGGCCTATGGAATCCAGGGCTTGGACCATTACGAAAGGCACGTTGGCGCCCCGGGCGGCGGGTGAAATTCACTCGGATATTGAGCGTGGATTTATTAAGGCGGAGGTATATTCCTTTTCCGATTTGGATGCCGCCGGTTCAACCGCGAAGGCCCGTGAGGCTGGCAAACTACGCACTGAAGGAAAAGAGTATGTGATGAAAGACGGGGACGTGGTTCATTTCCGTTTCAATGTTTAGGAGGCCTTTGTGAAATCTCAGATCGTTTTTTTGTTTTTGCTGATTTTGATGGCCGTCAATGGATTTGCTTATGCGGGCAATGCCGCTTTAGCCCAGGTGTCGAACGTGCCGATGGGTGAAAGAGTTGTCAATTATCTCCAAGCCTTGATGACTTCCGCCGGTGAGATGGTTAACGCGAGAGAGGGAGGCGATATTTTCGCGCCGAAGAAGCCATTTCATTTGGCTTTTGATTATGATTCCGAACACCAAATTATTGATGTCTATATCGTTGGAGAATATGAGAAGTCAGAAGAAATTAAGCCGATTTTTGATCTCACGCAAAAATTGATATTCCGGTTAAACGATAAGATTCAAAAGTTTTACGGAGTTACGTTAAAACCTGAAGATTTGTCCATGGATTTTGTTAATGTGAATAGCGGCAAAGTCCTCATGAAGCTCGTGAATGGGCAATATGTAGACAGGACAGTTGGCGAATCCATTTTAACTCCGACGATTTCCCCTACAAAAACAAACAATTAAACCATATGAACTATACGGTTTTATTTGATGGCCAATGTGAGGTTTGCCAAGCGTTTTATTCATGGCTGAGAGCGTTAGATAAAAATCAACGTTCGGTTGGGCTTCCGCTCGAAGATGCGAATCTTTCTGCCCTAAATCCCAAACTGTTGATGGACGAATGTCTTAAGGAACTGCATGTTGTTGAAAGTTCGGGAAAAATATATCAGGGTTGGGAAGCCTGTGTTGTTTTGGCAAAACTTTCTCCGTGGACATGGGTGATCGGATTTTTGGGAGATTTTCCCCCGTTTTCGTGGTTGGGAATGTTTCTCTATAATTGGGTAGCGAAGAATCGATATTTAATCAGTAAGTGCAGGGGGGAGCGTGCCGGGTTTTTAAAAGCGAGGCATTGCAAAAGAAGTCTGGTTTTTTCCCGTTTTGGTCGTGTTACTTTTTTGGCCTTATTGTGCGGACACCTCTCAGCCTTTGGTATGGCTTTCAGACGCGATTAAAGAATATTAGAGATTGGGTCGCCACTTTTCGTAAAAACAGAGAACTTATTCCAGGGAAACTCAGGTTAATGTTTTTGGGTGGACGAGAAACTGAAATTGTTCCGCTTGTTTTTGGTGAGCGTTTTTGCGCGATTCTATACAAAAATATTTTACTGGATCCCGGCTCGCCAAAAATGAAGAAGTCTTTGCAAAAGCACTTTTCCACATTGTCTAAAAACGCTGTTAAATATGTAGTGGCAACCCACCACCACGAGGAGCATGTCGGCAATTTAGAAGTGGCTGCCGCTTATTTTGGTGTACCGCTTTGGGGTTCGTCTTCAACGCTTAAGATTCTCCGTAAATACCCCCAGCTTCCCTGGGCCCGTCGATTCGCTATAGGCCAGCCAGAAGATCTGCTGATGGAAGCTCAGGTTTTGGAAGATGGAAAGGTGTTAGGTGACACTGGTTTAATCGCTTACAGCGCGCCTGGTCATTGTGATGACCAGATGGTTCTTTATGATCCAGCGGAAAAAGCATTATTAGTAGGCGATGCTTTTATGGGTAGTTATTTTTCGACACCGAATCCAGATGTTGATAGTCAGAAGTGGGTTGAGTCTTTGCGTCGTTTGCTGGAGCTTGACATTGATCTTCTCATCGAAGGACATGGACACGTTCATAGCTTAAACACAAACATACCTGATGTGCCCGGTGTAGTCATCCGGCGTGATCCGAAACAAGAACTTCAAGAAAAGCTCGAATACCTTCTTTGGATTCGAGATCAAATCGAAAATGGAATTTCAGAAGGTTTTTCACCCAAGGCTATTGAAGCAACCTGTTTCCCATGGACTTCCCAGCGCGTTTGGGAAAATTTCGCGAATGATAAACTTGTCGCGGTTCTCAGCGGTGGAGATTTTTCAAATCAGGAACTTATCAGAAGTTTCAAACGATCAGAAACGGACAAAAGTATTTTTCCTGAAGAGAGAAGAATAAAGGTCTATTTCTGACATGTGCTTCAAACAAGCTTGTTGGCTGATGGGCACCACTTAGCCAGGGCACATATATTGCATAGCGGCTTTCTGGCATTGCAAACTTTTCGACCGTGTTGAATCAGACGATGAGAAAAGTGTATCCACTCATTTCTTGGAACAATCTTCATTAAGTCTTGTTCAATCTTCACGGCGTCCTGATGTTTTGTCCATCCCAGACGGTTGCTGAGCCGTGTGACGTGGGTATCCACCGTAATGCCTTCGGATAGTCCGTGAATTTCCCCCATCACGACATTAGCCGTCTTGCGGCCAATGCCTGGTAACAAAATTAATTCCGCGATAGTTTTAGGGAGTTTGCCCGAGTAGAGGGCCAACAGCCCTTGCGCAAAGCCGATGAGATTTCGGGCTTTGTTGTGGTAGAACCCGGTGGACTTAATCAGCTTTTCGATATCTGTTTGCTTGGCGGCGGCCATTTTTTCGGCGGTGGGGAAAACTTTAAAGAGTTCGGGCGCGACCATATTGACGCGCTCGTCGGTGCATTGCGCGGAAAGAATGACCGAGCAGGTTAGTTGGAAGGGTGTTTTGTAATGGAGGAAGCAACGGGTGTCGGGGTAAAGCTTTTGAAGTTCCTTGATGATTTTTGATGTGTTGGGGTTGGCCAAAGTGATTTCCTAATAAAGATTGTTTTTATTTTTGCATAACCTTGGAAAGACCATGATGCCGTTCCTATAATACGGACTCATTGTCATAATAAAAAAGACCCAAGAGAAATTAATCCATGCCCATTATCGAAGTTGACCACCTGAGCAAAATTTACCGCACCCAAAAACGTCTGCCCGGCTTGGGTGGCGCGGTGCAGGGGCTTTTTAACCGTGAATACACCGAGGTTCGGGCGGTGGATGATGTTTCTTTCTCCATTGAAGAAGGGGAATTGGTTGGCTTTTTAGGGCCAAATGGGGCGGGCAAAACCACGACTCTCAAAATGCTCTCGGGGATTCTTTTTCCCACATCGGGAACCGCCAAAGTGATGGGCTTTACGCCCTCGGATCGTAAAAATGAATACCGCCGCCAATTCGCTCTGGTGATGGGACAAAAAAACCAGCTTTGGTGGGACCTGCCAGCGCAGGAATCTTTGTATCTCAACAAAGAAATCTATGGTGTTGAGGATAATGCTTATCACAAAATTCTCGATGAGATGACGGAACTGCTTCAAGTCAAGAAGCTCATGGGCATTATGGTTCGGGAGCTTTCTTTAGGCGAACGCATGAAGTTTGAGTTGATTGCCTCCTTATTACACAGCCCCCGGGTTTTACTTCTGGATGAGCCGACGATTGGGTTAGATGTGGTGGCCCAGAAAAATATCCGTGAGTTTATTAAAGATTATAACCGTCGTACTAAGACCACTATTCTTCTGACCAGTCATTATATGAACGACATTCAGGCCCTTTGCGAAAGGGTTGTCGTGATCAATCAGGGTAAAAAGATGTTCGATGGCAAACTGGACGCCGTGGTTGAAAAGTTTTCGCAGTCCAAGATCATCACCGTTACTTTTAAAGATGGCGGTGTCACCAATGAACAATTATCCAAACTGGGGCAGGTGCTGGAGCTGACCAGCGTCAAAGCGGTGCTGAAAGTTCCTCGCGAACAAGTGAAAAAGGCCTCTAACGAGATTTTGAATCAATTTGATGTGGATGATATTGATATCGAAGAAGTTCCTATTGAAGAAGTCATTGAAAAAGTTTTCGCCGGGGCGGAGGCGGATCAGTGAGCGAAGCGGTTCAGACCAAATCAGCCTTTCATAAATACTGGGTCATCTTAAGCACCCGCACCCAGGAAGATATGGCTTATCGGGCCAACTATGTTTTTGGGGCGATTTTTCGGTTTCTTCCGCTGGTAACCATGATTTTCTTGTGGTGGGCGATCTACGCGGGCCGAAAGGCGACCGGCGCTTCACCTCTCATCGGTGGAATGACCTATGAGGATATGGTGGTTTATAACGCCCTCATGTATGTGGCCCGGGGTTTTTCCAGCGTTCCGGGAACTATGAGTGATATTAGTAAAGATGTTAAAGACGGTCTGCTCAATCGCTATTTGATCAAACCTATCAATTACCTTTGGTACCAGGTCATGTATCGCTTAGCGCATAAGTTAGTCTTTTGGTATATCGCGCTTCTAACTTTCCCCCCGATTTTTTTCCTGATGAGGCGTTACTTCACCCATTGGCCTACGTTGTGGGAGTGTGGGGCTTTCGTGATTTCATTGTTTATCGCTTTTTCCATCGGCATGCTTTTTTGCAGCATGATCGGGATGCTGGCTTTCTGGTTTTTGGAAATATCAGGCTTTCTTTTTGTCGTGATGATGCTGGAGTTTTTCATGTCCGGCCAGTTGATCCCTCTTAACATTCTTCCGGCTTATCTCCATCAAGTTCTCTTTTTCTCGCCCTTTGGGTATGAAGGTTATTGGCCCTGCGTGATTTTGATGGGTAAAGTTCCCCAGGACCAATTGGCGCAAGTTTTGTTGATTGGGTTTGGGTGGGTTGGCATTTTTTACGGGTTGAGCCGTCTGATGTGGAGTAGGGGACTCAAACGTTATTCCGCGGTAGGCGGGTGATATGAAACCCATTTGGCGATACCTAAAACTCACCGGCCTGATGATGCATAACTGTTTCGTGCGGGAACTGCAGTTTAAAGCCAATTTTGTGGTCCGATTTTTTACCGAACTCATGTGGCTGGTCATGCAGTTCATTTATATCGGCGTGATGTATGGTCAGACCGGAGAAATCGCCGGGTGGAGCAAATGGGACATGATTGTTCTGATGGGCACCAACTATGTCATAGCCCAGCTTTTTGAAGCCCTCTTTTATGACAACTGTGTCCGCCTGACAGATCAAATCCGCCAGGGCGATCTGGATTTCAACCTGATTAAACCCATCAATACCCAATTTTTGGTTTCTTTGCGCTATACGGATTATGCTTCTATCGTTAATAGCATGGTCGGCTTAGGCGTGATCTTGTTCGCGCTGGGCAAAATGGGGTTGGCTGTGAGCTTCGGCGGCGCGCTTCTTTTCGCGGCGTTAGTGATTAATGGCGTGTTGATCTATTACTCAATTCTTTTCGTTCTTTCGGTTTGGACCTTTTGGATTGGCCGCTCCAACAACCTTATGGAGCTTTACTGGCAATTTGGCCAGTTTTCCCGATATCCCGGCGACATCTATCCCTGGATTTTGCGTAAACTCTTATGGACGGTGATCCCCATGTTGGTTGTCTCAAACGTCCCCGCGGGGCTGCTGATTCATAAACTGAAGTTAGGCGGAATCTTCTACGCTTTTGCCCTGGGGGCGGTTTTCTTGTCTTTTACGGTGTGGATCTGGAAAAAAGGTCTTCAGCGTTATCGAAGCGCGTCTTCTTAAGTAGGGTTTAAAGTGTTTGACCTGTTTTTGGCTCAAACCTACAATAAGCGCCATGCCTGAAGCCTCTGAGAAAAAATTAATCCGCTATGACACGAAGATCGCCTTATGGGCGACCGTGGCCATTATTGTTTTTGTTTTTATTCTCAACGCTTTTAATGTGCTTCTTCAAATTGAAAACCAAACCATTGATTTTCGATTCAGTGTTCGGGGTGCCCGCGCCCCCCAGGCGCCGATAAAAATTATCGCCATTGATGAAAAAAGTATCCGGGAAATCGGCCAATGGCCCTGGGCCCGGTCAGTTCACGCTCAAATTATCCGAAAACTCAAAGAAGACGGCGTTAAGTGTGTGTTTTATGACGTCCAGTTTTCCGAGCCCGAACGTAACCAGGAAAAAATGCTGGAACAATTGGGAAGCGTATTAAATGGCTCGGTTTTAGGGTCAAATAAAGAAGCCATTTCGATTCGTCAAAAAGTATTGGGCGATGTCCGGCGCTTTCAGGAAAAGCAGAATAACGACGCTCTATTAGCGGCGGCGTTGAAAGAAACGGGTAATGTTTATCTTTTAGTTCAGCCCGTGGTCAATAAGCTGGGAACAACCCCTGATCCGGATTCGTTGAAGCTAACCGAAGCGGAACTCTTTGGCGGTTTTACTTCTGACTTTATTACAGATCAATCTTTGATTGTTAATATCCCGATTATTCAAAACGCCGCGAAAGACGCGGGGCACACCCGTTGCTTTCCTTACGGGGATGAAATATTTCGCTACTATCCGACGGTCATTAATTACCGGGGTAAGTTAATTCCGCATTTGTCGCTTCAGGTGGCCCGGGGCTTTTTGGATGATTCGGATCCGGTTAAAGTTTATAAGGGGCGATATGCCCAAGTGGGTAAAACGAAAATCCCGATTTTGAATGATGGATCGGCGTTAATTAATTTTTGCGGACCGACAGAACTTACTCCTGATTATTTAGTGGGTAATTTTCCTACCTATTCAGTGTGTGATGTTTTGTTTAATCACATTCCGAAGGGCGCGTTAGAAAATTCAATCGCGGCGGTTGGCGCTACAGCGGATGGATTGGATGATGTTCGTCCCACCTCGTTTACCAAGAACTCGCCGGGAATTGTGGTTAATTCTAATATTATTGAAAATGCCATATCCGGAAAGGTTTTGCGCCAAGCGTCGGAACTTTTAAAAGATTTTCTAATTATTCTTTTGTCGTTTTTGATGTGGTATATGATCCCGCGTTTAAACCCTCTTCGGGGAACTCTTTATTTCGCTTTGATTTTTATTGGTTATGTGTTGCTTGCCTGTCTTTTATTTTCTTACGCGGGTCTGGTTGTGGCGGTTACCCACCCCTTATTGGCTATGACTCTTTGTTTTGGCGCTTTGACCACCTACAAATTTAGAACTGAAGTTCGTCACGGTAAGCACATGAAAAATATGTTCCAGAGCATGGTGACGCCCAAGGTCGTCGACGCCATTTTGAAATCGCCGACGGGAATTGAGTTGGGCGGTGAAGAAAAAGAACTGACAGTGATGTTCTCGGATATCCGCAGCTTTACGACCTATTCCGAAAAGCACACAGCCAAAGAAGTCATTGGCGTTTTAAATGAATATTTGACTGAAATGACTAACATGGTTTTCGTAACTGAAGGAACGTTAGATAAATACATCGGTGACGCCATTATGGCTTTCTGGGGCGCTCCAGTGGTTCAAGAAGACCATGCTTACCGCGCTTGCAGTACGGCTTTGGGGATGACCGAATTTTTACATGATTTTCTTTGGCCCAAATGGAAATCCGAAGGTAAAGAGAAGCTTGAAATAGGTATCGGGTTAAATACGGGCAATATGGTGGTGGGTTTTGTGGGGTCCCAGGCAATTAAGAACTACACCCTTATCGGCGACGCGGTTAATTTGGGCAGCCGTCTTGAGGGGACTACAAAAGAATACAAAGTTGAGATCATTATTAGTGAAGTGACTTATGAAGCGGTTAAGAACGACATGCTGTGCCGTGAGTTGGACTTGATACAGGTTAAAGGCAAAACTCAGCCTATCCGGATTTATGAATTGGTCGACCGCCGGTTTAAGGCCAAGCCATCCACTCAAGAAAAAGTAGCCGCTTTTGCCGCGGGTTTAGAGCTTTATCGGGCTCAAAAATGGGATGCCGCCGCCGCTGAGTTTCAAAAATGCCTGGATTTGGATCCAACTGATGGTCCGGGAGCGATTTTTAAAGAACGATGCCATAAGTTAAAAGAACACCCGCCAGCCGCTAATTGGGATGGCGTTTATATTATGAAAACGAAGTAAATCCCTTAAAAACCATCCTCTTTTAATTTATTGTTGCCGGTCTGTTTTGTTACTTTTAACACCTTGTTTTGATTGGTTTGTATAAAATGCGGTTTATCCGCTGTGGTAGCGGAATCTAGAAAGATGTGGGGAGTTGACTGTGGATTCATTTAAAAAAATGTTGTTTGCTTTTATTTTAACAGGTTTGGTGACCGCGCCTCTTTTCGCCGCGACGCACTCGAACCCCAATCAAGGCATCTTTACTTCGGTGGACGGTAAAGTTCAGGTCAAAACTAAAAAGGGCCACAAGACTAAAACCGCTCAAAAAGATCTGACGGTTTTTGAAGGCGACAGGATCATTACCAGCGATAATTCCAAGGCGACTATTCGTTTATTTGATGGTTCCTCTTTAGATATTTCACCTAAAACCGAGTTCATTCTTTCCAAACTCCAAAAACCTACCGAACAAGACAAGGTCATTCAGTTCAAACTCATTGTGGGCAAACTGTTGGCGGCGGTTGAAAAGCTGACGACTTCTAAATCCTCTTTTGAAATTGAGGCGGGCGGCGTGGTTTGCGGGGTCAGGGGAACTCATTTTTCCGTGTCAAACGATGGTCAACATCACCCGCAAATTTTGGTGCAAGTTTTTAGCGGCAGTGTTTATACGATCGATGTGAATGGCCACCACTATATTTTTAATCCGGGGCCGCCGATTAAGTTTATTAATGGTTCTCAAATTCAAACTCCAAACAACCCCAATAATCCCAGCAGTCTCACGACGGGGCTTAAGGACTTGAACAATCAATTTAATTCCTCGATTTTAATTAACGGTCAGCACACTTTGAGTTCAGTTCAAGGAACCATTAAAGTGAACGTCGGCACTTATTTAGGGTATTGATAGATGTATCGAAAAAATAACATAGGAAATTTTATAATGAAAAAATGTCTTTATGTTTTGGCGGCTTTGTTTATTTTTCCATTCAGCGCGATGGCTGAAGGCGAATTGGGTTTGGGTGTTCAGGGGGACGGGTGGAATTCAAATTACCCTACGCCGAATAATGGATACGACATTTTGGTTCCGTTGACATTAGCTTATAAAGCGAATCCCAATGTTAATCTTTATGGGCAAACGGAGTTCGCCAGCGGTAGCTATACCGACTCTGTTTCCGGAACAGAAACCATCAACTTGAATAACATTTCGGATACGGTTGTCGGCGGTGAAGTTCATTTTAAAACTGGCTCTCTTCCTTCGATTGTGAACATTGGAATCAATCTTCCGACGGGAGATCCTACCTGGGAAACTAAGGAAATAGCTTCCAGCATTCCCACGGAATTTGTGGATAGCCGTTATCGCGGTCGCGGATTGGGTTTTAGCGCTCTCTATGGTATTTCGCTTCCCGAAGGCAAAGGCGAATACGGCGTGGCGGGCGGTTTTCTTTATTCGGGTGCTTTTAATCCCAGCTACGGGTTGAACGCGGGGCC
>Ga0206815_1037_pt1 | contig 39646 bp, 38 predicted proteins | sample Alteio_BWOrgCont_91_FD_152864 | JGI IMG/M metagenome (GOLD analysis project Ga0206815, IMG submission 152864) | Enriched cells from forest soil in Barre Woods Harvard Forest LTER site, Petersham, Massachusetts, United States -... | ecosystem: Environmental > Terrestrial > Soil > Temperate forest >...
ACTGCTCGAAGCCATCCCGAAGAGAACAATCAGAGAGGCCGAATAAAGGCTCATGATTCCGACCGTGTAAAGAAGGGCGGGTTGCGACACCTCGATCCGGTGCTGCCCCGGCGGCCCGCTCAAGACAAAACCCTCGGGTCCTTTCAACACGGATAAGCGCGTGGAAATTCCATCCAGCATGATTGATTCAGGCTCTTTATTGAACATCATGAGACATCGTCCGGGCGAAGTGTATTCAATCCGCAGCCCGCGTCCCCTTTCTTCGCATCCCAGAAGTTCTCCGGTGATGGTGAGAAGGTGGAATTTCAGCTGCTCCATATCAAACCAGGATCCCTGTGCGGTACTGAAAGAGAGGTTGTGCCTTCCCGGCGGAATCAGGACTTCCCCCTTATCGACACAGGGCCAGGATTGTCCATCCAGCTTGTATCGGCGTGTTCCGCGGCCCAGTTCCATGATGACCGTGTTCGGGCTTTCCACGAGCCAGCTCGATCCTTCTTTGGTCACATGGGAGTTGGCCGCCATGGCATAGGGGAGAAGGGCCCAGTCTTGTTCATGGACGCTCGATTCCGAATAGAGACAGACCCGGTCGGCTTCGGAGGCTGCCGATTTCCACAAGGCAAGGATTTCTGAGCCTGTGGGCTGGGCGGAGGCAAATCCGATTTGCGTCGGAGGGTGAACCGGCAAAATGTTGACATCAATCATCAGGGGGGCCCCGCCCAGAAGCGTCTTGTATCGTTTGCCGAGGGCCTCATAGCGGTCCGGAGATTTAGACCATTCGCTTTCCGGATCTTCGATCTGCAGGATGGCTCCATGATCCTTGGCGAGCTGGGCAAATTTTTTCATGTCGATCGCCAGGTTGTCGGCCAACTTGGGATTGTCGAGCGTGTCCAGCGTGGTGAGGACCACTTCCCAGGAGCGTTTTTGCTTATTCTGGAGGTCGTCCACCGCCTCAAGAATAGATTCGAGCAGCTTTTGCATCAGGCCCTGCCGATACTCGTAGAACGTTCTCAGCGCCGCCGGATTGTTCTCCCAATAATTGGGAGAGTCTTCCTTCAACAGTTCCAGGGGATCAAAGCCATGTTTTTCCTGGAACTCTTTGCGGACATGGTTGTTAAAGGGCGTAAAGTGCTCTGGGGACTCAGGACCGTCCATGGTTTCGAACTCAAGTTCCGCAAAATTAACCCCGTCCCAGTCATATTTTTTCAGGAAGGATTTCATGTCGTCCAGAAGAGCCTTTAAGCACTGGGGGTTTTCCAAGTTCATCAGGTAGCGCCAGTCGACATGGGCATCCGTCAGAAGTCCTGTCTTTTCCCGCCACTCAGGGTGATGGTTCCAGAAAAACTCACTGACATGCGGCCATTCGAACCAGGCGTTCACTAAAATCCCGTTCTGATGGGCCACGCGGATCAGGCGGGCGTAGTCATAGGTGTACTTGTCATAGAAGTGCCAGGCGGCTGCGTGAATGGTCCGGATGCCTGATCGCCGCCAGAAGGGAGCCAGGCGTTCGATGCTGACGTTTTGACGGTAGCCGGGATCGAAGTAGGCATCCGCGCCGCGTCGCTTGAGAAGCGGAGTCAAATTAAATTCCTGAAGAAGCAGCGAGGGCAGATCGGGAAAACGGGCGTAACCGGAACCCGAGATGGGGTCGTAGAGCGGGGCGAAATAAAGATATTTTCCTTCGCCGTGCGAGCCGCCGATGGCCAGGGCATGGCCTTCGCGGTCCGCGTAGTAAGTCATGATGTCGTGGCCGGAGGGCGCGGTGATATAGGGAACCGAAGGCCGGTCCGCCCAGGAATAGCTTTGATTGATGAAGAGGGAATTCACCAGGCTTTCGACCGGGATGGGGTCGCCGAGCCTGATTCCCAGGGCCTGGGCGAGCGGACTGTCGCCGTCGGTGAGGAGCGTGATTCCTCCCTTGAGCGCTCCGAGGATCTTGGCGACGGTGTCGGGAGGCATCGATTTCGCGGTGGCACAGGGAATGACCAGAAGAGTGAAAGAACCCAGTTCTTCATCCAGGAAGCTTTCCGAATTGGCCTGCCGGATCTCAAAACCCATCGCGTCGAGCGTGTTGTAGAAGCTTTGTTGATCGGTGGCTTCCTTCCCGCGGGCGTTCGGATTCCAGAGGATCACGGTTCTTAAAGGGTCATGCCACCCGTGCCAGGGCATGACGCTTTCCCACCGCCGCTGCAGAACTGAGAGGTCTCCCTTGGCCAGCCGGACCAGTTTTTCCAGCCAGCTGGGCGGGCGGGCGTCCTGTCTCTGGACGACATAAGTCTCCCCCGGTTTGAGTTTGACGTCCCGCGAGTAGTTTCCTTCGGTGGGGATTTCCAGGGTTCGTTTGAAGTCCACTTCCCCATGCGGACCATAAATCATTTCATTCAGATAGCGGCCATGGCCCGCGATGGTGATGGGCTTGGTCTGCGTGGTGATGAGATCTCCCGGCGCCTCCACGGTGTTGGGGAAGCCGCGCAAGTCGATGAAGTGATATCCCCGCGCCTGGATGCCGGAGATCAGTCCGTCCAGCAGTTGCGGACTCATGAAGGGGTGAAAGAAGACGCTCGCGTAGCCGTCCCTGACCACCCAGGCCGCCTCGGCATTTTTCAGAATCGGCTCAATCGTCGGATCTTCAATCGGCACATAGGCCAAGTCTTCCGGAATGATGTATTGGCCGTAAATGTCGATGATCGGATAGGGGAAAAGCTCATCGGAGTCCAGGCTGTTGGCTGAAATGCGGCGTTCGTAAACTGTTCCGAAATGGCGCTTGAAAATACGGTAGTCCAGAGAAGAGGCTGCGTAGTGAGGGGTTTCCCAGGTGATGGGATAAAGACCCAGGCTGAGCGATTCTCTGATGGCCTGCTCGATGCGGCGCGAGGCGAGGTTGTCAGAATCTCCTTGAATGGGCCGGTCACCCAGATCATCCCAGAATTCATAGTCATCGGTGGTGACGCCCCGGTGCTGGTGCGTGAAGCCGTGCAGGACAGCAGTCCCTCCGGCATCGGCATATTCTTTGAGGGCGTCAACGACGGCGGGTTTTTCTCCCAAGTGAAGATAGATGCGTTCGTTGGGATTGACGTACATGGGAACAAACCCGAACGAAAAGGGGATGTGGTATTTGCGGATGACACTGAGCGTACGCTTGAGCTCTTCTGGATCGGAGAGGGCGTTGATGTCTTCGATTCGCAGAAGCGCTTTGTGGTCTTCCGGGTGATTGATACCGAGAATGTCGTGCAGGACATCCGCGAACGCGAGCATCCGGTCTCCTTCGTCGGAGTAGGAGAAGGGTGAGTCCGCCACGACCCAGAAAGACCCGGACTCAAGGATATAGGGGATTTCCTGGTGATCGGGTCCGGTCGCCACCGCGAGCGCACGGCTCTTGTGAGGATCGGTGATCGCAAGCACGTTGGTTTCAGATCCGCCTTTGACGAGCGTGCGTCCTTTGTAGAGCACTTGGGTGAACGAGGACTGATCCAGATGCCGGACAAACCGAAGGCCGTGCCGCTGGAGGAGGCCATTCTTGCCCAGTTGTTCGACCTGGTTTCCAAGCCAGCAGAAAGGCCGCTCCTCGGTCTTCAATTCATTGAGAAACACTTCCGGGATTGTGTATTTGATGTTGTAGATAATGCAGAAGACAGCGTCGTAGTCTTTCAGCATGCCGGGCCGGTATTGATCTAACGAGATTATTGAGCGGCGGGTCGTGAAATGACCCAGGAGGTTTGTTAAATAGAGGGCATCGATACGCCCGGGGTTTTTATCAATTTCGGGGCCATCGTAGAGAACCAGCACCGCCGGAGTGTTCTGCGCTTCTGTCGTGGAGGGAAATTCTGCCTGAGCCGCACGGAATGCGGCGGCCGTGACCAGAACGGCAAAAAGCATGCGCCCCAAAAAATGGCGCACTGATCGGCTGATAAGGGAAGTGTAGGAGTTTGAGTCCATAACTAACGGGCGTGTTAACGTGTGAGCGATTATACTACTAATGGACCTTTTGATCTGCGTTAAAATCCCCGCCGGCAATACAATATCGAGTCCGGACGCTATCGATGCGGGCCCGCCTTCCTTTTATTTTGGTTCTTCGTCAGGCCCTTCTCAAGAAAAATTTGACTTTTCCAAACCCGTTTGTTTTACAATAGAAACTCGAGACTTAAGTGTCATTGTTTTGCTAAAAATAATGAAGAAAGTCATAAAGTCGGGAGGATACATGAAGAAATTATTAGTTCTTGCTTTGGTGGCGGGAGTCGTGCCGGGTTTGGCCCTGGCCAGCGGGAATCATCCGATGGCAGGTTGCGGTTTGGGTTACTTGTTGTTGTCCAATAAGGACAACGAAAAGATCACCCAGGTATTGGGTGCGACCACGAACGGAACGTTTGGGACCCAGACCTTCGGTATTTCCTCAGGCACATCCGGATGCACCCAGGACGGCGCCGTGAAACTGGTGCGTCAAGCGGAAGTGTATGCGGAAGTGAATTTCGACAGCCTGCGCCGTGAAATGGCGATGGGTCAAGGCGAGTTTGTCAATTCATTCGCTTCCTTGTTGGGCGCGAGTGATTCCAAACGGCCAGCGTTGGTTCAATTCCTGCAGAAGCAGTACAGCGTCCTGTTCCCCTCTGCGCAGACCAGTTCTGCCGAGATGCTGAGCTCTTTGTCCCAGGTATTGTCCCAGCACCCAGAATTGCTGGGCTAAGATTCGTCTTTGTTGGGAAGCAAGCGCCGGGTGGCCCGTCTGGGTCGCCCGGCGCCTTTCTTTTTGGGGGCCTTGTTTGTCTGGGGTTTAGGAACGTGCCGGGCTGAGTCTCCCGCGGTCCTCCCCGCCCTGATCGCGGAGGCCCATGCCAAGACACTCTGCGCGCGCCGGGAATGGCTTTTGCTGCTTCACATGCGCCGCCGCTGGTGGGGGAAGCTCCAGAGTGATATTGATGACCCCGCTTTTTTTCTCTCCCCCCAGGGACGAACCGATCCTGCCGCTGAGATGGACGCCACCCTGGCGGCCCTCGTGTCCACCACCACCGTCAAGGGAGACGAAGAGCCTCCCGCCTGCCGTTACCCGGCCCGGGCCTCGTGGCTCAAGGAGCATCTGTCTTCCGGCTCCGGGATCCCTGAGGTTTCTTGCCCCCGTCTTGAGAATTGGAAATCCCAGATGAATCCGGATTCCCTCTCGCTCGTGTTTGCGTCGTACTACATGAACAACCCCTCTTCGATGTATGGCCACACTTTTCTGCGCCTCAATCAGAAAAAGCACCTCCCGGATAATCAGCTGTTGGACTATGTGGTGAATTACGCGGCTGATGTGACCACCAAGAACGGGGTGCTCTTTGCGGTGTATGGCCTGACCGGCGGCTACCGGGGCCGCTTTTCCACGTTGCCTTATTACATGAAAGTTCAGCAGTACAGCAACATGGAATCGCGCGACCTCTGGGAGTACACGCTCACTTTAAGTTCAGGGGAGATCAGCTCCATCATGAACCACCTCTGGGAGCTGGGCCACACCTCCATGGCCTATTATTTTCTGAACAAGAATTGTTCGTATCAATTGCTGCCGCTTCTGGAAGTGGGAGATCCCTCTCTCCACTTGTCGGATCGTTTCTGGGTGAAGACGATCCCCGCCGACACATTGCGGGCTGTGCTGGCGCAGCCGGGACTTGTCTCGGGGGTGGACTTGAGGCCTTCTCACGTGCGCAAGATGCTGGACCGGCGGAGCCGTCTGTCAGATTCGGAGGCCCGTCTGGCCGAACGCCTGGCGACTTCTCGAGAGGATCCCCGGACCATTCAGGAGTTTGTTGCCCTGCCGGCGGATCGCCAGGCGATGGTTCTTGATTCAGCCTATGATTATTTCCGGTACAAGGTGGGGTTTAACCGGGATCAGCCGTCCGAGGTCCAGGAGCAGGATCAGCGTCTTCTCGTGGCCCGAAGCCAGATTCAAGGCGCTCCCTCTCCACCATTTTCTTTTCCTTTGGCGGTTCCTCCCGATCAAGCCCATAAGAGTGCCCGCATTGGCAGCGGCGTGGGCCTTTCCTCGCGTTCATTGTTTCAGGAAGTTTCTATCCGGCCGGCGATGCAGGATCTGGAAGCCGATCCCGCCGGTTTTGTCCCCGGGAGTCAGCTGGAAATGTTTGATCTGCGGTTGCGGTTTGATGACAAGCGGCAGAAAGGGTATCTCGAAGACTTCACTCTGGTGAATTTGGAGTCTTTATCGCCCTGGGACCGCTGGGTCCATTCTCCTTCCTGGAAGGTGAACACGGGATTGTCAGTCGCCCGGGATCTAGACCGTGATCCTGAAAGCAGCTTGTATTATGGCTTGAACCTTGGATCGGGATTCACGGCGCAATCCCATTTATGGCGGCGGGAATTGATGTATGGGCTGGCGGAAGCGGACACGGGCGTGGGATCTGTTTTCAACCGGGGTTATCGTCTCGGAGGCGGTGGAACTGCTGGCGTGCTCGTGGAGGCGGCCCGTTTCTGGAGAATCCACTTAGAGTCAACGTTTCTCCACTACCCGGTGGGGGATGTCGGGTCCACCACCAAGCTTCGTCTCGTACAGGCTTTTACCCTGACCAGGAATGTGGAGGTGCGTTCCACCCTGGAACGCCAGAACAATTACCGGGAGACTCTCCTGACATTGAACCTTTACTACTGAAGGGCCCGGTTAATTCGCCAGGGCTCGGGTCAGGAAATCCACCACTTCTTCGTCATATTTCTTCCTGTTGGTTCGGCGGCAGCTCAGGTGGTCTGCTCCCGGAACGATCCAGAGTTTTTTCGGTTCGCGGGCCGCCGCATAGAGTTGCTCCGACATGAACGACGGAACGGTTTCATCATGATCGCCGTGAATGAGAAAAACGGGACGAGGGGATATCCGCGCAATCGCGTCAATGGGATCATGGTGCCAGTCGACCAAGAGCGGCGCGATCGGGTACAAGGGCCAGCCCCACATGTGGCGTGTCAGAACCCATCGCACCATTCTGCGGTAGGAAGAAAAAGCGGATTCGATGAGCGCTCCGCGCACCAGGGGTTCCTGGGCGGCCACGCCGATGGCGATCACTCCCCCCAGAGACTGTCCGAACACCACAACCCCTTTTCCGGGACTGCGGCTGTGATCGTGCGCATAACGGACTGTGGCGATTCCATCCATCAGCGTGCGTTTTGGAGTGGGGCTTCCTTCCGAGGCGCCGTACCCTTCGTAATCGAAAATGAGGACGTCGAAGCCATAGTCCGACAGGAACCGGCACTGTTCAATGTGATTGGAGATATTGCCGAAGTTGCCATGGAAGAAGACCACAGTTCCTTTGGGGATTCCCGGCGCTGAGAAAACAATGCCCGTGAGCTTCTTTCCGTTCAGACTGGGGTATTCGACGACTTGGTAGGGAATGCCTTCCTCGGCTGGATCGGCATACAGGATACGGTTGGGATAGTAGAAGAGACGTTGGGGGCTGCATCCACCCAACAGCAGAATCGCCAGGACCCCCGCTCCTCCGACCCACGCGGGGATTTTCTTCAGTAGCTGCTCCAGACTGTTCCTTTTGTGTCTTTGTGGCTACAATTGACGAAGACATCCTGGGTCCCGCCGCCCGCCAGCACAAAATACCAAGCGTTGCCGCCGACGACATCGTCTGAATCGCTGCCGTCGCCTTGTTTCACTCCCGAGGCTCCGTAATGGCCGGGATTGTTCTGATCGTTGACAGTGGGGATATCGACGGAGGGCACGGTTTTTAAATAAAGCTGGTTTAAGGTGATCCCCACGGTTAAGTTGCCCGGAAAAAAGTTATTGTCGGTGTAATACATAAGAACGGCGCTTCTCAAAACTCCCAGATTGCCGCGGACCGAGCTTTCTTTGGCCGTGGCCAGGAGGTTGGAGAACTGGGGAACAATAATGGCGGCCAGAATCCCGATAATGGCAAGAACCACGCTCAGCTCGACGAGCGTGAAACCTTTATGGGACTCCCGACGCAGATTCATAGGTTATGATATTAGCTAAAATCAAAGCGGTTTTGGCTTTTTTGGACGGCAGCCCCCAGGAGAAGGTTCCATCGATAAAGTGAAGCCAGGCAAATGGATTTTGACGTTGGCGTGGTTTGTCATCTTTCTTGCCGGCGCCGGGATGCGGTTTCACGCGCTTGAGCGCCAGAGTCTTTGGGATGACGAGGTCTCGACGCTCAGCGCCTTATCGGTCCCCTTGAGGGACGAGACGGCGTATTTCCGGACCTGGGACACGCAGCCGCCCCTGTATTTCCTCCAGTTGCGTTTGTGGCGTTACGGCGTCGGGGATTCCCTGTCTTCTTTGCGCGCTAATTCGGCTTTCTGGGGGAGCTTGTCTGTCGCTGCCTTGTATGGCTTGGCCTCCAGCCTTCCCATGCCTTCATTGGCCTCTCTTCTGGCCATGATGATCCTGGCGTTTTCTCCCTTTCACCTGGCCTACAGCCAAGAACTGCGCCCCTATGCGTTCGCAATTTTTCTGGCGATCCTGGGATTCTGGATGATTGAGAGGTTGCTCAAGGAGCCGGGCCGGAAATTTCTCTGGGGATTGTTTTTTGTCCTGTTGGTGGCCGAGCTCTATACGCATTACTGGGAGTCGTTTGTGGTCATGGCCCAGGTGGTGTACGGAGTGTTCCGGTTCTCCGAGCGCAGGCGCTGGATTTGGCTCGGGCTGGCCGCCGCGGCCCTCTTGACGTTTTCTCTCTGGACCCCCATCTTGTGGAACCAGCTGCATGTGGTGAAGCAGGCCAATGGCTTCTGGCTGTATGCCCCCTCCGGAGCGAATTTATGGCGAACTTATCTGGCTTACACCGGGGTCTATTTTCGCTTTGCCTCCTCCGATTTTTCCCTGACGGCGCCCTGGATGGCGAGGGTTTTGGTGATATCGGCCTATGCGATCGGGTTGTTCTGGGGTTGCAAGAGCGCCCCACGGGCGGCGCGCCTCTGGTTGTGCTTCGGCCTGGGGACCCCCTTTGCCCTCAGCTATTGGAAACCGGAACTTTACCTTTGGTACCGCTACACCTCAATTATCTATCCCGCTTTTGTCTTGTGGGTCGTCTCAGGTTTTTCGAGCATTCCCTCCAAAGTGTGGAGACGCCTTTGCGTCCTCCTGGTGCTGGGGGCGGGCCTCTGGGGCTGCTGGCAATACTTTTCAACTTGGGAGAAAGCCAATCCGAAGGCCGTGATGGCTTACGTCAACGGCCGTCTCACGCCTCAAACCGTGGTGGTGAGGCCGGGATATTTCTCCGATCTCTTTTCATATTATTACAAGGGGTCGGCTCCTGTTCTGAATCAGAATGAACAGGACAGCACCGGGATCCGCGCCCGGCTGAAGGAAAAAGATGTTCTGCTTCTGGCTTTTGATGTTCCCTCCGATCCGGTTTCCCAGGCTTTCTTAACGGAATTCAAAGTGATTGAGTCCAGGCACTTTCCGGGATTCGCTCATTTGGGCGTGACGGTCTATTCTCTGCGGGGATCGTCGTAAGCCAGCCGGCTTGTTAAATGAGGAATTAGGACATATACTTATATTAATATGTATTTAATATAGGACATATGACCTATAAAGATAACACATCGATTCCTATTTCTGACCGAGACAAGCTGCTGCGCTTGCTCGAGGAAACTGGCCTGAGCCGTTCGGCACTGGCCCGGGCTCTTCAAGTCAACTACAAAGCCGTCTACCGATGGATCGACCGCGGAATCAAGCCCCACCCCCGGCAGTCTGCCGACATCGACGAGCTTTTTAAGGAACATGTCGACTTGAGGCCGGCGGTCCTCTCCCTCAAGAGAAACCTGCCCAACCCGCTCAAGGCTTTCAGGGAAAACGTTCCCCTCCGGGAGCAGTTCTTCATTCAAATGACTTACGAGTCCAACGCCATCGAAGGCAGCCGGATGACTGTCCAGGAAACGGCCATGGCTTTGGATGGAAAGTGGGTCAAAGGCAAGGAGCTCTTCGAGGTCCTGGAAGCCGTCAATCACAAGAACGCATTGCTTTATATGTTTGACCAGATCCGGCCCGCTTATAAAATTGATGAAGCCTATCTTCTCAAATTGCATGAGATTGTGATGTACAACTTTACCAGTAAGCTTCCCGGCCGCTATCGGACAGGTTTCGTGAACCTCACCAACGCAGAAAAGGTTCTCCCCGCGGCGCCCATGGTTCCTGTCAAAATGCGCCAATGGCTCAAGACCGTCAATCGGTACGGTCCGGATCCTTTGGGGAAAATCGCCCGCGACCACTATGAATTTGAAGCCATTCATCCTTTCTTTGACGGCAACGGCCGGGTCGGCCGGCTTCTCATGCTGACCCAGCTTCTCTCCCAGGGTTTTCCTCCGGCCTTCATCAGTAACGAAGATCGCGCCAAGTACTACACGGCGCTGGGAAAGGGAGACATGGGAGATTTCAGGAATCTCATTCAGATGGTTTGTGAGAGCGTGTTTGCCGGGTACCGCTTTTTCAGCAGAGAATCTTGAATGTTCTTAACGTTCGCTCCGGAGGGAGTCCGGGCCTCGCTCCGGGAGCTTTCGAATATCGCAATGAGGATGAAGAGATAAAACTCTAAAATGCTATGATGAACCCAATGTCATTCTCTAATTTCGGACTTCGGCCTGAATTGATGAAAGCAATTGAGGGCTTTAATTTTCATGAGCCCACGCCTGTTCAGCGCGAAGCCATTCCTCTGGCCCTTGCGGGGCGCGATGTTTTGGCCTCCGCGCAGACGGGAACCGGGAAAACCCTGGCGTTTATGCTGCCTTTGCTCAATCGCTTGCTGGACAATCACCGTCCGGGCCTTCGGGCTCTCATTCTTCTGCCGACCCGTGAATTGGCGGCCCAGGTTTCGACCACCGCCAAGGAATGCATGCGGGCGACCCATCTCAAGCCTCCCGCCCTTGTCATCGGGGGAGAGAGCTTTCACCTGCAGGAACGTGCCCTTCGGGCAGGAGCCCCTTTTGTCATCGCCACTCCGGGACGGCTGCTTGATCACATGAAGCAGCGGACTCTCCATCTCAGGGAAGTCCACACATTGATTTTAGACGAGGCGGACCGCATGCTCGACATGGGTTTTGCTCCCGCTTTGCGCGAGATTCTGCGGAATATGCCTGGCGAGCGCCAGACGATGTTGTTCTCAGCCACCCTACCGCGCGAGATCCAGCAGCTGACGCATATGGCCTTAAAGAATCCAGCCACCGTGCGCTTGGCGCCGGAAGGCACGCCCGCTTCCACCGTCAACCAGGTTCTCTATCCCATTCGCCAGGAACAGAAGAACGATTTGCTTTTGTCCCTTTTGCGCAGCACCACCATCAAATCGGTCCTCATTTTCTGCCGCACCAAAAGACGGGCTGACCATTTAAGCCGTTTCCTTTCGGTGAACGACTTCCCCACCGGCACCATGCACGCCGACCGGAGCCAGTCTCAGCGAAATTCCGCTCTCGAAGGATTTCGGCTCGGCCGCTATAAGATCCTTGTGGCTACTGATATCGCCGCCCGCGGCTTGGACATCAAGGGAGTCAGCCACGTCATCAATTTCGATGTCCCGATGCACCACGAGGATTTTGTCCATCGCGTGGGGCGCACGGGCCGCGCCGAAGCCGTGGGAGATGCCCTGACCTTCGCTTCCCCCGACGAGGAAAAATTTGTGTCGGCCATTGAAAGATTCATTAACCGCAAGCTTCCCCGCGCTTTCATCCCCGATTTCCCTTATCAACGGTTGCCGGTCGCCGCTCCTCAGAAAGCTTTCTCCGATCATTTTGGCAAGCGCCGCGGCGTCCGCTGGGGCCGTCAAAGCCGTATCCACCGCCGCTGATTCTTTTTTAACACCCGGTTTTCATGAAATCCAAACGTTCCTTTCTCTTGATGAGTTTAGCCTGCTGGCTCTTTTCATGCAGCCTGGGGTTTGCTGTCACCCTGGAAAAGGATTGGACCCAGCGTTTTTCCCAGGGCCTGGCTCCCGTAGAGACGGCCGGCAAATGGGGCTATATCGACAAAACAGGCCGAGTGACCATCAATCAGATATTTGATTCGGCCAGCCGGTTTTCCGAAGGTCTGGCCGCCGTCAGAGTCGGCGATAAGTATGGATATATCGACAACACCGGGAAAATCATTATTGAGCCGACTTTCGAATCGGCGCAAAGTTTTTCTGAAGGCGTGGCCGCTGTGATGCTGAACAGCCAGTGGATTTACATTGATCCCACCGGCAAAACGGTCATCAATGTGCCTTGCGACGATGCCGACATGTTTTCCGATGGGTTGGCCCGTATCCATGTGGGCAGTCAGTACGGCTATATCGATAAATCGGGTCGCATGGTGATCAACCCCTGGTATTTGGGAGCGGGTCGTTTCTCTGACGGTTTGGCACCGGTGCAAGTGACCGGAAAATGGGGCTACATTGATAAGACCGGCAATGTTGCCATCTCGCCACAATTTGATCAAGTAGATATTTTCAGCGATGGTGTGGCGGCCGCCCAAGCCAACGGAAAATGGGGCTACATTGATAAGAGCGGCCGGACAGTCATCAGCCCATGGTACGACGGCGCGAGCCGTTTTTCCGGAGGTCTGGCGCCTGTGGCCACCAGCGATCGGTGGGGCTACATTGACAAGACCGGCAAGACGGTGGTCAATCCCTGGTATGATCAAGCCAATTATTTTTCAGACGGGGTTGCCAGCGTGAAAACTTTGGGAAAGTGGGGTTACATTGACACCACAGGCGATATGGCTGTTCAGCCCCAGTATGATGATGCCGATCCTTTCTTTGAAGGGATTGCCCGCGTGACTCTCTATGGCCATACGGCCTATATTGATAAGCAGGGCAAACCCATCTGGAATCCGTAAGCTTTCCCTCCTCTTCAATCACCACTCCTAGAAACATACTGAAAAGACAGGCCTTTTATAACCGCTTGACAGGCGGTCTCAAAGCCTATTTCTATGGTAAAATATAGGAAGAAGGCTCGGTTCCTTGAGGTGCAAAAATGATGAAAGTAATTAACATCGAAGAAACTCCCAATCCAGAGGCATTGAAGTTCATTCTGGATGCTCCTCTTTTGGAAACCGGAGTGCGCCAGTTTGACCGTCCTGAAGACGGCGCTTCGGACCTTCTGGCCGGCTCCCTCTTTGTTTTGGGCGGCATCGAATCAGTTTTTTATATGGGGAGCTTTGTGACGGTGAGTAAGCTCCCGACCCGCGGCTGGAATGATTTGAAGCCCCGAATCATCAAGGCGATTGAAGCCAATGCCAGTCCCGTTAAGGCGGCGGTTCTCTCAGACGCGTCCAGCCAGCCTTCCAATGGTCAATCGGACGCTTCCGGAACACAGGCAGAGTTGCTGGTAAAAATTAATCAAGTTCTGGAAGATAACGTGATGCCGGCCCTCGCGGCTGACGGCGGGGGTCTGGAAGTGCTGGATCTTCACGACCATGTCTTGACGATCCATTACCAGGGCGCCTGCGGAAGCTGCCCCAGCTCGACAGCCGGGACCATGGCCGCCGTTCAGAATCTGCTTCAGCGGATGGTGGATCCGCGCATCCAAGTTGTTCCTGGTTAACCGGTTGGATTCCTCTATCGTTGAACCAAACCCTCCCCGTGGGAGGGTTTTTTCTTTCCGGTAAAGCCGTGGCCTGGTTTGTCTATATGTTAAGGTGTTCCAACACCTCGCTTTACACTGGAATTACTTCAGATCTTGACCGCCGGGTTCGGCAGCATAATGAGGGCCGCGGAAGCCGCTACGCCCGATCCTTTGGCCCCGTCACTCTTATTTGGCAGGAAGCGCATCCCGACCGTTCCTCGGCAAGCCGGCGGGAAGCAGAAATAAAAAGCTGGCCCCGTCTAAAAAAGCTGGCTTTATTGAGGCAGAACCGGCAAACGATTTATGAAAAACCTCCCAGTAGAATCCGAATTAGAAAGCGAAGTTCTCGAGCCTGAGATTGTGGGGCTTGAGCCCCCGCCTCCTTCTTTATTCAAGAGTTTCCTCCAGCGGGGACTCCTCATGCTGGCGCTTGTCTTGGCTGGCGTGGGTTTGTGCGTGGTGGGCCTCGTCTTGACGTTTACGATCGTGGGCGCAGTCCTCGGGCTTCCCATGTTATTTCTGGGATTGGGCCTGGTGGTCTTCAGTCTGTTGACGCCGCTGAACGGCCGCTCCATCAAGGTAAAAGTATTTAGACGCGGGAGACCTTAAAGAACAGATGGACAACACCAAATTCACCGTCCTTTTGGCCAAACCTGAATTTCTCAAACCTCCGGAGATCGCCAAGGTGCTCTCGGCGGCACGGCAGATTCCCTATCAGGACGCGATTCATCTGGTCAAAAATTGCTGGGGCTTTGTGGCGCAAGATCTCGAAGAAAAGCCGGCCCAGGATCTGGCTGCCCGGTTTGGCGAAGCCGGTCTCCCCGCGCTCGTCGTTCCTCAAGCCGCTCTTTTGGATCTCCCGCCTGCCGCCCATGTGTCCAGCCTGGTTCTGGCGCCTGAAAACCTGACTTTTGTGGAGAGCCCCGAGAAGTCGGAGGCGGTTTCCTGGAGCCGTTTGGTCCTGGTGGCCTGCGGGGTCTTCGATTTAAGAACTTTTAAAACCGTCACCATCAAAACCGGTCCGAGCGGCACCCAGAAGTTGATGACGATGGGGGCTTATATGATGGGCATTCCTTTCAAATTCGGGGGCCGGTCGAAAACGACCGAAAAGAAAGTGGAGAACTCCGAGATTCTCATGTTCGTGGATTTTGTCCTCAAGGACCCCGCCGCCCGGTTCCGGATCGATTGCCAGCATTTTGATTTTAAATTCCTGAAGGAACGGATGCTCTATAACGTGATGGGGAATGTCCGGCTTGTTCTGGGAGATGTGGTCAAGAGCGCCCCCCAGGCATGGGTGAGCCTGGGAACGCGCGTGCTTCTGGAAAGCAAGCCCATCCGCGACATGCATTATGAGTCGTTGGAGGATCTGGAGCGCGAAAGCCGCTGGCTTCTGGCCCTGGAGTCTTTAAAGCCGCGTTAGTTCTTTTTTTTCGGACGAATGGCCGGATGGAAGTAGAGGACGGTGGCGTAAGCGGCGGAGAAGAGAACGGCATTGATGAGTCCGTAAGCGCAGAGAACAGGGTCTGAGGAGTGCAAGCTCGAGGGAAGCATTCCCATCACGCAGATCCAGACTCCCGTGGCCCACACCAGACTGATATCAGCTGAGGTGCCGCGCTGGACGATTCGCATGATGAAGGGGATATTGAAGACCGGCATGGCGATGGCCGATACGAGGCCAAGGGTTTTCACGGATTTTTAGACGACGCTGGTGCCGGCTTTTCGCCGGGCGCTTGACTCCAGTAGCTTCTTGCGCATGCGGATACTTTTCGGCGTGACTTCGACGAGTTCATCTGTTTCGATAAATTCAATGGCCTGCTCAAGCGACAATTGCCGGTGGGGCGTGAGCATGATGGCTTCGTCTGACCCTGAGGCACGCATGTTGGACAGGGCCTTTTTCTTGCAGGCGTTGACGACGAGGCTGGTGTCTCGCGTGCTTTCCCCGATCACCATGCCTGCGTAGATGGGGATGGCGGGCCCGATAAACAAGACTCCCCTCTCCTGAATGCTTTCCAGCGCATACCCGGTAGATAAACCTTTCTCCTGGGAGATCAACACGCCTTTTTGACGAAGCCGTTCCTGTCCCACTTTGGGGATATAGCCGTGAAAACTGTGGTGCATGAGACCGGTGCCGCGCGTGAGAGTCAGGAACTCCGACTTAAATCCGATGAGGGCGCGTGCGCTGATAATGTATTCGAGACGGATACGAGTGGTCTCTTTTCTCATGTCTTTGAGATTGGCTCCGCGGGAACCCAGGCACTCGAGGGTGGCCCCCTGGTAGGTTTCTTCGACATCGAGCACCAGGTGCTCTGCCGGTTCCAGCGTCTGGCCGTTCACAACCTTGTCGATGACTTCCGGTTTAGAAACCGCCATCTCGTAGCCTTCCCGTCTCATGGTCTCAATCAAAATCGACAGGTGAAGTTCTCCGCGCCCCGATACCCGGAAGATTCCCGTATTGTCGGCTTCATCCACGCGTAAACCCACGTTGATTTCCTGTTCGTGAAAGAGGCGCTCCCGCAGGTGGCGAGTGGTCAGGAAGGTTCCTTCCTGACCGGCAAAGGGACTGTCATTCACAAGAAAATCCATGGCCAGAGTCGGTTCATCAATTTGCAGGAGCGGCAGCGCGACGGGATTTTCCGGTGTGGCGATGGTGTCGCCGACATTCGCCTCTTCGGCTCCCGCGATGGCCGCGATGTCACCGGCCTGGGCCGTTTCCATTTCCCGGCGTTCCATACCGAAAAAGCGGACAATTTTTGTAATTTTGCAATTGATTTGGCGGCCGTCTCTTTTGATGAGGCACACCGGAGAGTTCTTCTTGATTTGACCGTGGAAAATGCGCCCGATCGCAATGCGGCCGACGAAGTTGTCGTAGGCAAGGATGGTGACGAGCATCTGAAACGGTTTGTCGGCGTCGCCGAAAGGTCCCGGCACATGCTCCATGACCGTGTCGAAGAGCGGAGAGAGATCTTTAGATTTGGTTTCCAGGTCCAAGGTGGCCCAGCCTTCCCGGCCTGAGGCATACACAATGGGGAAATCGAGCTGAGGATCGCTGGCTCCCAGATCCATGAAAAGAGCGAATGTCTTGTCGAGAGCCTCGTGGGGCTTGGCGCCCGGCCGGTCGACTTTGTTGATCACCACGATCGGGCACAGGCCCAGTTCGAGGGATTTCTTCAAAACAAAACGTGTTTGAGGCATCGGGCCGTCAAAGGCGTCCACTAGAAGCAGAGCGCCGTCGACCATCTTCAGGATTCGTTCAACCTCGCCTCCGAAGTCGGCGTGGCCGGGTGTGTCCACAATATTAATATTGTTTCCCTTATAGGGGACGGACGTGGCTTTCGCCAGGATGGTAATCCCGCGTTCGCGCTCAAGATCATTGGAGTCCATGACGCATTCCTGAGCGTCATCGATTTTCGTCTTGAATTCGCCGGTTTGTTTGAGCATGGAGTCCACGAGCGTGGTCTTCCCGTGATCGACGTGGGCGATGATCGCGATGTTTCGAACGTCTGGTCTTCTATTTTCAGTCATATTAAATTGGGGAGAAAAGGGAGCGGAAAAAGAAACGCTATGAAGCGGGCTCTTCCGGCAGGTAAGTCACGCTCATCTTACATCTCAACTCGCAGCTGCAAACCTCTCCTGAGCCACCGTACATGGGCTCCTGGCACTTGCCGCTACTCTCCGATGAGGCTTCACCGGCAGTAACGACTTTCTCGACCTTCGCTTCGAGGTTGAATGAACCGACCCCGCAACGGCCCGGGCAAGACACCCCGAAATCACACACATCGGCAGCCTCAAATGACCGGCTCTGCCGATCCAGCGTTTGTTGTTGGGGGCTCAAAAAAACGAGTTCAATGGAAAGCCGTTCCACGGAAGGAAAGCGGTTCCCCAGAGTTCCGGCCACTCTATCCCGATTCTCCAACTCTCGACGGCGCAGAACTTTCTGCTCGTTCTTGTTGGGGCCGGGCGCGGCCTTGCGTCTCTTCTTAAAGTATCCAGGCATAGATCATTATATCAATTCTGCCGCCTTTCCGCTGGGATTCCTGATAAAATGAGGAAAAGGAGAGTGGCCATGTCTGATGCTCTGGTGTATTACAATCCCCGCTGCGGCACCTGTTTGAAGGTCAAAGCCCTGCTCGAAAAGAAGGGATATCGGCTTCGGCTCATTGAGTATTTGAAAACCCCTCCTTCGCTGCAGGAATTGGATGATTTATTGAAGAAACTAAAGATAGGCCCGGAAGGCCTGGTCCGTAAAAAAGAGCCGATTTACCAGGAGAAAATTGCCGGCCGCAATCTGACGCGGGCGCAGTGGCTTGACCTGTTCCATAAGAACCCCGTTTTGATTGAGCGTCCCATCGTCGTCATTGGAACCCGTGCCGTGATCGCCCGTCCGCCTGAGGCTCTCGAAGCGTTGTTGACGTCATGATCCGACAGCTGGGCACAGGAGTTCTTCTGGCCGCGACTCTGGCTTCCTGGGCGGGAGCCGAGCGCCCCCCCGCCAAAACCTGGTCGCCGCTGGCTGTGCCCGGGCTTATTGAGGCGCTTCAAGACCAGGACGAAAACGTTCGGGCGCAGGCGGCTTATGGTTTGAGGTACGTCAGGCCCATCGAAGCGGCTCAGCCGGCCGTTCCTGCTTTGCTGCAGGCGCTTAAAGACACAAGTGCCCGGGTCCGCTACGGAGTCATTGAATCTCTGGCGGCCATCGACCCGGGAGACCGCGAAGTGGCCAGTTCCCTGGCTGAAGCCTTGAAGGATCCCAATCCGGAAGTTCAGGTGCGGGCTGCTTCTGTCATGACGCGCGTGGTGGGAGCCCGGGGGGCTGATGCGCGTGAACTCTTGCCGGATTTGATGGTGGCCCTGAAAAGCCAGGACTCCCGTATTTCGAGCGGGGTGGCCGAGGCTTTGGGACGCATGGGACCTGAAGCCCGCGATGCCGTCATCAGTTTGACCCAGGCGCTCATTGATGGAAGCGATGCCGTCCGCCGCCAGGCGGCCGAAACGCTCGGGAGCATCGGCCCTGTGGATCCTGCGGTGGTCCCGGCCCTCATTCAGGCCTTGAGCGATAAAAATGAAGCGGTGCGCAGTAAGTCGGCGACCTCTCTGGGGAAAATGGGTCCTGAGGCCAAGGCGGCGGTGCCCGCACTCACCAAAGCGCTTGCTGATACCAATGCGCGCGTCCGGCTCAATGTCGTTTATGCATTGACCAACGTCGGGGCCGATACCAAAGAAGTGATGCCGGCCCTCATCAAAGCGCTTCATGATTCTGACAAACTGGTCCGCGCGTTTGCGGCCACGGCGCTCGGGAAGATGGGTCCGTCAGCCAAGCCCGCCATCCCTTCCCTGATTGATTTTTTGAACGATCCCAACAATGTCGATGGCTATGCAGCCGCCGCCTCCGCGCTTGGCAACATGGGTCCGTCCGCCAAATCTGCCGTTCCGACGCTCGTGAAGACGATTCGCGTGGGTCGTCCGGATATTGTCTTTTCGGTGGGAATTGCACTCTTGAAGATTGATCCGAACAACCGTTATGCCATGCCTTCCCTGATCCTGTCCTTAAAAAGCGAGAACGCAGCGATGCGGCGGCGCACCGCGCTTGCTTTGGCCGATATCGGCCCGGAAGGTTCTGCCGCCGTCCCGGCGTTGATTCAGGCCTTGAAGGATGACGATCCCTCGGTTTGTTCGGCGGCCGCCTCCGCCCTGGAACGCATCGGCACGCGTCCGGCGCTTTCTGCCCTGAAGAAGTACCGGCGCGAACAGAAATAGTCTACAATCACTTTATATGGAACGTGTTTTCTTTTTCCTCGGAGCCATCTCCGGTTTCTTGAGTGTTGCCCTGGGAGCCTTCGGCGCCCATGCTCTCAAATCCCGTTTGCCGGTCGAGCAGTTCAATATTTTTGAAGTGGGCGTGCGCTATCAGATCATGCACACGCTGGCGCTTCTCGCCGTGGCGGCGGCCTTCGCCCGATTTTCTAATCCGTTCATGTCTGCCAGCGGCTGGCTTTTTATCGCCGGAACCATTATTTTCTCTGGCAGTCTTTACATTCTTGCGCTGTCCGGAATCCGTTATTGGGGAGCCGTCACGCCTGTGGGCGGGCTTATCCTGTTGACCGGGTGGGTCAGCCTTGGCATGGGGGTTCTTAAAGGGTGAAAACTGCCGAAGAAGAATCTTTCCTTTCTAAAACATCGATCGACCCCAATCAGCGTTTGCGTCTGGAAGCCGGATCCTCCGAGCCCACGGTACGTGCGATGGATCTGGTCTGCCCGATCGGGAAAGGCCAGCGGGGGTTGATTGTGTCTCCTCCCAAAGCGGGCAAGACGACATTCTTAAAGCAGATCTGCCAGGCTCTTGCCAAATCGGAACCTTCCCTCAAATTATTTTGTCTTCTGGTGGATGAACGTCCCGAAGAAGTCACTGATTTCAAGCGCAGCGTCACCGCTGAGGTGCACGCCTCTTCCAGTGACAGGGGTTATGACGAGCATATTCAGGTGGCCCAGAATTTGATGACCCAGGTGATCCGGGATGTCAACACAGGCTCTGATGTCGTGATCTTGCTCGATTCTTTGACCCGTCTGGCCCGCGTGCACAACCAGAACGCCTCCGGCCGAAAAACCCTTTCCGGCGGTCTGGATTCGCGTGCCATGGAAGTTCCCCGCCGGTTTTTCGGTGCGGCGCGCAAGCTTGAAGAGGGTGGATCGCTCACGATCCTGGCGACGATTTTGGTGGGGACGGGAAGCCGCATGGATGATGTGATTTTTCAGGAATTTAAGGGGACGGGCAATATGGAGCTGGTGTTGTCCCGCGACGCCGCCGAACAGAGAGTCTTTCCCGCCATCAATATCCGGGCTTCCGGGACCCGGAAGGAAGAGCATCTCTGCGCTCCCGAGGAGCTTCAGCAAATCTACAAATTGCGTCGGTCTTTGGCGGGCGTGGATGAAGTCCCCGCCGCTTCCCTCTTGGTGGATCTTCTGACGCGCTACCCCACCAATGCCCGGCTTCTTCAATCGTTGGAGTAGGGGAAGATGAGCCTGGAAGAAGTCGCCGTAGAATGCCCTTACTGTGGCGAGACGTTTGAGCTTGAGGTGGAGGCGTTGTCTGAATCGCAGACGTTTATTGAGGATTGCCGTGTGTGCTGCCGTCCCATTCAATTTCGGGCCGATCCGTCTGAGGAAGGGCTGGAAGTGACGGCGACCCGGTCACAATAAAGGAGAGGAAAAATTCATGGCTCTTTATCATTTTTCTTATGGCGCCAACATGGACGTGAACGATCTCAATCATCGGGGCGACCGGCATCGAAGAAGTCACGTGCGCTTTCTGGCCCCCACCCCTGCGACCCTGAAAGGTTTTGAGTTGGTGAACAACGTTTATTGTCCCTACCGCGAAAGCGGGATATTCAATATCATTCCCAATCCCAAAGGAGTGGTTCATGGGGTTCTGCACAAGGTTCCGGCCGGGGATATTCTTTCTGCCAGAGATCTGGCCGAGGGAAAGCCCAATACCTTCAAGTTGACCACGATGATGGTGACCTCCGGCCGCGGCAAAGATGTCGAGGCCGGCGTCTTATTGGCGGAGATCCGAGGCAAGTCCATCTTCCGCCTTTCCGAGTCCTATTTCCAGCTCATCATTAAAGCGGCCGAGCGCCACAAACTTCCCTCCGCATGGATCGAGCATTTGAAAACGTTTCCCCGGGTTCCTGATTTCACCACGGCGCGCCGTTCTGCGGGAGAATCCCCCGTCGCGAAGCGGAAAGCGTCCTCCGTCGATTAAATCCTTCCTCATGGGTGAAAAGCCCTCTTTGAGATTACCCCGAAAGATCCAAAGCCCTCGTGACGTTGTCCCTATGAGACCCTCCGGTCTCATTTTCTTTTCCCGATGAGCGTAAGCGTAGAGAAGGAGCAGGCCCTGCGTGAAAAAATGCAGGCGCTCGGCATCCACGAGTATGATATCACCGAAAAATTTGTCCGTTCCGGAGGCAAGGGAGGGCAGCACGTCAACAAGGTGTCTACCTGTGTTTATCTCTTTCATCGTCCCACCGGGATGTCGGTCAAATGTCAGGAGGAGCGCTCCCAGTCATTGAACCGTTTCTTGGCGCGCCGGCTCCTGGTCGAGAGAATTGAACGCGAGATTTTGGGCAGAAAGACAGAGGTTCGAACCCAGGCAGAAAAGATCAGGCGTCAGAAACGCCGACGCTCCCGCCGGGCCAAGGCAAGGATGCTCGCCGACAAACACCATCAATCCGGAAAGAAGGAAATGCGCCGTTCACCGGGAGATTGGGAATGAGAATTCCATGCAGAGGTCGTCTGGTGAGGCGCGTGAATATTCTGCGTTAAGAGGAAGGCGTCAGTCTAGAAAGAAGCCAGAGAAAGTCTAAAGAAAGACCAGAGTCAGCGGGTTGTTTTTTTTAAGTCTTCACGCCTGCAGCCATTCCCAGGCGCTGTGATGGGCGTCATGCTGATCTACGTACTGCAGGAACTGGTCGTAAAAAGGATGCCGGGAAATCGTTGCGCTGTCCCCCACCACAATCAGAAGCCGCCGCGCGCGCGTCATCGCCACATTCATCCGCCGGGTGTCGTCCAGAAAGCCGATCTCGCCTTGTTCGTTGCTCCGCACCAGGGAAATAATCGTCACTTCCTTTTCTCGCCCCTGAAAACCATCGACGCTATCGATCTCGACGCTTCGATCCTTGAGAATGCTGCGCAGGAGCCTTGCTTGCGCGACATAGGGCGTGAGGATGGCAATCGAGCGGGAGGGGACGCCCGAATCAAGGAGCTGGCGGCATAGTTGGACGGCGAGCTTGGCTTCGCCTTCGTTCTGGCGGCTCTCCAGAAGATCATTCCATTGTTCATCAAAACCGGTGCCGGCCGTGTCCACGTAGACCAGAGGGTTCTGAGTCAAAACATTCGTCTCGACGCCTTCGAGCTCGGCGGCCGTGTGGGTTCGCACGGACTCGTCCGCCACCAGGGCTCCGTCATAAAACTCGCGCGACGAAAATCCCATGATCGTTTCATGCATCCGGTACTGAATACGCAAAAGCGTCTGGGCTTCCGGCGGTAGAATCTTTTGCAGGCGTTCAAAGAGCGTCACATCCAAACCCAGGGTACGGGCTTTCTCCGAATAAATGGTGGGCGGAAGCTGGAGGGGGTCGCCCGCGAAGACGACCTTTTTCGCCTGCGTGATAGGGATCCAGGAAAGCGGTTCGGTGGCCTGGGAGGCTTCATCCATGATGATGATATCGAAGGGAGACGACAGGATGGGTTTCGAGATGCCGCCGTGAGTGGCCAGCACCACATGCGCCCCGGACAGAATTTGACGGGACAGACTGTATTCCAGGTTGCGGGCTTCTTTCCAGAGAACTTCGATTTCACGCTCGAGGCCCTTTGTTTCGTCCCAGGTCCGGGTGCGATTATGATCCTGGCGCCTTGCGCGTTGGCGAATGAGGAGTTCCCGGCGCTGGTCCAATTCCCGGATGGCCGCTTGCCCGTCGTGCTCGAGCAGCTGCGCGGATAAGGTGGCGTGGCGAAGGGATTCGAGGGTTCGCGCGGGATGTCCCATTCGGACCACGCGCAGATCCTCGGTGGCCAGGAGCTTTTCAAGAATGTTGTCGACTGCGATGTTGGAAGGGGCGGTCGCCAGGACTTGCAGCCCCTCTTCGACGGCCTGACGGATGATCTCGATAAGGACGGTGGTTTTTCCGGTTCCGGGCGGCCCGTGGACGAGCGCCACTTCCTGGCTGGCCAGTGCTCGCTGGACGGCTTCCTTCTGAAAATTGTTCAGTCTTTCGTTAAAAAAGCGCAGCTCAGGCCAGGAACCCACCACAGGCTTAAGCTCGCCCATGAAAATTTCTCGAAGGTGGGCGACCGGCTTCTTTTCAGCCCTCATCACCTGCTCAAGAGCTTTTTTCATGCGCTTGTAGGTCGCTTCGCTTCCCAATTCATCGATCTGGCACTTGCCTTTGGGCGGCTCTTCGGGCCGCGTATCAAGGGCGACCGTGATCTCATACTGGTCGACATCGTAGAGCGTGCCCCGGATCTTTCGAGTACCGCTTTCTTCCCCGGCATAGGAGACCATGACGACGTCACCCTGGTTAAAAGCCTGGAAGGGTGATATATCTTCTCCAGAGGAGGGGCGCGAGAGAATCCAGAGAGGGTGTCCTCCCACTCCCACGTCCTCGCGCTGCAGAACCAGACGCGTTACCGTCTTGCCCATGGCTTCGCGTTCCTGAACAGGATACTTCTCAAGCTTGCGCTCGTTCTCCGCGCGTTCCGCTTGCCGCTCCATTTCGATCAGATTGAGTAGTTGTTCGAAGTGCTCTTGGTGCATAAACGACAGTTTTAAATCATCCTGAGGGTCACTACAAGGGGGGAGGGTGAAATATTTAAGGGATTCGCTTGCGGCCCACCCTTTGTTTTTCTAGTTTTGTCACTAGGGCAGGCCTGTTGAAGACGTCGCATCGTTTTTCTTAAGGAGTTGACCGATGAGAATCCATAGAATCTTATTGATTGCCGGACTCATTTTCTCCGGCCTGCCGGGTGTGATGAAAGCCGAGGCAGAATGGTTGCACGGTTTTTCCGACGGGCTCGCCCCGGTTGAGAAGGCCGGCCGGGCCGGCTACATCGATCCGAATGGACATGTGGCGATTCTTTTTCAGTTCCAGCATGCCAGCATCTTTTCCGAGGGATTCGCCGCGGTGAAAGTAGGCGGCGCCTGGGGTTTCATCGACCGGACCGGACAAGTGGTCATCCCCGCCAAATTTGAGCACGCCGGAAATTTTTCCGAAGGACTGGCGGATGTGACGGTGGACGGCAAGATCGGCTACATCAATAAGTCGGGCGAGACTGTGGTGGCGCCGCAGTTTGACAATGCCGATAGTTTTTCCGACGGGTTGGCGCGCGTGGTCGGAGACGGTGAGATTTCTTTTATCGACATGACGGGCAACGTTGTTATTTCACCGGGCACGAGTCACGCCGATCGTTTTTCCGGAGAGCGGGCGGCCATCAAGGTGAGAAAAAAATGGGGCTATATGAACAAGAAGGGCACGATTGTGATTCAGCCCGCTTTTGACGAGGCCGGACATTTCTGGGAAGGTCTGACCCGAGTGAGAAAAGGGACTCAATGGGGCTACATCGGGAAAAACGGCCAGTCCGTTATTCCCTTCCGGTATGAGAAGGCCGACCGATTCTCCGAAGGTCTGGCGGCTGTTAAGATGAATGGTAAATGGGGCTATATCGACCCGACGGGAAAAATGGTGATTTCCCCCAAGTACAGCCGAGCCGACCGTTTTTCAGAGGGCCTGGCCGCTGTGAAAGTGGGAGGCCAGCTCGGCTTTATCGACAAGACAGGCCGAATGGCGATTCCGCCGACCTACAAGGACGGGGATGTATTTTCCGGGGACCGCGCGAGCGTCACCTTGAGGGACAAATTTCTTTATATCGATAAGGCCGGAAAACGCATCTGGAGTCAGTAGCTTCCGCCGGCCTCATCAGGGCGGTCAAAGTTCGCCCTGTTTCCTTCCGTCTTAAAAATCCCTTCGTCACCGCGGCGGGTAGAAAATCTGTCACCCACAATGTGCGGGTGACGGTGGTCTTGCGCGGCGGGTCCTGCGGTTTAGGGGAAGCTTCTTCTTCCATCGCGATGCCGGACGAATCGCAGCCCGCCATGAGAAAATCTCTTGAGGCCATGGTTCCCTTCCTGGTGGGCCGACACATCACCGATTATCTCTCATTGATTCAGGCGTGCTGGGGGTTCCGGCCTTGTCATCCCAGCGCTCTGGCTGGTTTGGAAGGCGCCTTGCTCGATGCGTATGCCCGTCATCAAGATCTTCCTCTGTACCGGTTGTTCTCGCGTTTGGGTCCGGGGCTCGAAGGGCGAAAACCCCGGGTCATCGAAACGGATCTGACCTTGTCAGTGGCTCCTCCGGTGGCGCTCTTCTTTCATGCCAAGGCCGCTTGGAAAAAAGGGTTTCGCCGCCTGAAGATTAAGCTGGGCAAGGACTCGGCAGAGAAAAATGCCCAGCGTTTGCTCGCTGTTCATCAGGCCGTTCCCCGGGCGGAGCTCCTGGCCGACGGAAATCAGGGAATGAACCTATCGGAGGCTCTTCGAATGTCAGAAATTCTCAAAGACACTGCCGTCCCCCTCCTTTTCCTGGAACAGCCGTTCCCCAAACACGATCTCATTTCCATGCGCAAGTTCCGGCGGAAAAGCCGGATTCCGCTCCTGGCGGATGAATCCGTGCTCGCTCCTGCCGACGCCCGCCGGGTCCTTGAATCGGGAGCCGCCGACGGCGTGGTTATTAAGCTCGCCAAGAGCGGTATTCTGGGAGCCCTCGAGATCATTCAAATCACGCGCCGCCTCAAAAAAAAGCTGGCCATCAGCTGCATGGAAGAGTCAAAACTGGGATTGGCCGCGAGCGTTCACCTGGCGTGCGCCACCGGAGTTTTTAGCTGGGTGGATTTGGATTCAGTTTTTTTGCTGGAACCCTCGCGGGAAAAAGGCGGCTTCCACATACAAGGATCAAGACTCTCCGTGGCAGGCATCCGCTCAGGCATTGGGATTCCATGATTCAGCAGCCGGTCGTTTTGGCTTCGCTCTTGGGCGCGCTCGTTTTTTCAGTGTTGCGCCTCGAGAAGCATCCCGCCTTCGAGAGAGTCTTCCATTATCTTCCCAGCGCTTTCTGGTGTTATTTTCTGCCGATGGTGCTGGCCACCCTGGGTCTCCTGCCCGAGCAGTCTTCCGTTTACACTTTTCTCACCACGTATGTTTTATCAGGATGCCTGGTTCTTTTATTGCTGAATATTAATCTGCCTGCAATTCTGCGCCTCGGCCCCATGGCGCTGACGGCCATGGCGGTGGGGGCCGCCGGGATTGCTGTGGGCGCGGTGGGGTCCTACGCCCTCTTTGCCCGGTGGCTTCCCGCGGAGACCTGGAAAGGCGTCGGGGCTCTTTCCGCCAGCTGGATCGGAGGGAGCGCCAACATGCTTGCGGTGAAGGAAGGGTTGCAGACGCCGGATGCCGTCTTTGCTCCCATGGTGATTGTCGATACGGTGATTACCTACTCTTGGATGGGGATCCTGGTGGCCCTGGCGGTGTTCCAGGATCGCTGGGACAGGTGGGTCAAAGCAGATCTCACGGCCTTAAGTGATGTGACCCGCCGCTTGGAGGGCTTGTCTCCCACTCAGACAGAGGAGGTTGGCACCGCCAGTTCTTGGCATGGTCTTTGGCTCGTCGGCGCGGGTCTGGGCATCGGCTGGGTTTGCTTGAAGGCGGGAAGCTTCCTGCCTCGTATTGAATCGGCTGGATTGTCTCAGGCCGGGTGGGCTTTTCTTCTGGTGACATTGCTTGGGATCTTTTTGTCCATGACTCCGGCAGCCAAGCTCGAGCGTTACGGCGCGACACGCTGGGGTTATCTTTGTCTCTACCTGTTGCTGGCGGCCTTGGGGGCCAAGGCCCGGCTCCAGTATATTTTTCAAGCCCCCCTCCTCATGGTCATGGCCTATGTGTGGGTGCTGATTCATGCGGCTCTCCTGATCGTGTACGGGATCCTGTTTCGGGTGCCGATGTTTTTTCTGGTGACTTCGAGCCAGGCCAACATCGGAGGCACTGCCTCCACGCCGATTGTGGCGGGAGTTTACCAGCCTCGTCTGGCACCCCTGGGCCTCCTCTTGGCCATCTCAGGCAATGTCATTGGCACTTATGCCGGCGTTCTCATCGCGCAGGCGTGTCACTGGGTTCACCCTTAACCTTTCTCACAGGGTTCGTTCCGGAAGACGGAATGGCTAACGGCAGGATGATTTTTGGATGAATTCGAGGATGGCAGGGCCGGCTGTCTTGTCGGAACGGCTCAAGGTGAGAACGATACGCTCATGACTTTCTCCGGGCACCACCACCAGCTGGCTGGGAATGCCGGCGCTCGAAAGGACTTCTCGGAAACGCTCAGATTGCCGCTGCAGGCCCTTTTTTTCTCCCCCCGCGTAGAGAACTAAGAAAGGAGGTCCTCCCGGACGCACAAAATTGACGGGAGAGACTTCATCTTTCCATCGATCCGTCGTGTCTCCCTCCCGGAAACGCTTCTCGTAATAGGCCAGCTTCTCGCCCAGCTGATAGGTTTTCCGGTCGTTCAAATCGAGAGCGGCTCCGCTGACCGTGATCACGCCGCAGATCGTGAACGTGGAGGCCCCGACATTTTTGAAAGGTTTGGGATCAAAGGCAATCCGGGCGCAAAGCTCGCCGCCGGCAGAGTGGCCCATCAGGAAAAAGCGTGCCGGGTCCCCTCCGTGTTCGGCGATGTGGGCATGAACCCAACTCACCGCCTGCGCTGCATCATCCAATTGATCGCGCCAGTTGCAGTTCGGCAGGAGCCGGTAGTTGATGACAGCCACGCCCACGCCTTGGGAGGCATAGAAGCGCCCGATATTTCCATAGACGTCGGCGCCTCCCACACTTAAGTCTTTGCTTCCCGCGGTCCAGCCTCCACCGTGAATGAACACCAGAACCGGCCATCCTTTCCCAGACGGCAAAAAGAGATCCAGCAGGTGATCCGGGGCATCCGGGTCGGGTGTTTTATGATAGGGGATATCTTTCAGGATCTGGGAGTCCGGCAGCTCGGCTTTTTTGTAGAGAAATTTGATGCCGAGTTGTTCTATGGGAGAACAGCCGCAGATCACGGCGCAGGCAGCCAAGAGGAGGACAAGTCCGATCTTCACAGGGCCTATTGTGACGGTTTTTTTTGAGTTTGTCGAAAGAAGAACTTTAGGAGAGGGCTTATTTGTGGCGGCGGGTCGCAAAGGCCTGAGGGGACATCTTGAACAGAAAGTGAAGGGCGGTCGGGAGAGGGTGAAAAATAAGTTACATCAGGCCGAGCTGCAGCCGCGCGGCATCCGTCATCATCCCCTGGTTCCAGGGGGGATCCACCACCACCTCGGCATTGGCCTGCTCGACGCCGGGCACGCTGAAAATCTTTGCTTCCGCATCGGCTTTGAGCACATTGCCCATTCCGCAACCGGGGGCTGTCAGCGTCATGACGATATCGACCGCATATTTTCCCGAAGGAAGAGTGAGGACGCGGCAGCTATAGACAAGGCCCAGGTCCACAACGTTCACGGGGATTTCCGGGTCAAAAACGGTTCTCAGTTCCTTCCAGACGAGTTTCTCCATCTCTTCGGGGTTGGCGGGTACCGGCCTCGACTCGGGCGTGGCCTCGGCTTCGAGGCCAATGGCGTCCCCGTCCTTTCCATTGATCAGGACCATTTCTCCATGGCCCATCACCACGGTATGGTTTCCCCCCAGCGATTGCATGAGGGTCACCGGAGTGCCGGCGCGCAGAATCACTTTGGTGCCAGCGGGAATCTGGATCGCTTCGCAATCGCGGGCAAGCGGCATGGGGCTAGCGACATGATTCATGATGGGGAAACCGGCTCCTCGGTTGAAACAGTTTCTTTCTTTTCCGAAAGAGCGGCCCTGAGCGTATGCCAGGCGAGGCTCGCGCATTTGACGCGCGCCGGATAATCGCTCACGCCTGAGAAGGCCGCCAGTTTTCCCATCTCAATCGGGTCGGGAGGAGTCCCTTCTCCGGTGACCATGTGGTGGAACTTGTCGAAAAGGGTTTCCACTTCGGCCTTCGTTCTTTGTTTGACGCTGTCGGTCATCAGGGAGGCGGAGGCTTTGGAAATAGCGCAACCCGCTCCTTCGAAGGTGATGTCTTTGATGACGTCCTTTTCAAGCTTCAGATAAAGTGTGATCTGGTCTCCGCAGAGGGGATTCACGCCTTCGCAGGTATGGTCGGCCCCTTCGAGCTTGCGAAAATTATGGGGTTTGCGGCTATGGTCGAGAATCAACTCTTGGTAGAGATCGCTGAGGTCAGTCATATTTTAGCGGCTTCCGTTTTTGAGTTTGTTGGACAGAAGGGCGCTCAAGCCTTCTTTGAGAGGCGCCACTTCCAGACGGTTGATCATGTCGCTTGCAAAAGCATGGATCAGGAGCTGCCGTGCTTTTTGCGCGTCGATGCCGCGCGACCGCAGATAAAAGATGGCTTCCGGATCGATTTGTCCAATCGTGGCTCCGTGCTTGCATTTGACGTCATTGGCAAAAATCTTGAGTTCGGGCTTGGTGTCAACGCGCGCATTATCCGAGAGAAGCAGGTTTTTGTTGGTTTGGACGGAGTCGGTTTTTTGAGCGTCGGCTCTGACGATCACCTGGCCGTTAAAAACCGCCTTGGCCGCTTCGTCCAGCACGCCTTTGTAGAGCTCCCGGCTCGTGCCATGCGGCTTGGCATGATCAATAAGGGTATGGGTGTCCAGATGTTGATGGCCTGTCGCGACGTAGAGCCCATTCAAGGAGCACTCGGCGCCTTCAGCGTCAAGCGTCACGTTGATATTGTTGCGCACCAGGGCCCCGCCCAGAAGAACCGCGTGCGAGGTAAACCGGCTGGCCCGCTCCTGGTGCACCTGCAATGTGCTGATGTGATAGGCTTCCGGGCTTTCCCGTTCAATCTTGTAATGATCAATGCGGGCATTTTCACCCAGAACCACTTCGGTCACCGAATTGCTGAAGTAGATTCCCTTTCCCAGCCCCGCATGATCTTCGATGATGGAAGCTTGGCTTCCAGGTTCGGCCACCACAAGGATCCGGGGGTGCATCTGAATGGGTTCTGTTCCGGGCCCCGAGAGAAAAAGCAGATGGATCGGCGTGTCGAGAACAATTCCCTGGGACAGATAGATGAAAGCCCCATCGCTGAAAAAAGCGGTGTTTAAGGCCGTGAAAGCCTGCCGCTCGAAATCAGCATAATGGCCGAGATGGGGTTCAATCTGTTGAGGCCGGGAGGTGATCAAGGCCGCGAGGCTCGCGATTCTGACTCCGTCGGGCAACGTGGTGGGGATTGAGGAAAATTCAGGAGCATAGCGTCCATTGACGAACACCAAGGACAGCGATTCAAGTCCTTTAAAGGTCAGGTCTTTGAAGGAGCCGACGTTGAAATTATTCGGCCAACGCATACCGGGCTCTTGGAAAATGGTCTGCGCGATCGGCTTCACATTGGTGAACCGCCACTCTTCGTGGCGATCGGTGGGCAGTCCGAGTTCCATGAACCGGTTGATGGCTGAACGCCGGAGGTCTTTCAGCCAGGGAAGGGAATGGCCCTGCAGGGTTTTTTCCGAACGGGAAAAATCTTCAGCGTAAGGTGTTCTTTTTTCAGCCACTTCAATCATCGGGCGTTTGCCCCGACGGCCTTGAGATTTTCCTCTTCAATCCAGCCGTAGCCTTTCTTTTCCAATTCCAGAGCCAATTCTTTACCGCCGGATTTCACGATACGTCCGCCGGCCAGCACGTGTACAAAATCAGGCGTGATGTAATTGAGAAGCCGTTGGTAGTGGGTGACGACGATGAGCGCGCGTTCCGGACTCCGGAGAGCGTTGATGCCCTTGGCAACGACTTGGAGGGCATCAATATCGAGTCCTGAATCGGTCTCGTCCAGGATGCCCAGCTTGGGCTCGAGCACCGCCATCTGCAGGATTTCGTTCCGCTTCTTTTCGCCGCCTGAAAAGCCTTCGTTGACCGAGCGGGTGAGGAGAGCCTGGTCCATTTCGACGAGTTTGGATTTTTCCTTCATCATCGCAAGGAAATCGACGGCATCAAGCTCAGGGAGGCCCCGGTGTTTGCGGATGGAATTCAGAGCGGTCTTGAGAAAATACATGTTGCTGACTCCCGGGATCTCAACCGGATATTGAAAGGCGAGAAAAACCCCTTCCCCGGCGCGCTGTTCGGGCGTCATGGCCAGGAGATTCTTGCCGTCCAAGGTGACGCGGCCTTCGGTCGCGACGAAACCGTCACGCCCGGCCAGGACATGGGCGAGCGTGCTTTTGCCCGAGCCATTGGGTCCCATGATGGCATGGACTTCACCCTTGTTCACGCGGAGATTGATCCCTTTAAGGATTTTCTTTTCTCCGGCGCTGGCCTGTAAATTGTTGATCTCAAGCATTGTGATTCTCCCTTGTTCTAACCGACGCTGCCTTCGAGGCTGACGCTCAAGAGCTTCTGGGCCTCGACGGCGAACTCCATCGGCAATTCTTTAAAAACCTGCTTGCAGAAGCCGTTCACAATCATGTTCACAGCATCTTCCGCTGAAATGCCGCGCTGTTTGCAGTAGAAAAGCTGGTCTTCTCCGATTTTTGAAGTGGAGGCTTCATGTTCCACTTTCGCGGAGGTGTCGTTGACCTCCAGGTTAGGGAACGTATGGGCGCCGCAGGTGTCGCTCATCAGGAGGGAGTCGCACTGAGAGTAATTGCGGGCGCCTGTGGCCCCCTTATAAATCTTCACTTGGCCACGGTAGCTGTTTTGGCCGTGACCCGCCGAGATCCCCTTGGAAATAATTGTACTGCGGGTGTTTTTACCGATATGGATCATCTTGGTGCCTGTGTCGGCCTGCTGGCGGTGGTTGGCCAGGGCCACGGAATAGAATTCACCGACCGAATTGTCGCCTTGCAGGACGCAGCTGGGGTATTTCCAAGTGATGGCCGAGCCCGTTTCCACCTGGGTCCAGGAGATTTTTGAGTTGACTCCCTTGCACCAGCCGCGCTTGGTCACAAAATTATAGATGCCGCCTTTTCCTTCCTTGTCCCCGGGGTACCAGTTCTGGATCGTTGAATACTTGATTTCGGCATTGTCGAGGGCCACGAGCTCAACCACGGCGGCGTGAAGCTGGTTGGTATCGCGCATGGGGGCCGAGCAACCCTCCAGGTAGCTGACATAGCTGCCTTCATCGGCAATAATCAAGGTCCGTTCAAACTGTCCGGTGTCGGCGGCGTTGATGCGAAAATAAGTGGAGAGTTCCATGGGGCAGCGGACTCCCTTGGGGACATAACAAAAGGAACCGTCGGAGAATACCGCCGAGTTCAGCGAGGCAAAGAAATTGTCTGAATAAGGCACCACGGTCCCCAGATATTTTTTAATCAAGTCCGGGTGGTTTCTGACCGCTTCCGAGAAGGAACAGAAGATGATGCCCAGTTCTGCGAGTTTGGCTTTGAAAGTGGTGGCGACTGAAACGCTGTCGACGACGGCATCGACGGCGACGCCCGAGAGGCGCTTTTGTTCTTCCAGCGATATCCCCAGCTTGCTGAACATGGCCCGGACGTCTGGATCTACCTCATCCAGGCTTTTCAATGCTTTCTTGGGTTTGGGAGCCGAGTAATAGATCATGTCCTGGTAATTGATCGCAGGATAATGGACATTGGCCCAGGAGGGTTCTTTCATCGTGGTCCAGCGCCTGTAGGCTTTCAGGCGCCATTCCAGCATGAAGTCGGGTTCCCCTTTCTTGGCGGAGATCAGGCGAATAATGTCTTCGTTCAGGCCGCGGGGAGCCGCATCGGCATCCATGTCGGTGACAAAGCCATACTTGTAGTCCAAACTTGTGAGTTCTTGGATTTCTTTGTTCGTTGCCATAACCGCATCCTCCACTTAAATGTCCAAAAATCGTCAGCTTGAGGGTCTTCTAAAGGTCCGCCGGAAGCACCGGGGGGCGCACTCTGAGGTTGTCAGGACTATTTTACCATAAATACCCCCTTCTGCGACGGGTCCCAGAAGAGTTCCGGTTTGACAGGAGGGTTGGTTATGGGTAGGGTATAAGGGAGGTTTACATGAAATTTCTCAAGATTTTGATGATTTTGGCGGGTGTCGGCCTTGTTTTAATGGCCGGGACCGTGGTTTTTATCCGAATCAAGTATCCACCCCAGCGCATCAAGGCCCTGGTATTGGCTCTTGTAGATAAAAATCTTCATCGCCAGGCCGATGTGGACGGGGTTTCCTTCGGCTTCAAGGGCATCGAACTCACCCATGTTAAGTTGTCTGAGCGACCCGATTTCTCCCAAGGCACGTTTGTGGATTGCGAGTCGGTCGAGGTCGGCTTTTCTCTGGCGACCCTGCTGAGCCGCCGGCTGATGATCGACAAGGTGGTCCTCAAAGCCCCCAAAATCCGTGTGATTCGGCTCGCCGACCATAAGACCTTCAATTTCTCCGATCTGACCGAGAGCCCGGCTGCAAATTCCTCCGCTTCCCGCGGAAAAGAAGTGACGGCCACTGATGGAACAAGTGTTGGGAAAGGCCTCGTCGCGACGCTTATGGTCAAAGAGATCACGATCAAGGACGGCACGGTCGAATTCATCGATCGATCTCCGGCGGGTGTTCAGGCCTTGCTGGCTCCGCTCAACCTCTCCGTCACAGATTTCAGCTTGTCCCATCCATTTAAGACCAAGCTTGGGGTCTCGATCGAAATGAAACAGGCAAAAAACACTCTTTCTACGCATGTCGATTTCTCCGGCGAAATGTGGCTTCCTTGCGGGATTAAGGGAACATTTACCGCGGCTTCCATCCAGCAGACCAACTATGAGGGGAAGGATCTTAAGATTGTCTGCGACTTGTCTGGTTCTGCGCCTGACCTCCTCTTGATCAGGGGGCCTGTCGAAATTTCCATGGGCCACGGCGAGATTCATTCGAATCGCCTCGTCTCGACCCTGACGGCTTTGTTTGATCCTTTGCTCTCACGCCTGGTCTATGATTCGCTCACGGCCAAGGCAAGATTTGATGAAGGCAAAGTGGAAGTCACCGAGGGGCAGCTCAAGGGATCCCTGGAATTAAATGCCGCAGGAATCTACTCCCTGGGCTCAGGGGGTCTCGATTTTCACATTCAGCTGAAAGTGTCGCACCCAAGCCTCATCCCCCTCTTGGTCAAAGCGGACAAAGTGCCTTTGGATATTGATCTTAAGGGAACGACGGAGAACCCGATTTATCATTTGAAGACAGCGCAGGTGATGAATAATATTGCCCACGGACTGCTCCCCGGGATCCTTACCCACGGCATCAACCTTAAGTTTTAACTTCCCTTGAACGAACTCGATAAGATTCTCCACCAGGATATTCTCAATCCCGCCACGCTGTGGGGGGCGCTTTTCTACGGCACCCTTTCTTTCATCACCGCGACCGTACTGGCCGGTCTCTTGCGGCTGACTGTCCATAAAGCATTGAACCGGGATCAGGATCGTCTTGTCGACAGGACCTATGCCTTGTTTCTGGCTCAATTGGGACAGATCTCGATTTATGTCATTATTTTTATTCTTTATACCCATCTGATCCCTCCTCTCCATTCATTGGCCACAGCGCTCCTGACCGGAGCGAGCGTCGTTTCGATTGTGGTCGGCCTGGCCGCTCAAGGGACGCTGGGCAATCTGGTCTCGGGGATCGCAGTCGTTCTCTATCGTCCCTTTCGTGTGGGAGACACCATTCAGGTGATTGCACCGAAGGGTTTTGAGATAGGGGTCGTGGAGAAGATCACCCTCGGCTATACGGTGCTCGTGACCGAAGACCACCGCCGCGTCATGATGCCGAACTCATTAGTTTTGACCCAGACCACTGTCAATTTAACCGATTCTGATTCGTCAGCGAGGAGTCATCAACCATGAAAACAAGTATCCATCACCGTATCTCTGCTCTCTTGGCCGGCGTGTTGTTGGTCATGCCTTTGGCGGGGTGCATCTCAATCGGGCGGCCCTTTGCCACTCAAGGGGTCAAGTCTCTGACGATCGGCAAGGCCAACCAATCTGACGTGGAGCTCATTTTCGGAAAACCGTTCCGCACCGGCCTTCAGGACGGGGACGTCACCTGGACATTCGTCAATTACAAGCTCAGAGTGTTTGGACCGCAATGCACACAGGACTTGGTCGTGAGGTTTGCTCCCGACGGGACCGTCAAATCGTATGCCTACAACACGAGTCCGGAAGAGAACTGCCCGAAAATCAATTGATGGCCGGCTGAAATCTCCCGATTCTCCCATCCCTGGACGGGAACGTTCCAGCGTTTCTATTTTTAAGGACACCCGGAGTTTGACGGTCCTATTCTCTGGTTTCAAACAATGGCATTGATGGATCAAACTGAAAAATAGCACCGAAGACGAACCCAGTCATAATTCCTAGAATAAGCTGACGGATAATTCCCGAGGAGAGGTTTCATGTCCAAAGATTTTGTTTTTACGATGGTCGGCGTTGGAAAGGTTTACCTGCCCAAAAGGCAGGTCCTTAAAGATATCAGCCTGTCCTTCTATTACGGTGCAAAAATCGGGGTCCTGGGACTGAACGGGGCCGGGAAAAGCACGCTCTTGAAGATTATGGCCGGTGTAGAGACGGAGTTCATCGGAGAAGCGGTCCCCGGTCACGGCACGACCGTGGGTTATTTACCGCAGGAACCCCGACTCGATCCCGCACTGACCGTGAAAGAAAACGTGGCCGAAGGCGTCAAACCGATCACCGATCTCATCAAAGAATATGAAGAGATCAGCGGGAAGTTTACCGACGGCATGGACTCTGACACCATGGAAAAGCTTCTCCTGAAGCAGGGCGATCTCCAGGAAAAGATTGACGCGGTGAACGGTTGGGAAATCGACCACACACTCGAAGTCGCCATGGATGCTCTCCGGTGTCCCCCGGGAGATGCCCGCGTGGAGCATCTTTCCGGCGGTGAGAAGCGCCGCGTGGCTCTCTGCCGTCTCCTCCTGCAATCCCCCGATCTGCTTCTCCTGGACGAACCCACCAATCATCTGGATGCCGAAAGCGTCGCCTGGCTTGAGAACTTCCTGAAAAATTACAAAGGCACTGTGGTGGCCGTCACGCATGACCGCTATTTTCTTGACAACATCGCCGGCTGGATTCTGGAACTTGACCGCGGCTCAGGCATCCCCTGGGAAGGCAACTATTCATCCTGGCTGGAACAGAAGGAAAAGCGCCTGGCCATCGAAGAGAAAACCGAAAGCCAGCGTCAGAAGACTTTGAAGCGCGAGCTCGAATGGATTCGCTTGACCCCGAGCGCCCGTCAGGCCAAAGGCAAAGCCCGGGTGTCTCGGTATGAAGAATTGCTGGCCAAGGATCCAATCCGCCTGGCCGAAGAACTGGAGATCTACATCCCGCCCGGACCCCGTCTGGGAAACATCGTGGTGAAAGCCGAAGGCCTCGGACATTCTTTTGGCGATGACATCCTTTTTGAAAACTTGGACTTCAACATTCCCCCCGGCGGCGTGGTGGGCATCATCGGCCCGAACGGCGCCGGCAAAACAACCCTGTTTCGCCTGATCACAGGCGCCATGAAACCGACCCAGGGGAAACTGACCGTGGGTTCCACGGTGCAGCTGGCCTATGTGGACCAGTCGCGGGAATCTCTCGATGACAAGAAGACGGTGTGGGAGGAAATGTCAGGGGGGCTCGATATTGTGAAGCTCGGCAAAGTCGAGACCAGCTCACGGGCGTACTGCGCCCGTTTTAATTTCTCAGGCACCGATCAGCAAAAGAAGGTCGGCAGCCTCTCCGGCGGCGAGCGCAACCGCGTCCATCTGGCCAAAACACTTAAATCCAACGGCAATCTTCTCTTACTGGATGAGCCCAGCAACGATCTCGATGTGAATACTCTGCGCGCGCTCGAAGACGCCATTCTCGAGTTTGCCGGTACCACGCTTGTCATCAGCCATGACCGCTGGTTTCTTGACCGGATCTGCACGCACATCCTGGCCTTTGAAGGCGACAGCCAGGTGGTGTGGAACGAAGGCAACTTCCAGGATTACGAAGCCGCCCGCTTGCGCCGTCTGGGCAGCGAAGAAGTTCAGCCTCATCGGACCCGCTACAAAAAACTGATTCATACAAAGAACTGATTCATTCAGAAATAAGGGAGTCAGTTTATGACCAGAGGTAGTAGTATTCTCCGGTCTTGTGGATATGCACAGGGGTTTCAAAGAGCTTCTGCAGATTTCCTTCGGTTAACACAGCGTCTTTAGGCCCGTCCTTAAAAACCCTTCCTTTCTTCATCAAAATCACGCGCTTAATCTCAGGGATGATGTCGTGCAGGTCATGGGTCACCAGGATCACGTTTTTTCCTGACGCGGCGATTTTCCGCAAATCAGTTTGAAATTGCTGCCGGGCTGCCGGGTCGAGACTGGTGGCGGGTTCGTCCAGGATGAGCGCCTCTGGGTTATGCACGAGGGCCCGTCCGATCAGGATGCGCCGGGCTTCGCCTGAGGACATCTCGTTCATCCGGCGGTGCTCCAGCCGCTCGATGCCCAGGAAGCGCAGGATTTTCTTCACCCGGTTTTTCATGGTGGCGGTGACGGTGTCCTGCCAGCAGGTCTCAATGGCACTGAAAAATCCCGAGAGAATAGCTTCGGCGCCTGTCAGGTTTCTGTGGAAGGTCTCCTGGAGATGGGGCGATACAATGCCCAGTTTGTCTTTCAGCTCAAAGATGTTCCAGTTCTCTTCCCCGAAGATCTTGAATGTGTCGGCCTCGGGATAAATTTCTCGCGTGATGGTTTTTATCAGGGTGGATTTCCCGGAGCCGTTGGGGCCGACGATCGCGACGTTTTCCCCCCGCCGGATGCGCAGCGAAAGATTTTTAAGGGCATAGTTAGATCCCAGCTCGACGGTGAGGTTTTTGAATTCAAGAAGAGGGGGATTTAAGGATTTCATGGTGACGAGAGGGATGGTAGCAAAAACCCCCAAGCCCGGGCGAGGGTGCGCGCCCTGGCTTTGGAAGTTTGCTAACATGCCTTTAGGGCTGTTGCCTTCTCAAAGGGGGTTTATGAAGACTCGTTTTCTTCGCATGAGTGTCGCGGTCTCTGCTTGCATTCTCTTTTCTCCGCTGGCCGGTTTCGCCGCGGGTCAGACCCGCATCATTTATTTTGGACATGCCGCTTTTGAAATTATCACGCCTCAAAATCACGTGCTCATGATCGATCCCTGGCTCAAAAATCCCAGTAATCCCGATGCCAAAAACGGGGATCCCGTGGCCTCGGTCAAGAAACTCGATTATATTCTTGTGACCCACGGTCATTTCGATCATGTCGGGGACTCAGTCGCGCTGGCCAAGGCGACAGGAGCCCGCCTGGTGACGAATTACGAGTTGGGAACCAATATGGCTCGCGTGCTGGGCTACCCCGCCAATCAGATGGGTTTTGACACTCTGATGAACGTGGGCGGGAAAATCACCATTGCAGGCGGCGAGGTGACAGTTTTCATGACGCCCGCCATTCATTCCAGCAGTCTTGACGCGGGCGGCGACAAACCGGGCCCTCTGCTTTACGGCGGCAGTCCCGCGGGGTTTGTTCTGGTGATCAAGGACGGGCCCACCCTGTATGACACAGGCGATACGGCCTATTTCAGCGACATGAAGCTGATCGGCGAGAACTTTCATCCGGATGTGGCTTTGATCAACATCGGCGGGCACTTCGGCATGGAGCCTGACATGGCGGCCCGCGCCGCTGAAGCGGTGAAGGCGAAACTGGTTGTCCCCCAGCACTTCAAGACCTTCCCTATGCTCACCCAGGATCCCGAGTTTTTCTTCAAGGAATTGGATAAGCGGAACATTCATCATCTGTTGATGAATCCGGGTGATAGCCTGACGTATGAAGGACATCGCCTCAAGAGCTGAAAAAGCATGACGATTGCTGAAATGATACTGTTGGTGGGTGCTGGGGCGGTCCTTTATTTTCTCTTCCGCCCGTTTCAGATGATCCTGGAGAATGTCTTGGAGAAGATTTTTCGGAGCGCCGGGAAACCGAAGGGTTGGATCATCGACGCCCAGTCCCGCACCAACGATAAGCCGCCACAGGAGTGACCTCGACCCATGAAAATGCCCGCTGAACTTAATTCGCCCGAAGGTTTTGCCTGGATTGGAAGCCGGGTCCTGACCGTTCTTGCCGTGCTCATTGTTTTGACGGGGTTGCTTAATTCTTACGTGGTCATTTCACCCGGCAACAGCGGCGTCATTTTCAACATCTGGACGGGTTCTTTGCATACCGTCGGCCAGGGAATGGCGATGCGGATCCCCTGGATCACGCGGGTTCAGAGTTACCCCACCGCTTTGCGAACCTACAGCATGGTCCAGCGTTCCGGAGAGGGCTCTTCGCCGGAGGATGACAGCATCGATCTGCCGACTTTGGAAGGCCAGCACATCCGCCAGGATATTTCGGTCACCTACAACACCACCGAAGACAGGGCCGCCGATGTATTCAAGGCCTTCCGGGGAGCGGATATGGTGGATATCGAAAACACTTTTATCCGGCGCACCATCATCACGATGGCTCAGAACGTGGCAGGCCAGATGTCTTTGTCTGAGATTATTTCCTCC
>Ga0206815_1039_pt1 | contig 38461 bp, 27 predicted proteins | sample Alteio_BWOrgCont_91_FD_152864 | JGI IMG/M metagenome (GOLD analysis project Ga0206815, IMG submission 152864) | Enriched cells from forest soil in Barre Woods Harvard Forest LTER site, Petersham, Massachusetts, United States -... | ecosystem: Environmental > Terrestrial > Soil > Temperate forest >...
CTGCAATCTTTTCCTTCTCGGCCAACGCCAGCGCCTGGGCAAGAGCAGCACGTTCCTGCTCTGTCGGATGGCGGCTGAGGGAAGTCAAATAGAGATAGTCCACAATCTGCTCATCGGAAAATCCAAGACGAATCATCATGCCGACCGAACTGCCCGGAGTGCGTAGTTTGTCGTTCAGCGTTTCTCCGTTGATGATGTGGAGCGCCTGCGTAATGGTTGGTACGGACGTGCGCTCGCTCTCACGTGTTTGCTGCCGCACTGGCCGCCCAAACGCGGTCAGGAAGTAGGACTTTACCGCCGTATCGGGCAGCTGCATACCGCGCATGCCTGCCGGATAGCCTTCAAATTTTTCTGGAACCTGCGTAACCTGCGAATACGCATCGAGCAGCACCTCGGCAGGGAGCCGTTTGATTGCATAGTGCGAACCGTACTTGTCGTCGTCGACATTTTCCTTGAGCGGCTTCGACGAAGTCTGATAGGTCGCCGATTGCATGATGGTGCGGATCAAATAGTCCACATCGTAATTGTGTGCAACAAAATCCTTCACCAAAGCATCGAGCAATTCCTCGTTGGTCGCCGGGTTCGTATCGCGCAAATCGTCGACTGGTTCGATCAGCCCGCGCCCCATGAAATTGCGCCATACCCGGTTCACGATATTGCGAGCGAAGAATGGGTTCTCGGGGCTGGTAAGCCACTTGGCAAAGTATTGGCGAGTATCGCCCGGCGCTTCGCTTGAAAGAGCCACGGCATCCAGCGGCTTGGGGGGCAGCGGAATCATCAGGCGGTCATCCATGAACTCACCCGTGGGCGCGGAGTAAACCGTTACATCGTTGAACAGCGGCCCTACCGCCGTGCGGAAGCCGGACGCCGCAAATGTCTTGAGCCGTACGCGCGCAAAGAGGTTGGCCATACCGTAGTAATCCTTCTGGGTCCATTTCGCGAGCGGATGATTATGGCAATGCGCGCAACTGATATTGATGCCCATAAAGGCTTGGGCCATATTTTCCGAAGTGTCAAGAGGATCGCGGTGAATCAGCCAGTAGTTAGCGGCACCATTCTCCAATGTTTTGCCGCTGGCCGTGACAATCTGCGACGCAAACTTATTCCACGGTTTGTTGCTCGCCACGCTCTCGCGAATCCAGTTGTAATAGCTCCACATCTCGTCGCTGGATAAGTGATTGGAAGAAACCAGCAGCAGATCGGACCACTTGTATGCCCAATAATCCACAAATTCGGGTCGCTGCATGAGGTTATCAATCAGTTTGCTCCTCTTGTCGAGTGAAGTGTCTTTGAGAAATGTCTCGACCTCCGAAGACTTAGGCAGAATTCCTGCCGCATCCAGATAGGCCCTGCGCATAAATTCGGCATCAGCCGCGGGCGGCGAAGGTGGAATGTGCAGGATGGCAAGATGCTTCAGGATGAAATCGTCAATCGAATTGTGCCGCGGCGCTTTGGTGAACACCGTTTGTTCGAGCCGGTATGGGAAAGGAATCCGGAGCCTGGAAAACGTGACATGACTCTGATACCAAACCGTGACCGGAGCCTCGCCATAGCCACGCATCATCACATGGCCATTGTTATCCACATTTGCCACGCCCTCATCGCCGCTATCGAATTTGGCCCATCGCGTAACGTCCGCAGTATGGCCATCGGAATAAACAGCCCTCACAATCAACTGTTGTTCGGCGCCAGAACGAAGCGAAGCTTCGCGAGGAAGCACTTGAATATCGGTAACCAATGCATCTGAATCGCCCGGCGGCGGCATACCTTGCGCAAGCCACCCAGCCATCACCTTGTACTCCGGCGAGCCGACATCGAAGCGCCGTCCTCCGCCGTGCGGAACAGTAAGCGTCGGCTTCAACAGGATCAAGCTCCTGCCAGGCTCCATTCTGTCTGTGCGCCGCGCATTAGCCTGGTGCGTGATCGTGTAGTAATCCGCCACCGGATCGTAGCCGCGCAGCGTTAGCTTGAATCCATTCTTTCCTGCTGCCGCACCATGGCATGGACCGGAGTTACAACCCATCTTCGTCATCACCGGCAGCACATCATTGCGAAAGCTCCACGCCGATGCGGTCCAATAATCTTTAACGATCAAAGGCGCGCTCGCGCGATGCCCCTGCACCGTTGAAGTGACCGTCGCTTGCCCATCCCCTAGGGGAAGAACAAAATCATTCTTGTCTATTATTGCGACCTTCGCATCTGAGATCGTGAGTGTCGCCCGCGAAGTCAATTCCTCTTGATGCCCGTCGGTGAAAGTTCCTTCCACCAGCAACCGCTGGCCGTAGTGCGGTCCATGTATGGCAATCGATGAAGGCAGGATTTCAATCCTGGCTAGCGTAGCAAGCGAAGAGACGCGCAGCGCAGCGGACTTAGGCTTGTCCGAAGGAGAAGCGACGTGCTCGGTCTTCAACATCTCTGCTGGATGGTATGGAATATCCCTCTGAGTGGCCTCCGTCGGAGTTTGTCCTGACGGAGGCCCTAGGCTCATGCACGGAACCATAAATCCCCCAGGTAATGCGACAAGCGCAGCGACCAGTAGAGATTCTCGCAGTCCCATTCGTCCCATCACTTCTCCGATATTCCGCGATCCACAACGTTTCAGTTCGGCGTGGAATAGCCCACAGCCGAGTTACTCAAACGCGACGCCTAGATTAGTAACTCCTCGATAGGGTCAAAGCCGTGATCCACCAGCCGCACATCGCGTCCTTGTGGAGTCTTCAATACCGTGTCGACTGGAATGCCAAGGCACTTATAGACCGTCGCCGCCACATGCGAAGGCGTCACTGGACGATCCTGCGGCGCCGCGCCGATCGCATCCGAAGCACCCACGATCTGACCACCCTTAACTCCGCCTCCGGCAAAAACTACAGTCCAGCACTGCGGCCAGTGATCGCGCCCTCCAGCTGGATTGATACGCGGCGTGCGTCCAAACTCCCCGGTCGCCAGCACCAGCGTGCTGTCCAGCAGCCCTCTCTGGCTCAAGTCTTCAAGCAACGAGCTATAAGCGTTGTCGAACATCGGCCCCACCAACTCGCTATAACAACTAATAGGACTGAACGGAGCAGAGCCGTGAATATCCCAGGTAATGTCGTTGAAGACCGTCTCAAACATGTTCAGCGTCACGAAGCGCACGCCGCGCTCTACCAATCTTCGCGCCAGCAGGCAGCCCTGTCCAAAACGATTCATCCCGTAACGCTTACGGACCTCTTCCGGCTCTTGCGTAAGCTCAAAAGCCTCACGCGCTTTAGCAGAAGTCATAAGCGTATAGGCCTGATTGAAGGTCGCGTCCATCAGCTTCGAATCCTGATTGGTTTCCTCGAAGTACGCGACGGACTTATCGATCTCCTGCCGCCAGCTACGTCGCCGGTCGACGCGCACCGCTGAAATGTACTCGGGCGGAAGCATATCAGGCACCTTGAAATCAGGATCGGCTGGATCTGCATTCAACACAAAAGGATCGTAGCCCTTGCCAAGAAATCCAGCGGTGTCGCCGTGCGGAAGATTACCGCCCAATTGCCCGATCATGTATGGAAGCAGCACGTTTGGCGGCATATCACCGCGCGCCCCCTTTTCAAAGCGCAGCACCGAACCATAATTCGGGGACTCCAGTCCACCTTGAAAGAGCCTTCCCGTCTGCATCATCTGACAACCGGTGTCGTGGACGGCCGCGGCGGTATGGTAGACAGACCGCAATAGCGCAAACTTATCCGCATGTTTTGCCATGCGCGGAAAAATCTCTGAGATTTCTATCCCGGAAACGTTAGTCTTGATCGGCTTGAACGGCCCTCGAATGGAGGCCGGCGCCTCAGGCTTCATATCCCACGTATCGAGCTGGCTGGGGCCGCCGACAAGCATCAACTGAATGCAGCTCACGTCCTTGTCCGGCTTCACCGCTCCAGCAGCCTTGAGCTGAAAATACTGTGGCATCGACAAGCCCAGGAACGCCAGCGATCCAGCGTGAACAAAATCGCGGCGCGTCACGCCATCGCAAAAGTGAACTCGTTTATCAGCGTCAAGCCGGAACATAGGCTTTTCCTTACGATGGCAGCGTGCTTCTTAAGATCGGCAGCGATCTTAGCAGCCTGTTCCAACGCCTCGCAAGGGCGGCATGAAATTCGTCCACATCGCAGCAGGCTGGAGAAGTTGTTGCCCGATTGCAGTTCAAGAAGCTAGCGCACGGCGCGAACGGACCAGCATCCACTCGCGGCTCAGATCCTGGTGAATAAGCTGCGTCATGCTTCCCGCTCCGGCAGGCTTTGTAGGTCGATGCCCAGTTGCTGGCATTTTTTGTAGAGATGGCTGCGCTCAAGCCCCAAAGCCTTGGCTGTCTGGGTAATGTTCTTATGGCACCGATCGAGTTCCGCCAGCACGGCCGCGCGTTCAAAGGCCAGCACCCGTTCAGCAAGAGGACCCTTCAAGTCAGAAGAAATCCCTGCCGCAAGCCGCTCCTTGCTGGTTGAGGAAGGCAACGCCAGCAGCACAGCCTCCGCATCAACAGCATCCTCTGCAAGCAGCAGCAACCGCTCCACCACATTCCTCAGTTCGCGGATATTACCCGGCCACGCATACATCGCCAGCGCCGAGATAGCATCTTCGGTGAAAGGAACCGGCTTCCAGCCATTCTGTGCGCTCACCTGCCTAGCGAAGTGTTCGACCAGCGCAGGCAGGTCTTCAAGGCGCTGCCGCAGCGGCGGCAGTTCCACCGGAAAGACGAGAACGCGATGATACAGATCGCGCCGAAATCCCCCTACCTCGACCAGTTGCTCCAGATTGCGATGCGTAGCCACCACCACGCGCACATCCACCGCCGTAGGTTTGCCCGAACCGATGCGCTCCACCTCGCCCTCCTCCAGCACGCGCAGCAGTTTGGCTTGCATAGCCTGTGGCATATCGCCAATTTCATCCAAAAACAGAGTCCCGCGATGCGCCTGCTCGAACTTGCCCGTATAGCGCTGAGCCGCGCCCGTGAACGCACCTTTCTCGTGGCCGAAGAGCTCGCTCTCGATCAGCTCCGCCGGCACAGCGGCGCAGTTCAATGTGACAAACGGGCCTCCAGCACGAGCGCTCTTTTCATGCAAGGTGCGGGCCACCAACTCCTTGCCGGTTCCAGTTTCTCCATAGATGCACACCCGCGATTCGCTTGCCGCCACCCGCTCGATTTGTGTCATTACGCGACGCATAATACTGCTGGTCCAGACCAGAGTGTGTTTGCCCACGCGACGGCGCAAATCGTGATTCTCATGCTCCAGTCGCGTCAGCTTGTACGCATTCTCGACCGTCACCAGCAGCTTCTCAGTCGAAAGCGGCTTCTCCAGAAAATCAAGCGCGCCGAGCCGCGTCGCGCGCACCGCCATTTCAATGTGCGCCTGCCCGCTCATCATCACTACCGGCGTGGCCACGCCCGCGGTCTTCAGATCTTCAAGCAGCGCCAAGCCGTCGCGCCGAGGCATGACCACATCGCTCAGGATCAGGTCGAATGGCTCACTACGCGCCAGCTCCAACGCGCGAACGGCATTGTCGCAAACCGTGGCCTCATGCCCTGCCAGCCGGAAAGCGCGCGCCAATGAGGCTAGCGTGTTGGCTTCGTCATCCACGATCAGTATGTGTGCCTTCATATGCCCCGCTCGTCTTTCATCTCATGCTTGAGTTTCGTTGGTTGAGACCGCTTTGGGAAACAACAACACAAATACGGCGCCTCCGCCCAGCTGGCTTTCCACGCTGATGGTTCCTGCATGATCCGCTACCACCGACTGCACAATCGCCAGTCCCAGCCCGGTTCCGTGTTGCTTGGTAGTGTAGTAGGGCGTGAACAACCGCTCACACTCTTCCGGAGTCAGCCCTTCGCCGGTATCGGCAACCCGAATCTCAACACGGTCGTCCAAAGATCGGGCCGAGAGCGTCAGCTTGCCCCCATCCGGCATGGCATCCATTGCGTTCAAAACCAGATTGCTCAGCGCGCGATGCAGCATCTCGGGATCAGCGTCGATCGGCAGCGGATCTGTATCCAGCACCATGCAGCAATCGATCTTCTGTTCACCAGTCGAATTAACATCACACTCTTCGGCCGCCGTTCCCTTCCAAGGAAAATAAAGCAGCGCGACGCGGGTAATCGCCTCGGCAGCGTCCATCCGCTCCAGATGAGGTTTTGGCATCTTGCTGAAGTCGCTGAACCGCCCGATGATGGTCTTCAAATTGGCGATCTCCATGCTCAGCGTTCGCGTGCTCTCGCGAAAGACCTCATCGAACTCCTCTTCCGGCAACCCGCGAGCGTGAACTAGGTTCTCGACCGTAAGCTGCAACGGAAAAAGTGGATTCTTGAGCTCGTGCGCGAGACGCCGCGCCAGTTCCCTCCAGGCAGCCACGCGCTCGCTCTGGATGAGCTTCTCACGCTGTGCAGTCAACTCGCCGGTCATGTGGTTGAAGCTTCGCGCCAGCGTGCCCACTTCATCTCTGCCGCGCGCATCCACACGCGTATCCCAGTTGCCCTGCGCAACCTCTTCAGCTGCCCGCGCCAGCTCTTCAATGGGCCGTGAAACACGGCCTGCAATCCACACGCTGCATCCAATCGCCAGCAGGATGCCTGTAGCCGCGACGCCATACGCAATGGCGCGAATGTGCTGCTGCGCCTCTACCATCTGCCGCCGTGAAGCCGCCACCACTAGCACTGCCATCACCTGACCTGCATCGCTCTTCAACGGCAGAACGGTTGCGCTCACACTCTCATCACGCCGGTCGCTCAGGTAAACGATCGAGCTCGACTGCTGACCGGTTCGCCGTGCGGCGTCCATCAGCGGCTGATAGCGAGCGGCGTTCGCCACCGCCCCATTGACGCCAAGCAGCCGCTTCGGATCAAAAGAAGATTGAGTAGATGCCGACGGGCCATCAGCCGCGCCATCGCTGCTGTATAAATAAGCCTCTACGCCTGCCGGTGTAGGCAGGTCGGCGAGAAATTGCTGATCCAGCCGCATGCCGCCAAGGATCCGAACTTGCGGCGCGCCGCGAACTGGCCGCACCGCGAACACGCCCAGGGCACTCGCGCCATCGGGCAATTCCTCGCGCTTGAGAAACACCTGCGTTCCAGCACCATTGACCGAAGGTTCGGGATAACCAAAGCGCGCCGGCCACTGCGCCGAGCTCACAATATTTCCATCCGGCCCGATGATCTCGAGGAAATCCACTTGCGCCTCGACAGCCAGCACCTGCGCCTCGGTGAGCTCGGGAGCAGCATCGGAGGACTGCGTCAATTCAAGAGCCATGCTTCGCACGCGTTCTGCATTCGCCAGACGATCCACTGCGGAAGCCACATCCGCCGAGCGATGCTGGAACTCCCGTTGAAACTGGCCTACCAGCAGCGAAGTTTTTTCCTGGTCCTGTTGATTAAAAACCTCGCGAATGCGCACCAGCACCGTCCACGCTACCGCCGCGACAGCCGCGGCAATAGTCAGCGAAAAGAGCAGCAACAGCCGTTGGCGCAGGCTCATGGAGCCTCCTCACTGCTGCTGGGCAGACTTACGTTAGCTAGGTCAGGAAACCCCTCGGCAGTCAATTGCAGATTGCGCAAACGCCCGCTCACCGCCCAAGCACGAGGCAAATAGAGTAGCGGAATCACAGCATGCCGATCGAGAAAATCCCGCTCAGCCTTATAGGTTGCAACCGCATCTTGGGCAGATACCGGCGTATTCAGGCCAAGCCTTCGCAGCATCGCATTCAAAGCTTCTGCCGAAGTTCCACCCGCCACAGGAAAGGTTCGCAACAGCAGGTCGGCATTTGCGGGAATGCTTCCGTTCGAAGCGGCCGCTATCACCCGCACCGTAAAACCTGCGTCATGCAGATTCAGCGCCAGCCGCTCAGCCGCCAACTGCATCGCGCCTGTTCCGTCGACAGCCAACGTCAGAGACGGAGGCGCAACTCCGCCCCGCAACGCCTGCGCACGATTCAGATCTCGTTCCGCGGGAAAGAGAAAACTGTATCCAGAGAGCGATGCCGGCAACAGGCTAGCGGTAACTTCTCCCTGCTTCTGAAAGATAACTTGAAACAGCGCCGCGCGATCCACGGCCAGGGCCATTGCCGCGCGCAGTTGCGGGGTAAGTTCCGTGTTATGGACTTCGACCGCAAGCAGCGCCACTGAAGGCGAAACAACCACATTCATCCGCTGCTGATGCGCCTGCCGGATATCGCTCGGCCGCACCTCCGCAAGATCGGCTCTCCCCAGACTCAGATCCATCCACTGCTCGCGTGCAGGCCGATGCGCGTCGATCTCGATCGCATCTAAAAATGGCCGCCCTTGCCAGCAATCGTCATTGGCCTCCAGCCGAATCACACTGTCCTTCGCATCCTTCATCCGGAAGGGTCCAGTCCCCAGGATTGTGGGCCCGCCAGCTTCAACCTCCGCGGCCTGCGCTGAAGATCCCTTGATCAGGAACTCGTCCTCCGCAAGCGTCGCCGGCAAATCGGGCATCGCGTTGTCACCGAGAAAGACCACGGACTGCCCCAGGGTTCGAACCGCCGTCCATGGGCAGGTAGTCGCACGGCACGATTCTTCTAGTGAAGTCACCACCGCCATCGCATTCAATGGCCGGCTGTTGTGAAAGCTCACGCCCGGCCGCAACCAGAATTGCCATCGGTGCCCTTCGTTCTCCGAAGCCCATCGCACTGCCAGCGACGGACGCACCGCTCCATCGGAGTCCACACGAGTCAGCCCATCGAGCATAAGCCGCCACGCAATCCCCTCCGGCCTTTGCAGCGGATCGCCTTCCACCTCCACGCGCAGCGATCCACCATAATGTGGACGCGTTCTCGCGTCTGCACTCACAGCCATCGCGGTCAGCACCAGCGTTACAACGATGTGTCTTGCCAACATTGCACTACGGGCACAGCGCTGTAACACGATCCACCTCGTAATCCCTCGCACTCTTGCGCACCACCGCCCACACGCTGGCGCCATCGGGAGCCATCGACAGCCCAGTGACCGTGCCTCCCATTTCCAGCGGAGCACTCACAGTAACAGCTTCCTGCGCGGGTAACTCGTAGGCTCGCAGACGATCGCTCTCCGCCTCGCCCGAACCAGAAACAAGAATTTGCGTGCCCGTCCCACATCCGCTGTGGATCGCAGCAAAATCACTGCCCCAGTCCCGCGTGCCGGCAACCGTCTTCAGCGCGTTACCAACCACCATCTGCACCTTGCCATCAATTCCGTTCACCAGCAATGTGGACCCGCCAGTAGCCGCATGTGGAAGGGCCGCCGTGCTGTAAAACGGCATCAGGTCAACTCCGGGGCTGGGAGTAATAACCCCGGTGAAAAAGTCTCGCGAAGCATTGTAAAAAGCATGAACGCTGGCCGTGCCGGTAACAATCGGCCCCAAGGTGAGAGGCCAAGGATCGTCACTCTCATGACAGCGCACGGACCAGTCGCCATTGCCCATGCTATTGCCCGCGGATGGCGCATAGCTTCCGCTGCATTCTGTTCCCGCCGTGTAAGCTGTAAATCCGAAACCATCAGCCGCCGGCGCCAGCATCCCCCGCACATCTCGCGATGAAGCGCGCTGCCGCTCCACTGAAAAGCGCTTCTCTTCCCGCCATCCCGCTCCAGTCATTGTGAGGACCGCAATCTCGTCCTGCTCCAGAACGACCAGTGCAGCTTTGGTTTCAAGCGCTGCAAGCACCGGGGCGCCGGTTATTGCAGTAGTCGCAAGCGAATCCCACACGCGCTTCTTTTCGAGCACCATACCCGCCTCCACTGCAGGAGCGGCCACCGGCTCTCGATCCACATGCACCATGGCCACCTGGGTCTGATTGCCTTCCACCACCTCGGCTATCCAAAGCCGCTCGCGCACATTCTCACTCAACGTCACTCGAATCGCATTCGCACTCTCCGTGCCGGAGGTCGCGACGCCTCGCGCGCGCAGATCTTGCTCCAGCAGCCGCCGAATCGCAGGCAACTCTTGCGCTGGGATGGTCGATCGATTGCTCACCGTCAGTTGCGCCTGCCCCGCTCCCAAAATCTCCGCCACCTGCGCCGCCAGTTGCGCCGTAGGCTGCTCCCACAGGCTCGCTGCCTGTGCCAACGGACTCACCATCGGCAAGAGCATCATGCCAAACCGGCAGCAAGCCGCCATGCGCCCCAATCTTCTCTTCAGGCTCATCATAAATTTCGCTTTCGCATCGGCGCTGATGTCATTGTTTCCTGCCATAGCTTACACGGAACCATGCCTGGGCAGTCTCGTTGTCGCTTCAACCGCCCAGGGCACAGCCCATACGCTTCTCAATGCGCGCCGGCCTGCGGCGCGGCAGCGGCGTCATCACCTTCCATCTCATGCTCCAATGCCGGGTTGGCCGCCGCGGCTTTGAAGACATCGTTAGCAAAGAAGAACTTGCCATCCGAAGGCACCATCATCACCTGGATCTTGTCCGACAGCCGCTCGGCAATGATCTTGTTGATCAGCAGCGGAGATTGATTGAGCAGCGCTGCCTCGCTCTTCATTCGCTCGCCATCTGCCGCAGCCATCAGCCGCACCCGATTAGCCTCCGCATCCGCCAGTAGATTGCGCCTCTCTAATTCAGCTTTGCTATCGATCACCTTCGCCTCAGCCTCGGCCTGCGCGTTCTGAATCGTAGCCTCCTTACGCGCCTCCGCCTCCAGCTTGCTCTGCTCGATCTGCTTTTGTTTCAGCGGCAGCGTATACTGCATCGCGTCGGCCTCGCCCTTGGCCTCCACCACGCGCGACTGCGCCTCGCCCTCCGACTGCTTCACTTTCTGCACCGCCTCAGCCTCGGCCTGCAACTCGGCAATCTTCACCTGCTTTTGCTGAATCTCGGTCGCCACGCCCATCTGGTCATTTTCCTGCTCTTTTAGCAACAGTCCCTCCAGTCCCTTGGCGTATTCGTCAGGCAGTTGAATATTGCGCAGCATCACCTCATCCACCACAATGCCGTCTGCTCCCAGCTTGCGCGTAATGGTCGCCGCAGCCTTGGCGCGCACCTCTTCGCGCTTGCTGCTGAAGATCTCCTGCACGGTGTAGCCGGGCGTCAATTCGCGCCACGCGCTCGCCACTACAGGAGGCACAAGCTCCTTATCCACAGGCTGGGGCAGATGCTCCTCTACATGGTCCAGCCGGCGCGGGTCAAGATGGTAGCGCACGGTCACCGCCAGCGCGATGTTGAGGCCTTCGCGCGATTGCACATCGAGTGCGCTTTTCTGCTTGGAATCCTTGCCGCCTTCATCCGTAATGCCCGCGGTGAAGAGGTGATCGCGCAGATCGAACATCTTCACACTCTGCACCAGCGGAGCAACCCAATGGACGCCCGGATACAGCGTTCCAGGCAGTGTGCCCGCAATCTGGCTTACGCGCACACCGCCCATCCCGCTTGGCACCACAACAATGCTCGCGGCAATCAACATCGGCAAGCATCCTGCCAACGCCAGAGCCGCCGGAAGCCGCCATTGCATCGGCTCAGGCGCAGCCTCTACAAGCTTTGGCCCCATCGACCCCGAATTGCCATTCTGTTTCTTCATTAAAACGCGGACCCGTATCCACAACTCATAAAGCGGAATCCCCACAGCGGTAGCCAGCAGCAACACTCCCGCCACCATCAGCAACATCCTTAGTGCGAGCATGAGTTCTCTCCCCTGTCCCTGTGATTGCGCCCCTTGTCTTTTCCGGTCTCCGGCCGTGGAGCGAGTATCAGCCGTACCAGCCCTGCGAAGGTCAACTCTTCAATCAGCAGCCCCACCGCGATCTGCAGCAGCACCGCGCCCATCACGTTCATAGCTTCCGAAACAAACCTCATGACACCCCCTTACCGCGAAGAAGCGGCAGCAATCGCGAGCAGCGCAGGGGCGAGTTGTTTTACGTCTTCACTGAACGCGTTCCGGCTCACAGGTTCCGGCCCAATTACAGGTACGGATACGGGCGCCGTCTTCGCCAGCTGCACAGCCTGCTCGCCCGCCTGCTTGTCCGCTTGCACAGGAGCCGCCTCAAACAGCCTCGCTGTCTGCTCATTGCGCGTCCCGACGATCTGCACCTGATCCCCCACCGCGACCAGCGCATAGAACTCTTCAAGATCCGTCTTCCCCATGCGAATGCATCCATGCGAAGCAGCCTTGCCGATCGACTTAGGATCGTTCGTCCCGTGAATGCCGTATCCCTTCGTGCTCAATCCCATCCAGCGGCTGCCCACGGGGTTTGAAGGCCCCGGCTCGACCACGCGGCCGTTATGGCGATACACCGGGTTTGCCACGCGACGCTCGATCGTAAACGTACCCACCGGGCTTGGCGTCGAATACTTGCCCACGGCCACGCTGTAGATCTTCCTCAACTGTCCGTCTTCCATCAGCGCCAGCTTGCGGTCTTCAAGACTCACCACAATCTGACGCACCGGCTCTCGCGCCGGAGCCTGCTGTGCTGCCGCATACATCGTGATTGCCATCGCCATCGCCGCCCCCGCCAAGCTCTTTCTCATCCAGATCTTCATCGCATCCCCCGTTAGGCTCAATTGCCTGTGCCCACACTAGGTGCAAGCCGCGCGCCAATCGTTATCTGCTGAAAATAAACGAGTTAGTTAAAATAAAAAGAGCCTCGCACCGTGTCAAGGCGCACACATCGTGTCAGCCGTTGCACATGCAACCGGGAGTTAGAGTAGAGGGCCGTAATCTGCGAAACTTTGAAGAAACTACGAAGCAAGAATCGCTATCTTCTGGACAGAATCTCGCCCGCTGACATTAACTGAAAGGCGCACCCCAAAGGAGACAACGTTGAAGCATCCAGGAACTGCAGAGCACCTATCCCTGGACGGAATCGGTTGTGGCAGCATCGGCCGCAACCTTTGCGCGACCGCCCCATGCACCCGTCTTGCGCGCAAGAACAACCACCAACAGCGCACCCCGCTGGTGCTTCTCGCATTCCTGTTGGCAAGCTTCAGCCTGCCGGCGCACAGTCAGAATCCAAAGCTCGACTGGAAGGCCCAGGTCACGGAATCAATGCCTCTGCTGGGCCACAGAAACTGGGTCCTCATCGTCGACTCAGCCTATCCCCTTGAAACTTCGCGAGGCATAGAAACCGTGGAGACCGACGCCGATGAGCTTACCGTCGTCCGCTCCGTCCTCGACTCGATTCACAGCTCCCGCCACGTCCGCCCTGTCATCACACTAGACTCAGAACTGGCCTTCGTTCCCGATGAGGATGCCCCCGGCGCATCTGCCTATCGAGCGCAGATCGGCAAACTCCTGCAGGGTTACGACGTTCAGTCGTCACCCCACGACACCATCCTCAAAACCATCGATAGAGAGGGAAAGGTCTTTCATGTCCTCGTCCTTAAAACCAACATGGCCATTCCCTACACCTCCGTCTTCATCCGCCTCGATTGCAAATACTGGAGCGCGGACGCAGAAAAGCGTCTGCGCGCCAAGATGAGCACCGCCAACAAAGTAGGAATTAAGCAGCATGGAGGTACGGAATAGAGAAAGGGCGCCTCAACATAAACCTGCGACACTCACTTCTCTGGAGATGCATCCACTGGATCGTCCGCCGGCTTGCCCTTGGCCCGCGCTCGGTCCAGTTGCTCGAAGACCGTCGCGTTCTCAGCCTTATGTAGGCTGTTGGTCTTGTCGAACTCGACCTTAGCCTCGTCTTTTCTGCCCATTGCCTGGTAAAGGCGCGCCAGCCGGTAGTGAGCATTCACATCCTCCGGATTCAGCCTGGCAGCTGTCTTAAACTCGCGCAACGCATCCTCGCGGCGACCGGCATCGGCATCCAATATGCCGCGATCAAGATGAGGCAATTCCAGGCCAGGGTCGATTCGAATTGCATGTTCGATCAGCGGCCCCGCAGCCTCGGGATGATTCAACTTCATATCCGTATCCGCCAGGTAGGCCATCGTCTGCGCGCTCTCCGGAACATTAGTCAATTCCGCCTGGAACTCCGGCGCAGCTTCCTCATACTTGCCCTGGCTCCACAAGAGATACCCCAGGCCAAAATGCACATTGGGCACCTTGGGGTCCGCCTTCACCGCAGCTCGAAACTGCTGAATCGCGCCATCATGATCCTTCGTCTCGTCCAACGCCTCGCCGGCCAGCATATCCGCCTCCGCCGACTCCGCATTCAACAACAAAATCTCGTGATACACATCCATCACACACTGATACTGCCTGGAAGCCAGGCAACTCTGCGCGAGCATCAGCCGAAACGGAAGATTCTGCTTATCGGCGGCTGTGGCCTGTTTCAGATCGGGAACCGCAGCAGCAAATTCTCCTAAACCAAAATGCGCAATCCCGATCAGCGTAGTCAACCGCAGCGCTTCGGGCGAGCCCGCGGGTTCGCGCTCCAGCAATCCATTGAAAGTCTCCATCGCTTCTTTCAACGCGCCCGACTTGAATTGCGCTAGCCCAAGATTCATCTTCAATCCAGGCATGGCCGCGTCAAGCGCCAAGGCCTTGCGATAGAGCGGCACAGCCTCCTTGTATCGCTCTTGCTTCGCCTCCAGAAATCCCAGATGGGCGTAAGCCTCAGCATCGGAGGGATGCGCCTTCACAATGCCGCGCCACGCAGCCTCAGCCTCAGCCATCTTGTTTTGCTGCTCCAGCGCAAAGGCCTGCTGACGCTGCGGATCCATCGTCGCCGCGCTCTGAGCCACGCAGACATCAGCTCTGAGTGCCAACAAAAGCAACATAGGAAGCAGATTCAGACCAGTTCTCCTTGAAGCAACCAGCGTCACACCTATCTCCCATCGCATTCTCGCTTGCCCGGAATGCGCCGCGCAACAGGGCGTCTTCGTCCGACGCAAAAAAAGGGCGCGTCAGAAACCTCTGTCGCGCCCAGGTAGGAAAGTCAACAATCAGAAAACGAACTTGCCTCCGAGCTCCAGCGTACGGGCGCCATAGTCGCTGGTGACAGCTCCGAAGTTACCATCATGAGAGCCCGTATCCACGCCCGAAAACTGCGTGTGATTGAAGGTATTGAAGGACTCAAACCGCAACTCGATATGTGGACCTTCACGACCTGTGAGTGGAATGGATTTGAACAGTGAAAGGTTCCAGTTGAAGAGCGGCGGTCCAACTACCGAGTCTTTTCCAGCACTTCCAAAGCCCTGATTCGGACCACCGTTCCACGGAGCGACCGGATCTGCAAACGAGTTGGTGCTAAACCAGGCACCTACCGTCTTAGGATAAGAGACTGATGCGACCTTGTTCGGACGGTTGGTAAAGCAGCAGCCCAGACCCACCACGTCGGAGCCGGTATAGGTGATGTAAAGAGGCAACCCAGTTTCCGCGGCGGTTACGCCCGAAACCTGCCAGCCTCCAAGAACCTCTCGGGCAAACAAGTTCGAACTCTTCGTGTACCACGGCAGCGAGTACACGTAGCTCACATTGAAGATGTGACGCCGGTCGAACCCTGTATCTGAGCCGCGATCGTAACTCGGGTTAAAGGGATTGGAAAGGCCGCCGAGATCGTTGGTGACAAGATCGATGTTATGGGACCAGGTGTACGACAGTTGCGTTGTAAGCCCATGTCGGTTTTCCAGGCGAATACCTGCCTGGAGTGAGTTGTAGTTGAAGTTAGTCTCGTTTTCCTCCTGGTTGATCTGCGCAAAGCCAGGGAAGATTCGATAGATGTTTTGATTCAGCGAGCCGTTGGCAACTCCCTGCCGGTTGTCGTACGGATTGGCCGAATTGTTCGGATCGACTAACGGCAGCGTGTTGATCTGCCGGTCATCGTTCTGGTCCCAACCCAGCGAGCCGACATACTGCACCTGCATCACGATGGATGGCGCCAGCTCGTGCTGAATTCCAAGGCTGAAATCAGCAGTCCCAGGCGGCGGATAGTTGTACTTGATGTTGGTCAGCGCGGAAGGAAAAGACGGCAGAGTACCCGAACTTACGCCCGGCAACACGCTCACGTTTGGGTTGGAAAAAGCAACGTTGGTAGCGGAAGGCTGATACGCGAAGGGTGGATTCAAAGCCGCGTTGTAAACATCGTTGCCCTGAACGCGTTCATAAAACATCCCGAAGCCACCTCTTACCACCGTCTTTCCCCGACCATCGATGTTCCAGGCAAAACCAACACGTGGCTCGACGGTGTTGTAACTGTTCTGAACCACGCCGCGCGGAAAGCCTCCGACGTTCGCTTCCTTGATACCGTTCAGATAAAAATTCTCACCGTTGAAGCTGGTGAGGGCATCCTGGTTCAGAGTTCCGTTCGAGCCGACCGGATTCCCCTGCGATGTGTCGTAATCCGCAGGAACAAAGTTCGCGAATTGGTTATATCGCTCGAAGGCATGGGGCAAACCGTCGTAACGAAGCCCAAGGTTGAGAGTCAGCCGCGGAGTGACGTGCCAGTTGTCGTTGGCGTAGAACCCGTAGTTGTTGTTGACCCAGTGCTTGCCGGCCAGGAACTGCAGTTGGGTGAAACTGCTCGCGTCGCCAAGGATGAAATTGAGATACGAGTCGTCGGTAAAGCTGCTGGAATTGAAAGCCGCGGTCCCTTGGGTATTGGCCTGCAGCTGTTGATTCTTATAGTCGTGCAGCCAGCTGAAACCGAACTTGAACTGGTGCCGCCCTCTGGTCCACGAGAGATCGTCGCGATACTCAAAGCCTTCGTAACCGTTCTTCCATGGATAATAGGATTCCGTCCATGTCTGATTCAGCGGTGAGCCCTGTAGATCGATTTCCGGTAAGCGGGCTCCATCATTATCCGAGATCGGGAAGAAAGTAGTTGCCGTCCACCCGCTGGGCTGAGTAAAGCTGTTGCCCGCGCCGGCGATGGGAGTAAGGGTGATCTTATTGCCGCTGTACAGAAAAGCGGTTTCGTTGAGCAGGTTAGGCGTATAGGTCTGCGTCAGCTTGATCGCCGCCGTGTAGGACGGGTTGGTCATCGCCGTACCGACCGTCGGATAGTCGCCGCCCGGCCCCCACAGTGGAGGGAAGAACGTCTTGGCCATCGCGTCATGCAGGTAGTGGCCCATCAACTGGTACTTGTTGCTGATGGCGTGGTCGATGCGCACTACATCTTCACGAATGTTTTCTGGAGCTGGGATAGACGCGATGTACTGCGTGCCATTGTTGTAGTTCGGCTTCGGAAAGGTCCCCGAGTTCAATTCCAATACTGCGTTCTGATCGATTAGGCTGGCGGGAATCGTAATCGTTCCATCCGAATTCTTTGGAATAGGCTGTCCGATCACCCAGCCAGGCGGAAGAGCGCCGGGCTGTGCAAAATTGGCAGTGTTCGGAACGATCGGGACGTTATCTCCGGCCGGAATGGTGTAGCGCAAATCCTGTCCGAGAGTCGGGAAATTGGGAGCCAGAATCGTATTGATGATCGTAGGCGCGCTTCCCTGAATCAGCCTCCGCCACTCTTCATTCACAAAGAAGAACGTCCGGTTGCGATTCGCGTTATACACATGCGGAATCCACAACGGACCGCCGATATTGCCGCCCGGTTCGTTCAATTGGAACGCGGACACTTTCTTGCTAAAGAAGTCGGCGGCATCGTAATCCGTATTGCGGTTGAACTCATACAATTCCCCGTGAAAGTTGTGAGTGCCCGACTTAAGCACCATGAGCACTGTCCCGCCGGAGCCGATGCCGTAGTCGGGGCTGTAGTTGCTGTCCAGCGTCTGGAATTCGGCAATCGCATCCTGCGAGGGCAGGTTCATGAAGCATCCTCCGCAACCGCGATCGTTCTGTTCCGCTCCATCCAGCATGTAGATATTGTGTGTCTGGCGCGTTCCATTGAATTCAATGGCGTTCGAAGATGTCAGCGCGTCAATGCCGCCAAATTGCGGCAGATTGTTCGACACACCCAGGCCCAGCGCCGCCAGCGAAGTGATATTGCGGCCGTTGGTGGAAAGCTGCGAGACCTGCTCGCCGCTGATCAGGGTGCTTACCTCGCTGGTCTCCGACTGCACCTGCAAGGCATCCGCCGTCACCGTCACCGTCTGTCCCTGGCTGCCCACCGCGAGGGAAATATCCTCTTGCAGCGATTGGGCCACGTTTACCACGATGTCCGTCTTGGTGTATTTCTGAAAGCCGGCCGCAGTGGCGGTCAGCGTGTAGCTGCCGATACCCACATTGGCAAACCGGTAAGCCCCAGCGCTGTTGGAGACGCTTTGTCTGATCTGGCCCGTCGCTGGGTTGGTAAGGCTGATGGAAGCATTAGGCACCACAGCTCCACTGGCGTCCGTGACAGTTCCATTGAGAGTGGCGTTATCCTGCGCGCTGGCGACCATACCGGCGCCAAACATTATGACGAAGAGTGCGAACCAGAGCGTCAGAGATCTTCGGGCCGTTCTGGCCGCGAGTCTCGTTGCATGGCGACGAATCTGGAATGGGAGAAGATTCATTGCTTGCCTCCTGAGCAAACGTTTTCCAAATGAGTCCTAATGCCTTGCTCCGTGTTTTCTTGCTTGCATTCACGGTTATTCCATCGCTGAGAGCGCCTTTGCGAACAGATGAGTTACGGGAGGTTTCATCTGTCAGGCCAAAACTCTTTTTGTCTGTTGGTGCGGGGTTTCTTCAAGAACCCTCCGCGAAAACTTGCATTGCCCTTACATTTCCTGCGCTGCTAAAGAAAACGATTTCAACCTGGTGCTTCCCGTACCTCGCCACGCCGATTCCGTCTCGACTGCAGCGTCACTTTGGGTGAACTCAAGTCCTCAATTTCTGGAAATCAGTCTGCATTGCTAGCATTCTCCGGGAAAATGGGCCCCGAAAGCTGCCTCAGATCCGTTACAGGAGCCGCCAGCAATCGTTTTCTTAAACCCCAATTTTTTACGCCGTGGATCGAGAAATTGTCAAGAAGAAACCGTTACCCGCGAAGCTCCAGGAACATTCCCTCCGCCGAGCCAGGCCTCATCCGCAGTTTCCGAAAGCCCGCCAGCTTAAACCGCCAAATTAAGGCCGTTTCTCCGCGTGAGTCGCTGGAGCCGTCGCCGCGACCACCCCTGAACCTTCCTTCACCGTGTAGAAACGGTCCGCAGCCAGATTAGTGAGCGTCTCCACCCGCCCATCCGGCCACAGGATCTTCGCCTTGTCCACGCGACCGTGGCCGCCCAGGCCGAAGTGAATCCGCAAATCGTTCTGCGAAAGATAGCTACCCCCGCTGATCACCTCGCCCAATTGCACCAGGTCGCCCGCGGTCGCCTGCACGCGGGCATTTAGCGCCAGGCGGTTGCACTTCACGCCCTGGAGCTGAACGCTGATCCAGTGGTTCTTCGCCCCGCCCTCAGGTCGCAGAATCATCGGCGCGCCCACCAGGTTCTCGACCACCGCTTCCACCTTGCCGTCGTTGAAAAGATCTCCGACGGCCATTCCCCGGCTCACCTGCGGAATCTCGATCGCCGCCCCGGCCAGCTTACTGATGTCCTTGAAGGTGCCATCGCGCTGGTTCAGGAACAGCACCTTCGGCTCCCGATAATGCAACCCCATCGGAGCGCTGTCCACCTGCGGATAAACATGCCCGTTCACCAGGAAGAAATCCTGCCAGCCATCGTTATCAAAATCGACAAACGCATCACCCCAGCCCACATAGCCTCGCGTCCCCTTAGCAATTCCCGAGGCCACCGAGACCTCCGTAAAGCTCATCCCTCCGTCGTTGCGATAAAACGCGGCATACTCGTTGTCGAAGTGCGAAATCGCCAGCGACATGCGCCCGGTGTGCTGAACATCGCCCATAGCAATCCCCATATTGGCCTGCGCCGCGCCGTTCTCGTTAAAGGCCACGCCCGAAGTATTGCCGGCATCCACAAAGCCGCCCTTGCCATCGCCCTGGTAGAGATAGTTGGGTTCCCCGTCGTTGGTCACTAATAGATCCAGCTTGCCGTCGTTGTTCAAGTCCGACCAGATCGCGGTCAGCCCATAACGGCGTTCCTCATCCGCCACGCCCGCCTTCTTCGAAACATCCGTAAACGTCCCATCCCGGTTGTTGTGATACAAGCTGTCCGGAGCACCCTTCAAACCGCGCGGCCCGCACTGCACCTCAATGCCCATGTACTTGCAGCTATCACTCGAACCGAAAGCCGCCATATCGTCCAGATGGAAATCCACATAGTGCGAAACAAACAGATCGGCCCAGCCATCGCCGTCATAGTCTCCAAAAGCCGCGCCGGTAGCCCATTGCGTATCGCCGCTCAACCCTGCGCTCTTGGTCGCATCGGTAAAGGTTCCGTCACCGTTGTTGCGATAGAGCACCACACCGCCAAAACAAGTCACCAGCAGATCCGGCCATCCGTCATTGTTGTAGTCGCTGACAGCTACTCCCATCGCCCAGCAGGGATAACCCACCCCGGCCTTGTCTGTCACATCCGTAAATGTTCCGTCGTGGTTGTTGTGGTAGAGCGCGCTCTTCGATTTGCCCCCATGCAGCGCCATCTCCACGTTTTGCGCATTGGTGAAATAAATATCCAGCCATCCGTCGCCGTCGTAGTCGATCAGCGCAACGCCCCCGCTCATCGACTCCACGATGTATCTCTGCTCAGGACTGGAAAGGTGTTCAAATCGAATCCCCGTCGATGCCGTGATGTCCACTAATTCGGGATATCTCCGATCGGCGATGCCCCCTGTTTTCTTACCGGTGGATGCTGCGATCGGGCGCGCTAAATTTTTGCGCACACCAGGAGGCTGGGCTCGTCCTATGGCTGAGAAGCTCAGGCATAGGAGAAGAAGCACCCAGCAAAGGAATCGGAAATCAGATTGGCGATTGGACATGGGCATTGCGCGAACTGTGCTCGGCTGCCAGCAACTCTTTCACATCGCACTCGCCGATGGGAATCCGAGATAGCAAACGCTTGCGGCTACGCTCTTCTCCCGCTTACCCAACAATAGAAACGGCGGGCATCGAAATCCTGCCCGCCGCTGGTCATCGCGAAATCCGAAACTTCCCAACCAGACCTACCTACCAGGAATGACCAAAATGGCCGAAGCCATGGTGATCGTCCTCGTCGCTGGGAGTGAACGAAACCCCGCGCAGCACCTCGGCAAACTCCGAACGGCGAACCGTAACAAAGCTCTCCTTCGCAGCGGCGGAGGTACTCGTGTTGCTCAGGCGATCCGTAATGGCGACAAGATTGTTCGGATCAGCGCCCGTATCGCCGCCCCCGCTCACCGTCGACGTGATAGCCCAGATAGTTACCGTCCCATCTCTGTTTACACGGCCAGTGATGTTGCGCAGTCCATCCGTCGCCGGAGACCATGGCAGATTGGTCGCGGAGTTGGTCCCCGTAGGATACCCATGCACTGTGTAGGGCGTGCCCAGATTGAGTCCCTTTTGCAGCGTATAAGCCAGGCTCCAGGTTCCGGTCTTCGAGCTGAAAACCCACTTCTGTAATCCGGCAGTTGTCTGCGCCGCGGCATGGGTATAGAGATCCGTGCCGCCGGTATATCCATCGCCCTCATCGGCAACGTACAGCGTATTGGCGTCAGCAAACCACAAGCCAAAGGGAAAGGCAACGACAGCTGCGCTCTTGGCCAGGCCAGTTGGAAATCCAGCCAGAATGCACATGTTGTTAGGCAGCCCCTTGGTCGCGACCGTGGAGGGATCAAAGCTGAGCGCAGTTGTGGGCAGCGTTGCGGAAGCCGAAGGAAGGCCAACTCCATTAGGGCATGCTTTCCCCGTGGTATCCAGAAAATAGACCGTGTTCACTCCATTGCTGCCGCTGCCCTTGGAGTAATACAGCACGTTGTTGAAGAGCGTCAGGCCGCGGAAGTTATCGTCCTTGCCGATCTTGTCGGACTTGTCGCCCAACTCCGTCACCGAGAAGCTGCCGACCGGCGTCGGCAATCCCGGGTCCTGCTTATCTTCCGGCGATTGCAGCGCTTCGATAAACTGAGTGCCTGCGCCCAACACCACACCCTCCGGCTGCGGATTGTTGCCATTGCCCGCATTGCCGGCCGTGTAAACAACATCCAGACCGTCCTTATCGTTCAGAATCGCCGCGCGGCCATTGTTTCCGCTGTAAGCATTGGTCAGAGTGAAGTGAAAGCGGCCATGGCCATCCACCACCGCAACGGCGCGATTGTAGTTTTCTCCAACCGGGTTGGTCGGGTCCACCGCGCCGGGCGTATTGGAGTTCGACGCATCGATGGTGTTCACCGGAGCAACATAGTCGATGAAACTGAGATACTTTCCGCTGGTCGAAAGATTCAGCGCGCCCTCCGACTTGGAGCTGAAGCTGGTCACCAACTGGTCACTGGTGGACTTGACACCGCGCTGAAGGCTATTGGGCACTTCGAGCGTACCGAGCAGCCAGCCCTCCGGTGTGATCTGATCGAGCAGCAGCCTGGACGTGATGCCAAAACTCGGATCGTAGAGAACATTGTTGAAGACAGCGGGATAGATCCCGTTGTTCGTCGCTCCAGTGCCATTATCGCCCGAGCAGCCGACCGACGTGCTGGCGCAGTTGGGAGGCAGCACCGCGCCAACCGTCACATTCGACGCCCTGTTGTCATACACGCTGCGGCTGACGACCAGGTTGCCTGGGAGAAATTGAAAATGCGGCTCGTGGTCGTGCGGACCTTGCGCCTGCAAAACGCCACTGCACGCAAGCGAAGTCAGTGCGAAAGTAAAGATACTCCCCAAAATGAGAAGCCGGGAATTCCGCGGCTTCAATACATCAACTGTCATGAATACTCTCCTGCTGCACGGGCATTGAGAAACCCGGCGCGGCACGATCCTAGCAATGCATTGTTAAACAGTTGTTACTCTTGCATCCAATCCATCTTCTCGACTTAGTCGGATCGAAAATCGGAGACGATGGCCTCCGAATCGAGAATTCCTGAAACCTCAACCCCGGAATCCCGTCTCATTGCACAGGCCTGAAGAAGGGTCGAAATTGAACAAAGATCGAATCAAGGAGAATTCATGGAGAAATTTGCATTGCTGGCGACCGTACAGGCCAAACCCGGCAAAGAACAGGTCGTCGAAGACTTCCTCAAGTCAGCCCTGCCATTAGCCGAAGCCGAACCCGGCACCATCCGCTGGTACGCCTTCAAAACCGGCCCCGACACCTTCGGCATCTTCGACACCTTTGCCGATGAAGCCGCCCGCGACGCCCACCTGGGCGGCGAAATCGCCAAAGCCCTCATGGCCAACGCCGACGCCCTGCTCGCCGTCCCGCCTAAAATTGAGAAGCTGAATATTCTCGCCACGAAGTAATCTATTCACTGACATAACCCACTGGGAAAGAGAGAACAGCGCAATGCAGTGGAAATCCGCCACGTTCGCTGTTCTCTCGCTCGCGGTTCTCACCTTGGCAGTCGTCTTCTCGCCGTGTAACTCGCAAAACGCACTGTCTCAAGCCGCAAATCCTCCACTCCCGGATTATCCGCAGGGCCCTCCGCCAAACGGCGCGCCGCGCTGGCACGAGCAGATCGCCTCGTCACAGACACTGAAGATCGGCGGTGCCGCGCTGCAGGTCGATTTCGCCACCGGTGCGCTAGATCTCACCCCAGCTCAAATCCTTCCCTGGATTCAGCGCGCGGCCCAGGCCGTAACCGTCTATTACGGCCGCTTCCCCGTTCCGCGCCTCCGCATTCTGGTCATTCCAACCTCAGACCGGGCGGGCGTTCTGCAAGGCACCACTTGGGGAGACATGCGCGGCTTTCCCAGCTTCACCCGCATCCGGCTAGGCCAGCACACCACCGAAGAAGACCTGGTCGAAGACTGGACCATGACCCACGAACTGGTCCACTCCGCCTTCCCGTCCCTGCCCGACGACCAACATTGGATGGAAGAAGGCCTTGCCACCTACATCGAGCCCATCGCCCGCGTGCAGTCCGGAGAATTATCCGCAAAACAAGTCTGGCGTGACATGATGGAAGGCATGCCCAAAGGCGAACCCGCTCCTGGCGACCAAGGGATGGATCGCACCCACACCTGGGGCCGGACATACTGGGGTGGCGGATTGTTTTGCCTGGTAGCCGACGTCAACATCCGCAAGCAAACCCATAATCGCAAAGGCCTGCAGGATGCCTTGCGGGCCATCGTCGCCGCCGGCGGCACCATCGACCACGACTGGCCATTGATGAAGGCCCTCGAAGTCGGTGACAAAGCCACCGGAACCACCGTCCTAACCGGCCAGTACAAGCAGTGGAGCGAGTCCCCTTCTCCCGTCGATCTGCCCACGCTCTGGAAAGACCTGGGAGTCAGCCTTGGCAAGGATCGCAGTGCCGGCGCGGAACTCGATCCCCACGCGCCTCTCGCCCAGGTCCGCGACGCCATCATGGCCCGCTGATTTCCTGCCGGTATTCAGGACTGGCGCTAAAGGCGATGTCCCCGCCGCCACACAAGCAGCAGTATCAGCAGAAAGAAGACCACAACAGCCGTAACCTGCAGCCCCCGCGGATGAGCCACGGCCACCGAAGCCAGCATCACCATGCCTATACCTTGGACCGATCGATCGGCCGCACCGGCCCGTTGTACCGTCCCAGCAGAGCATTCCAGCGGATAATCGCCATCTCCCGCAGCATATGGAAACCGTCCCGCAGATAGCTGATCCGCGTACGCTCGTCATGGCCCCAGGAAACGGCCACTTCTACAATGCGCAGACCGCGCTTTGAACCAATAAAGAGAATCTCCGGATCGAAACCCCAGCCTTCGATGGTCTGCAGTTGGAAAACCGTCTGCGCGGCATCGCGCGTAAAAGCCTTGAACCCGCACTGCGTGTCCTGAAACCGCAGCCCCATGACCAGCCGCGTGATCAGGTTGAAACAGCGCCCAAAAAACTGCCTGTAGAGCGGCTGGCGATGGATTTGGCGGCTCGAATCCAGCCAGCGCGACCCGATCGCAATGTCCGCTCCCTCGCCGATGGCCGCAAAAAGCCGAACTGCCTCGTGAATGGGTGCCGAGAGATCGGCGTCCGTGAACATCACAACGTCGCCCAACGCCTGCAGCAGTCCATGGCGCACGGAATAGCCCTTGCCATGGTTCCCCGGATTCTCCAGCAGCCTCACCTCGGGTGCAGTCGCCGCGAAATCCAGCACCTGGCGTGCCGTCGAGTCTGTGGATCCGTCGTTGACCACGATCACCTCGGCATTCCACCCCTCCGCTCGAATGCAGCGCACCACCTCCCGCAGAGTTGCGTCAATGCGGGCGCTTTCGTTGTAGGCAGGAATGACGATGCTCGACGCAGGATAGGGGGACACGCGTTGGAGAACCTCTCTGGCGGTTGACTACACAACTGGGCAAATCCATTGTCATCATACCGGAGCGGACGCAGACTCTTCCTGAAGCAAGCGACATATCAGAATCCGGGAAATCGGCCTTCTGCGACCCTCGAAAAGCGGGCCAAGCGATTCAATTTGCACAGGAAAGCACTTTTTTTGGGCGTCGAAGCCGAATCCGGTTATGCTTGGAGGCGGAGGCCCAGCGGCATGACCAAAGCAGACCTTGTTGAGAAGGTGACCCAGTTAGGCGATCTGACCCGCCGTGACGGCGAAGTGATTGTCGAGACCATCTTCGACTCGGTGATTGCAGCCCTGCAATCGGGAGACAAGATTGAGATTCGCGGCTTCGGCTCCTTCCGCATCCGGGAGCGGAATCCTCGCATAGGCCGTAACCCAAAAACAGGCGACCGCGTCGACGTTCCAGCCAAGCGCGTGCCCTACTTCAAGCCATCCAAAGAGTTGCGCGATCTGGTGAACCCCGGCGAAGCCGCTGCAGGCTGAGCCAGGGGGAACCAATCCAAAGACGCGCGTTCTTGATCCGTTGCCACGTTGATCCATTGCCCGTTGCCGAATTGATCCACTTCCACATTTGTTCATTCTCCTGGATCAGCTGGGTAAACGTCCCGTCCTAAACGTGGCGCACTACAATCCTTGGTCCGGAGAATACCGTCTGCGTCCTCCAAACACCTGCTCCGGGCCGGACTCGAACGCTTTGCTTTGGCGCCGAGCAGCTTTGTACAAGCCACAGTTCCTGATCCAACAGCACAACCACGCCAGGATCACGCCAGGATGATCCAGGCTGTCGAATGACCACCAAAGAAAACAATTTCCCGGGATTGCGCTTACTGGCGAACTCCAATCACCGCCATCATTCGCCCCGCATGCCCCCCCGAAGCTCGATGCGAATAAAAGAGCCGCGGCTGACATGCCGTACATCCGCCCACCATCGCAATCGCGTCCGGCCGCAAACCCGCGGCCATCAACTGCCTCCGGTTCGCCTCGACAAGATTCAGGTTAAACGCCCCTTCAATCGGTAGGAAAAGCTCCCCGGCATACGAAAAATTGGCGCCAAACTGCGTCTGTACCTCTTCGCCAACCTTGTAGCAGCAAACGCCGATCCCCGGCCCGATCGCCGCAATCAGATCCGCCGGGGCGGAGCCAAACTCCTGCACCATCCGGCCCACGCCAAGCTCGACAATCCGCGCCACGGTCCCGCGCCATCCTGCATGGAAAGCCGCAACAGCTCGCCTGACCGGGTCTGCCACGAGCACCGGAATACAATCCGCCGTCTGAATCCCCAGCAGAACGCCAGCCTGACCGGTCATCAACCCATCCGCCTCCGGAGTCGTATCCTGAGCCGCCTCAGCCGCCGTCATACTCCGATTGGAATGCACCTGCCGCACCGTCTGCAGCGAAGTCTCGCGGCTTCCGCTTACCGCCTCCACAAATCGCGCCCGGTTTTCGCGCACATTCTCCGCAGCATCCGCTGCAGTAAACCCGAGGTTCGATTCACCCGCACTAATCTCGTCGCCAGTCAGATAGACCCTGCTAACCCCGCCCCGGCGCGTGCTGAACCCATGCCAGAGCCAGTCAAGGTTCTCCCAACCCGGCGCCCCAAGCCATTCCACCCCATCGGCAGAAACCTTCAGCCCCCAAACGGCGTCGTCTTCGAAAACTCTCGTGGAAGCTGAACCAGGTTGCATAGGCCTAATTGTAGTTGGCAAGAAGGAGAACCGGAGAGCCAGCTAAAAAACGCCCAAACGAGCGTTGGGCCCGCCTTCCGGCGGGCCCACTCGAGAGGCAATGAAGATGGGAGTTTCTGAAGATCGGGGGATGGGAGTCCGTTTCCGGACCAACAACGAAGATAGAAGCGCTTTGGTGGGGAAGTACTACAGCGGCTGCCTCTGCTGGTTATTCGATAGGACGCTACCCTTCACCAAAAGGTTGTACAAAAAAATCGGCTTTTTTTGCAATGCGGTACAAACCGCCCGCTGACCCAATTATTTGCTCATAAAACCGGCGCTCCGTGCAAAATCGGTCATTCTCGCCCTACCCAGGCCCAAGTCGGACGGAAAGCTCAAGCACATGAAAATAAGTATCTTCGCTACACCTGCAACAACTCGATTCCAGCAAACCTCCCGGCCTCCACCCAGTAGCCGGCCGCTACTTCGCCGGCCTCGCAGCCTTGGCCACAAAATAGGTGATTAGACCCACTGGCAAAAAACGCACCAGCAGTGCCGTAAACCGCCCTGAAAAATACGGAACGATGGTCCGCTTCCCTCGAGCCAATGCCGCCAAACCCAACCGCGCAACCTCCTCTGCGGACTGGCGCTTCCGGTTTGCCATCGCAACTCCGGCAGGCCCTCGATCCGCGCGCGCGACGGCAAAGAATTCGCTCTCCGTAGGCCCGGGGCAAAGCGCCGTCACGTGCACTCCGAATGGAGCCACTTCCTCGGCCAATCCCAGTGCAAAGAAGCGGTCAAACCCCTTGGTCGCCGCATAAGTCGAAATAAATGGCACCGGCTGAAAACTGGCAGTCGAAGCCACCACCATCACCCATCCCCGCCCACGCTCCACCATGGCCGGCACAAACAGTCGCGAGAGATGCACCACCGCCTCGCAGTTCACCCGAACCTGGCTCAACTCCTGCTCGAGATCGCCACAAACAAACTCCCCGTACAGCCCCAGTCCCGCATTGTTGATCAGAATTTCGACGTCCAAACCAGCACCGGCGGTCGCGTCGTAAATAGCCTGACAAGCAGCCGGCCGGGTCAGGTCGGCAACCACGATCCGAACCTCAGCACCCTGTGCCGTGAGCTCGGCAGCCAGGCCATCCAGCCTTTCCTTCCGACGCGCCGTAAGAATCAGCTTCGCCCCATGTCGCGCCAACTCCCGGGCAAGCGCCACGCCAATCCCCGCGCTCGCCCCCGTAACCAGCGCCCACTTGCCTCGAAACTCTCCTGAACTCTGCATTCCCAGATACTATCGTTCCACCGCTTCGGAAAAGTGAATTGCTTTGGCAAAAAACCGCGCGCTCCTGCAGCACTAGCAGTAGGCCTCCGGCGCCGCAGCCCGATTGCATCGCATCGGCATCGTCTGCAACAACTGAGCCAGCGGCCAGTTGCTGCAGGCAAAATGAGTAGGTGTCCTCTCGAAGAGCCGCTTTCCATGCACCGCTCTTGACGAACGGCAGCATGGAGAAAACGCGGACCTTAAGTGAGCTCCCGATTCAGAAGCCGCAATAAAATTGCTTTCCCGAAGTTAGTCAGCGGTAACGCCAGAAATCAAATCAGTTTACTCGTGCTTGCCCTTCTTCTGTTTCTCAATAAATTCTCATTTTTATCGTTGACACGGTACTTACGTATGCATATAGTAACCGACATGGCGCTTAGAGCCACATCTTCTCACCTCACTGGCGCGCCTTCTGCAAGATGTTGGACCTTCCTTTCTATTTCACAATACTGTTAGGCAGCTTTCAAGACCGCTGATGAAAGCGGCTTGCGGTAATGATCGCCATCTTCCCACAGCAAAGCTTAGGGAAAGTTGCGCATCCTTGTTTTATATCTGTACCTCTAGCTGCCCTGAAATAACCACCACTCTTCACTAACATCACAAGCTTTCTCGCTTGACAGGTCCGTGCCTCCTGCGGTGACACGCTGCGGCATCTCCGCGCCTGGAGAGTTATGCCAGGGCGATCACTGCCATCTACTAGGAGAATCACCGAACTTATGCAATGCAAGGAGAAGTTATGAAGCTCTCGGTTAATCGTGTCGCTCTGCCCCTGGCTCTCGCTCTGCTCTACTCCGGCTGCGCCGCCCTGGCCCTTCCGGCTCACAATGTTCCCAGGGCAGTCGATCTTGCCGTCGATCACGGCCGCGTCAGTTCATCGAAAGAAATCAATCTCACCGTCGTTCTCAAGCTTCATAACGAGGCTGATTACGACAAGGCCGTCGAAGCTCTTTACGATCCCAAATCCTCTACCTTCCATCAATGGTTCAAAGACGAAGATTTCCAGAAGTACGCACCCACCGAGGAAGAATTCAACTCCGTCAAGCATGAGTTGCTCAACGCCGGTTTCACCGTTGTGGACTCCGATCCCCCTCGCTTCACCATCCGCGTCCACGGCAACGTAGGGAACGCCGAAAGCGCTTTTCAGACCGAGATCCACACCTTCACCATCAAAAACAGATCCTTTGATGCACATGTCAGCGAGGCAAAACTCACCGGAGCCGCAGCCAGCCTTGTCGATTCCGTAGCCGGCCTTGAGCGCCACCAGGCAAGACCACAGCTCGCCATCGCTCAGAACATTCGCACCAAAGCGCCCCTCTTCAAGAAACCTCTTGCCAAGGTCGAGGACCTCGGTGGCTTCGCCGCCAGCCTCGCCAACGTGCCTCTCACCTACCCGCAGACCTTCAACTACTCTCTAACCAACCCAACCGTATCCGCCAGCTATACCGGTACGGTCTACAACATCGACCCCACCAAGATCGTCTCCTACACCCCACAGGAGCTGCAGACCCACTACGGGCTGACCTCGCTCCTTGAACTCGGCTATGACGGCAAAGGACAGACCATCGCCTTGGTTGAAGGCTACGGCTACGCCAACGCGGAGGCCGACGCCAATGCAGCAGCACAGATCTTCGGCCTGCCAAAACTCACCGCCAGCACTTTTCAGGTCATCTATCCTGAAGGCAAGCCCCTCAATCCAAATGCCGCCGATCTAACCGGCTGGACCGGCGAGATCGCTCTCGACATCCAGTCGGCCCACGCCATCGCACCCGGAGCAAAGATCCTCGTCGTCGCCTCTGCCGGCCAGGACAACGAAGATCAGATCGCTTCGCTTAACTACATCATTCAACACAAGCTCGCCAACACGGTTTCCAGCAGCTGGGAAAACGATGACGAGATCATCGCCGGCCCGGCAGAGCTGAATGCCTTCAATGCTGTCCTCAAAAAGGGCGCGGCTGCAGGAATTTCCTTCCAGTTCTCCACCGGCGACAGCGGCGACCTGGGCCTGGGAACTCCGGTCGGCGCAGTCGGCGTACCTTCTGACTCGCCATGGGCAGTTGCCGTCGGCGGAACCAGCGTCCTCAATGACCCCGTCAGCCTCGGTGATGTCGTCGCAGGCTGGGGCAACAACGCCGCCTACATCGCCCTCAGCGGTGCGCTAGATCCCCCATTCGCTTTCGGCTTCCTTGGCGGAGCCGGTGGCGGCCAGAGCCAGTTCTTCGCTAAACCTAGCTGGCAGACCGGCGTTCCCGGCAAGTGGCGGCAGGTGCCCGATGTCTCCGCGCTCGCCGACCCCTACACCGGCTTCCCCATCGTCGTAAATGAAGAGGGCACGCAGTTCGCTGAAGCGGGTGTAGGTGGCACCAGCCTCGCCAGCCCCATCTTCACAGCCATCTGGGCGCTCGCCGACCAGGTCAACGGTGGCCCCCTCGGCTTCGCCTCACCTGCCATCGCTCGCCTCAAGAAAGGCGAAATCACCGACGTCGTTCCCACTAGCCCGCTCAACGCCGACAACCCGACCGGCAGCGTCACAGATTCTTCCGGCACCACCGACTACACCACCCCGGAGATCTTCACCGGCCTGCTCTACTCTCAGAATCAATTTCCCGCAGCCATATGGCCATTCGATGCCACCGACGCGGCAATCCTCACCTTCGGAACCGATTCCTCCCTCACCGTAACCACGGGATGGGATAACGTCACAGGTTACGGCGAACCCAACGGACTGCCCTTCATCATCGCCGTTGCCGTCAACGCGAAAAAGAAGTAGCGCCAGCAAACATCCAAAGCAAACAGATACCCCGGCAGCCGCTCAAGCGTCCTGCCGGGGTATCTCATCTGCGCCGCTCCTCTTGATGTCCGGATCAACTCCTTGCTGCCAGTTCCCCCTCAAACTCCTCATTCAACCAGTTGCTGAACGCCGAGAATTCCTCATCCCGCCCCAGAAAATCCCGCACCATCTGCCGCCCCGGGCGCGAACCACCCTGCTCGATCACCGTCTTGCGATACTTCCCAGCCGCCGCGCATCCCAGCAGATTCGCCGGATCGAATTGCGCAAAGAAATCCAGCGCAATCACCTTGTCGAAGGCGTAGGTATAGTAATTCGACGAGTAGCCGGTCAGATGGCCAAAGCTCGCATACATCCGATTGCCCTCGATCCACCGCCACGGCTGCAAGCTCTCGTAGAGAGACTTCGTCACCCGGTCCAGATCGATCCCCCCTGGGTCCTGGTCATGCAGGTCGAGCGAGAGCGTCGTGTAGTAGAGTTGCGACCGCACCCAGTCCGCGCGCCCAAACGCCCCGGCCAGCTTCATCTTGGCGATCAGCTCAGCTGGCAGCACCTCGCCCGTCTCATAATGCCGCGCAAAACTCTGCAACAGCGCCACATCGCGGAAAAACTCCTCCAGCATCTGCGAAGGCACCTCGATAAAGTCGCCCTCCGTCGCAAATCCCGAAAGCCCAGCCCACTCTGTCTGCCCGCCAAGAATCGCGTGCATCAGATGCCCGAATTCATGGAAATAGGTCACAACATCGCTGTACTGCATCAACCCCGGATCAGTAACTTCGCCGGCCTCATTCACCTCCGGCCGCGGAAAGTTACAGATTAGCCCAGCTTCAGGCAGATAACGCCCGCGCACGCCCGTCACCACCGGCGTAGCCGAAAACCACTTGTCCTTCCCGTCGCGCGGATGCATATCCAGGTAGAACCGCCCCACCGCCGTCTCGCCGTCCACATCCAGCACATCGAAAACAGAAACATCGGCGTGCCATCCAGGATCTGTCGTGCGCCGGAAAGTCACCCCAAACAGCTTCGCCGCCGTATCAAGCACCCCCTGCTCCACTTGGCGGTAAGGAAAGTAAGGCCGCACCGACTGCGAATCGAAATCGAACGCCTCGCGCCGGTACTGCTCATACCAGTAACCTCGGCCCGCAGCGTTCATCTCTTTGAGATCGAGCTCCTGGCGCCGCGCAAACTCCAGCACCATGCCGTACTCCCGCTTCGCTCCCTCGCGGCTAGCCTCTTCCAACCGAGCAATAAAGCTACGCACATTAGCCGCCGACCCCATCATCTGGTCCGCCGTAGCCAGATTGGCCCAGCTTGAAAAGCCCAGTAACGTCGCGATCTCCTGCCGCGTAGCCAGCAGGTCCATCAAAATCTTCTGATTGTCCGGATAGGCCCGCGTGTTGTAGGCCAGGAACATCCGCTCCCGCAGCTTGTCGCTCTTGGCGAAGGTCATCACCGGCTGCATATCCGGCTGGTCGGTCGTGAGCACAAAGTGCCCGTCGCAGTTCGGCGTATGACGAGCCAGGTAATCCGCCGGCAGCCCATCCAGCTCCTCCGCGCTATTCACCACCACCGTCTTCGCACCCTCCTGAATATTGCGGCTGAACTGCAGCGAAAGCAGCGTAGCCTTCTCATGCAGATGGTGCAGATGCTCCCGCGTGGCATCGTCCTTATCCACGCCGGCCAGCCGGTAGCTCAACAGCGTGCGCTCCACATAATGCCGCGTAGGCTCACTGGCTCCGGTCAAATCGATGGCCGAAAGCGCGTTGTAAACCTCCCGGTTCAGGCTCAGAGCCGTCCCAGCCTGGGCCACGCGCTGCGCTTCTTCCTGCGCTTGGTCGCGCACCGCCTTGTCGGCAGCCACGGAATTCAGCACTCCAGCCTGTGCCCCAGCCATCCCCAATTGCTCGACGGCAATGTCGTAAAGCCGCAGCGAATTCTCCGGCGTCCGTTCACCCGTCACCGCCAGCAGGCCGGCAATCGCCGCCTCATGCGCTGCGAGCCGGTCAGAAACCCATGCCTTCAGCTCCTCAGCCGTCAAACCACCATCTGCCGAAGAACCCGCCTCCCAAGCATGAACGGCAGTAGTAATTTCCAATGCAGAATTTCCAATCACTTCAGGTCGGGCGCTCATGCGTCGGCAATGCCTCCAAACCTCTAGGTTGCCATAACCGGCTGGGTTTGTGTCGGGACAACCTCGCAGGCAGCCTCGAAATTGATGCAACCCTACTCCGCCCGCAGCGCCTCCATGGGGTCTACCATCGCCGCCCGCCGCGCGGGCCAGTAAGCCGCAGCCAATCCGCTCACCAGCAAAAGCAGCGTCACGGCAGCCAGCGTCCAAGGGTCGTCCTGCTTCACCCCGTAGAGAAAACTCCTCAACCCCAGGCTGCCAAAGTAAGCCAGCACCAGCCCGACCGCCAGTCCGGCCATCAACATCCATCCCGTCTGCCGCAGAATCAGGCTCATCACATTCCAGCGTTGTGCTCCAAGCGCAATCCGCAATCCCATCTCACGCGTCCGCTGCGCCACTAAGTAAGCCAGCAATCCATAGATTCCGGCGATGCAAAGAAATAAAGCCGATCCCCCAAAAATCTCCAGCAACTCCGCCGCCAGCCGTTGGCTTCCAAAGGAATCCTCAACAATTTCGTCCATCGTGGTGAACTTGCTGTTGGCCAGATCGGGGCTGGCCTTGCGCATCACTTCGCGCAACTCCGCCAGAATCGCTGTCGGCCTCTGCTCCGTGCGCACCGCAATCTCCATCGCAACACCCTCCGCGCCCTTGTAAAACCCCGTATCGGGAGTGATCTGCGGAATGCACACCTCGATCTCCGGCCTTGGCGGCGCGGCCACCGAAACCTGCCGCTCATCGTCGAAGACTCCCACAACCTGCGCATGACGCTTCGAGTCCAGACTGACCAGATCCTTGCCTAGAATCTTCCCCGGATCGCGCTCATCTCCGAAATAAGCCTTGGCGAAAGCCCGATTCACCAGCACCGCCGCCTGCGAAGTGGCCGTATCATGCTCATTGAAAAACCGCCCGCGCACCATGCGAAAGCCGAAAACTCGCTGCATCTCAGGCCCCACCGCGCGGAACTCCGCACGAATCTCGCTTCTGCGCACATCCTCTACGCTATTGCTGGCGCGGCCCAGACTGAATTCCATGTGGAAGGTATTGCCCATGGGCACCTGGCTCATCAGCGATGCCGCCTCCACCCCAGGCAGGCGATTCACACGGTCGACCAGCGGCTGGTAAAGCTCGGTGGTCATATTCCGCCCGGCAAACTTGTACGAGGGAATCGTCATCTGAGCCACAATTACGTGCTCGGTGTGAAACCCCAGCGGCACATGCTTCAGTGCATAAATCGTGCGCAGCAACAATCCGCAGCCAACCAGCAGCGTCAGTGATAAAGCAATCTCGGTAATCACCAGCAAGCTGCGAGTGTGATGCTGCGCCCGCCCCAAGCCCTGTTGCGGGGCCCCTTGGCGCAGCGCCGGTTCGATCTGCGCCCGTGCCGCGCCAACCGCAGGCCATATCGAGATCAGGAGCGTGCTCACGACAGTGAGTGCCAGTAATCCAGCCAGCACCGTCAGATTCGGGCGCAACTGCCCATGAACGCTGAAGTGCGAATGCAACCCGACCTGCGTATCGATGCCGTGCTCAAACAGCTTCAACATGCCCGCCGCCAGCCCCAGGCCAAGCAGCGATCCGCATCCGCTCAAAAGCAATCCCTCAATCAGCAACTGCCGCACGATCTGCCAGCGGCTCGCACCCAGCGCGCCGCGCACCGCCATCTCCCGCTGCCGCGCCGTCGCCCGCGCCAGCATGAGACTCGTCACATTGACGCAGGCAATCAACCACAGCAGCGCCGAAGCACCAAAGAGCGCCAGCAGCGCCTTTTGCACTTCGTCTGAGACCAGCGAATTCTCGTAGCGCTGCAAACTGATTCCAGTCCGTTCTTCGCGATCGTTCGGGTCAGCGTAAGCCTTGGCCACATCCGCCTGGATCACCTTCAGCTCAGCTTCCGCCTCGCTGAGCTTCGCCCCCGGTTGCAGGCGGCCCATGGCCCCGTAGTTCGGCGTCACATTGTGGACGCGCGTCGCATCCGTCGGGCCTAGAACCAGCGGCAGCCAGACCACCGGCAGCTCAGCGCCCAACGGGAAATTGAACCCGCGCGGCATCACCCCGACCACCGTATACGACTCTCCGCTAAGCTTGACCGTCTTGCCCAAAATCGAGTCCTGCGCCCCATAAACCGTCCGCCAGACCGCGTCGCTAAGGATCAGGCTATGCGCATCCTTAGGGTCAACCGCTCCAGAATTGGCCGTACCGCTCGAAGCCTCGGCCTGAAAGCCGCGGCCCAGCGCCGGATGCACCCCCAGCGTCTCAAATAGATTTGCGCTGACCGTCTGAGCGCTAACGTGCGTCGATCCGCTCCCTTCTTCCAGAAACGAGACACGGACCCGGTTGATTTCGTAGAAAGCGATCTGGCGCAAGGCATGGCTGCGCGCCCGCCACTCCTGGATATCGAGATAAGGGGCGCAACACTGCAACGGGCCTCTCTTGCCCGACTCATGAATCTCAATCAACTTGCCAGCGTCTTTATAAGGCAAAGCCCGCAGCAGCACCCGGTCCACCACCGTGAACATGGCGCAAGCCGAGCCAATGCCCACCGCCAGCGTAAGAATCACCGCAATCGAAAATCCAGAAGCCCGGCGCAGCACCCTCACAGCGTAAGCCAGGTCCCGCAGCAAGCCTTCCAGCCGGTTCCATCGCCACTGGCTATGCGTTACATCGCGCACCAGCGCCACGTTGCCAAATTCGCGCCGCGCAGCCGCCTCGGCCTCCTGCCGTGACTCGCCACGTCCCATTCGCGCTTGCACATCCATCGCAATGTGCGCCCCAATCTCCTCATCCAGCTCGTCCTTTCGCCTCTCGAATAGTCCCCGCCCAAATCTCCAGATGCTCATGCCTCATCTCCCTCCGGCTCACGGTAAAGAATCGACCCGATCGCATCCACCATCTGCTTCCACCGGCCAAGATCGTCGTGCAACTGCTTCCTGCCCGCCGCCGTGATGCTGTAGAACCGCGCCCGCTGATTGCTCTCCGTCTGCTTCCATTCCGACTCCACCCATCCCTGCCGCTCCAGCCGGTGCAGCGCCGGGTACAGCGAGCCAGTTTCCACCTGAAGCGTCTCCCCGGAATGCGTTCGCAGCGCCTGCACGATGCCGTACCCATGCGACGGCCCCCATTGCAGTGTCCGCAGAATCAGCATGTCCAGCGTTCCCTGCAACAACTCAATCCGATTCTTGTATCCGTTTCGTCCCAACATAGATGTAGATACACTACCCCCATAAGCAGTAGAGTGTCTACTGCTTCTCTGGCCCTGCCACCTTTCCATTTCCAAACGTGAAGTCCGCCCGGAAGAGTAACTTACGTTTATCCCTTCATGGATATCCACTTGCGTTGTGACTAAGACCGTTTTAATATGCCGCAATTGCCTTATGCCGCAATTCGCGTCCATCTCGCCTGCCACCTATCTTCGATCCCGAGTAGGACGAGTCTGCGTAGCCCTGCGCGGAAACACAGTCCACGAGCTCCTGGAACGAGCCGAAACCGCTCGCGCCGACTCCCAATTTCTTGAATTTCGCCTGGATTCCCTGGAAAAGCCCGCCGCAGCCGTAACGCCCATCGGCAAATTCCTCTCCGCGCACAAAGAAATCTTGGCCATCGCCACCTGCCGCCGCAAGGCCTTCGGCGGCGGATTCGCTGGCACCCTCGCCGAAGAGCTGAACATCTTGGCCCATGCCGCCGAGGCTGGCTTCGCCATCGTCGACCTCGAAATCGAGTCCGCGGAAAAATGCAGCCCCATTGAGCTCGACACGCTCCGTCAAAGCGAAGCTGCCCTCCTGATCAGCTTTCACGACTTCGAAAAACCCGTCGATCCCCAGGTTGCATTCGACCGCATCCAGCGCTTCAAGCCGGATTTCGTCAAAGTCGTCAGCACCGCTCACTCCCTCGCCGACAGCCTCAAACTGCTGAAGTGGATCACCGAAAGCTCCAGCGACGCCCAGATCGTCGGCATCGCCATGGGCGAGGCCGGCATCGTAAGCCGCGTTCTCAGCCTGCGCGCAGGCTCGGCCTTCACCTTCGCCTCCGCTCACGACGGAGCCGAAACCGCCCCAGGCCAGATCACCGCCCGCACCCTCAGGGACCTCTATCGCATCGAACAGCTCGACCAGGCAACTCGCATCTACGGCGTCGCCGGCAACCCAATCGCCCACTCGCTCTCTCCGCTGATGCAAAACAGCGCCTTCCACCGCGAGCGCATCAACTCTGTCTATCTCCCCCTGAAGACCGAAACCGTCGCCGACCTTCTCACCCTCGCCCGTCAGCTTCCCCTGAGCGGAATCAGCATCACCATGCCCCTCAAGCAGCAGGTCATGGCCCACCTCGCCAACGTCGACCCGCTCTCCGCCAAGCTCGGAGCCTGCAACACCATCCGCACCGGCGCCGACGGCAAGCTCTACGGCTTTAATACCGATGTCGCCGGCATCGTCCGTCCCCTCGAAAAGCGCATGGCTCTGAAAGGCGCCCGAGTCCTGGTCCTGGGAGCCGGCGGCGCAGCCAGGGCCGCCGTCTACGGCCTCGCGGAAAAAGGCGCGCAAGTCTTCGTCTGGAGCCGCAAGGAGGCCAAGGCGCAGGAACTCGCGGCGAGTGCCGGCGTCCACGCCATCACTCGCCAGCAAATCGCCCGCGCCGATTTCGAAGTCCTCATCAACGCCACCCCCTGCGGGATGCACGGCAACGCCCATCCACTGCCCCTTGAGTCCGAGGAATGGAAAGCGCGTCTGGTCTTCGACCTGGTCTACAACCCTCTCGACACGCCGCTCCTTCAAGTCGCCCGCAAGCGCGGCCTCCACACCATTCAGGGAGTGGAAATGTTCGTCCAACAAGGCGCGCGTCAGTTCGAACTCTGGACCGGCAAACCAGCGCCCGAAGCCGAAATGCTCCGCGTAGTCCTCTTCGCCCTCAACAAGACCCACTAAGGCCAGTCGCCGCCGCGACACCTGGCGAAAACGCAAGAATATCGGCCATAATTTGAAGACCCTAAGATTAAAAGGGATCAATTTTCCCCACCCGGTTGCCTATATATTGGTAAGGAAAGGTAATTGATGAACGATCCGCAAAATCTGGGGTTGGGAGAGCTGGGAAAGCGCATGCAGGCCATGAGCGATCCGGTTCCGGACTCGCGTCTCCGCCCGTATCAGAGTGCGCAGCCATCCACAATATCCGCCTCGAATGGCCACACTGGCCCGCTCCTGGAGCCTTACGAGGATCTCCGCAACGCTCCGCCTCCATCGCCGGTGCCCTACCCCCAACAGCCTGTTTTAACTCCAGCCCCCACCCAGGGATCGAGCGTAAACCTCGCCGCTCCATCGCGAGAGCCGGTTTCTCCCTGGGAGCCGGTCCCCACGCCGGCCAGCGCCCCAGCCCCGGTTCCACCCCCTCAGCAGCA
>Ga0206815_1040_pt1 | contig 38255 bp, 35 predicted proteins | sample Alteio_BWOrgCont_91_FD_152864 | JGI IMG/M metagenome (GOLD analysis project Ga0206815, IMG submission 152864) | Enriched cells from forest soil in Barre Woods Harvard Forest LTER site, Petersham, Massachusetts, United States -... | ecosystem: Environmental > Terrestrial > Soil > Temperate forest >...
CGGCGTACAGGGCGGCGGATGTTCCGGGTTGGAGAAGCGTGGACATGAAGGTGTTAGGTGCTAGGTCTTAGGTGTTAGGAAAAACAAAAACTTGATGGAAACTTTGCGGGCTGGAAAAAAGTACCGCAGCTAATTAGATTCTATCGGTTGCTGCAAGGATGCGGGGATTTGGCCTGGGAGGTGCCTGAGATGCTACGATTTCGGGGAAAACAGGAGGTGTGCGATGCCGAAGTTCGTGATTGAACGGAATATCCCGGGTGCGGGGAAGCTGACGCCGGAGCAGTTGAAGGCGATCTCGCAGAAGTCCTGCGCCGTTCTCAATGCGCTGGGGCCGCAGATTCAATGGCAGGAATCTTTCGTGACTGACGACAAGGTCTACTGCGTGTACCTTGCGCCTAACGAGGAGATGATCCTGGAACATGCGCGGCAGGGAGGTTTTCCGGCGAACTCTATTCAAGAGGTTCGCACGATGATCGATCCGACGACGTCGGAGGGATAACTGCAAAAAGCTTTAACGCAGCGGTCGCGGAGGTTGCGCGGAGGATGCGGCGAAAGCAAAAGCTTTGAACGCAAAGGGCGCAAAGGGTAAAAGCAAGTTTCGCGAAGGAAAGCAACGGCAATGCTTTAACGCAATGTGCGCAATGTTTAAAAGCATGTTCGCGATGGAAGGCAAATGCAAAGACGTGAAAAGGCCGGCTAGATGCCGGCCTTTTGTTTAGTGCGAAAGAGATTAGTGGGCTGCTACGGCTGCGCCTTCGGTTTCGGCAACGCCGTTCTTCTTCTTCCAATCGCCGATGGCTGCGCGGATTGCGTCTTCTGCGAGCACCGAGCAGTGAATCTTGACCGGAGGAAGAGCGAGCTCCTTGACGATGTCCGTGTTGGAGATGGTGAGTGCTTCGGCAACGGTCTTGCCCTTGACCCACTCGGTGGCGAGCGAGCTGGAGGCGATGGCCGAGCCACAGCCGAAGGTTTTGAACTTTGCGTCCTCGATGACCTGTGTCTCGGGGTTGACGCGAATCTGCAGACGCATCACGTCGCCGCACTCCGGTGCGCCGACGAGGCCGGTGCCGACTTCCGCGGCGTTCTTGTCCATTGTGCCAACGTTGCGGGGGTGCTCGTAATGGTCGACTACTTTATCGCTATATGCCATGGGAATGTCTCCGATCGAGTCCTGGGGAACGCGTTGAACCAATGCCCAGAATGGACTCGTTACAGTTAGATGATACTCCTGCGCATAAGGTGCGACAAGAGTTTTCAATGCAAATGCCTGAAAACACGGCCTTATTCTGATCCGGTGTGCTCCGTTTTCCCGCCTTTCGCGTCCTGCTCGGCAAGGAGCTTGCGGACGGTGCCTTTGAGGTCGCCCTGCGCGCCGGAGATGCGGAAGCGGACGGTGCTGTCGCCATCGAGAATGATGTACGTCGGATAGCTGCCCACGTGGAAGAGGCCGGAGATGTCTCCGGTGTCATCGCGGGTCTGAATTCCGCCGGGGCGATTTTCTTTGATCCAGTGCTTCCATGCGGCGGCATCTTTGTCGGCGCTTACTTCGAGGAGTACGAAGCGGTCTTTGTCGAAGGAGTCGAGCATCGACTGAACGTAATCGGAATCGCGGATACAGTATTTGCACCACGTTGCCCAGAAATCGATCAGCACGATTTTTCCGCCGAGCGAATCAAGCGATACGGATTTTCCGTCGATAGTCTTTGCGGTGAAGGTGGGAGCGAGTTCATTGCGCGCGAGAGCAACATCGGCGGCAAGGCGGCGCGCTCGATCGCATTCAATGGCGGGTACGCCGGCTGTGGCGGCGCAAGCTGTAAATTCGCGGCTGGCGTCGGCATCATGCTGCAACGCAGCGAGGACGTGGCCGTGCAACATGCGTACGGGTTCGTCGGTGGCGTCTTCGGTGGTGGCGTGTGCGAGAACAGCTTCTGCCTGCTTCAGAATTCCCGGACCGTTCTTTTTAAGGTCTTTGTCGGAGCCGTCCTTGCTCTCGTGCACGAGTGAAAAGTAGAGCTCGTACAGTGCGAGACCTTCGCGGTACTCGGCTTGCGCTTTGGCCTGCGGCGTTGGGGATTGCTTTGCCAGTTCCGCAGCAGTTGCGGCTGACTCCTTGAACATTTCCATCTTCATCTGCACGCGCGCGAGCGCATCGAGGCAAGGAACGCACTGGCCTTTGGTTGCCTTCAGAGCGGTGCTGAGGCTGTCCATTGCGCCGGGGAATTCCTGATCCTGCTCGTACCTTGTGGCTTCCGCGAGAGATTTTTGCACCGGCGCGGGCAGTTCCTGCGCTGTCGTGGTGAGTGCAGACGCGAAAAGAGCGAGGAGTGTGAGTCCACAAATTGTGGAGAGGACGTTGTTTCTCTGCATGACGGGAATCTCCGTAGCAGCATCATCTGCGCCACGGGAAGAAATGACAAGGGGTTTCTGCTGGGCTATTTGCGGTCGAGGTCGGGAAGCTGAGGACGGGTACTTTGCTGTGCTTTGAGAGCGGCTTTCTCTTGGCGTGCAGCTTCGAGGCTGGTGCGGCCGTCGGGAAGACGCCAGCGGCGGCAGACCATGATGAACCAGATGAAGTTGAGTGCAGCAATGACCCATGCGATGGCGTAGACGGGGAGGAAATAGCTGCTGTTGGAATTCATGGAGAGAATCGGGACGGTCAGGATGAGCGTTTCCAGACCAGCGAAGGCGAGGGCGAAGACGAACAGAGACCAGCTCCACTGGTTGGTGCTCTTCGCATGACGGTAGCCGCTGAAGACGAAGATAGCCTGCACGATAATGAATGCAATCCAGCCCATCAGAAATTCTCCTGCGTTACATTGGTGCGCCGTTGCCGTGAACCTGAGTTTGCTGCGTCCAGGTTCCGCTGAGCGTGCCATTGGGGTTCACGTTGGGATCGTTGGTCTGGAACCATTGCGAGCCATTGGACCAGGTCTGCGAATACTGGTTAGAAACCTTCATGGTACTGCCGGTGGGGCTGTCGACGGTTTGCTGGTCAAGGGCGAAATCAACCCAGTCAGAGGCGATGTTCGACTGCACCTGCTGCTGCGCGGCCATGTTGGCCTGGAAGTTATTGAACTTGGCCGCCTGGCTGGCCTGGAAATTCTGGAAGTTCTGCTGCATGGTCTGCATGAACTGGTTGCTCATGGCCTGCATGGTCGCGCGCTGCTGCGCCTGCAGATTATTCATGGTGGCAAGCGCCTGCTGGCCCTGCTGACGAACGCGAGCGAGGACCGCCTGATCCCATTGCGGATTGTCGACGGGCTTGGGAAGGTTGTTGTTATCGACGTAAGTGTCGAGCGCGTCGAGCTGATTTTGCGGAGCGCGGAGATTGTCGACTCGGCCCCAGCATGCGCCGCCCTGCAGAGCGCCGGGGTTGGGGTAGATGGTGCAGATGACGACGGCGCGCAGGCGCTGGTCGATGATGAACGAGCCGTTGTGGGTTTGAATATGCAGAGCGGCGGTGTCTGCAGTGACGTGAAATTGTGCGGGTGCGAAGGTGATGTTTGCCGAGTTCTGATTTTGTACGTCAGCAAAATGCTGCGCCCACTGGCTGAAGGCCGGCGTGACCGGCATCGCGCCGACGACATTCACTCCTCCTCCGAGCGTGGTGAGGAAGTGCTGCAAAAAATTCGCGGCGGACATGGGCGTCTTCACACTGAGGCAACCAGCTTGATTGAATGAGCCGTTGACGTTCCAGTGCCAGCCTAACGCGGGATACTGGCGTATCTCTGTGAGGCCGTCGGCGGAGTAGGCGCGATAGACAGGCCACGGCAGCGTGGTGCAGGGCGCGGTCATGATGGTGCCATCCATCTTCCAACCGGCGGGGATGGTCATGGTTTCGGCAAGCATGTTGTTGAAGGAGGGATCGCTGACAGTGGAGGTGATGAAAGTCGACGGCAATGAAGAGGACGAGGACGATGAGCCGGAGGTCGTGGCTGAAGAAGTCGGCGAAGATTTGCAGCCAGCGAGCAGGAGGGCGAGAAGAATTGCGGAGCCCAGCGTAAGACGAGTCATACGGAATCTCCCAGCGTTGATTCGGATCGAGGGGATTTCAAGTCGATCGCGAACGGCTATTTTTTCGATAGGAGAAGGTAACACGATGCGGGCGAGAGGCGCGTCAATTTTGGTGAATCGCAGGAGCGGGTGTTGGGTCGGGAGTTCCGGTGCCGTCGCCGTAGGTGGGGTAGGGTGTGGGAGTGACGCTGGTGGGCATTGTGCGGAGGGTGGCTAAATCTGTCTGAACGGCAGCCCAGAGTGCCGGGACCTTTTTGGTGGCGAAGGGAAGGTCAAGGTTGGCGTAGTAGGCGAGGATGTCTTCCTTAATGCCGGGCGGGATAGGAGCAGTGGGAGTAGCGACAAGGCGGTGGAGCAGGGTGGCGTAGGTGTCGTCAGTGAGGCGGTAGCCGGAGGGGTGGACGGGAATGCCGGTGTCGAGATCGAGGTCGGGGAGCGGGTGGTTGGGATCGATGGACTGGCGGGGAATGGCCTGCGCGGCTCCGGGCGCGGCGGGGACGGTGTCAGAGGGTGCAGGAGACTTTCGGCTGTCGACCGCAGCGGCTTCGCCGGCGGTGACGTTGAGAATGGGCGGTGGAGTGAAGCGGCGAAGAGTGAGATTGAGCTGGCCCTCGGAGAGGACGACGGAGTGAATGTAGTCGGCTTCGGTTTGAGCGGTGGGGCCTTTGACGGCAACCAGCCTGAGAGACCCAACCTTTGGAAGAATGTAGAGCAGGCCCGCGAGAGTGTAGGTGCCGATGCCGGCGTGACGCTTGTATTGATCCCAATGCTGCTGCTGGGCGACGAGAGCGATTTGCGCGGTGAGTTTTTGCAGGTCAGCGTTGGCAGGGTCGTTGGGATCGAGCTCTGCAGGCTCATGATGGCGGTGCAGAAGCGCGGTTGCATAAGCGATGCGCGGGATGAAGCGATGCACCGCCCAACGATAAGTACTGACGTTGATGCGTTGATGGTGGGTATCGGTGAAGTCTTCACGCAGGCCGTAGGTTTGGTAGAAGGCGATTGCGAGCTGCCTGGTGGGGACTTCGAGGCCAACCATGCGGACGTAATGGACTGGAGCAAATCGGCTGTGGGCGATGCCGTCGATGTCGAAGGCAAACTCAGTCTGGACGTGCTGGTGTTCGCCTTCGGCGTAGTTGACTGACTTGCCATATTTGGCGGCAAGCTTAGGGAACTCGATGGGCACGGCGAGGTTGGTGGCGTTGGCGTGACCGATGGAGTCGCCGATGTAATGGGAAAGTGCGCCTATGGCAAAGGCGAGCTCGTCGGCATTGCCGGCGTTGCGGAAGAGATTGACGACGAAGTCTCCGGAGCGGACATAGTGAGTGAGGTCGGAGAAGAATGGGTCGCCGAAGGGATAGTAGCCGATGTCCTGAATGACGCAGCCGCCATAGGCATAGGCGCGAGCATGTTCGATTTCAGCGGGAGTGAGCGTGGGGTAGCGCGAGAGAAGCAGAGGGACGATGGAGCTTTGCCAGGTGAGGTCGATGAGCTGCTCATGGGTGAGTAGCGAATAAGCACCCGCCGGCCGCGGTGGAAGCATAACGCAGACGGCCAAAATTACAAGGATGCTTCGCAGAAGACGCATACAAGTGGGATGCCGATTGTGCGGGTGGGATACTCGGGCGGAGAAGATTTAGGCTTTCATGGCTGGAAATGAAGTGGTGAGTGGAGGCGGTAGAGACTGCAGAGGTCGTAGCGGTTGGCGAAGATGTCTGCAGCGGCGTCTTCGGAGCTGTGCGGGATTTGCTTGCTCCAAAGAAGCGATGCTCCGGGAATGGCGAGGATGAGATCGCCGTGAAGCGGATGCACATAGATGATGTCGATGGGCGTGGGATGTGATTGGGAGAGAGCTGCGAGGCGATCGACGAAGTGCTGCATGACGGGTGGGTCGAACGGATGGTAGAGGTAGAAAAGCAGCGGCGAGTCAGGGATGGGGAAGGTGAGGGCGTCGGCGTTGAGAACGGTGATGTCAGTGCAGGCGTGAGGAACGGTTTGCCATGTGGCGAGATTGCGCTGCGCCGTTTCTGCGAGGTGAGAGTTTAGTTCCACGCCAATGATTTTTTTGAAAGGCGCGTCTGAGGCGACCATGATGGCGCGGCCTTTGCCACAACCGATGTCGATGAAGGTGTAGTCGAGCGGGGAAGTGGAGAGCGTCTGCTGCCAGTCTTCAAGGATGGTTTTGAGAACAGAAGGAGCTGTACCCCAGTAGGCGGTGCTGGTGCTTTCATGGGGCGATCCGGGATGGAGGTTTTTACCCTTGATGTAGCCGCTGGTGTTGACGTTGTGGCGGAGATCGAAGGGATGACGCGGCGGGCTGAGAGTCAGAAACTTTATTCGAATACGGTGCAGTAGTGCGCGAGCGGTTCCGAGGAAGCCGCGTGTGGCCAGTGAATTTTTTAAGCGCGCAAAGCTGGAGGATAAGTACATTCTGGCTTGAACGTAAGGCTGGTCAGCATTGTGCGATCCCACTCATCGCAAGAGCGCGATGAATGGGGCACCCGATCTTAGTGACCGGAGAAGATACGGTAGAAGACAAACAGCACTATGACAATTCCAATCCAAAACAAAATTTGAAAAGGGATGTTTTTCTTCTTGATGATTTTTTCGTCGAGACTGCCGCGAGATGGGGTGTCAAAGTCTTTGGGGTCTTCCAAGGTGTGGCTCCTGAGGTGCTGAGGGTTGGATGCAGTTTAGAGCGCCGATGAGATTCCAGGCATAAAAAGAGGCGCGATCACTCGCGCCCCTTCGGTTGAAGTCACAGCAGGGTTTAGTGCGCTGCCCACTCGATCTTGGAGAGGTCAATGCCTTCTTTGACCATTTCGTAGAGTGGCGAGAGTTCGCGCAGGTGGAGGACGACGTTGATCAGCTTATCGGCAACGTAGTCGACTTCTGCCTTGGTGTTGAAGCGGCCGAGGCCGAAGCGGATGGAAGAGTGAGCGACGTCATCGCCGAGGCCGAGGGCCTTGAGGACGAAGCTGGGCTCGAGCGTGGCCGAAGTGCAGGCCGAGCCGGATGAAACAGCGATGTCATTGATGCCCATCAGCAGCGATTCACCTTCAACATAGACAAAGCTCATGTTCAGGTTGCCGGGCAGGTGGTGCTCCATGTTGCCGTTGACGACGGTGTAGTCGAGAGCTTTCTCCAGCTTGTTGCGCAGGTAGTCGCGCAGCTCCTGCTCGCGCTTGCCTTCGGCTTCCATCTCGTTCATGCAGATTTCGCACGCAGCGCCGAGGCCGACGATGCCGGGGACGTTGAGCGTGCCGGAACGCATACCGCGTTCGTGGCCGCCACCGTTGATCTGCTCGGAGATTTGTACGCGCGGGTTGCGGCGGCGAACGTAGAGCGCTCCGACTCCCTTGGGGCCGTAGATCTTGTGGCCGGAGAGCGAGAGGATGTCGATGTTGTCGGTGATGACATTGACGGGAATCTTGCCGACGGCCTGAACGCCATCGGTGTGGAAGAGCACGCCCTTTTCGTGACAGAGCTTACCGATTTCGCGGATAGGCTGGATGACGCCGATTTCGTTGTTCGCGTACATGATGGAGACGAGGATGGTCTGGTCATCCATGGCGCGCTTGAGGTCTTCGATATCGATAAGGCCATCTGCCTGTACGGGCAGGTAGGTGACGCGGAAACCAGACTTCTCGAGGCGCTTGCAGGTATCGAGCACGGCTTTGTGCTCGGTCATCTGGGTGATGATGTGATTGCCGCGCTCCTTGTACATCTCCGCAACGCCCTTGATGGCGAGGTTATTGCTCTCGGTGGCGCCGGAGGTGAAGATGATTTCCTTGGAGGTGCAGCCGATGAGCTTGGCAATCTGCTCGCGCGCCTTCTCGACGCCCTGCTCGGCTTCCCAGCCGAAGCTGTGGTTGCGGCTGGCGGCATTGCCGAAGGTGCCGGTGAGGTAAGGCATCATGGCTTCGAGCACGCGGGGGTCGAGCGGCGTGGTGGCGTGGTTGTCCATGTAGATGGGCAGCTTCACGCCGGGGGGCAGCGGCTCGTTCGATTGCGTGATGTTCATTCCAAGTGATTCAGCCATGTTCTTTTCTCCTCTAATGTGTCGCGTGTTCGCGCGGTGCTTTGTTGGTTCTGAATTTCTGGTGCTGCTTACATTCCGATGTTGACCAAGCCACCGGCGAGAGCTGCGGCCGGATTGGCGTCAGCAGGTTCGGTGAGGTCGGCGATGCTGATGCCGCTGAGCAGGTCCTTGATGCTGTCGTTGACCTTGCGCAGTGGTTCTTTGATGGTGCAGGTGCTGGTTAGGTCGCAAGCACCGTGGATGGTGATGCAACTGGTGATGAAGAGTGGGCCATCGATGGCGCGGATGACTTCGAATGCAGAGATGTCTTTTGCAGCCTTGCCGAGTGCATAGCCACCGTTGGTGCCGGCGTGCGAGACCAGCAGCCCGGCCTTGGCCAGTGTCTGCAGGATTTTGGCGAGGAGCTGCGGAGGGATGTGGTACGCCTCGGCGATGTCCTTAGCGGACTGGGCGCCGGGGCGCAGCTCAGCCTGTTCGGCCAGGTACTTGAGGGCCATCAGGCCATAGTCCGCTTTTTTGGTCAGCCGCAGCATAGGTGTATGCAGGAAAATCACCGAAATTCCGCGTCCCGCGCGCATTTCCGGCTCATTAACAGTGTACGGCGCGAGCCGGATGGAAGCAAGACCAATGTGGTCGTAGATACCTTTTGGGCTTACGCTGATTAGGTTCGGAGGTTGCTGGCATGGTGGCGATTCGTGCAATAGCAGTTGAGGATGCAGGTGCGGTTACGGAACTGGTGCGACAGCTTGGATATGAACGTCCAGCTAGCGAGGTGCGCCGATGGATTGAGGAACTGGGTAAGACGCGCCGGGAGCAGGCGGCATTTGTGGCTTGCGCAGCTGACGAGGTAATTGGGTGGATCGAGGTTTCGATGGAGCGAAGGCTCCAAACTGAGCCGTTTGCAATGATTGGCGGGCTGGTGGTGAAGGATGGTTTTCGCGGAAGCGGAGTGGGCAAGCGCCTATGCGAAAAAGCCGAACGGTGGGGACGCGACTGCGGCAGTCGCACAATTCGCGTGACCTCGCGCAGTACACGCGAGGCTACGCACCGGTTCTATGAGCGCGATGGCTACCAGAGAGTGAAGATGTCTGTGGTGTTCGAAAAGCCGCTCGCCGGAACCCCAACGCACACTCTCGCGTAGAACTGACAGCAGCGCTATGGCCCATGCGCTATCCTTCGAGAATCCCGCGCATGAATGCCTTTCGCCAAGTTCGCGCCGCCCCCAACCTGCTGACCATGATGCGGTTGTTTGTTCTGCCGTTTTTGGTTATCCAGATTCTGGATGCGCACTGGCGCATAGCGTTCGCTCTGCTTTGGATTGCGGGGATCAGCGACGGCCTGGATGGCCTGCTGGCTCGAATGCTGCATCAGAGCACGCGTCTGGGCGAATATCTTGACCCCATTGCAGACAAAGCGCTGCTGAGCACGCTGTTCCTGGTGCTGACGCATGTAGGCGTGATTCCGCTGTATGTGACAGTGCTGGTGTTCAGCCGTGATTTGGGGATTCTGCTGATCTCGACGCTGTTGTATGTGACGAATACGCTGCGCGACTTCCGGCCGACGTGGCTGGGCAAACTTTCGACCGCGGTGCAGATTCTGGCAGAGTGGTTACCATGAGACTTCAGTGCTTGCTTTGCCTGACGCTTTTGCCCACCGGCTTGCTTCTCAGCAGCAGAGGGCAGAGCGCGCCTCACGGAGACGCACCGTCCGCAAGATCACAGGAAGCAGCTGAGTTGCAGCAGCTACTCGATCGACATGAATACATCGAGTACGACGATAAGCTCCTGGCCACTGACTCCGCACACCTGACCGGTCCGCAAAACCTCTACTTCTCCGGCATGCTTCTGTTCCACTTGGGAATGTTGGAAAACGCTGCACAAAGGCTCAGCCAGGTGGTTGGCAGCGAAAAACCACTCCACTTGCTCTAAGTTATTGAAGGGAAATGGTAGGCACGATTGGATTCGAACCAACGACCTCTACCGTGTCAAGGTAGCGCTCTAACCAACTGAGCTACGCGCCTGCGTAAGGGTTAAGTATAGCGGATGCGCCCTCGCATTTCTATATAGGCTGCGGCAATCAAGCGTTTTCAGATGTTTTTCGCAGCAGCTTGTGCAGCCGGCGCAGGCTCATTGATCCGCCGCAGCACCAGCCAGGCATATTGTGCCGCGCTCAGCGGCGCGAGCCACGCTACCGCAACCAGCAGCCAGTGCCGGGCATGCATCAGCCCTGCAGGATGAAACACCTGCACCGTCATCACTGTAAGCACCGCCAGAATCTGCACCGCGGTCGAAAGTTTGCCCAAATGTCGATGAGCAAAGGATGGCCGGCGTAGCGGCTGAGTTTTACCTCATTCAAGTCGCCGTCACGAACGCTGACTTCTGGCAGCTGCTTGCCAAGATGTTCGGCGACGATCTTTTCTGCCAGGGCGTCCCGGGCCGCGAGTGGGTCCGGAGTACCCGGCTGGTTCGGGTATGGAATCGGCAAAGCGGCAACTTCCTTTGTGTCCGGCGGAGGCACGAAGGTGAAGGTGTCGGGCTTTGGCTGGAAATTGAAGTCGATAGTGGAATAGACGGTGGTAGTTGTGTGCGTCTGGACGCGGCCAAAAGGCGCAGGTTGCGAACCGTAACCCCTCCGGCTAGAGTTTTGGATTTCTTCCTTGAGCAGGATCAGGGAAACCGGATCGATCCAGAGTGAGGTATCTACCTTCTGGCTATAGCGTTCTTTGCGCGTGAAGTCGTCTAATCCATACTGAACAACTTTACAGTGCACCTCACGGCCGTTGAAGATGAGCGTGGCGTCAGCGCCGAAGTGGGCGGATTTAAGGCCAGTTCCTAAAAATGAAAAGTTTTGAATTAGGTTGCGGGCCCCAGACAGCGAACCGTCATCTCCGGTGACGGCATAACGGCTGGCGAAGAATGTGCCACTCGGCTTCCGGCTGTATTCACCGAGTGAAGCTAGAAGGTGCCATTCATTTGTGCCATCGGAGACGATGAAGCCTGAACCCCAAGCATCCTGACCTTCGTAACGGAAGCGATTCCCGGGAGCAATGTAAGCAGAAAACACTGAATGCTGTTCATCATCAGAAAGCTCAGTGTGGTTCTCTGACTTCTGGACGGCTTCCAAATGAAGGTATTCCGCATCCTGATAGTGCTGCGCGACGCGGTCGAGCAGCTTGAGGGCGTTGGCATCGGTCTGCTGGCTCATAGCGGGTAAGACGAAGAGAAACAGCACGGGGATGAGCGCGAGGCGCATGCCCGCTAGCGTACCACTTCGGAGCGCAATCCATAACAACTCGGAAAACTCCGGCGACGCCACTCTTTATGCAGCTCAGAGCCCAATCGCGTCCGTTACAGTGCCAAGCTTAGGTTTGTGCTGGCGTTGGCATGACGCCTGAACCCGGAGCAAGCCCGATGTCGTCCAGCATCTTTACCTGCGCGGCAAGTGTGTCAGCGGGATCAGTCTGCGCGTAGTACCGCAGCGTCGTTTCGACCTTCGAGTGCCTCAAAAGCCCTTGCACAACCTTTGGCCCGACCCCAGAGCGGACCAGATGGTGAGCAGTCGTGTGGCGAAAATTGTGCCAACCGAACCGACCCTTATATCCCTTTGGGATCACACCCGCAGCGATAGCCGCAGGCCGCAAATAGTCTTGCCCAGCGACACCGCCTTCACGCGGTCTCTTTCCGCGTAAACGTCCAGTCGTAGAAGCGAATACCCAATCATCGGGGCCACTGAATTCAGCTGCTGCCTTCCACTGTTGCAGAGCCGCCGCTAGTGCGGGGGCGAGCGGAACGGGCGTAGCTGATGACTTCGTCTTGGGCTGGCTTACTTTGCCTTGTATCCATGTGCGCCGGACATGAATGACTTGTCCTGCGAAGTCTACGTCGCACCATTTTAAGCCCGTAATTTCGGAAATTCTAAGCCCTGTCGCTGCGGCCAAAAGCGCCATCACCCGGACTGAACCTTCGAGCTGGTCGATGATATGCATGACCTGGCTCGGACTCATTACGATGGGACGGTAGTCGGTGACGTCTGGAGCCTCGGCATCCTTAACCGGGTTTGCTTCTTCATTACCCGAAATGACTCGGATCTTCTGGCAATACCGGAAAACCTGCGACATGTTGGCCCGAATCTTCGCGACAATCGAATCTGACAACCCGCCACGGCGCAGCTCGTCAAACCACGCAACGATTTCGAGCGGTGTGATGTCTGCGACCTGCATGTCGCCCCAACGAGGCAACAAATAAGCATCCAGATTATGCTTGACCGTTAGTGCGGTAGTGCGAGCGAGGCGTACAAGCCGATACCGAGTGAAGATGACCACTAGCTCGCCAAAGGTCTTTGGCCCTAGATCTGTTTCAGCGTTTGCTAAATTTTTAAGGCGAAGTCTGTCTACTTCGCGTCGTGCCGCTGACACGCTCTTTCCTATGTCGCGACCAATCCGACTCGTCGGGTGTGTTCCACGCGGCGTCCAGTTTTTGTCACGTAGAACCTGTAAATCCAGGTCGGTCCGGCGCTTCGTTGCTCGATCCGTACGGAGCCTTGCTGATACCGTCCCATGGCCTTGCGCTTCCTTGCCAGCTTTGGCGAAGCTGAAGCGTAATTGTGATCGGCCTTCTCGTAAACCAGCGGCGCCGGCGAATTGCTTTTGCGCTCAAGCGCGGCGCTGAGTTCGTTCAGGCGAAACAGCCACTTATGCTTGCGTCCGATTCCTAGCGGATATCCCTTCAGCACGCCGGAGCGAGCCCATTTCAAAACGAGAGGACGGGGCAGGCCGAGGTACTGCGCAGCACGAGAAGCATACACGAACGGTTCGGCAGAAGGCGTCGAGGGTATCGTCGTCTCCGCAATGAGATGCGCGGAAGCCATACCGGCTTCTACGCCATCGACAAACTGTTCAGCTGCTGCGGCTGCCACTTCAACTGCTCCACTATCCGTTGCCTCCAATCAAGGGTTTGGGTGGCACAACTTTCGCCATTCGATCGCAAGCGCATTAATCAATAACGGCGAGAAAGTGAAAGTGGTTCAGGGGGTACTGCGACACTCTCGCGTTGAAGTCACACTGAACCTGTGTTGCCACAGTGCTTCGGCCGAAGGCCTGAAAGCTCAAGAGCGGTTTGCAATGGCGCTTAGACCCAATAATAATTGTTTATTCCTCAAGTGATGCGATATAAAACCACTTTTCGTTTTCAACGGCTGGCAGTTATGAACTGGTGTAAATAGTTCCGCAAACGCTGATTTAACGTCAAGAACCGCTCGGTGTATAATTTTTCCCGTTGCGAAAATTGGAATTATCCAACGGATCAAGGGGATCTGATGAGTCTTTTGATGTATCTTTGCCCGGTCAAATTTAAATTTGCTCGGAAGAAATTTAGTACATCATCGGTTCGGATACTGGATATCGGTTGCGGCAATCATTCGCCGGTCATCACGAAACACTGGTTTCCAGGAAGTTACTACGCGGGTGCAGATATACAGCAGTACAACAACAATGACCAGGATATGGCGGCAATGGACACCTTCTATCTGCTTGGAGTGGATGGTACCGGGTTAGATAAGATTCCTGATGGTGGATTTGATTTCATAATCATGAATCATGTTATAGAACACATGGACGATTCAGCAGCGAAGTTAGCTATGATTTGTAAGAAGTTGAAGCCGGGCGGCTATATCTGGATCGCGTTTCCTTCTCGACATAGCTTATCTCTACCGTCCGCTGAGGGTACGTTGCAGTTCTGTGATGATCAAACGCACGTTTATGTCCCAGATTTTCGCGAGGTTTCTAATATTCTTTTGGCGAATGGCACGAGGGTTATTCACGCAGGCCAGTCGCGCGATTTTATTAGGGAAGTGATAGGGGCTTTCTTGTTGCCCTGGAAGTATTTGAAGCGGCTGGTTACAGGTAAGCTTTCAGCTAAGGGACTCTGGATGATATTGGGGTTTGAAGATCACGTGCTTGGTCAACGTATCAAAAAATAATAGCAGGCAAGAACCTATATTGAATTCGTCCGATATTCATGGCCGGTCAAGTATTATGCGCAGCTTATTTATGGTAACTAGTTCCTAAAGATGACTTCTGAGAAAACCATTTTATTTGAACCGTGGGGACTGGGAGACGCTCTGATCGCGTTGGCTGCTGCGATTCAGGATTCCACGCGAATAGCGATTGCGTGCAATCCACGATGGATACCGCTTCTGCGGGCTGTAACCCACGATATGCAAGCGCCGGATCTAATGCCTGTTTCATTAGATTATGTTAGCCGTAGTAAGTCCCGCTCGTTCGATCTTGGGAAAAGGGACGGAATTAAGGGACAGTTTGAGGTGCTCACTATACGCGGTGACATGAGAGATTATCTTGCTGCGAGAAGGATGTTTCCCTCGGCAAGAGTAAAAATGACTGGATGGTACGCTTTTCTTGCGAAGCGGTCTCCTATTTTTGATCTACCATTTTCTACTGGGTTGATACAAGTAAATAATCGCTATGAAGCATGGGCGTCACTGGCGAAAGTAAGATGGGCTGATGTCGTAAAGTACTACTCAGATAAATCGGCGGTAGTCGACGGCCCGATCGTAATTCATGTTGGAGCCAATTATCAATCCAGACAATACCCCCATGTCGCAGATCTAATCGAGCACTTACAGGATTCCTATCCCATTAGAATTCTAGCTGGCCCAAATGATCCACTTCCCGAGGGCATAAAGGCAGAACAGGTGTGCCATTTAGTTGATGGCGAAATAGTTGAGGCGCTCAAAGCAAGCCGGCTTGTGATTACGAATGACTCAGGCCCAATGCATCTAGCCGCTATACTTCGATGCCGTACTATTGTTGTCACTCGTCAGGCTGCTATAAGAGAATGGCTTCCGCCCACCGCAACGGCTATCGAATCAATACATTCGCCAAAAGGATATAGATCTTATCCATTATCGGACCGCGTCTGGACCGGCTGGCCAACTGCAGAGGAAGTAGCAAAGCGACTCGCTCAGCTGCCGCTATAGAGGCGTTAGGTGAGAGCATTACGGCCAAGTTGGCCGAAGCCCTCAGGCGATGTGTTGCCTGGATGGCCCTCTGCCAATGAGGTAGCCGCAACCTTAGGAAGCCGCGGTCGAGGAACCAGAAGAGATCAATAAGAGAAGAGTTTTAATTGAGTGAATTGGCCGCAGCGTACATCATGCTGGAGTAGCAACAAAAGGCGGGTATACAATAGTCTTTGAGAGTCAGAGTACCCTTGCAAAACATTTCCTCAGCTGTGCGAGATATATATGCTCTCGGGCCGCTATCTACAGTGGCCCCAACGTCTTGCAGTGCTCTCGGAATGGAAACCCGTTTGGCAATACGGCGGAAACATGCTCCCATTCTTATCCGATCTACCTTTCCGTCAAAAATGGAGACCGAACATTGAGTGCCTCTGAAGAACAGAATCAAAATCCAGTCGATAATGAACGGGATTTGATCCGAATTCCAATTGCTGAGTACGTGACGGCGATATGGGCGAAGCGTCGTTGGTTGATCAAGCTAACTGGAATCGGCACGGCATTGACGATTGGCATCTCATTCTTGATCCCAAACGAATATATGTCTACTGCCCAGTTGATGCCGCTTGATCCACAGACCTTCTCGAGTTCGTCCATGATTAACCCTCTCGCGGGGTCGGCTGCTGGAGTTCTCGGTGGTAACGTGGCAGGCGGCTTGTTCAGCCAAAAACCGGGTGGAACGGCTATTGGTGTTCTCAGCAGCCCCGCAGTCCAGGATGCCATTATTGATCGTTTTGATCTGCGACGCGTCTATCATTGCAAGCTGTATCTGGAAGCCCGCAAGAAATTAGCTGAACGCAGTACGTTTGAAGAGGACAAAAAATCCGGCCTTATCTCCATTTCTGTAACAGACCGTGATCAATTTCGTGCACGGGATATGACCCAGGCTTATGTAGAGGAGTTGAATAAACTGGCGAACAGTCTGAGCATCTCCTCTGCGCGCCGCGAGCGAGTTTTTCTAGAGGGACGGCTAAACTCCATCAAAGATTCCCTCGACGCTAGTGCCCACGCATTGAGTCAGTTTTCCAGCCGTAATGCGACCGTCGACCCCCAAAAGCAAGGCGAAGCGACTGTCGAAGCAGCTGGAAAGTTGCAAGGCGAACTCATTGCAGCTCAGAGCCAACTTTCTGGATTAAAGGCTATCTATTCCGACGACAATATGCGGGTTCGCCAAGTTCGCGCGCAAATCGGTGAGCTGCAAAGTCAATTGCAGAAGATGAGTGGCTCGAACGGAAATACAAATGGCGCAGATCTTAAAACTGACGAGTTTCTTCCGTCGGTCCGCCAATTGCCGTTGCTTGGCTATACCTACTATGACCTCTCTCGAAACGTAACGATGCAAGAAACTCTTTACGAAACCCTAACCAAGCAATATGAGCTTGCTAAAGTTCAGGAAGCGAAAGAGATCCCGCCCATCAGAGTGCTGGACCAGCCGGACTTGCCAGAAAAGAAGTCATACCCACACCGGTCTATAATCATGCTGGTTGGTTTTTTTATATCGGCACTTGCAGGGATTACGTGGGTTATCGCGAGAAAACTCTGGGAACTTACGGACGACTCTCATCCGGCAAAAGCCACCCTATTATCGGTGCTACGCTCGATTCGGGGCTAGAAAGCGCTTCTGTCAAGCTGATCCGCTGGCGGACCGCCGAAGGATTGGATTAGTGGGTCGCATGCTGAGCCTTAGTGCTTATGTAAAATAGGTATGTGAATTCAAAAGAGACAACTTATCATGTGCTGCCGCTAGCCTTTACGGCGGCATGGTTATTGAAAAACGTTTGTAGGGCTGACGTTCGGCGGATGACGTGGTGCCGGCGCGACGAGTTCACCGTGGGGGGGGGCCGATTTGTCGGCACTATCTCGAACCACAGTTCGGTTGAGTTGATGGAAGAAGCATCTGTCCCAGAGGTCGGTTCAAGCCTGGAGTCCGAACAATTGGCGTCCGCGCCACATTTTTCAGCTCGGCGCGCCTATGCACAGACGTTCACAGCCAGCGCAGCCATTCGCTGCTTGGGAGTGATTTCCGGCGTCCTTGTGGCGCGCCTGCTCGGGCCTACGGGTCGTGGTGAACTAACCGTGATTCTTTCCTTGCCAGTGTTGCTGTTGCAGATCGGTGAGTTGGAACTACCGCGTAGTCTGGCCTACGAAACCAGCAGAGTTGTTGAAATTCCGCGACCGCTCATTGCTACGAGCTTTTGGTTGAGTTTTTTTCTCGGCTGTGTTCAGGCGCTGGTACTGACAGTGGCGCTTCCCTTTTTCTTGCCGGCGGATAAGCTATATCTACTAGGCGCTTCACGCTGGTTCGTGCTGTACCTTCCCGCCATGTTGGTGGCCGACACGCTGATGGGCAGCGATCAAGGGAAAGGCCGCTTTGGGCGCTTCAGTTTTTTCCTGGCGCTGCCCACCACTCTCTATGTGGTCGCTATCCTCGTATCCTGGGCCGGGGGTGTTGCTTCGTCGCGCGTTTTCGCAGCAGGATACCTGGTCTCGATCCTGATTACCTTTGCTGCACGTATCTGGGTAGATTGGGACGGGATCGCCGGCGCCAAACCGGAGTGGGAGATTGCCTGGCGGCTGTTGAGGCGTGGCGTGAGCTACTATCTTCCGGCAGTTGCGGGTCTCGCTCTGGCGCGCGGAGATATGCTCCTGCTGGTGCGATTGGTTCCGAGCGAAGCTGTGGGGCTCTACGCCGTGGCGCAAGCCATCGCCCTTGGACAGTTTGGGGTATTGAACCCCTTCATTCACGTGGGCTTTTCCGCTGTTGCGGGTCAGAGCGATAAGCGGAAGGCGCTCGAAACGCTGGCGCAGCATTTTCGGGTGGCGCAACTCGCAACTGTCGCAGTCGGGGTGCTGTCTGTGGCGGCCACTCCGTGGGTGATCCGGTTCATGTTCGGCGCGCGCTTCAGCGGTGCTGTGGTGCCGGCCTGGTTGCTGATAGGCGCAGCGGCCTTCTGGGGCATGGAGCAGATGATTGAGTACGGTTTGCGCGCCGCCGGTCATCCACGGCCGGGGATCGTTTCCAATCTAGCCGGCTTGGCGGTGCTTGCGGGCATCGGTATTCCGGCTTGCATCCATTACGGCATCGTAGGACTTGCCGCTTCAGTACTGAGTGCTCAATTGCTTAGTCTGTCGATTCTGATTGGCTTTTGTGTCTGGCGGTTGGACATGCCGCTGCGTTTGTTTAACGCGTTACATCGCGACAGCGTTGCGCAATTCGCAGGCGTTGCCACATCTTTCCTTCGCAGGTTTAAATTTCAATGAAGTCCCGAGAAATCCTGGTTATCACCAGCACTGCGCTATCGGCCATGAACGGAGTTCCAGTAATGATGCAGGGTTGCCTACAGAATAGGGTGCGATCATGACAAAAACTGAGTCAAGCCCACTCTTTACAGTAATCATTCCTACCAAAGATCGGGCGGAATACCTTCACCATACGCTCCGAACCTGTTTGAACCAGGATTATGAAAATCTGGAAGTCATCGTCTCAGATGACGGCAGTTTGGATAATACAAAAGAGGTTGTGCTGGAAGCTTCGCGGAAGGACGCGAGGATCAGATACATCACACCGGGTTCGGTGGGAATGCGGGACAATTTCGAGTTCGCTCTTGATCATGTGAAGCCAGGGTATGTAATTGCGCTGGGAGGCGATGATGGCATTCTCCCTCATGGCATTAGCCAGATGTGGAGAGCATTGCAGGAGACAGGAATGGAACTCCTAACCTGGCAACCGCAGACGTTTCTGTATCCCGCCCTCAGATCGGGCAGGGGGCAGTTGAACTTACACCGCCCAGGCAATTCCAGGATCTTGCGTTCCAGTGATTATTTAGCAAGACAGGCCAGTGATTTGCACTATAACAGTGACGTCGAAACTCCTATGTTTTATATCAAGGGAGTTGTAGCTACGACACTAGTTGAACGGGTTCGAAGCAGAACAGCGGACGGCCGATTTTATGTTTGCCCCACGCCGGACGGATTTTCTGGGATTGTCCTGGCGGGTGAGGTAGAGCAATACGCTTTTTCGGGTATGCCGTTTACGATTGTTGGATCCTCACCGACGTGCCAAGGCCTCGCCTATATGTCAGGCGGAGATGAGAGCAAGAAAATCTCGGAATCCTTCTTCAGTGCTGTTTCCCATGTTCCAATGCACCGAGATTTGGCCTCTCAGCCTTACTCCCCGCTGGTCTCGGTTATGACCGCTGACTACCTGCTTACCGCGAAGGACCTGCCGGGGTGGCCTGGCCATGTCCCGGTGATCGATTATAAGAGCTTATTGGTTAAGGGATTGAATGAATTGGCCAATGCGCTGTACGCGCCGAATCGGCTTAATCGAGAGCTTGGCATTTTGCTCAAGATAGCCCAGCATCATGGGTTGGAAATATTTTTCCGGCAGAAAGTTAAGGAGATGAAACGCCGTCGATCTCGAACGCCTTTTGTCGGGAATGGGATCACGCCTAGTCAGGTTGTTGTGGATTCTGACATGCTCCAAATTTATGACATCTTTGACGCCGCTTATTTTTCATATTCCGTGTGCCAGTTTCTAACAAAAATCAATTTTGGCACAGTTACAAAAGCTATCGCAGATTCACTGAAATATGGAATAAGACAACGCCAAAAGGGCGAAGAGTTCCCTCCAGAGTCCGAATGGACTCTGGAAGCATGATGTGTGGATGAGATTTTATGGAGGCTGCATATGCCCACCAGTCTTGAGCAGCACTTACCAGTGAGAGGTCGGTCAAGTACTGCAATATGGATGTGCGCCTATATTTTGGTTTGCTTTATTGCGGTTTTTTTTGCACGAGCCTATGTCGTTGAGAATCTTCAGATTTTATTTCCAGCCGTTGTTACGACAGCGTTATTTCTGTACTTCTCTTTGCGGCTCAGATTCCAGATACAAGGCAATATTTTCGGAGAAATCGGCTTTCTTTACCTGGCTTTTGCCGTTGCATATACAGTGTTTCCGGCCTATGGATTCTTGACTCTGGAATCCCTATCGACCGGGAACGGATTTCAGGCTCTGGCGGTGCTCAACCCGGAACCAGCCCAACTAGGCTTCGAACTTTGGCGCCAAGTTCTATTCATAGCCGCTGTAGCAGCTGGGTATTTACTCTTTCGTGGCAGGCGAACGCCAAAATTTAGTTCATTCGATACTTTGGGTGCTTCGGAAAAACCGATTATTTGGTTTTTATTTGTCGGCATAGTAATTAGTATGATCGTCCTGTTGTGCCTTTCGTCATCGGTGACTGAATATATTGATAACTACACGAGGTACGACAGTCTTTCTTGGCCTGCGAGGCGCTTAATAACATGTTGCAGTGTCTTTAAAACCGGCGGAGCTTTTGTACTTCTGACGATTATGTTTAGAAACTACAAACGATATCGCTCGTATATCTGGGCGTTTGTTATGCTCTGGATTGTTGAAGAAATTCAGGGGTCGCGAGGCGCCAGAATCTATGCGTTCATGACTCTGGTAGCGGCTGCGGTGCTGTATCACTACTGCGTCAAACAAATTACCTTAACAAAGGGGCTTCTGCTAGCACTGATATTGGGGCTGGCTTTTTCGGCCATTGAGATATCTCGTTTCAGCGCTGATACAAACCCGATATTAGAAGAAAACACACTATCGGGACGTGGAATGCCAGCCGGAGAACTAGGGGCTCTCTTCGTGCCCGCATTCCATTTGTACACTGAACGCGCCAGCGGCTCGCTGCCGCACATTGCTTGGCCTTACTTTTTCAATGATTTCATTTCCTTGGTCCCATTGGTGGATCAGACGGAATGGAACCCAATGTATTGGTATGCTGCGAATTACTTTCCGGATGCAGTAGTTCCACCCATGACATTGGGCCCAATTGCCCTCAGTGCTTTGGCGGGCGGGGAAGTTGTCTTATTCATTGAAGGATTTGTTAACGGCATTTTGTTTGCATTTCTGATGCGATGGTTTATAAAAGATGGCTCGAGGTGGCGAATAATGTTACTTTTTGTTTTTTGTTACTCGTCTTGTATTATGTGCCTCAAGTATTCGATCTTTTGGCAGCTTGTGCCTCTTGAAAAGACTATCTTGCCGCTGGTAGTTATTGTTTCAGTTCTCGCGAAATACATTCACGGAAGCTCTAAGCGGGCGGGCGTTGCGCCCGGCGATGGTCTCAGCCGAGGTGTACATGGCCCTGCCACTTAGGGCAATTGAATTGCCGATGTGCACTATGGCCCTGGGAACATTCGGAAGGACTCTCCCGCACCCCCTGAGGAAGAAACCGCAAACGCGGATGAATGAAGCACGACATCGAAAGGTGTGCCTGCATTCATGGACGAGCACAGGCAGCGTGCCTGTTGCGGCCCATTCCGGCTCATTCCTGCAGGTATGACGAGAGTTCTTGTTATGCGTCGAGCTTCTAGTATTCTATAGTCTGGAGTCAGAGCATGGTGGACGATGGCCTCTCTTGGAGGATAATGTCGTGCGCAGTGAAGCAAGTGGCGAAGTTTGTGGAACCCGGACGTGACGGGCCTGGACATCATTTCGCAAAAAGAAGTTATTCTTGAAAAGAATATGGCGGACTAGACGAGATGAACCTGAACGTATTTGGTGGAAAGACGCTTCTGATTACTGGCGGAACGGGTACTTTCGGCAATGCTGTTGTCGACTTGGCCGACGAGGTTGGCTTCGGTGAGATCCGAATTTTCAGCCGGGATGAGAGGAAGCAGGATGATATGCGGCAGCGGCGGAAGAACGCTGCTTTGAAGTTCTATATAGGTGATGTGCGAAACTACGATAGCGTTTTACAGTCAATGCACGGCGTGGATTTTGTGTTTCATGCCGCGGCTTTGAAGCAGGTTCCGTCGTGCGAATTTTTTCCCATTGAAGCGGTGCAGACGAACACGCTGGGCGCGGAAAATGTGATGAAGGCAGCACTTGTCTCCAATGTTGGCAAGGTGATTGTGCTGAGCACGGATAAGGCTGTATACCCCGTGAATGCGATGGGGATGTCGAAAGCGCTGATGGAAAAGTGCATGGTGGCGAAGGCACGTATGTTCCGTGATAGCTCCACCGTGTTTTGTGGGACCCGCTATGGCAATGTAATGGCATCCCGAGGGTCGGTGATTCCACTCTTATTGGATCAAATTTTGGCTGGAGAGCCACTCACGCTGACTGATCCGAACATGACCCGGTTTATGATGACCATCGAGAGAGCAGTGGAGCTGGTGCTTTATGCCTTTGCGCATGGTGTTCCGGGAGATATTTTTGTGCAGAAGGCTCCCTCGGCGACCATTGAAACTCTTGCAAAAGCCCTCTTGAAGCTCTTGAATGCGAAGAATGAGATTCGGATCATTGGCACGAGGCACGGCGAGAAGCTCTACGAAACACTCTTGAACCGTGAAGAGATGGCCCAGGCGGATGATCTTGGTGATTATTACAGAGTGCCAGCTGACGTAAGGGATCTAAACTATTCCAGCTTTTTCAGCAGTGGAAATGCCGAAGTCTCCGAAGCTATCGATTACAATTCTCATAACGCGGAGTTGCTGGATGTGGATGGGATGATCAACATGCTGCTGAAGCTTCAGTGTGTGCATGACGCATTAAATGGCAGAAAGCTCTGCTTGAGAAACATTTGACAGACCATTAAGCCGGGCTTCATCAAGTGCATTCGCATCGATGAGTAACCCATTAAGGATACCAGCGAGGTGGCTTCACCTAAAATTCTGATTCTTGGCGGCACAGGCATGCTGGGACATAAACTGTTCCAGTATTTTCTGTCCCGATTTCCTGAGACGATATGCACCATGCACCGCCGCGCAAGCGATGCACCGTATAGCCATATCGCTATATTCCAAGGCCCTCAAATAATTGAAGAAATCGATATTTTCGATTCCGCCAGGTTATCGGCTCTACTCTTGGAGCTTAAACCGGATTTTATTGTTAACTGCATAGGCGTTATCAAACAAAGAGAAGAAGCTTCTTCACACATTCCTACCATTACTGTGAACTCCCTGCTTCCGCATCAGCTAGCAGAACTCAGTACTAAATGGGGTGGCCGGCTGATTCACTTCAGTACCGACTGTGTGTTCAGCGGTAGGCAGGGCATGTATAAAGAGACCGATCCGAGCGATGCCGAGGATTTGTATGGGAAGACCAAATTCCTCGGCGAGACCACAGAGCCGAATGCGCTAACGATCAGAACCTCAATCATTGGGCGGGAGTTGGCGACTCATCGTTCCTTACTGGATTGGTTTCTCGCAAACAAAGGCGGGCGCGTAAGAGGATATCGGAAGTCGATTTATTCCGGCGTGACAACGAACCACCTCGCCGAGGTGGTGGCCGACATCATCCTGCATCATCCACAGCTTCAAGGCGTATATCAGGTGGCAAGCGAACCGATCAGCAAATATGACTTGCTTTGCCTCCTCCGGGAGGCCTATGCCCTAGACGTTGTCATAGATCCGGTAGATGGAGAGGATGTGAATCGCAGCATGGATGATTCCAAGTTGCGCGGCGCAACCGGGTATATCTGTCCGTCCTGGCCCACTCTTATAGAGCAATTGGCGGCAGACCCTACCCCCTATGAACAATGGCTGGGCCAGAATGAATAAACTACTTGATTATGACGCCCATTTCGACCCTAGCCGTAATGTCGTCTCGGAGAGTGTGGAATGAAGATCGCAACCATACTTGGCACACGGCCGGAAATCATCCGGCTTTCGCGTGTGATCGCTGCATTGGACCGTCACTCGGAACATGTGCTGATTCACACTGGCCAGAACTATGACTACGAACTGAACCAGGTTTTTTTTGATGACTTGGAAATCCGCCGGCCGGACCATTTTCTACAGGGAGCCGGAAAGAATGCCGCAGAGACAATTGGATTGGTCATCTCCAAAGCGAGCGACATTCTTGCCGAAGTGCGACCCGACGCAATTCTAATTCTTGGAGACACGAATAGTAGCTTGGCAGCTTTAGCGGCCAAGCGATTGAGGATTCCTGTCTTCCATATGGAAGCCGGCAACCGGTCCTTCGACGAGCGCGTCCCCGAAGAAATCAATCGGAGGATCGTCGATCATATCAGCGACATCAACCTTCCATATAGCGATATAGCACGCGAGCATCTCTTGCGCGAGGGGATCGCGCCAGACCGAGTGATCAAGACAGGTAGTCCTATGTACGAGGTGCTAACGTACTATCGCCAGAAGATAGATCGCTCAGATGCTTTGAATAGGCTTGGTTTGATCGACGATGGATACTTCATGGTGAGTGTGCATCGTGAAGAGAACATCGACTCCGCAAGACAGGTTCGAAGCTTAGTCCATGTGCTTGAGAGTGTAGCGTCGAAATATGAGTTGCCAGTAATTGTCTCTGTTCATCCACGGACGGCGAAGCGGTTTGATGCCGAGGGCACTGCCTTTTCTAAAAATGTGCGTTTAATGAAGGCTATGGGCCTATCCGATTATGTTCATCTGATGATGAAAGCTCGGGCGACGTTATCTGACAGCGGCACGATTACAGAGGAATCTTCGATCCTCAATTTCCGGGCGCTGAACATCCGTGAAGCACATGAGCGCCCCGAGGGAATGGAAGAAGGAGCGGTGATGATGACCGGTCTAGATCCGGTTTGCGTCCTGGATGCGCTGAAAATCCTCGAGACCCAACCAGTCGGCGAAGAGCGCGCGCTGCGTATTGTGGCGGACTATAACATCCCTAATGTGTCTGAAAAGGTTGTAAGAATTATTCAAAGCTATACCGACTACGTGAATCGAGTAGTGTGGCGTAAGTACTGACGATAGCTTGACCTTATTGAACCAGTAGGGCTGAAAATAGGGATGTGTTGGATCGCGACAACGAGTACTGTGATTGACGATGGTACCAAACGCTGGGGGCACGCAAGGCTCAGTCGTTAAAATTAGATGGGTGTGCCGTTCTCTTGGAGAAGTTCTCGGAGATTGAGCTGCTCTGTAAACTGCTGAGCGTCGGACTCAAATTGTGAGCGCTCGGTTGCAATTGGCATGCCGTCGCCATCTGGCCAGTCGCGTCGCAACAGGATTGCAAGCCGGTTGCCACTTGAAACCAAAGCAAGAGCGGGAACTGCCGGCGTGTTTAAGAACAATTTTCCCGATCCTGAATCAATGTGGGCGGAACACCCGGTCTCATAGCATATAGATTCGGCGTTATATTCCCGACGGATGCCATCATCGAACAAAGTTGTAACAAAGTGAACCTTCAATGGTTGTTGCACTCCGGCGGCCGTTGCATCAATAGAATGAATCCAGTCGGGACGCAATCCCTGGGCAAATCGACTGTAGGCGACGAGATGCAAACCGGATCCGACATACAGGCCAAGTGTAAGTTTACTGGTTGCGCCTGTGTCGTTCGGCGGCGTGGCATAATCCGCCAAGCCAAAGTTGATGAGACCGCTACTGCCTCTTTCTACATATGTTCGGACGAGACGGTAAGACCCGACCTGAGATGGAAAACTGGCCAGTAATGACTGTTCGCTTGGCTGCGTTATGCGAATCGAGTTGCCTTTGCCAATCATCGGCATAATGAATGCCACCGTAAGGATGAGGAAGCAGACGGTACGTGCAACTGGTCCATACCCAAGAAGGAAGACCGAAGGCGCAGAATTCTGGGTTTCCACTGGGGCACTTATATTCTGTAGTTCCGGCTCAAACCAGCGTATTAACAATCCGATGCCCAACGTGGCAAAGAGGAACAGGGTGCAGCCAATGCCATAATCGACGCTGGCGCCATATGGTTGGATAGAGGGTACGCTGAGCCCGATCCGGTAGTAAATCACAAGTGTGCAGAGGCGCAGCAGATTGAGGGCATAGCCCATCAGAAATGCACCTATAGCGGTGAGTGCCAAGGTCCATCCGCGCAGATGCCGTACATAACCAAAAATCAAAGCGAGATATCCGAGCGTCACCGAACCGCGAACGCCATTGCACCCGGGAACGATCATCATGCCGAAGTTGGGAGAAAACATCATGCGCAGTTGTTCGCCGGTTGGATATAGGCCGATCAAGTGCGCGAAGTGGCGTGCAGTATTCGCAGAGAGAAACTGTAGCGGCAAGTCTACGAGCGTGTTAAAGAGGAGCGGAACCGGGTTGACAAATAAGAGAAGGCACAACGGTGCTATCGAGGCACGCAGGAGGCGCGTCCCCCCGAAAAGCAGCACCGCACCAACTCCGTAGAGAAACATAACCAAACCAGGATGCAGCATGGTTATGTTTTGCTGATGGATGCGCAACGCCACCATGAGGGAAGTGGTGACTCGCGCAAGCAGGATGCTGAGAACGAGAACTGGCAATCCCCAGAGGTTGCCATTCATGCTCCACCCAATTCGACGCCATGCGAGGAGGATGCCAGCGAATGCTAGAAGCGGAAAAGCCGCGCCGATCGCACGCAAGGGATCATTGAGCCACATGCGGCACATGAAGAGCCAGAATGGAAGGATGGAGTAGCTGCCAGCAGCTACTAATATTGAAATAAGCAGAGCTAAATAGGCAGGCCCAAAATGGCCAAAGTCTATTGCGGCAGAGGAAGAGTCATGTTTCTTGGAAAACTTATCACCTACGGAAGGTGGCGTTGTCACAGGCGATGTAGCCAGCTTGTGATTTGATAGCGCCGAGCTGGAGGCCTCTGAAAAGAGGCCTTTTGGATCTGGAGCCATTCCAAACTACTACTTTCTATTCTTGCGCAGCATCTTCATAACCACCGACGAACCATACATCATGCCCACCGAACCAACCAGCATCAGCACATCTGTCGGAGCTTCAGGTGAATCAACACATCCACCCTGTGCGTGCATCACGACAGGGGTAGCCAAAAAGACCAGAACGAGAGGGAGAATAATGCGCAAAGCCTTCATTGGGGGCAACCTCTAAGAAAATTTCAAACGCCGAGAATCAGATCAAACGAGTGCGTAGTTAATCTAAACCAATAAACACAATCAGTAAACACGGTCCGTGAAATAGGCAACGTTTCCTCAAACCCAGAAGGCTAGGAGGTTAGATGCAGAACTAAACTGTATTGCTGCGCGCGGGAAAAAGCAAGCCCGCTACGGTGAATTTTCGTCGCTGCCAGTAAGCTGCTTTTCGTCCAGGCCCACGCGCATGTCAAGATACTCTGCACCCGTATCGATATGGAACTAAAGGCATTAGTGCAGAACGGCTTGGGTTGTGGCGCCAAGTCGCCTGAAATGTTCTCCAGCGGCTATCCCGCCGGAGACTTAGAGCGCTCCAGCAGCAGCAGCAGCGAGGGCAATTGTAGCGAAAGCCTGCGCAGCGGTGATCACAGTAGTCCAGACCTGCATGCCCTGACCAGAGACGATCTTTTCAGGAACGATGATGGTGTCTCCGGGACGCATGTGGATATCCAGGACGCCGTTGCTGACCCAGTTTTTTTCATGCGCAACGACTGATCCATCGGCCCGGATGACGTAAATGGCTTTCTTATCGCCACCGGATGCAACACCACCTGCCTTCACCAAATACCATCCTGCCGTCTTACCGGGAACGAAGCTAATGGCAACGGTGTTATAGACCAATCCATTTACTGATACGAAATTCGGCAGTTTTGGAATATGGATAGTGTCTCCGGGACGCACTTCAATATCTGCAGGCGTATTCTCCCATTTGCTGACATCGTTGGATATGTCGATAACCAGCCGGCCGCTTACAGGATTGTCGCGAAGCCTTGCGAGCACCTCTGCCTTCTGCATCTCAATGGTTTGCTGTTTGGCCTGAATATCCGCTGCCGCCATCGTTCCTGAATTGAACGACGTGGAAGTGGACTCGACGCGTGTAATCATCAAGTCGCGGGCCTGCGTGGCTAATTTGCGTACCTGAACACGGTCCAGCACAGCCGCCTGCGGGTAAGCCTGGTTCGTGAACCCTCCCGCACGCTTGATGATCGAGCTAAGGTGTTCGCCCGGCACAATTCCATAATTGCCAGCATGGATAACTTCTCCGTCGACTTTTATCGACGCACCGATGTCGATCCAGCCTGCCAGCTGATCAATGCTCAGTACGTCGCCAGGCTTGAGCACCATATCGGCCGTTTTGTCGCCAGCGAGCGCCTGCTTCAAATCAACTTCGCTGTGGTTAACCAACACTCGCTGGCCATTAATGATCGTGTAACTGGAGAGACCAGCAAGATCGCGATAGGCGCTGCGATTGAAGTCGCCGGCCATGCGAATCAGGTCCGTGACAGTCTCTCCTTGCGACAACGGAAAGATGCCGGGATGCAGCACTTCACCCTGAATTGAGACCGTTGGCGCATCAATCTCATAGCGACTAAACACGCGGACGAGATCGAATGGCCGCAACTTGATAGGATCGTTGCCCATCAGGACGTCCGGCAGGTTTAGGCTAATGGTCTCCGGTCGGTAGTCGGGTGGCTGAAGACGAATAAGTTCGGCATGGTTAGCTGGCTCTGGCATTACATCTTGATAGGAATGCAACAGATCGTTGATCGTCATTCCATCGTGATATGGATATTTGCCTGGCTTGAAGACGTGCCCTTCGAGATATACAGCCTGTAGATTGTAGGGCAGTATCTGTGAAATTACAACATCATCTCCGCCTTGCATCTTAAATGCGTCCATGTCTTTCTTTACGCCCGCTGCATCGTCGGGAAGATTCAGACTGATCATCGTGCGCTTTTCATGGGCCACAATCCGCTCTACGTTGATCTGCTTCAGATTGCCTGTAATCAGCGGGCCGCCAGCCAGATCGAGAATCTGGCTTAGCTCGGTTTCTCCATTAAGCTCGTAAATGGCTGGGCGATGCACCATCCCTTCGACGGAGACTTCTGGACCTGCGGAGGGAACTACGATCGTATCGCCCGGCAGCAGGCGGTCTTTGTCTGAGCGAACGCCATGCAGCAGAAAGTCATAAAGATCAACCTGACGAACCAACGTTCCGCCTCGCATCTGGCGCAGAATGCGCAGCGACCCACGGCTGGTCGGTCCGCCGGCAGCATACAGCGCGCTCAACGGTGTCGAGAGGGAGCTAATGTCATATGCTCCTGGCCGCTGCACATCACCCACTACATATACGCGCACAGTACGCACTCGGCCCAACGAAATCTCAACATGTTCGCCCTGAAACTGCTGACTAAGGGATTTTTGGATGGCCGTTTGTGCCTGGCCAAGCGTGAGACCGTCAAGATTGATAGTGCCTGCTTCGGGGAGGGTAATCTGGCCCTGCCGATCAATGTACATACTGACGCGTTGAGTGAGGCCACCCCACATGTTCACGACCAGGTCGTCACCCGGTCCCAAAACATATTCTGGGCCGACGGGAAGATCCATCGGCAACTCGGTGGTATTTCCTGTGCCAACAATAAAGGTATCGCTGCCAAAGCGGCGCAGCTTGCCGCCACTCGGAGGAATCTGCGTGTAGAGATCGTGCAACGACTGCAGCCCGTATGGATTGCTTCGTTGAATGCTCACTGGCTCATCCGATGGCGCCTCAATTGGCGTACTAGTAGTAGTTGTAATCGGGCATGGCGCCTGTGAGTTGCCCACCTGTGGCATTCCGCTAGCAGTAGTGCCGCGCACTTGCACACCCGCGCTGTTGTTGGGGTTGGTCAGTCGCTCATCTGTAGTAGTGGTGCCATTCAATGGGGCAGCCGCTGGAGCGCCTTCGAGACTATTCACCGGCGTACATGGTTGGCCATTCACATTCTGCGTCGGATTCGTATTGTTTTGGCGGGTAGGCTGATTATTGTCGTTATTACCGTTCTGCGACAATTTTTGCCCATTGTTGTTGTTGCTGCTGTTCCCGTTACTGCTGGCATTCCCGGCATTTCCGCTTTGTCCAGAGGACGCGCCTGAAGAGGCGCCACCACTGGCACCACTACCTTGGGCGTAGAGCGTCCCGCACGAAAATCCAAGAAACATCGCGGTGAATACCAACCAGTTGACGCTGCGCCATTTCGGCGCGAAGTTCGATGACACGACGACATGAGATTTGCGGCTTGCTGTTGTCAACCTTATAACCCCTCTTGATTTCTGCAGTAACGAACTTTTGACTCTTCGACACTCCTGGAATAACGAATGAGAATCGCCAGGTACTTTTGCTAAGCAGTTACGGTACTTTCTCCACGGAGGCGCACTCATGGTGTTCCCTGTAGCCGAATACAAAACATGGCGAACCCGTGACTACGAAACATCTGGGGTCAACGATTATTGTTGGCGTTTGGAATCCCCGAGATTCTTGGTGATCAATTTCAATATCTCATCTCGGACGCATGAGATTGTGGAAATGCTTCCTGCGCATTAGCCACCAATATGGGATCACACAAAGTCCCGCGGGAAGACCCCGCTTTCCCTCTTTCCTGAGCCGTTTCCACAGCCTTACGACTCAGAAATGCCAATGTAAATTTTAGCACAGAGCATCGGTCGGAGATGCACGATCCTACCGCCAGGCAGCGCCGGGATTTGCGAGGAATGTCAGGGGTTGGGTTGGTGGCGGATATGGCTTTGAGTTCGTACTCACGTAAAATTAATCCAGGTGGAGAAACTTGCATCGGATGGATTGCGACGAGACCATAACGGAAAGGTTTGTTCCGCTCGAGCCGCAGATGGTGAATCAGTAGACATGTCATTGAAGCGAGCTATGGACTTGATTCTGGGGGTGACTCTGTCGCTATTGTTGTCTCCGTTATTGTTGGCGCTGGCACTATTGATCCGTCTCACTTCAAAGGGTACTGCACTTTACTGGTCGGACCGCGTAGGGCAGCACAATCACTTGTTCAGCATGCCGAAGTTCCGCACCATGCGCACAGACACGCCGCAGGTCGCCACCCATCTGCTTTCTGAGCCCAGAGCCTATCTCACGCCGATCGGCGGGCTTCTCCGCAAAACAAGCCTTGATGAGCTACCCCAATTGTGGAGCATCTTGCGCGGCGATCTCAGTTTCGTTGGTCCGCGGCCAGCGTTATTCAATCAGGATGACCTGGTCGAACTTCGTACTCAGTTAGGCGTACATCAACTTGTGCCGGGGTTGACCGGGTGGGCGCAGGTCAACGGCCGCGACGAACTCAGCATTCCCAGCAAGGTGGAGTTTGACCGGGAATACCTGGAACGGCGTTCTGTGGGCCTTGATTGCAGAATACTTTTGCTGACTGCGATCAAGGTTTTCCGTCGTGAAGGTGTGCACCATTGAAGAATGTGCGTGACCGGCTGCCACGGTCATGCGGTCACGTGTTGATTGGGATCCGGCTCAGATCCGCGTTAGCACTGCGGCTATAGGATTGCTCTGCTCGGTCAAAAAATGGATGGGCAGACTGTGAAGCAGCGAGAGCACGTCGTCAGGCCGTCGCTCCTGTGCAGCCTCAATCAAGCTTCCGAGAAGACTGGGGAAGGATGGATCGACCATTGGTGCCCTGACCCGAAATACATGAGCGAATTCCGTAGGCACCACATGCGCATCTTCATTCCACAGCTGCTCGTGGAGCTTTTCTCCGGGACGAGTTCCAACGACCTGGATGTCAATGTCCTTGCCGGGAACCAGTCCTGAAAGTTCAACCACCTCGCGCGCAAAATCCATAATGCGAACGGGATCTCCCATATCGAGCATGTAGACATCGCCCGTGGAGGCCAGTGTCGCTGCCTCCAGAACCAACCGGACAGCCTGAGGGATGGTCATAAAATAGCGAGTCATGTCCTCATGTGTAACTGTAATCGGCCCACCGTTGGCGATCTGTTTGAGAAAGATAGGAAGAACTGAGCCGCGCGAGCCCAGAACATTGCCAAAACGAACACAGGCAAAATGGGTCTGGGGCTTAGAAGCATCAACCTTGCTGGCCTGTTGCTGAACAACAATCTCAGCCACTCGTTTTGTGGCTCCCATCACAGACGATGGATGAACTGCTTTATCGGAAGAGATCATGACCAGGCGCTCGGAATAAAAATCGACGGCGGCCTGGACAAGTACGGAGGTCCCGGCAATGTTGTTCGTTACCGCCTCGCAAGGATTCAGTTCCATCATAGGCACATGCTTATAGGCAGCAGCATGGAGAATGACATCCGGGCGTTCCGTGGCAAAAAGATGACGGATTGCTTCACGATTACGAATGTCTGCGATCACCGGCATCAGGCCGGGACGGCGGCCCAACTCATTCAATAACTCAAAAATGGAGTTCTCGTTGTTATCTAGAACGATAAGCTTCTTTAGTCCAAGCGAAGATACCTGGCGAGCAATCTCAGAGCCGATGGATCCGCCTGCTCCGGTAACGAGAACAGTGCGGCCGGAAAGGCACTGGGCGACGACCGGGCTCATACGGTCAGCGGAGCGACGATCACGGTGATCCAGGGACTCCACTGTCAGATTGCGGCTGACCCGGACCCTGTTGTTGATCAGATCCTGCGGCGACGGCAACAGCTTAACGGTAATTTCGAACTCAGATGCGACGCGAATGATCTCCGCCATGTTAGGGAAGTCAGCGGAACATAGGAAAAACAGGTCGATGTGTTGACGGGCAACAATCGCGCGAAGCTCGCTGCACTGGCCGAGGACGGGTATGCCGGCAACACGCATCTGATGCAAAGAATCATCGTCAATGACGATGCCTACCAACCCTTGTCCATATAGGGGCTGCAATTGACGGATACCACCCAGCAAAGTTGGTGGAGTACCTATGATCAGAACCCGCTCGACGCCGGATTGGCGGAGTAGAAGCTCGTGCTCTAGGCGGCGCGCCATTCGTATGCTTGCAGCAAGGCCCAGGACCAGCACGTAGCACATCACGACGACACTATAGGGAGCCATCCCGCGGCCAGATACAAAGGCCCGCAAAAGAATCATGATGAAACTGATGGGTAGTGCTCGAACCGCGAGGCGAGCAAAGTCGCGATGGCCAAAGAACTGCCAGGTCGCGCGACGTCCGCCTGCTATCGAAAAGGCGATTGGAATAGCCGCAAATAAAATGCCTGCCCAAACCAGCACAACCAACCGTTCCGGTTGAGGAATCGTGAAGTCGAACCGCAAAAGAAACGCCAGCAGGATAGCCGCTGCCCCGCAGATTCCGTCCAGAATCCATTGAGTTGGCCGGCGAATGAGCCAGGGCTTGATCCGGGGGGCTATTTGCCTTCTGATTTCAACAAACTTGGCTAGTGAGCGTCTCTTGGAAGACAGACGTGGGGAATTATAAGAGCGTAAGTGAGACATTTAATCCTTCCGCAAGCAGATATCTGCTGTAAATAGTAGAGTTGACTTTTAGTCTAACCCAATCCATAGAAATCGTTGCGTTTGAAAGCTACAGATTGGTACTGGATTTTTATCTATCCTGTTATCTGTATTCGTTGCTAAATTTAGTCCCGAGGTTGCTGTGTCTCTTTTTGGCCTTTTACTGAGCAGATTTCGTACACCTTTTGTTGCCATTTTTCAGGGAATGGAAGAAGGGCCATTTCAGGCAGCGCCAACTCTTATGTCCGAAACTGATTATTGTGGTGCAAAAACATCGTTTATCTGCACGTCCGAACGCTATCCAGTCAGGAAGTTAGATTAGTTGAGTTGATTAGTGATAGTTGTGGGTGGTTTGATGTGCGATGGGGAGCTTTCGGCTACCAGGACTTCCATGGTGCTTTTCCGCTCGACCACAGCGATTCGAGATGCTGCTTGTCGCGCAGCGTATCCATGGCCTGCCAGAAACCATGGTGCAGGAAGGCGTGGACTTGACCTTGCTTGACCAGCTTTTCCATTGGCTCACGCTCAAACATTTGCGCGTCATGGGTGACAGCAACGATAGCGCGTGGTGAAACAACGAAGAAGCCGCCGTTGATCCATCCGCCTTCGTCCCTGGGCTTTTCCTGGAAGCTGTAAATCTGCGTGTCTTTGAGGCCCAGCGCGCCGAAGCGAGCAACTGGCTGCACGCTGGTCAGGGTGACTGCCTTGCCGTGCTTTTTATGGAACGCGATGGAAGCAGTGATATCGACATCGGCCACGCCATCGCCGTATGTCATGCAGAAGGCGTCTTCACCCTCCAAGTATTTCGCGACGCGACGCAGGCGGCCACCGGTGCCGGTGTCGGTGCCGGTATCCACGAGTGTGACGCGCCATGGTTCGGTATCGGAGTTATGCACAACCATCTTGTTGGCCTGCATATCAAAGGTAACGTCAGAAGTATGCAGGAAGTAGTTGGCGAAAAACTCCTTGATGATGTAGCCCTTGTAGCCGCAGCAGATGATGAAGTCGTTGATACCGTGCTGAGAATAAATCTTGAGGATGTGCCAGAGGATAGGCCGGCTGCCAATCTCGACCATGGGCTTTGGGCGCAGCGTGGTTTCCTCGGAGATGCGTGTTCCCAGTCCGCCAGCAAGAATCACCGCCTTCATTGAGGCTCCTTCGTATTGCTCGCGTTTCATTCTATCCGAGCGTGTATGGGCCAATACCAGCCTACACAAGGGAAGCTTTTCAGGAGTTCTCTAACGCCCGGCTTTTTGAGGGCTTCTTCGGCCATTGGCGGCTGGAATCGCTACTGAATGCGAACCGGGAATCAGGCTTAAGTATTAGTATTCAGGCCACTGCCCTCACGCGTATGCCGGGAAATTTCAACAAAATGCGCCGCACCTTGCCGTGGATCACGCGATCCGTCTGCGCGCCGGTGATGTCCGCAGCTTTGAATTTCCTTAGGAGAAGTACGCGCACATCCTCCACGCAGCGGCCAACTCGGTAGCTTTGGATGACGGCCAACCTGCGTATGAGCTCGCAGAATGTATCGTCGATGTTGCGCCGGTTGCTGCAGTTCGCGCAGGCCAGTTGCATCAGGCGCTTGCTCCATAGTTTCTTCGGGCGCGGTGTACACCCGGTCTTCCATAGTGCCTTTTACTCCAGAGACGTACAGAAGCGGCCCGGGCCAACTGCAGCTGCATAGCTCATATGACGAAGCCAAGCTGTGGCCGAACGTTTTTGTGTAGCCTACGCGCACGACACAACGCTCGAACCAGTGATTGCCAGCTGCTTTGCCTTCGTTGGCCCGCTCCGCTTCTGGACAAATACTTCGCGATTGGTAATTTCATCTGCAGTGCGCAGGAGGAAAACGCTATCGAGATTCATGGCGACGGTACGCCGCCGCGCCCGCGACATTCTGCCGGGTTGGCCCGCGCCGCAGTAAGTCGCAGACGCGCTGGCTTCTGTCCGGCAGTGAAGCGAGCAGTAAGCAAGAAGCAAGCCTGAACGCAGGTTAAAACCGCGCCGTTCAGGAGAGAATCCGTCGTTCTCTATTCGATATAATGGCTTGCAGGGCCAGCCGAATCGTAATGGCGACGTTGCCGTTCCATGAACGGCTAAAGCCGATTGGGCGCCAAGGAAATGGATTGAAAATTCTGCTGCTCAATCAGGTCTTTTATCCGGATGTAGTTGCCGTAGCGCAATACTTAGCTGATCTTGCCGCAGACCTGGGCGACGCTGGCCACGAAGTGACGGTCGTTTGCAGCGAACGCGGATACGACAAGCCGGCAGAACGGTTCCCACGGAAAGAGGTGTGGCACGGGATTCATATCCGCCGCATATTCGTTGTGGGACAAGGGAAGAAATCAAAGCTCCGGCGCATCCTTAGCTCGCTTTCGTTTTTTCTCAGCAGTTTTTTTGCGCTCATAGCCATTCGCCGGCAGGACGTGGTGGTCGTCACGCCGCCGCCACCCTTGCTCTCATTTCTGGCAGCACTGGTTGTTCACGTTCGCGGCGGCCGGCTGATCTATTGGAATATGGACCTGAATCCGGATGAAGCAATTGCTGCCGGCTGGCTCAGGGCAGACTCGCTGGCTGCGCACATATTGGCCTGGGCGTTGCGATACAGCCTGCGCGTCTCATCCAGCATCATCGTGCTCGACCGGTTTATGCGTGACCGTATTGTTGCCAAGGGTATACCAGCGGAGAAGGCACATGTTATTCCCGTCTGGTCGCTCAATGAGACTGCCAACTTTGATCTGGCGGGCAGAGAGTTGTTTCGGGATGCCAACGGCCTGAAGAACAAATTTGTCGTGATGTATTCGGGTAATCACAGCCCGCTCCATCCGCTCACGACTCTTTTGGAGGCAGCCTCGCGCTTGAAAGATAATGCTGATGTTGCCTTTCTTTTTGTTGGCGGTGGAGGAGAGTTTGAGCGAGTGAAGCATTTCGCCCGAGATTGCGGCCTGACGAACATTAGTTGCCTGCCTTATCAGCCGCTGGATCAGTTGGGAGCCTCGCTGTCGGCAGCAGACTTGCAAGTAGTGCTGCTGGGCGACCCCTTCGTCGGCATCGTGCATCCTTGCAAAATCTATAACATAATGGCGGTGGGTGCTCCTTTCTTGTACATCGGGCCGCCGGAGAGCCATATTGTCGACCTCCAAAATGATACAGACGTGGCGCGCATGGGCAACTTCGTACGCCACGGCGACGTCGACCGGGTGGTGGCACTGATTGAAAAGCTCTCTGCACAAGCTGACAGTGGAGAGCCGCGGCCGGGCCGACCATCCATCCTGGATGGCTTTGCCAGATCGATGCTGATGCCGCGCATGATCGACGTCATTGAGTCTGCGGCCACGCCCAAGCGAGACGTGGCACAATGACTCCACGCGACAACACAACAGCCGTAACTGGTGGGAGTGGCTTGATTGGTTCAGAGCTGGTGAGAGCGCTTGCCGCGAAAGGGCATGCGCTTCGTCTGCTGAGCCGTCACCCTGCTGCCAGCCTGCCAGCCGGCATCACCTGCGTTCAGGGCGACATCCGCTCCGTAGAGGCGGTACGTCAGCTCGTGCGCGGATGTAGCAGGGTTGTTCACCTAGCAGGAATTTCGCATACGTCCCTGCGTAGTCAGGCGGAGATAAGCGAAGCTGAACAAATTAACGCCGGCGGAGTCGCAAACCTCATGGAGCAGTGTATCGCGGTGGGAGTGGAGCGCGTGGTACTTGCGTCAAGCGCGCTAGTATATGCGGGAGGGCAGGGTATCGATCTTGATGAGCAGAGTGCGACGGACGACGATTCGGTGTATGCGCGCACCAAGTTACAGGCCGAAGATATTAGTTTACAGGCATCGCAGAGCGGTCGCATACAGGTGGTGATTGTGCGCCCATGTCTCACCTACGGCCCAGGCGTTCGATTCAACCTCGCGGCGATGATGCGCGCAATCCATCGTCATTATTACTTCCACCTGAGAGGAATTAATCCTAAGCGCAGCTTTCTCTCCGTTAGCAACGCCGCCGCAGCCATTTCACATCTACTGGATTCAGGGGAGAGTGGAAAAACATACAATCTGTCGGATCGTGAGCCACTTTCCCTGGTTGATTTCGCAAACTCGCTGGCTGATGATATGAGTGTAGCGCGCCCGCTCACACTTCCTGTATCCTTGATTCACGCTGCAACTACGGTTACGTTTCCGTTGCACCAGCTTGGCTTGCCAATGCCCGTTACTCGTGAATCTTTGCGCAAACTTACTCACTCCTTCACATTGGATGTCGGCGCGCTGGAGAAGTCAGGCTTTTGCTGGCTAGATGATGGACAGGAGACCCGCAAGAAAATGGTCGAAACATACCTGGGGGCCATAGGGGTGAGAGATTAGACAACATGGATTCAGCATGGTGACGGTATGACTCTAATTGACGATTGTGGGCATTCAGTTGTCCGTGCTGTATTCACTTCTGTGGTGGTGGAGTGGGGCCGTGATGCAATAGCTCCGAAGCTGCGGCACAGTGATCCCGGGGGTAGAGGCAAGTGAAACCCGGGGAGCCCGCCATCGTTCGGATATTGCAGGACGATGTGATAGAGTCCACATGGGCTAGGTTCCATCGCGCCTCTGCTGTGCTGACTAGCAAAGAGGGCAGCGAGCATGCGTATCATCGTGAATTTCTGGATCGCGGAAATGCTGTGGCCGTGCTTGCTTTTTGCAGAGAGAAGCAATCGGTTCTCCTAGTGGAACAGTTTCGATTGCCTGTTTATTTCAATCATCAGCCGGACTGCATGCTTCTGGAACTCTGCGGCGGAATGGTTCATGACCGGCCGCCCCTGGAAGTGGCGAAGTTAGAAGCAAAGGAGGAGCTAGGAGTTCCCTTGAAAGGTTTTGTGAAGGCATTTTCCGCTTATTCCAGTCCTGGCTCAATTACGGAGAAGATCGAATACTATACGGCGACATACCAGCCGGATGCAGCTATACCCAAGACCGGCGGTAGTCATGCGGAAGGCGAAAGGACTGTACTTTGCG
>Ga0206815_1038_pt1 | contig 38007 bp, 32 predicted proteins | sample Alteio_BWOrgCont_91_FD_152864 | JGI IMG/M metagenome (GOLD analysis project Ga0206815, IMG submission 152864) | Enriched cells from forest soil in Barre Woods Harvard Forest LTER site, Petersham, Massachusetts, United States -... | ecosystem: Environmental > Terrestrial > Soil > Temperate forest >...
TACAAAACGAATGAGACATTGATTGCACTGTACGGGAAATCTATTTCCTATGGCCTGTGGACGCTTTGGGGTTGGGCCTTGTAGGTTCTTAACGGCAGGAAACCAGATACAACTCGGCCCATTTCCCATTTCGTCCTTTGAAAACAGCGAGCTATACGCAAGCACGGAATGTCCCTTGACGGTATCCTAAGGTGGACAAGAGTCATCGTCATGGACTGAGCGCGGATAGATGAAAAAAATCGGAAAGCGAGGTTGAATTGTCTCCAATTCGTACATTGCGGCCAATCTTGGCGTGAGGGCCGGCATCGTGCTTAAATGAACCTTATGAAATTCGACAATCGAAACGTCCACGCCGTCTGGTTCAGCCAGAACTCAATAGAATAAATTCAAATGATTATCGACCACATCGGAATCGTTGTTCCGTCGCTCGAAGACGGTATCAACCAATGGCAGGAAGTCTTCGGCTATCGAAAGAACTCCGACATTGTCGTAAACACGCGACAAATGGTGCGCGTGGTCTTCCTGGCCAAGAAAAATTCGCTGACGGTAAAGCTGATTGAGCCTTCCGAACCGGCCTCGCCCATTTCCGCGTTCGCCCGCAAAGGCGGGGGACTCCACCATTTGTGCTTTAGATGTGACGATTTGAATGTTGAGATTCCACTTCTCAAGAACAAGGGCGCGCGATTCCTCGTGCCTCCCCAACCAGGCGAAGCCTTTGGAAATAGCGATATCGCCTTCTTCCTGACGAAAAACAATCTGAACGTCGAATTAGTCGACACGCTTTTCAAGCAAGGCTGGCTCGAGACCGAATAAAGCAGCCAGTTCTCAGGCTTCACGCGGCCCGAAATAATCCAACGGCTAGACGAGTGGCTTAGTCATGTTGACGAAATGTGCCGGCAGTTTCGGAGGCAGCTCGGAGATATATGCATCCGTACCTGTCTCAACATATCCAAGCCTCCGGTAGAACGGAGGAAGCTCTGTGCGGACGTCGACAACGCGCAGGTCGCTGAAACGGCAACCGGCTGTCCTGAAATATTGTTCCGCGGTTTCGACCAGATGATGACCCACACCCGTGCGCTGCCGCGCCGGATCCACAGCCAGCAATCCGAAGTAGCCACGCTCCCCGCGCAACTCCACATACACGCAGCCAGCGAGAGTTGATCCGTTCTCTGCAACCAGGAACTTGCCCTTCTCCATGTAGGCGCGCACCATTTGAGGATTGGTGCGCTCGCGCTCGATGAAAAAGCGTTCCACCGCAAATGCGGTGTTGATCAGCCGTACGATGGGTTCCACATCGCGTGCCTCGGCGATTCTGCAGGGCATCATGGAAAATTCGTCCGGATTATTGAACCGCGGCTCCCTTGGTGATTGGGGCGGGTTTCATAAGTCGGCCCAAACTCAATTGTCTTTTTCCTTGCGCGGACGTCCTGTGATTGAACGACATGTCACCGAACGATTTCGCGGCCAACGTGTCCCATTCGACATCAAGTGAATCTTTGTTCCCAGTATCCTGGATCAGCAGTGGTACAAATCAAGAAGTGGTTAGTCTTGGGCTGTTTCGTTTGTCGATTCCTCTCGATCCGCGCGTCGATCATAGGCTTCTCGGCGCTCAATCGTCTTAGGGCATCTTAGAACAATTCCCCCTTCCGGCAAGTAGTTTCAAGAAAGTGATGTAACTCCGAGCCAGGTTGACGCTTGTTTCCGACCTTCTCGAGGCGTTCGCAATTGTTCTGGATTGAAGTTATTCGAAAGAGGCTTGAAATGCGTTCGTACCGGGATCTATCCATCAAGGAGAAACTTCAAGGGATTGTTCTAGTTACATGCGTCGTGGCATTGCTCATCTCATCTGTCATGTTCACATTGTACGACCGCGAGACCTTTCTGCACGAGAAGACCGAGGATCTCGCCACGTCCGCGAAAATGATCGGATCGAACAGCACCGCGGTACTTACGTTTTATGATTCCGGCGGGGCGAAAGAAATTCTCAAAGCCCTTCAAGCAAAACAGCATGTAACGAATGCCTGCATTTATGACCGGGAAGGCAGGGTCTTCGCGATGTACAGCCGCGATGCGGCGCACTCTGACTTCTCTCCCCCGAAGGCGCAACCCGATCAAAGCGCGATCGTCAACCAACATATAACACTGTTTCAGAGAATTACCTTGGTGGGCGATCCGATTGGCACGATTTACATCGAGTCTGACCTAAATGATCTTCGCGACCGCACCAGGCGGTTCGTGGAAATTGCTTTCCTGGTGTTGCTGGCGTCGCTGGCTATCGCCGCCCTTTTGTCTTCTCGTCTGCAGCGCTCCATTTCGGAACCAATTAAGGAACTGGCCGAAACAGCATCGTCAGTTTCCGCGCGCGAAAACTATTCCATTCGTGCCATGAAACACGGGGAAGATGAAATCGGATTTCTAGTCGATAAATTCAATAGCATGCTCGGTCGCATTCAGCAGCGGGACGTCGCCATACGGCAAGCGCATGACCAACTCGAAATCAGGGTCGCGGAGCGCACATCGTATCTGAATGCCCTGATTGAGAACAGTCCCCTCGCCATCATGGTGTCGGACTCCGACCGCAACCTTCAGTTGTGTAATCCGGCCTTTGAAAAATTATTTCAATACACCCAGCAAGAACTTGTGGGGAAGTCCATCGTCGGACTATTGGCGGGCGAAGACTGCTTGCCAGAGGCCCTCGGGGTCGCGAATCGTTCCCTCGGGGGAGATACCGTCAACCTGGTAACCGTTCGCCAGCGCAAGGACCGAAGCTCAGTCGATGTGGAACTTCATGCAGCGGGTTTGGTGGTCAATGGCGCCGTGGTGGGTTGCATGCACATTTATCAGGATATTTCCGTTCGCAAGCTTGCGGAAGAGCAAATGCGTCGAGCCACGGCGGCAGCAGAAGCCGCGAGCACGGCGAAGAGCGAGTTCCTGGCCAACATGAGCCACGAAATTCGCACACCGTTGAACGGCGTCATGGGAATGACCGACCTGGCGCTCGATACCCAGCTCAGTCCTGAACAGCGCGAATATCTGGAGACCATTAAGCTGTCAGCGGACTCCTTGCTCACGGTGATCAATGACATTCTCGACTTTTCCAAGATCGAGGCCAGGAGAGTTGACCTGGAGGCGATCGATTTCAACCTGCGGGATGTTCTGGAAATAACCATGAAAACACTCGCGCTGCGCGCCGATGAAAAAGGGTTGGAACTCCTTTGTGAGGTGGATCCCGAAGTTCCTGGAATAGTGCGCGGAGATTCGGATCGCATGCGACAGGTTGTCGTCAATTTGGTCAGCAATGCCATAAAGTTCACGGAGGCTGGCGAGGTCGCCCTTAGGGTTCAATTAGAATCCCAGGAAGGCAACGAAGGGACCCTGCATTTTGCGGTAACGGATACAGGGATAGGTATTCCCCCGGAGAAACAGGAGTCGATTTTTGAGCCTTTCATGCAGGCCGACACCTCAACGACACGAAAGTATGGCGGCACCGGTCTGGGCCTGACGATCTCCTCCCGATTGGTGGAAATGATGGGCGGGAAGATGTGGGTGAAAAGCGAGATCGGCCAGGGAACTCAATTCCATTTCACGCTGCGCTTCGCAATTGCGGAAAAACCCACGCAACCGGAACTCATTGCCCACCCTGAATTGTTGCGTGGCGTTAAGGTCCTGCTGGTCGACGATAATCTGACGAACCGCCGGATTCTCGAGGGAATGCTGAAGCGTTGGGAAATGCTTTCGACTTCGGTCGAAAGCGGAGAGAAGGCGCTGCGGGAACTGTCAGCGGCCCGAGAAGCAGGCGTCCCCTACCGGCTGATTTTAACCGATATGCACATGCCGGAAATGGATGGTTTCCAAATGATTGACCGTATCCGACAGAGGTCGAACTTGTCTACCGCCACCATTGTGATGCTGACTTCGGCCGGACACCGGGGGGACGCAGTACGGTGTCAAGAACTTGGCGTGGCTGCGTACTTGATGAAGCCAATCCGCCAATCCGAACTGCGGGAAGCAATTGCCAGAGTATTGGGAGCGCGAGAGCAAGGGGGCGCGATCCCTCTTGTTACTCGATATACGTTGGGAAGTGCCGGCGACCCGCGTCCATTCATCCGCATCCTTGTTGCCGAGGATAACCTTGTAAACCAGCGACTCACGACCCGATTGCTGGAGAAGAGAGGACACCTGGTAACCGTCGCCGTCAACGGCCGGGAGGCGCTCGATGCTCTTGAGAAAGAAAAATACGATTTGATCTTCATGGACGTGCAGATGCCGGAAATGGATGGGTTCGAAGCGACTGCGGCCATTCGGGAAAAGGAAAAAAGCGGAGGGACTCGCATACCCATAATTGCGTTAACCGCCCATGCCATGAAAGGCGATCGCGAGCGTTGCCTGGCAGCGGATATGGATGGGTATCTCACGAAACCCATGCGTCCCCAGGAACTGGATGCTCTTCTTGAAAGGTATTTGGGGCTCGGCACAAAGGGCGTGAAAAGTCCCGAACCTGCCGCGCGAACCTAGGCACCTGAGAACAAGCGGCGAATTCCTATGTCTTCAATTTAGCCCTGAATGTTTGCCTTGGTTCCACCAGGAACCAGACTTGCGTTGCGCACTCCTCCCCTTCATAATCAAGGTTCATCGCATGACGAAGACGAACATCAGAAAGGCTGCCCTGGTATGGGCCGGAATGTTAGCCATTTCCGGCGCCGCTCTCGGGGTGCGCCAGGTGAAGGCGTCGTCAGCCAGGCGAATGCCGAATGCAGCCGCGCAGCAAACAGCCGCGCCAGGTGGCAATGACAAGTCGCCAGTTATCCGGTTCGTTAAGAATCCCGAGCAATCCCCTGATTTTCAGGCCCACGACCTCACCGGCAATGTCGTTTCGAAAGCGAGCTGGAACAGCAAGGTTGTTATTGTTACGTTTTGGGCGTCATGGTGCGGACCCTGTCGCGTGGAAATTCCGGTGCTGATCGCTCTGCAAGCAAAATATAAAGATCGGGTGCAGATTATCGGTGTCTCTGTAGACGAGGATCCACCGGAAAAAATCCTGCAATTCGCCAAACGCGCAGGGATTACCTATCCCGTTGTTATGATGACGCCGGCTTTAGAAAAGGCGTACGGCGGAGTCGTGGCTTTACCTACATCGTTTGTGATTGACACGAATGGCCGCGTAGTGCAAAGGCATACCGGAGCTTATCCATTCGAAACTTACGACCGTGAAATTCAGTGGCTCCTGGGTATGCCGGTGGACGCGCGCGTGGAGACCTTCGATGATGTCGGTCAAGTGCTCTTGAAAAACGCGGCGAATGCCACGGAGTTGCCCGGCGTATCGTTCGACGGTCTGACCGATGCACAGAAAAAGGTCGCGCTACATCGACTGAATGCGGAGAACTGCACGTGCGGATGCAAGCTGACCCTTGCGGAGTGCCGAATTAACGATAGTACCTGCCCGGTCAGCCTCAAGATTGCAGCCGAAGTGGTGAAAGAGGCTGCTCAGAGCGGAGCCAAGCCGGAACAACAATCTTCTTTAAAAACCGGGAGCTCCGGCGACAAGTAAGCCGGCGTTTTCGGTACACTGGATTCTGAAAAACACTGAAGACTGAAGGAGGCAATGATTCATGTTACGTTTTCTGTTGCGCGGTTTGCCCTTCCTCGCCGCAGTGCTTCCGACCGGGCAGGCGCCCGCGTGTAACTCGGATAGTGGAATTGTCCTTATCCCGAATCCGCAGGTCGATGCAAAATTGGCGGCCGCACCCGGCCAGGAAAAAATGGTCGTAGCCGGAGGGTGCTTCTGGGGAATTCAGGCTGTATTCCAGCACTTGAGGGGAGTGATCAGCGCCACGTCCGGATATTCCGGCGGATCGGCAACAAACGCGACGTATGAGGCCGTCTGTTCAGGACGCACGGGACATGCGGAGGCTGTCCAGGTTCTTTACGATCCTTCCCAAATCACTTACGGTCGCCTTCTGCAGGTGCATTTCTCCGTCGGGCATGACCCGACGCAGTTGAACCGGCAAGGTCCCGACACGGGCACCCAGTATCGGTCGGCAATTTTTTATACCAGCGAAGAGCAGCGACAAATTGCGCAGGCGTATATGGATCAGCTTAATCGAGCCAAGGTTTTTGCGAAACCGATTGCCACGCAATTGGCGCCTCTTGAGGTTTTTTATCCCGCCGAGGATTACCACCAGGATTATGCGGCGCAGCATCCGGAGAATATGTATATCGTGGTCCACGACCTGCCCAAGGTGGCGAATCTGCGGCAACAATTCCCGGAGCTTTTTATCGAGAAGAAATGATACGGAACTAGAAGGTGTTCGCTTTCCAGCTTTCGGGCAGTGAAGACACATGCCAGAACTCTGGTGCCGGCCGCACGAACTCTATTGCGATCTTCGTCATGCCCCCATATTGATGGCCACGCTGCACGACCCGGCCTTCCAACTGTTCCCGCGTTTTAGAGTTTACAACTACCAGCATTTGCCCCAGGACCACCGTGGCAGCCAGCATGATCACTGCGCCGTGCGCATTAACTAGCACAGTGAATGTTTCTTCCTGGAAATGGCCGTGACCATCCGATTGCCCTTCAACGAGCACCGGCAAATCCAACAGTAACCGTTCGCTTCGCCGGCGATCTAGACCAGAGCTGACTCTGTTGAGGTCTTGCATGGCAAATGCTCCATCTGGTTATCTTGACTGCGTAGTTGTATCACAGATTGGTCGGAACCGTACGACGGGGCATCACATGCCGGCGCTGTGAACAAATGTGGTGCGAAACGAAGGTTTTACGGCAGATCCAGACTGCCATACGCGCGCGGGTAGGTCGCAATTCCCCATGGTAATTGGAATCCTTCAATGGTGCTCAGAACGGCGTACGACTTCGCATCAATCACGTAAACATTATTTGACCGCCCGCAAACCATTAAAATTTTCGCGTCGTCGGGAGTAAATGTAAAATGCCAGCACCGTTGACCAATCGGAATTTCCGCAAGCAGCTGTAGTGTGTCCGCGGCAAACACCTGCAACTTTCGCGCTGTCGCTGCAGCAACAAAAATTCGGCGTCCGGCGCGATCAAACGATACGCCGTACGGCTTGGCACCCGTGGCGACAGACCGAATCACATTAAAATTCTGATCGAGGGTCAGCAAAGTGCCGGATGCTTCCATGGTGATTGCGTACATGTTGCCTTGCGGCGATCGCTTCACTCCCCGTGGGCGTATGCCGATTGTCGCCAGATCGATTTCTCGTAAACGCTTTCCTGATTCCACGTCATAGATGCCCATCGTATTTTGTGCTTCGTTGGCGACGATCAGGATCTTGCCGTCAGCGGAAAATTCAATTCCCTCGGTTTCCTGTCCCGCAACGAAACTCCGTTCCCGCGCCCAGTCCTGGACGCTAAAAGCCACTACCTGTGAAGGAGGTCCGCTATCATCCTCGATCTCCTGCCCGCTTGGTCCTTCCTTCGGCGGAGCCCCGGAAGAACCCGGTTCGAACGAAGTGAACACCGACTTGCCCCCGGGCTCCAGCTTGACGAATTCCGGATTGTCCCCAACTTGTATCCGGCGGACGAGGCTAAGGCCGCGGGTGTCGAAAACGCTCGCATCGGACGTGCTCTTGTTCGCGGTCACCAGATATTTTCCATCAAAAGTGAGGCTGAGTCCGCGCGGTTCTGTATCATCGGGATGAATTCGATTTACGACTTTCATCGTGTTCAAATCAATCACGCTGATCCACCCCGGCTCTTCACTCACATATGCGACATTTTCAGGAACCCGCACGTAGCGCCCGTATAGCAGCACGCCGCCAGCGGCAATTGCGATCAGGGCCACCGCCCCTGCAAGATATGTGCGCGAATTCATAAGCATTCCTTCCGTTGCCGACTAGTCCAGACGCGCGAAACCTGCGTATCGGTCAATTTCTACCAGTACAAGCGAGTGATCCCAAGAGAAAAATTCCTGAGCTTGCGGCCTTGGCACGAAATCTACTCGAAATCGAAACGAAATCCGCCCCGAGCCAGAATCGGAGGACCGATCGTGAGAATCGGAGTGAGGGCCACTGAGTAGCGGGAATTGGTTATATTTTGAGCCGCAAAGAAGATTTGTGTGTGAGGCAGCAGTCGCCGCGAGATCTCGGCATCGAGTGTGAAATAATGTGCCATCCCGAATTTTAGAAACTGATCGGCGGGCGACACCGACGAGAGACTGTCATACTGCAATCCTGAAAAGCGCCCCTGCAATCCGGCTGTCCAATTTCGATCCGCATAGCTCCACTGAAAATTGAATTGATTTCTTGGCACTTGGGGAACCCACTGGCCGACAAATCGCGATTGTCCCGGAGCGCTTATAACCGTGCTCCCGGTCAAAATGTACGCCGCGGTTAGTTGCATGCGCCTGGGAAGCTTTACTTCCCCGGAAAATTCCACACCGCGCGCCTGAATTTCTCCCAGATTTTGCCGCTGGCTCAGAATGGCGGATACAGGCACATTCGTTACGGGATTTGAAATATCGCTCCAGAAAAAATTGCCGCGCAGGATCAATCGTCCCGACCAGGGTGTGAAACTGATTCCGGTTTCGCCTCCAGTTAGCCGCTCCGCGACCAGCGCCGCATTTGCAGTGGTAAGCGCGGCGCCTACGCGGAAGCTGCGGTAGAGTTCGTTCAGATTTGGAGCGCGAAAGGCTCGATACACAGAAGCGCTTACAGCGGCGTTGTGCCCAAACGTGCGAAGCAAGGATACGCGAGGGCTGAAGGCTGTCTCTCGACGATTCGGAAATGCGCTTGATGTCGGTGCCCCGATGATGAGCGGCGTCGCGTACGTAAATCCTGAAGTATTGCTCCAGGTATCCACGCGTCCGCCGATGGTCAGCATCCAGTTTTCAGCAAAGTGAAATGCGTCCTGGCCGAAAAATCCCAACACGGTTTGTCGGCCGCCGGAGTCTGAAAACGAACTTGGCTGTCCCACCGCAGTGCACGGAGCCGTCGTATTTGTGCAAAAAAAGCGCTCGAAGCTGTCGCCACGTACGCCGCGCGCTTCCGTGCCGGCGGTAACGGCATGCCGTCCGGCAAACGTGCGCCGCCACTGCCCGGCGAGACCCAATTGTGCCGACGGGCTTCGCTGGAGATCGGACAACGCCTCGGTGTTGCGTCCGGTTCCAGGCGACGAAAACCCCTGGTGATAGAGTTCTCGTGTGGCGTAGGCCCGCAGCGAAAATGAACCGGCACTCGGACGGTTCCAGTCCAATCCCAGATCAATTTCGGGGACACTGGTATCGTTCGCTGTCTTGGGCGTGCCGTTTTGCCGACTCTCGGCCAAGCTGTTGATGCGCACGAAAAAATTCCCGCCCCCGCCAAGCTTTCGGGAGACGTCCACGGATCCCATCAGGTCGCCGGTTGCGGCAGGAATATCGATCGCGCCGCGAAGATTTTCCGGGATGATTACGTACCCGCCGGTTCGGAGCGCCTGCCCGGTCGCGGAGAACGCCCACTTGCCGGCAACAGCGCCGGCGGCGAGCGAAAGAAATTTTGTGTCCTCATTTCCGTAGGACATTTCGACGGAAACAAATGATTTCCAAACCGGGCGCGTCTGAATATTGATCACGCCGCCCAGCGCTCCCCCGCCGTACATATCCGATGAGCCGCCGTTAGACACTTCCATGCTTTCGATGTCCACGCGTGGCACGCGATTCCAGTACACCCAGCCACCAAACGGATCGTTAAGCGGAATTCCGTCGACCAAAACAATCGCGCGGCTGGTGCCGTTGGCGCCGACACCGCGCAGCGAGACACCCTGCGTCGTCGGATTGGCGAACAAACTTCCCGAGCGACGGAATAACGTGAAGCCCGGAGCCTCACGAAGGATTTCGTCCACCGATAAACTTCCGGAGGCCTCAATTTCCTGTCTGGGAATCGCGTACTGGCTTGAGGGCACGGAAGGAATGCGATCTTCGGGTTCAGCCGTCACTTGAATACGCTCGACGCTCGGAGCCGGATTTAAGGAAACATGCAGCGGCTCGCCGATATTGGACGCGTCGATCTGTTTGGTAAAGACAGCGAAACCTGGAACGCGCACAAAGAGAGTTCCGTCACCAGAAATATCCGCAATGGCGAAATTTCCTTCGGCATCCGTGGCGGTCAGCTTCGTGTCGAAGTCGCTCTTGAATTCAACCTGTGCGCCCCTGATAGGCGATCCCGTGGAATCGAGGATTGTTCCGCGCAACGTGCTGGACTCTTGCGCGCTCAATTTTGCAGCAAAGACCAGCGTCAAAATGCAAATGAGCGCTCCCGTGGACCTGGCGGGCGTCAATTTCCTAAACAACGTTGCACTTCCCGAGCATCAGAACAACGTGAGTATACATGAACGTGCCGCCTTCCGAATCCACCTGCGACTGCCATCAGTAGGTACAAAAATGGTCCTGGCCGGGTGGCGGATGCCAAGACATAGCGCAAGGAGTAGACTGATCTCGCTGCTTAGAGAAAAGTGTGATGGACCCGCGCATCGAGTACGAAAAACGACTCGAAACCCACCTGGCCACGATAGCGGCCAAGGAACGCCTGCATATTCGCATTGGAAATTCCAATTTGGCCATCGTCGTTGCCGGCCTCGTGCTCGCGTGGCTCGTCATCGCGAAACATTTGTTTACACCCTACTGGCTGGCGGTTCCCGCCGCACTCTATTTGATTCTGGCGATATTTCATGAGCGAATCCTTCGCGACCGTGCTTGCGCGCAGACGTCAGCGGGACTTTACCGCAAAGGCATCGCGCGAATCGAGGACCGCTGGACCGGCACGGGCCAGCCCGGGGATCGATTCCGCGATGCAAAACATGTTTACGCGGACGATCTCGATCTGTTTGGGCGAGGTTGCCTGTTCGAACTGCTTTCGACGGCGCGCTTGCCAATGGGCGAGAATCGCCTTGCGGAGTGGCTCCGCTTTCCCTCGACGCAAACCGCCATCCTTGAACGCCAGGGTTTGATCACTGAGCTACGCGAGAGGTTGGACCTGCGCGAAGATTTGGCGGTAACCGGTGAGGCGCTGGTTGCGCGATTGAATCCCGAATCCCTCATCGGCTGGGCGGAAACTCCATCGATCCTCGCCAAAGGAGCGTTGCGTGCTGTCACGACCGCGCTGGCAATCTGCACGGTTGGTGCCTGCGCGTATCTTTTTGCGACCTCGGTCTACTGGCCGCTGTTCCTCGTCCTGGCGTTGGATTTATTCTTCTATCTTACGTGGCAGCAGCGCGCTGAGGAAGTAGTCAGCGGCCTCGCCAGTAATGCCGAAGGGTTGCTGCTTTTCTCAGAGATTTTGAAGCGACTCGAAACAGAGCCATTCGCTTCGCCACGATTGCAGGGGTTCTCCGCGAATCTGACGCAGGACAAAAAGCCGGCTTCCGGCGCGATACGAAGCCTGGCCGGCATCCTCTACTGGATCGATGCTCGGGGCAGCCTGATCGCTCAGCTCAGCAATCTGCCTTTGCTCTATACCCTACAAGTTGGTTTCGCAGCGGAAGCCTGGCGACGCCGCTGGGGCTCGCGAATGCGCGCCTGGGTCGAGATCGTCGGTGAAATGGAAGCGCTGCTGTCGCTTGCGACGTATTCCTTCGAGCATCCTGCCGACCCCTTCCCGGAGTTTGTGAGCTCGGAAGATTCACGAGCCTATTTCAGCGGCGAAGAGCTGGGGCACCCTCTGATTCCCGCACCTCAATGCGTTCGAAATTCCGTACTGCTGGACAAGAACACGCAGATGCTTCTGGTGAGCGGCTCCAACATGTCCGGCAAGAGTACGCTGTTACGAACGGTAGGCATCAACACGGTGCTGGCTCTGGCCGGCGCGCCCGTTCGAGCGAAATCGCTTCGCTTGACGGCGTTGTCGCTCGGCACGTCCATACGCGGCGCGGATTCTCTGCAGGAAGGGCGCTCCAATTTTTACACCGAAATTCTGCACATCAGGCAAGTCTTCGACCTGTCGAGCGGAGCGGCGCCCCTGCTGTTCCTGTTCGACGAATTGCTCGAAGGAACTAACTCCAGGGATCGCCGCATCGGGGCCGAAGGTGTAATTCGCGCGTTGCTGGAACGAGGGGCCATCGGCCTGGTAACCACGCACGACCTGGCCTTGACTGAAATTACTCATGCCTTGGGCGGGTCCATGCGAAACATGCATTTTCAGGATCATGTCGAAAATGGGAAAATGATCTTCGACTACAAATTGCAGGAAGGCGTGGTGACCAAGAGCAACGCCCTTGAGCTCATGCGCTTGATTGGACTGGAGCTTTGAGGCCGTATTCTTGACGCAAGGTCCAAATGTTTTCGGGTGTGAAAATGGCAGCCAAGGGCCAACAGAATGGTGTTCATAAGCCGCTGGAATCCGTGGTACCCTCGCGCAGCTAGCTAACCAGGTACGTAAACTATCATGTGATGGTTGCGTCCGGCGGGTCGCCGATTCAAACAATGTCAGGACGGCAGAATAATGATCTGCCAGGAGGAGAACTACGATGTCATCACGAAAAATTATTGGAATGCTCTGCGGGGCGTGTTTGCTCGCATTGTCACTGCTTCTTTTCACCGTTGGGTCAATCGCGGCCCCGGAAGGCTCAGGGTCCGGCTACCATCTGCTTAAGAAAGTTGTTCTGGGCGGCATGGGTGGCTGGGACTACCTCAGCGCCGACCCCGTTTCGCATCGCGTTTTTATTTCTCGCGGAAATCACGTCATGGTGGTGGACTCAACTGGCAACGTGGTCGGCGACATTCCCAATCTGATGGGTACTCACGGCGCAGCCATCGTGAATGAGTTCAACCATGGCTTCACCAGCAACGGCGGCTCAAATTCGGCGACCATGTTCGATCTAAAAACGCTCGCGACCATTAAGGACATCAAGCTGCCGGACGCCATGGGCCCGGACGGCTTCGTTTATGATCCGGCGTCAAAGCGCGTTTTCACCTTCAACGGACGCAGCAACAATGCCACAGCCGTCGATGCCAAGAGCGGCGAAGCGGTGGCCGGATCGGTTCCGCTCGGCGGAAAGCCAGAAGCGGCCCAGGCCGACGGCGCGGGTCACATCTTCGTCAATATCGAGGACAAGGATCAGGTGCTGGAGTTCGATTCCAAGACGCTGATGGTGATGAACGTATATCCCCTCGCTCCCTGCACGCAGCCTTCGGGAATGGCCAGCGACGTTGCCCACAAGCGGCTCTTCATCGGCTGCCACAATAACATCATGGCCATCATGGATTTCACCAACGGAAGCATTGTTGCCACCGAGCCCATCGGAATGGGAATCGACGCCGACGGATTCGATCCCGGCACCGGCTTTGCGTTCGCATCCTGCGGCGATGGCACGATTACCGTCGTGCATGAAGACACGCCGAATAAGTTCACTGTGGTGGACACCATCAAGACCGAAGCGGGTGCGCGCACCATGGCCTACGACATCGCCAACCACAACATCTACACCGTCACAGCGCAATTGGTGCCAGCCGTCGCGCCAACACCGGAAAATCCGCGGCCACGGCCAACGCCTGTACCGGATTCATTTACCCTGCTGATTTACGGTCGATAGGGACCGATAGGCGAGATTTTTTGGCTGATTCCGTTCCGGCAGCGGATAGCCCATGAGTTAGAGCACGTCCGCTGCGAACGATCGCGTGCCACTTTGAAGAGTGGCTTGTCCCGAGCGCAGCGAGGGATGCGAGGCTTGCCACCGCGGCATCGAGCCGAGGTGAATAATCCCGTCGAGTGGGCGTAAACCTGACCCATCGAGGCCAAGCTCAACGGATTGCGGCAACGTGCGATTCGATAATCACGACTTCCGCCAAAAACTCGCGATGGCGGCGAAATCCACATCTTCTTTTGCGGCGTCCAAAACCGTCCCATAGGTTTCACGAGCGGCCGCGCCGGCCGGCAGTTTCACGCCCAGTTGCTTCGCGAGATCGAGCGCCAGGCTGATATCCTTGTGCATCAAGCGCAAAGGAAAACTGGGCGTGTATTCGCCCTTCAGCATCATCGGAGCTTTCACGTCCAGCACCCCGGCGCGCGCCATGCTCGACTGCATGACCTCAAAAAGCCGCTCCCCGGGGAGTCCCGCGCCCGTTACCAGCGCCAGCGCCTCGGCGAACGCGTCCACTTGCAACGCGAGAATCAGATTCATGGCGAGTTTGATGGTTTGCCCGGCGCCGGGCGGTCCCAGGTGAAACCAGCGCTTGGCCATCACGCCCAGCACCGGCTCCACGCGTTTTAGCGTTTCCTCTTCGCCGCCAACCATGAACAGGAGCTCGCCTTTTTCCGCGCCCCACGTCCCACCGGTGACGGGCGCGTCAAGAAACTCAATGCCCCGTTGCCCCGCAGCTTCCGCTACACGACGGGCCAGATCTGGAGAAACCGTGCTTGAATCCACCAGCACGCTGCCGCGACGAAGTCCAGCGAACACGCCCGCTTCTCCCCACAACACCGATTCCAGCGCGGGAGGATCGCTCACAATTGTGAATAATATGTCGGAGCCTGCCGCCACATCGCGCGGCGTGTCAGCGCGCTGGGCTCCCTGCGCGACCAGCGCGTCGGCGCGTGACGCCGTGCGATTCCAGACCGTGAGGTTATAGCCTGCTTTCAGCAGATTGGCCGCCATGGGGCGACCCATCAGTCCCAGTCCAATAAATCCGATGGATGGTTTCACGGGGAAATCCTCCTGTGTGGTGAAAGAAAAGTTTACAGGAGTTCGTTCGAAAACCGGGTGGAAATTAACGGCGGGAGTGAATTATGCAAGGCCGTTTTTGAATTGCAGCGTTGCAGGCTGGGCGGCGGACTCTTCGGCGTCGCGCGGCGAATTCACAGAAGCCGAGGGCTTTGGCATTTCCGGACACTCATTCAAATGCAAGATGCAGGGGTAAGGAATTTCCCAGCGAAACGTCTTCACGCTGCCCCGTTGCTCATACCGTTCTTCGAGGAAAATGGACTTGCCCGAATCGGCAGCCAAGGTCCCTGTCGCGGGCAGGACGACATCACCCGCTTGGTAAGTCACCTCAATCCGTTGTCCCATCAAAGCAGAGTACTGAGCCATGACGGCAGTTTGGCGGGGGGCACAGGAACGGTCAATAGTACGGTTGGGGGGCTTTTACCGGTACGATGGCACTGGTTTGAACCCGCAGCGTTGCAACGTAATTCCAATAAATCATTACCAGCAAGCGGACAAACCTTCCTCATCGAGACAGTTCGCGGAACGTGCATCAATCGGCACAAGCTCATCCCGCTGCTGCCTAGTGGTGCGCGCTCCCGTGGCCTCCCGAGCCATGCCCTGCACCGGCGGCGGCTTCGGGGACCTCGACGACCGGAGCGTTCTGCAGGCTCGCCGTAAACATCAGCACCAGCGGCGAGACGATGCCGAAAGCGAGGAAGGCGTACAGGGTCGGGAGCACGCCGGCCAGGTAGCCACTGGAGTTTTTTGAAATTCGCCAGACAATTGCACCCGCCACAAGCCCGCATGCCGACGATAGCGTCCGCGCGCCGGGGCCCAGCTCAAGCCTCGCCTTGCACTTCGGACAGTCTATGCCATTAGAAAACGCCGCGACCATGCCGAAAGGAATTTCGGTCCCGCAGTGCGGGCAGTTACGAGCAGCCACGTCTCACCTCACAATTCGAACGCCTAACCATAAACGAAGTCGCAAGCGTAGAAAAGCATAAAGGTTGGGAGCGATTTCCGCTCATTTCTATTTCCCAAGGCCTTATACCGCGGATAGTGACGAAGGACCGAACAAGCCTTTCGTTTTGGGGAGCTTCAATTGTCTTTACTATTAGCAACATTATTAGCAACGCGTCCGAAAAACGCATTGGGTTGGCATTCCGTCCCGTCTTACGGGAGAGGCATCTCTCTTTGATCAAAACCCTAAAGAAAGGCCTCGTCAAACAGGGAGCTTCGAAATGATACCGCTTTGGCTTTTTTGGAAAGCTATTGGCGGAAACAAAAGTGGGCCTTTTGTCGCCTGACTTGCGCGAGTTTGCTCCAAGTACAGACTTCGTAACACCGTAACGCCTAAACAGCCATAATTAGAACGGAGATGACGCCGTGAGAGAAAAATTTTTTGCTTGACAGGGGATGATATAAGGACTGACAAGGAGTATATAAAGTCCTTATGAGTCCTTGTTTAGCTACGCCCTCTTTAGGACTTGGAACAAAATCATCCTGCGGCCTATCCGCGAAGCGTCGTTACACGAAGGGATCGGTAAAAATGCAAACTAATCTTGAGCAGTGTCCGGTATGCGGTTCCGAACTCTCGCAGATAAAATACCGAGAGATCCAAGCGAAGCTTGGAGAACAAGAGCAAAAGAAAGCGGCGGTATTAGCTGCGGCAAAACTTTCTATTACTAAGGACGTCGAAGCACAGTTAAAGAAGCAATTCGAACAACAGAGAGAGGCTGTTGAGAAAACGGTCCGAGACGAAGCAGACGCATTAGTGAAAAACGCGCTCGCCGAGCGCGAACTGGCGGCACAGAAACTCAAGCTTGCCGAAGCACGCGAAGCCGAAGTTCGAAAGCAAGCGAAGTTGGAGATTGAAAAACAGAAACAGGTGGCAGAAAAGAGGGCAAAGGCGGATGTCGAGCAGCAGATAAGAAAGATCACTTCCGAACGCGACCAAGCGGGAGTGAAACTCAAAGCCGCCGAAGCGCGCGAAGTCGAAGTTCGAAAGCAGACACAAGTCGAAGCTGAAAAACTACGGCAGAAAGCTCTGACCGAACAGCGCCATATTCTGGAAAAAGACAAGAATCTTGCCCTCTTAAAGCTGCAATCGGAGTTCAACCGTGAGCGCGAGTCATTGCAGAAGAAGCTTGAACGGAAGACGGCTAACGAACTTGGAGACGGAGGCGAGATCGACGTATTCGAAGCGCTCCGCGACGCATTCCAAGGAGACAAAATCACAAGGATTCGAAAAGGGCAGCCAGGGGCCGATATTCTGCACGAGGTCCTCTACAAGGGCGAGACCTGTGGCAAAATCGTTGTCGACTCAAAAAATCGACAGGCGTGGCAAAACACGTTCGTATCCAAGCTTCGGCAAGACCAAGTTGAAATCGAAGCGGAACATTCCATCTTGGCAACAACTGTGTTCCCAGCGGGAAAGAGGGAGATGTGCATTGAATCGGGCGTCATTGTCATATCCCATGCCCGTGTTGTGTACATTGTCCAGGTTCTTCGGCAGGCAATGGTCATGATGCATGTAAGGGGTCTGAGCATGAACGAGCGCACTAACAAGATGAGCCAGCTCTACAAGCTCATTACGTCCGAGGCGTATGGCGCGAAATTCACCGAGGCCAACAGGCTTACGCAGGACATGATAGAACTGGATGTCAGAGAGTTAGCTGAACATGGCAGAGTATGGAAAAATCGCGGGGCGCTCGTGAAACGAATGCAGAACCTCTTGAGGGAAGCGGAAACCGATATCGCGGCCGTGATCGAGAGTACTGGCAAAGCAAAGGAAGCGTTGCCAGTTTTCGACGGTAAGCGTGTCGCAGCGGCATCGTAAAATTGGGGAGACAAGTGGATGGCGTCAGAATCAGCAATAACAATTCATTGGCAGGAGCGGCGGCTAGGCCGCACGCTCCTGCGAACATACAGAGACACCGTCGATCTCAACGATGTCTTTCCGAACGAAAAGCAGCCCCGAATGGGTCCGAAGGAAGACCCTGAATTACAGAGACAAATCGAGGCCAATGAGGGGATCTTCGAACCCCTCTTATTGGAGCCCTATCCTGATAATCGAGACAAATTCCGCATCATTGACGGGGATCGACGGTGGACAAACTCGAAAATTCTCGTGGAGGTCCAGAAAAAGGCCCAATACAGACTTCTTCCTGCTGAAATTACTGACCGAACCCTCACTGACGAAGAGCGATTCCGAGTATGGATTTACATACATCGCCAAAGAAGAGAATGGGACACCAAAGAAAAGGAAATGGTGGCATACAGCCTCGTCAATATGGTTGGTCGAGCCAGTGCTGCAAATATCTTGGGAATTACGGTCAGAGAACTCGACAAACTTGTTGAGATTTATGATCTTTCGGAGAAATTGACGAACCTCGCTGAACCAGGAGCCTCCATTACATGGGCGCGCGAAATCAAGAACCTTAATAGGAAGCTACTTACTCCTACTCTGCTGGACAATGTCATTAGGAAGATCAACGAACAAGAGATTACAAATTCCAAAGATATACGCAAACTACGTGCGATATTGAAAGACCCGATCGCAAAGGACGCCTTTATATCGGACGGCGGAAGTTTGGAGACCGCGCTGCGAACTTTGGGCGCGGTTCCATCAAAGAAGGCTCATGGGCTGCTGGGGGATATTGAACAAATTTCCGAATCGCTCCAGCGCTACTCGTGGACTACTCTCGCGGCACTTAAGGGTGACCAACAGGTTCTTCGAAAGTTGGAGGAAGCCGAAAAACTGCTTAAAGAACTCAAGAAGGCATTAAGTAGATAAATTTGGTTTCGATTACGTAAGATGTCGCTGGCTCCCGCTCAGGGTAAAGGTGAGAACTCGACGCGGCGACGCATAGGATCAATGCGTTCAGCGCGGACGCGGATGCGGTCGCCCAATTTCCAGACGTGCCCGGTGCGCACTCCACGATCGGATCGAGGCGAGCCACGCGCGGACTTTTTCTTTTGCCCGCCTTCACGGCGCTGTTCACGCGAGCCATCTCGGCGGCTGGGACCGCTGCCCCCGCTTCCGCTGCCGCTCACGATGGCGTGATCGCGCTCGCGATAGAAGACATGCTCCCCGGTGAGCTCCTCAATGCGAGTGATCGGCACCATGCCTTCGACAAAAATTTCCATCAGCTCGACGAAGAATCCGAATTTCTGCACGGAAATAATCAGGGCATCGTATTCCTCGCCCAGATGCTGTTCCATGAATTGAGCCGTTTTCCAGGCCATCAATTCCCGCTCGGCGGTTTCCGCTCGGCGCTCGCTCTCGGAAGTTTCCGTGGCGATGGTTTCCAGTTCCCCGCGACGGTAGGGGCCGAACGTGGCGTCTTCTCTGAGCGCGCCCTGGGACCGTGCCTCGGCAGGCTGCGATTCAGGATGATCGAGCGCCCACTTCAGTACGCGATGCACAATGAGATCGGGATAGCGGCGGATCGGCGAGGTGAAGTGCGTGTACTGGTCGAAGGCCAGCGCGAAATGTCCCAGCGCGTCCGCTGCATAACGCGCCTGCTTGAGCGAGCGCAGCATCAGGTACGAAACAATGCGCTCCTCCGGCTTGCCCGCGATTTTTTCGGCGAGGCGCTGATAGTGTTCCGGGCGGATTGCAATTTCGAGTGCCGGCAACTCCACGGTCATCGCGCGCTCATGACCTCCGCCTCCGCGGCCATGGCGACTCTGCGGCCGCACGCTACCATGCCTCACCGCGACGCTGCGCTCGGTAAGATTTTCGATGCCCAACGAATAGCCGAACGCGTGCGCCAGTTCTTCGAACTCCAGAATCTTTTTGGGATCCGGTTTTTCGTGTACGCGATGCAGCGAGCCCAGGCCGCGATTTTCCAGGTATCGCGCGACCGTCTGGTTGGCGCACAGCATGAATTCCTCGATCAGCCGGTGCGCGATGTTGCGTTCGCTGCGCGTGACGCCGATCATGCGCCCGGCTTCGTCAAATTGAATCACTTGCTCGGGCAAATCGAAATCAATGGAGCCAAGCCGCGCGCGCCTCGCATTCAGGATCATCGCCAGGTCGCGCATGGCGCGGAAATGCTCCGCCAGGGGCGCATATTTTGCAGTGGCGTCCGCCTCGCCCTGGATGACGGCATTTACCGCCGTGTAGGTCATGCGTTCGGCCGATCGGATCACACCACGCGCGAATTCGGAGCCAATAATCTCGCCGCTCGCGTCCAGTTCCATCAGGGCGCTCATCACCAGACGATCTTCCCTGGGTTTGAGCGAGCAGATGCCGTTGGATAATTCCTCCGGCAGCATGGGCACGGCGCGATTCGGAAAATAAACGGATGTGCCGCGCAGGCGCGCTTCGCGGTCCAGTGCCGATCCGCGACGCACGTAGTGCGACACGTCGGCAATGTGCACCTGCAACTGCCAATTGCCGTTTTCGAGGCGTGTGACGTATACCGCGTCATCGAAATCCCGCGCCGTTTCTCCGTCAATCGTGACGATTGGCAGATCGCGGAAATCGCGCCTGCCCGCGCGCTCCGCGTCGCCGACCGGATGCGCGACAGCGGCGGCCTCCGCCAGGACTTCAGCTGAAAACTCGTGCGGCAGATGATGCTTGCGAATCAGAATTTCGACGTCCACGCCGAAATCGCCGGGGCGCCCCAATATTTCGATGACGCGGCCCGCGGGCGGGACGCCGCTGCGCGGAAACCGCGAGAGCTCCACATTGACGACGGCCCCGTCGAGCTCCGGAAGCCGAACACCGCGTCTCGGTGGATGCGAGCCGACCTTGGCTCGGAGTTCCGGCGTGAGTTCGTCGCCCGGCGGGATAATGATTTCTTGCAGGAGCCGCGCTTCGTAGGGCGCCACGGTGTTGCCGCGCGATCCGTACCGGAACAGGCCCACGACGGTGGCCTGCGCGCGGTCAATCACGCGAAGTACGCGGCCCTCGGCGCGCGCGGGACCACCGGCGAAGCGATTGCGGCGTTCGATGCTCGCGAGAACGTGGTCGCCGTGCATGGCGTCGCCGATGGCGTCACGGCCAATGAACAAATCGCCGTCCAAATCTTTTCGTGGCGCATCGGGAACAACGAATCCGTAGCCATCCCGGTGAGCGACCAACCGCCCGGTGAGTTGATTTACTTCCGGCCGCGGTCCTGTTGGTCGAGATGGCGCGGAAAATTCTCTGCGTCGCTGCGAGCCGTGCCGCGAGGTTCCAGCTGAGCTTCCAGTCGATGTCCCGCTTGATGATGCGCTCGACGTGCCTGCCGGCGTTTCGCGCGACGTTCCTCTCGACGCCATATTTTTCCGTTCAGATCCAGCGCCCCGCGCACTGCTATCAGCGGTATTTTCCGCCGGATTTCCCGTGCCGCGCTTTTCCTTCGGCAGACCCACTCTGCCGTTGGGATACTTGTGAATATCTCCACGCCGCTGCATTTTGCCCGCGAGCTTTACCAACGCGCGGCGGCCAGAGTGGCGCAGGCCTAGCGCTGCGGCGATTTCGCGCAGACTTTGCGGCTTTCGCGAACGTGAAAGATGCGTTAGTACGTCGGCTTCGGTTACCGCAGTCGCGCGGGATTCATCGTGGCGAGGCATGAACAGCCATTGTATGCGGTCTATGCCCCAAAGGAAAAGCCGCGAGAAAGTTGGGTGGGACGCGAAGACGCGATGCCGTACGTCATTTCGTTGCTGACAGCCTCTGGCCCATTGTCGCGCGTCAATGGCGCTACAGCTTTGCCCCTCACCGGCTCTCGCCTTGCTGTCCCCATGCTGATCGGCCTGTTACGGAGTCCAGAAACGGACTTGGCGCGACTTGCTTCGATTGGCCTCATTCGCCTGACTCATCGAAGTCCATTCGCCGTCGGTCGATGATTCAGTGATTCTCCATGCAACGAATATCAGGACTGGTTCGCGGGTGGGCTTTGGGAGGCGATGAATCACCGACGTATGGACCTGCAGAGTGTGGCAAAATTCAGCCACTTGAGTAATTACAAACGATTGCCACAAGGAGGACAAGTAATGAACCGTCGACTCGTGCTCGCATTGCTTTCAAGTGTCGCTATCGGCACCGTGATTTCTGTGCAGGCAATAGCTGGAGCCGGCCAGGAAACTGCGTCTCACGATCATGTGGCCTGGGTCGCCCAGGCTCTTGTTCAAATGGAGAAAGTCAAGCCGGGAATGACGCGCGTAGATCTTCTCAACATTTTTACGACGGAAGGTGGGACGCACACGCCGCTGCGCAGAACGTTCGTCAGTCGAGAATGTCCTTTTTTCAAAGTCGACGTCGAGTTCAAGGCTGTTGGTCGACCAGACCGTGACGCCAACGGACGGGTGACGATGGTGGAAGACAGCCAGGACATCATCGTGAAAATATCGAGGCCTTACTTGCAATTCAGCATCACGGACTAACGGAACGCAAAGAGCAGAGCACTACCTATGCAGAGCGTCATCCGAAGATTCGGCATGGCGATACCCAAAGTAACGACGATCCTTAATCACCTCGGCAATCTCGGAGGGCACCATCGTCTCCCAGACTGGGTCGTTGTCTTTGATTCGCCGCAAGACATCGCGCGAGAAGATATGCAGCACGCCTTCATCGAAATTGTCGAGTTGCTTGATTCGGCCGCGCTCCACGAGGTGACAGTACAGACTGTGCAGGTCCCCAGGCATTTTCATATTCTGCACGGTGCTGAGTTCGCCTGTAGCCGGGTCCCGCAGGGGATAGACGTAAATCCGCAAGTCCTTGGTGAATAGTTTGCCGAAGGCTTCAAGGATGCCGCCCTCGAGTCCCACATAGTATTGCTCCTTGAAAAGATCCTGGAGACTCGCGGCGCCCATCGTCACCGCGATAGGCTGTGACGTGTAGCGCGTCAGGTAGGCGGCCAGCCGATAGTATTCGAAGTAGTCCGAAATCAGCACAGTCTTGCCCGCGGCGGCTAGCACGTCAGCTCGAGCCAGAAAGTCGTTGAGGTCGATCTTCCCCGTCGCCAAAAGGTTTCTCATCGTGATTTCCATGAGCTCGACGATCTGACCGGGTTCGACCTCCGGTTCAGAGGCGAAGCGTTCATGAGCGCTCTTGATCATGTCAATGTTGACCTTGGTGACAGGACGAAAGCTTCCTCGCTCCACCAGAATTGGCCGCTTACGCAGGACTTCGGAAGGTTGCAGCACTTCACCGGACGGCCCGAACATCGCGGCGCCGCTGAGGCCCAGTTGCACGAGCTTCAGACTCATCACGCGATTGTCCACATGGCGGAATTCGATGCCCGAGAACTCGATCATGTCGATTTCGATGCGCTGTGTGGTGAGGTTGTCGAGGAGCGATTCGAGGATGAGTTCCGGTTTGTGATGCAGGAAAAACGCCGCATAGAGTAGATTCACGCCCACGATGCCCAGCGTCTCCTGCTGCAGGTCGTTTTCACGATCGAGCATTCGGACATGGATAATAATTTGGCTGTTGTCGTCCCGCGGGTGAGCCTGAAATTTCACGCCCATCCAGCCGTGGCATTCGTTCGTGCCTTGATAGTTGCGAGCCGCCACAGTGTTGGCGAAGACGAAGAAGGCGGTGCTCTCACGCCGCGAGGACTGCAGCCGTTCAAGGTTGAGACCGTGCTCGTAGTCGAGCATGCCCTGCAATCGTTCGCGCGATACGTAGCGCTTACAACGGCCGTAAATCGCGTCGCTGACGGCCATGTCATAGGCGGATATGGACTTGGAAATTGTTCCGGCCGCAGCGCCTACCTTGAAGAACCAACGCGCAACCTCCTGCCCAGCACCTATTTCAGCGAAGGTGCCGTAAAACAGAGGATCGAGATTGATCTTCAACGCTTTCTGATGCGCGCTCAGACGCGGGCGCTCGTCGTTTTCGATCATGGTCGCAATCGCGTTCCGGATACTGCAGTGTCACGCGTTCGAGTCAAGGTTGAGTATATCGAAACAATACGCCACGCGCTTGAACGTAATAAACCAGAGGAATTCAGGCAAATGCGTCAAATCGCTGGGACGCGATCCTAATCAAGGGTTGAGAAGCCTGCCGTTTGCGTCCGGGAATGAATGAACGGAGGGAGTGGCGCTCCCTCCGTTCGAGAAATCAATTGCCTTCGTCGTGGCGAGGTTTGGTTTGCGCTACGTGGATCACGCCCACACCATTTTCGATGGAGATCGTGGTGCCGAACGGTTTGGAGATGGTCTGGACCTTCTCCAGGATCTGGCGAGCTACTTCCGGTGACGGGGTCATCGGAATGCCCTTGCGCGAAAGAGGTCGCGACAAATCACGTCCGAGGTCTGCTGGATAGATACGCACTTCCGTCAGCTTTCCCCCTTCATATTTGCTCGTGGTCAGCAGCGCTTCCAGATTGTCTTTTGTGGTGAATGGGTCTCCGTTGGCGCTCAGATTGGCCGATTCAGCCTGGGTCAGGTCTCCCCCCGGTGCCTGCGGAACCGAGGACTGAGCCAGTTCGTTGAAGAAGTTCGACACTCCGTAGAAGATCGGCTTGCCTTTATAGATTTCCACCCCGCGCAAGGTATGCACACCGTGGCCGATAAATACATCGGCTCCGTTATCGATCGCCTTGTGCGCCAGCTCGACCAGGAAATCGGGAACGTCGCTGTCAAAAGTATATTTCTGGAAGGCATGGCTATTCTGGTGACAATGAATCGTCACCACCATGAAGTCCGCGTACTCTTTTCCATTTCGGATACTGCGGAGAATCTCGCGGAGATCCTGCGGGTTCATCGTCCAGCTTATATCTCCCGGCTTGGGCCCGACCTTATAGGACTGTCCAAACAACTCGAGGCGATCCTTTGGTTCGTTCGCAGGAATATCCGCCATTGGATACGGATAGGCCGCGTCATTGCGCCGGGCATAGACAGAGTCGCGAATTTTTCGCAGCGCTTCCAGTTGGTCTTCGGTCACGATGTTGGTTTGCGAAACGCGCAGGGCATTGAGTCCCGGAACGCCACCTTCGTCACCCTGGCGGTAGCTAGCAGCGTCGGTACTCGCCGGTTGCGGGCTCGAAGTAGGATCCTGTGAGAACATCCCAACCAGGGCGATTCTGCCTTTTGGCGTGGTAATAAAAGCGGGCGCCCGTGCCTCTTCAAGATTGTGACCCGTGCCGGCCTGGGCGATCCCCGCCTCGAGCAGCATCGAGTTGGTCGCGAACATTCCCGTCACGCCGGAGTCCATCGTGTGGTTGTTGGCGTGGTTCATAATCTTGATACCCATCGCCTTGAGGTCCGCTATGCCTGAGCTCGGCATTCCGCCGCGGATACCTTCCTCCGGTAAATTGTTATAGTCGATGATGGTTCCTTCCATGTTTGCGAACGCCACGTCCGCGTCACGCAGGTTCTGGATGAGACCTTGAAACTTGGTGTCCGCCAGCTGCGCTACCGGATGACGAAGAATAATGTCGCCAACACCGGTAAAATTGAACGGAGCCATAATCTTCATTGCTAAATCACGATCTGGGCTTAGCGTAGTCGTCCGCGGCGCACGACCCGCAGGCGCGCCCTGCGCACCTGCCTCCTGGGCGTTCGCGGAGATCGCGAGCCGCAGCGACGATGACAGGGGTGACAAAAACAGAAGACCAGCAATGGCGGTTACGGCGATTGCCGCACCACCCCGCTTACCAGCCAAGAAAAATAGCTTGCGCATATTTCGACTCCCTTCGACGGCGTGCATTCCGATGTCCAGATCGTAAAGTCAGTGATTTCAGGAGTCAAGGAACTTTCTTACGATGCCACCATCGCAAAACATGGTGGGTGCCATCCGGACAGTGATACCGCCGAAAATCCTGAAACTTGCGGCTCATTGGCACTATTTGGAAAATTGGGTATCCGCCGCAACTTTTTCGGAAAGCCTGTGTTGGAATTCTTAACTGGGACAAAACGGCTCGGTTTTTACCGACAGGCCGGGTCTAATAAAAAGGGGCGAACCGACCTGGATCGCCCCTTTTCCTTCTCACGTGCGTGCAAAACCTTGGAGGAAATGGAAAATCGACATCGGTAAAGAAAAACCCGAGCCGGGATCTCGCCCGGCTCGGGGGCGGTATTTCTATCGCTTACTCTTACCGATTAGCGGTCGTGACCGTGGTCACCCCGATCATGATCGTCACGGTCGTGATCGTCGCGATCGGCGGGTGCAAATGATACGCCTCGAAGTACTTCGCCCGCGCCAGCCGCTCGAATCGTCACGAAATGTTCATACGAATCGTCTTTATCGTGATCGCCATCGCTCGTCGGCAAGGTGGTTGCCGAGAGAACATCGGTAATCTTCACCAGTTTGTTGGGATCGGCGCCTTGATCTCCATTGGCGCTGACCGTTGAGGTCACTGCCCAGATCGTGACTGTGCCATTCCGGTTGACGCGGCCGGTCATGTTGCGCAGCCCGTCCGTGGCCGGGTTCAGTGCAACGGGATAACCGGGGACGCCGTAGGGCACTCCAAGATCCAGCCCGCTCGTCAAAATGTAGTCAAGGTGCCAGGTGCCATTTGTCAGGCTCCACTTCTGTAAGCCCGCCTGGGACTTAGTCGAACCCGCGTCGGCCACCACGCCATCGCCTTCGTCAGCGACATACAGTGTATTGGCATTGGCAAACCAGATCCCGAAAGGATAAATCGTTGTCACATCTGCGGCCTTCGCAAGTGTTATAGGGAACCCCGGCAGGACGGTGATCGGGACATTCGCGAGATTGCCACCCGGTGCGTTTGCGACAGTCGGCAGCGTTCCCCCAGTTCCTACCTGGTACACAGTGTTAAGCCCATTGCTGCCGCTGCCCTTGGTGACGTAGAGCGTGTCATCAAAAATGGTAAGGCCACGGAAATTATTATCTTTCCCGGGTTTATCAGCCGCGTACCCGTATTGTGCAATCGTGAAGGTTCCGATTTGTGTCGGAACCCCCGGAGCCTGTCCGGGAACCAGAAGTTCAACGCCCGTAGATGTTATGACGTTGGTTGGCGTCAAGCCGCCATTGTTGGCGTTTCCGGTGGTGTAATACAGCCAGTTCGCTTTAATCGCAGCCCGTCCGTTATTGCCGCTGTAGGCATTTCCGTCGGTCACCCGAATACGACCGTCGTCGTCCACTTCGGCAACCGCGCGATAGTAGCTGGAAACCACGGGATTGGTGGCGTCGAAGACTCCCGGCGTATTGGAGTTCGACACGTCAAGCAGATTTGCGTCTGTTGGGTTTGTCGAATTCCCCTGGTAAGCCATGAAGGTAATTGATTTTCCGTCCGTCGATCGGTTCAGCGCCAGTTCTGATTTTGAGCTGAAGCTCGTCACCAGAAGGGTGCTGGGAACTTGAAGTGTGTCGAGCAGCTTGCCGTCTGGAGTGATGTTGTCAAGGAAGATAGGTGAGGTCACGCCGAAGCTGCCGTCGGGCCCGTCATTATTCCAGACGTTGTGGCTATCGATGAGGTTTGGATACTCGCCGTTATCGATCGCCGTCCCGCATTTCACTTTTACGCCCAGGATCGTGCCTGCCACGCACCCCGGCGGCAACGTCTCGCCGATGGTGCCGGTCGCGGCCGTGCCGGTATAGACGCTTCGGCTCAGTATCAGAGTATCGGGAGCGAAATGGAAAAAGTGGGAATGGTCGTTGTCAGCGGCCAATCCCGCCGCCAATCCGATTGCGATCACCACTACGAGCGCTGCTGAAAAAGCAAATTTCTTCACGAGTGTTCCTCCTTAAGGACGCAGAGAATTACACACCCGCGGAATCTAATGGTTAACAGCACGTGAAAACTTAGTGAACCAGCGATGACTTCAGAAGCGACACTTCGAACATTGCCTGCCCTGGGTGGCAAATAAAATCCTGGACTTCACACCGCACATGCCGTTGCAATAAGTGTAAAAACACAAGAATACAAACGACAATCCCATTAGAATTAAATTGTGGCGACCGAGGGACCACCTGGGTCTCTGGGCGGACTGGATAAAATATGAGGGTTCCGAGACAGATCGCGGCGTCCAGCGCAGTGCTCGGGATGATCGCGTTTTGGGCGGCGGTACCTGGTACGGCTATGCGGGCAGTCGAACAAGACCCCACGGCTGGCCCCAACCCGGCCCCGAGCGCGGAACAAGTGCAGTCCTTTGCGGCGCGCCTCATTGAAAACCAGCACCGCAATGATTTGGCGTTGGAACAGTTCGAACGCACCGAACGCGTAATCTCGCACAGAATCGGCGAGGCGTCGCCAATCGTGCCCGACCGCACCAGTCGAATCGTTCCTTCCGGCACCGGCATAACGCGATTCCTGATTGAAGAGGATGGAGTTCCCGTTTCGAAAGAAGCCTATCGCCGCGGCCTGGAGCTGGCCATCGAAGGCCTTGAGTTGTCGTTACATCCCAATGAACGCGAGCGCGAGGATCTCGCCAAATTCGAAAAGCGCCGCCGCGAACGCGCCGAACTGGTGGATACGGCGATGAAGGCTTTTCGCTTCACCTGGGCCGGACGCGAAACCCGCGGCTCGCAAACACTTATAAAAATCCTCCTCGACCCCAATCCGGACTACAAACCCAGTTCCCGGCTTGCCGCCGCTTTCGCACACATCCGCGGCGTGATGTGGGTGGACGAATCTCATGCACAAATGGTTCACATAGAGGCGGACATCGCCAGCGAGATCACGTTCGGAGGCGGACTTTTCGGAAAGGTCAATCGCGGTGGCCATTTTGTGATGGAGCAATCGGAAATTGCACCGGGCGTATGGCTTCCGACGAGTTCTACGTACGATTTGGATGGCCGCAAATTTCTATTTGGCTTCGGCGTCCATGAAAAAACAGAGATATCCCAATACCGAAATCTGGGCCCTCCGGCTCGAGCCATTGAAGCCCTCCGCAATGAATTGAAGATTTTGCCGGCCGAAACATCTACTCGCTAACGAGCAGTAATTCGAACAGGCAATCCTACCAGCCTCCATTAAACCGCATAGCCCGTATCTTTCACGCTTCCTTAATTTCAACAGTCCGCACCGGTGAATGCGACGAGGATAGAATCAAGCATGGGTCTGATGGGAGGTTCCCCTCGATGCGACGGAAATGGATAGGCATTCTATTGCTCCTGGCTGCCATGGCGCAAACTCCCGCGCGGGCTCAATACCCCAAAACACACAGGGACTCGCCGGGAAACATTCAGGGCACTGTGGTAAGCCCGAAGGGGGCTCCCGTTCCCGGCGCCCAAATTCTGTGGCAACCCTCTGACGGCGAAAAGCCGCACGCCCTGCACGCCGATGCACAGGGGCACTTCCACATCGCGAAGTTGCGTCCCGGCCTGTATGAGCTTAGCGCCTCGACCAAGGGAATGTCTTCGGGGTGGTTCCACAACGTGCTCGTCCGCCCGGGAGCTGAGACGAGCTTTACTTTAAGTCTGAAGCCTGTCGCGTCGCCAGAAGCCAAGAGAGTCAGCGCCCCTGGCCATTAGCCCCAAATTATTTCAAGTAAGGGTTGAGGTACTACAACCCGGGTACTCCGGAATTTGGTTCCCGCGGCCCATTGAGACGTCTGCTTCCACCTGCCAGAATGTTCAAGTGGGTTGGGAGTAACGCTGCGGGGACGACGGTCCCGCGAGAAATCGGGATCGTGAGCGAGCTCCCCAACCCGCCGAAGTCCTCGTGCCGCCGGGTTCCTCCCTTTTCTTCCTGCACGAGGAGTGCTTTCGAAATCCTTATCTCCCTGCGCACGGGCGTTGCCGTATGCGTCTACCCTCAAAAGTTTTTTCCCTTTAAGCACCTTCTGCATCTAACCTAATGGGATGCCAAGTTTTCGGCCAGCCTCGGTGCGCCACCCCCTGTTGACCCTGATTTGTATTTTTACGATGGCGATAGGCGCGTATCCCGCGCAACCGCAATCACCTCCCGCAACCATTGGACCTGTCCAGCTTTCCCAGCAACCCGAGATCGACGCTGGATTCCGGATGATGTACGAACTGAAATTCCCTCAAGCCCAGGCCCTTTTCATAGCCTGGGAAGCTCGGCATCCTGGAGAGGCGCTGGGCGCCTCTGCCGAAGCGGCCAGCATTCTGTTCCAGGAATTTGACCGCCAGGGCATACTGACGTCGGATTTCTTTCTGGACGATGATCGCCTGCTAGGTGGCGCGAAGGGTACGCCTGATCCTCAGTTGCGCGCGGCCTTCACTGCTGCGGTTCGCAAAGCGCAGGGGTTGGCGCAAGCGCGTCTCAAGTCCAATCCAGTTGACGTAGACGCTCTCTTTGCATTGACTGTCGCCACGGGCATGCTCGCCGACTACACCGGTATACTTGAGCGGCGTCAGTTAGAAAGCCTGCGCCTGATGCGCCAGGCCGATACCGAAGCAAAAAACCTGCTGAAGGTAGATCCGAATGCCGTCGACGCGTATCTCGCCCTGGGAGTGGCCAATTACATCATTGGCTGTCTGCCCGGTTATAAACGTTTCATCATAGGGATGGGTGGCTTTCACGGGGACCGCGTTGCGGGCATGCAGCAAGTCAGCGTGGCAGCGGCGAGCGGACACTACCTGCGTCCTTTTGCGAAGCTGATGCTGGCGCTGGCGGCCATGCGCGAAAAAAAGTGGGACCTTGCGCGTAAACAGCTCACCGAACTGGTTGCCGAATTCCCTGAAAACCCCAAATTCCCGCACGAGCTGAGAAAAATTAATACTTTGTCGGCCTCTGTGGACCTGCATCCGTAAGCGTTCATCCTCGCCACATTTGTATTCCGAACGACTTCATTCAACGAGCGCAGATCGTCCCATCAATCGGAGATTATGCCGGGAGCGCTCTGCCGAACGAAATTAAGTTAGGATAATCAAGCCGGGATATTCGGTTAGGAAGTATTTTGTAGGAGGCTTGAATGAGATACGTTTACTGGATTGTTGTTATGTCCGCTGTTTCAATTGTGCTTGGACTGGGCGCGTCACGTGTTCAACCTCAACAAAAGTCCCAACAAAAAACTTCGACATCGGATGACATACAACGCGGAAAATACCTGGTAGAGGAAGTCGCGAAGTGTCAGGAATGTCATACTCCACGAAATCAAAATAATGAATTGGATTCCGATCGCTGGTTACAAGGGGCGCCCACCTGGATTCGACCCGTATTCCCCACCACAGACTGGGCCGCATTTGCTCCGCGACTCGCCGGGCTTCCCAGCTATACCGACGAACAAGCAGAGCGAATCCTGGAGAAGGGTGAACGAGCCAATGGAGGCGGTGAAGTCCAACAGCCTATGCACGTCTATCATATGAATCATGCGGATGCAAAAGCGATCGTCGCCTACCTGAGATCATTGTCAGTTCAGAATTAAATCTTGCTGATCGTGGCAGGGCTGCCCGCGACTACGTTCCGAGGACTTTCTCAACCTGGCCGATTTTCTTTTGGACTTTCCCGCCTATCTTTTCGTTCTGGCCTTCGGCTTCCAAGTCGGGATTGTTTGTCAGTTGTCCTGCCTTCTCCTTGACCTTACCTTTTACTTCGTGAATCTTGCCCGCTACCTCATCCTCGGTACTTGGCTTCATTGCGTTGCCTCCTCTGAAAAGATTTGAATTCTGGTGCGCGGCTAAGTGCCGTTCGATTTCACCGTGCCCGCGCGAACCGCGTGCCCTGGAAATCTCGCGCTTCGCAACCAAGCTTAAGAGTTGCTCACTCGTGATCGCGTCTGGCCTCGTAACGCTGAGAAGGAGTTAGTTCCTGCGCCGACGGGAGTATCCCCAACCTCCACCACCGAGCAAAAACACAACTAGAAGAACGATCAAGATGGTTTCCATGTCTCTACCTCACTCGTCGAGGAAGTCAGTTGCTTCACGGTACTTCCATTCGTAGGCACCATCCTAAAAGAGCCGATGATGGATATCTGTTCACATTGGCTCACATTCACGTTTCGTTTGCTTTTTCGTGGCGCGAAAGTTGTGATCTTTGGGGGTCAAGCCACGGGCATCTACCGAAAACGTATTACTTGCCCTTGGACTTCTCGGCGGCATCGGCAGCCATGAATCGCAGCATCTGCTCCTTCAATTGCGCATCCACCTCGTCCGCGATTGTGACAACGTCGGGAAGCAGCGCGCTGAATTCCAATTGGGTCGCGCTATTCTGCAGTGTCGTAAAAATGCTGACCTGCAATAGACGAGACTCTTCAACCATCATCGCTACCGTGTAGCCTTGCTTGCGCCGCAAATCCCCATGGTCTGCCGCAGCCTTCGAAATCGGAGCTTTCGTCCCGGCCTCCAGACGCAAGCGATTAATAACGTCATGTATAAGGTGAGGAAGATGGCCCGTGCGCTCATCATGGTTCAGCTTGATACTCGTTAGGTCCGACTCTTTCTCGACTCGGATAAGCCATGCCTCAATCAAAGGGCGGAGTTCACGTTCGAGAATGTCCGCCACACTCTCAGCAGTGACAGCACCCCCCCCGCTCCCTCTCGAATTCCCCGCAAACTTTACAGATTGTTTGATCATTGCACCCTCTCTCGCTTCACCGCCCTGGCACGTCAATCTCGTTGGCCGGAGTCGCTGACGAACTTCGCCAACCACTTTGTCACTAAGGCGGTCTGCAATACTGTCCTAAAACAGACACGTGCACACTGAAACGACATTCATCTGTATTTCTGGAGTGTTGAGAAACTCTTATCGCCACATCCTGAGAAGTCTTCTCGGAATGTAGCCTTGGCGGACAAATGGTGGCGGGGTGTCCAGGGGTCGCGCACCGCGGGGCGATTACAAACGCGCCCGAATGCGTCGTACCTGCCCGAGGCGGAAACAGCGGCGTTCCGTTTTTGTCATTTTGCGTCTCATGACTTTGCGGAATATGCGTTCGATGGGAATTTCGATAGCTGGACGAGAGCGATGGAAGGTCATTGTCGTCTCCTCCGTTGCACTCTAGCATACTTCGGCGCTGACGGACGTTCGCGGTCAAGTTCCGCGAAGTCGGCGTTGTCATCATTCGTGACTAATTTCGATTCACGTAGTAAGCTTTAGGGCATGCAAACAGGCAAGCGGGCCAACGAAAAGAAGAAGTCGCGTAGTTTCGACGCCAAGAGCTTTCTCAATTCAGCCGGGGTAGCGAGAGCGATAGTGGATTTCCGTGGAAAAGAGATATTATTCGCGCAAGGCGAGCCATCCAGCCACACCTTCTACATTCAACAAGGACAGGTAAAAATCTCTGTCGTTTCCGCACTCGGCAAAGAGGCCGTGGTGGGGATGTTAGGGCCGGGCGATTTCATAGGTGAGGGGGGGCTGGCCGGGCAGTCGCTGCGAATGGCAACGGCGACCGCCGTGTCACCAGTAACTGCGCTGCGGATCGACAACAAAGAAATGCTTCGAGCGCTCCGCACGGAAAGTGCGTTTTCCGATTGTTTCATTGCCTATATGCTTGAGCGCAACATCCGGATCGAGGAGGACTTGGTCGACCAACTGTTCAACTCCAGCGAGAAGCGGCTGGCGCGCACTCTTTTGTTGCTTGCCCACTATGGTAAGCAGGATGAACCCCAAAAGGTGCTTGCCAAAATATCGCAAGAGACTTTGGCGGAAATGGTTGGAACTACGCGCTCCCGCGTCAACTTTTTCATGAATAAATTCAAGAAATTGGGTTTCATCAAATACAACGGCGGGCTACACATCAATACTTCGCTCCTGAGCGTTGTCCTGCACGAATAGCAAACTGGAAAAATAACCAACGGTCCTGATGCTTGACCTCATGCCTGGCCAAGTCCCCGGTAAAAAGTCTTATCGGTGACTGGCTCCGCATTCCGCGAACACGAATTACCGAAGACATCCCACTAGCGGTTGACACGATGGAACAGGGTGGATAGGCTTCCGGGCAAGCGGAAGGTTGAGCAGAAATGCTGATTGAGATCAGCTGATGAGCGGCAAGGGTAAAGGAGGCAGTATGAGGCGCGCTGGTGTTCGCTGGCTAACGGTAGCTTTGGTAGCAGCTCTGGCATTGGGTTTATGGCTGACGGCGCGGGCACAGAACACCACGCCACCAGTACCAACTGCGCCGGCCTCGCTGCCGCCGGACGCGCCCAAGCCTCCTTACAAACGACTGACCGGGCCGCAGACCCTGAACCCGGGCGACTACCCGGCACATTTTCCGTATCCCGACGAAGACGATTCGGCGGTTGGGGCTTCCGAGGTTCACCATATTCGCTACATAGACAGCCACGTGCGTTTCGTGGAAGTCGCATACTTTCCCGGTGTGCATGGGCAAATGCACGGTCACCCCTGGTTCTCGGTATTTGCCGTGGATGCGCCGGTGCCCAAGGCGTACAACCTGCAACTCGATCCGGACAAGCCGCCCCTCCGGAGCGCCGGAACGTCGCCGCAGGGCATGCCATTCCCAACCTGCGCGACCATGAATCCTCAACCGCCGCACGCCGAAACCAATCTGGATACCTGGCCGCACCATTTCTACCGCCTCGAGTTCCTGCGTCTGGACGGCAAGGACATGCAGGACCACTGGAAAGAATTGTATCCGCACATGCTTGATCCCCAGCCCGCGGTTAAGAATGTGAAGCCGGCTGCCGGCGCGCCGAAGTTTTCCGAGCAGTGGCCCTATCCGATCGCCTACGACTCCTACAAAGCGGCGCCCAACAATTACAAGCTTCTATATGAGGACGACCATGTACGGTTGATTGAGGTGACCATCCGGCCCGGCGAAACGGAGAACATCAACGGCAATCCCTATCCTTCGGTGATTGCCATGGATGCGATGCCGCTCGATCCCAAGAGCCTGTTGATCGGCCAAGGCGCGGGACAAGGCGCGGCTCCCAAAGGTTTTGACGTTCCGACTTGCTCGACGACAGGCCCGGTGGCGCCGCACGCGGTCCACAACACGGGCACGGCTCCCATACATTTTTATCGCATTGAGTTCAAACGCATCGACGGGGACGGCCTGAAGACCAACTGGCGGCAGTGGTATCCGTGGATGGCAAAGATTACCGACGAATACAAGGTTCACCCGTACGTAAGCAACTACTACTGAGTTTGTCCACGGTTACACAGGGCCGGCGCCGACGGCCTCCCCCCCCCCGCGGCACATAAAATCGGATCCGAGAATCCCGGGTCAGGGACGCACGTTGGCCATGAACTGCCCCTCGGGACAGTAGACCCCGGCGCTGGGTTCCGGTAGGCTTTTGCTAGTGAATTTCGTTCTCGCCAACTTGGAGGCCCATGACTGACAGCGTAGCTCTTACCGAGTTTAAGCAAGGGGTGCAACTGTTACGCGACGAACAGCCAGATGAAGCCCTCGAACACTTTCGCAATGCCCTCGAGCTGGAGAAACAGAACCCCTACTTCATATCATTTGTCGGAGTGTCGCTCGCTCGCGCCGAAAAAAAATGGACACCCGCGCTGAAACTTTGCGAAATGGCTCTGAGCATGAAGCGCAACGAAGCCCAACTCTACATAAACCTGGTAGACGTGTATATGTCCGCCGGACGGCGAGAGGAAGCACTCATGATCCTTGATAGGGCCCAGGCGTCGCTGGGGCGTCATCCCCGCATACAGCAGGAACGCATGAAGCTGGGAACGCGACGCCCTTCCCCCGTCTCATTTCTCAGGCGCGAAAATGTCTTGAACAGATATTTGGGGATTTTGCGGCAGCGCATATTTGCGTGAGTGAGTGGCTGTTGCTTCCTTCCCCTTCATTCTGCACGTCCGCAGCCGATCGTGGGCGCCAGATCCTGATAAACGGATTATTGGAGCTGGCACCACCGCGCTGTCACCCTTCCTTGACCATGCTCCGAGCCATCTGTTAGCGTAGAAGTTTCCAAAATGGAAAACATACACATCACGATGCCGGATGGCGCGATTCGCGAAGTTCCGCTTGGTACGAGCGCAGGCGAAATTGCACAACAGATTTCGCCGAGGCTGGCGAAGGAAGCACTGGTGGCGCGGATTGCTTCTCTCGATGCGGCGTCCAACGGCGCCGACAGCGAACTGGTCGACCTGCGACGCCCGCTTGACCACGATGTGCGCCTCGCGATCCTGACGCCCAAAGATCCCGAAGCCATTCAGGTGCTGCGCCATTCCGCCGCGCATCTACTCGCCGCTGCCGTGCTCGAATTGTTTCCGAATGTGAAGCTGGGTATTGGTCCGCCGATTGAAACCGGATTCTTCTACGATTTTGTGCGCGACGAGCCGTTCACGCCCGAAGACCTGGAACGCATCGAGAAGAAAATGCGCGAGCTTGCCGCCCAGGACATTCCCAACGAACGCAAGATGCTGCCAAAGCCCGAAGCCATCGAGCTCTACCGGAAGTGGGACCAGGGGTTCAAGTGTGAGCTGGTGGAAGAGAAAGTTGTGGAGCCGATGGTGTCGTTCTACACCACCGGAAAATTCATCGATTTCTGCCGCGGGCCGCACATTCCTTCCACTGGACGCATTCGAGCATTCAAGCTGATGAGCGTTGCGGGCGCCTACTGGAAGGGTCAGGAAGGCAACCCGCAGATGCAGCGCATCTACGGGGCATGTTTTTACACGCAGGCCGAGCTGGACGATTACCTGCATAAGCTGGAAGAGGCCAAGCGCCGCGATCACCGCCGCCTGGGCCAGGAACTGGATCTGTTTTCCATCCAGGAGGAAGCCGGGCCGGGACTCATTTTCTGGCATCCCAAGGGCGGCCTGGTTCGCAAGCTGATGGAAGACTGGCTGCGCGACGAATTATTGCGCCGCGGCTACGATCTGGTGTACACGCCGCACATCATGCGCCTGGACCTGTGGAAGACCAGCGGGCATACCGATTTTTATCGCGAGAATATGTTCGGCCCAGTGGAAGTCGAAAAGGCCGAGTATCAGCTGAAGCCCATGAATTGCCCGGGCCACATCCTGATTTACAAGTCGCGGCTGCGCAGCTACCGCGAGCTTCCGGTGCGCCTCGCCGAACTTGGAACCGTTTATCGCTACGAGCGCTCCGGGGTATTGCACGGACTGCTGCGCGTTCGCGGCTTCACGCAGGATGACGCGCACATTTTCTGCATGCCGGAGCAAATCGAATCCGAAATCGAGGCGTGCATCGATTTCGCTTTCGCGGTGATGAAAACGTTTGGCTTCAGTCAATACGTGGTGGAGCTTTCCGACTGGGATCAGGCGCATCCGGAAAATTACGCCGGCTCATCCGAGGACTGGGCCCGCTCGACAGGGGCGCTCGAAACCACACTTACCAGGCTGGGTGTGCCGTTTAAGCGCATGGAAGGCGAAGCGGCATTTTACGGACCGAAAATTGACGTGAAGCTCATTGACGCGATTGGGCGTTCCTGGCAACTCACCACGGTGCAGTTTGATTTCAATTTGCCTGGGCGCTTTGGCCTCGAGTATGTCGGCGAAGACGGCAACCGGCATCGTCCGTTGATGGTGCATCGCGCGCTATGGGGTTCGGTCGAGCGCTTCTTCGGCATCCTGATCGAGCATTACGCCGGGGCATTCCCCGCGTGGCTTGCGCCTGTGCAGGCGGAGGTTCTGCCGCTGAGTGAAAAGTTCACGGAATACGCCAGGAAAGTGATGGCCGAACTTAGAACCGCGGGCTTTCGCGCGCATCTCGATGACCGCAACGAAAAGTTACAGGCCAAGATTCGTGACGCCCAGATGCAGAAGATTCCCTACATGCTCATCGTCGGCGGCAAGGAGGCAGAAGCAGGCACGGTTTCCGTCCGGCATCAAAGCAAAGGCGACCTGGGCCCGCGCCCCCTGGCGGAATTTCTATCGGACCTGCGCGAGCAAGTCACTTCGCGCGCCATTTAATTTCAGCCGGCCATTTTTTCAGGTTTGGACTTTTTCCCATACGCCTTCGAGAGATTCCTGGCGCAGGTCAGATACGGAGTGCACAGTACCGCCGAAGCTTCCCCTTAACACCTTTGAAACATCCCTGTGACATTCATCAGTCTATGCTGGACCCGATCAAGGTTGTGTCGTATATCCAGTATCCAGACTGTGCTTTTTGGACCGAAAAAAGCGACCGCGAGGGCGGTGTGCGCATCTTAGTGGTGTAGGATAGCAGGTCCCGTGGGCGGATGGAGGAACGGTCGATGTGGGACAAAAATGACTGGCAGCAGTTCTTCGCAATCGCTAACCGCAGGTGGCATCGGCACCTCCCGCCGCGCCCTGTTTACCTGAGCGGAGCCAAACGCGTGCTACCAGCCATCGGATTCAGCCTTTCGGAGCTGGACGATGTGGGTATCAACGTGGAAGCCGCTGAACGCCTGGGCCTCCCGGTAGATGCCGGTCGCATCGGGGCTTACGGTCCTAATGTTTCGGCGCTGCGCGAGTTCGTCCGCTCCGCGCGCCAACCGGGATAAATTCGAGATTGTTATTCGTGGCTGTGGAAAACTCGCGGTGTTCCTCGTCTGGGTATAGGGAACCGCGAGCGATTTTTTTTTGCGGTTCACCTCGGAGGAAATAAACCCGGCAAGTTCGGCCACCAGAGGCTGTGAC
>Ga0206815_1041_pt1 | contig 37832 bp, 46 predicted proteins | sample Alteio_BWOrgCont_91_FD_152864 | JGI IMG/M metagenome (GOLD analysis project Ga0206815, IMG submission 152864) | Enriched cells from forest soil in Barre Woods Harvard Forest LTER site, Petersham, Massachusetts, United States -... | ecosystem: Environmental > Terrestrial > Soil > Temperate forest >...
ATACCAAAAATCACCAAAAACACTGGCCCGCATGCAAATCGTTATGTGGAAAATACAAGATCTCGAGAAAAAAGCAAAAGGATTGCAGTTTAGCCTGCGTCATTTCTCTTATATTAAAAAGACCCCCTATGCTCCTCGCATTATTCGATTTAGCAGAGTGCCTAGAAAGGAAAAAACATTTCATGAATCGATTGATAACTTGAATTGGCAAATAGAATTACTTCAGTGCGAACTTGAAACACTAATCAAATTTGGTGCGTGAGGTGAATAATGAGTAGAAAAGCAAAAAATGATTCTGACTTTATGAATTATGTAGAGCGCCGACTAGATCACTGGGCAAAGTGGTTTATACAGGGAAGTGAATCTAACTTAGGTTATCATTCAGAAACATTGCTTCATACCATGATAACCGTTGGTATTGTCTCAAAAGGAACGGGGCATCAAATACTACCATGTGATGAAGCAGCAGAAGAAATTGAAAAGCTAGTAAATGAAATGTCTACTCAGTCAGAAGAAAACAAAAAAATGGCTTTTGCATTACGCATTAAATACTGTAGCAAGAAAAAATCGAAAGAGTATTCATATGACATTGGATTAGGAGCATCACAATTTAGTGTTTATGTTTTAATGGCAAAACAATGGTTAGTTGGAAGATTAAGTGGAGAAAATCAATTTTTTTAAAATCAAAATGTCTATGTCGTAAATTTTCTATTGACTTTTACCGGTAAAAATTGTTATAATATGCGTATGATGTAATTTCTACACCCAAAACCCGCCGACAAAGCGGGTTTTTTATTTTCAGCCCTCTAAAAATCCTTTCTTTTTCTCAGTAATTAAAATTAATTCGGAGTGTTTCAAACATGAAGCGCAGAATCATACCTATGATTCTGCTAGGCATTCTATTCTCTAAAAATTGCTTAGCAGATTACAACGTAACACAAGTAAGCCGTTATCAAACAATTGAAAATAAACCACAATACTCACAAATCTTTTTGTTAGTACAACGTATTCATGTGCGCTTTCCACAGAATGTGCAGTCAGTTAGTGACGCTATGAATTATCTGTTGCAATTTAGCGGATACAGCTTGGCGCCCACCAATGAAAGAAGTGATTCACTAAAAATCACCCTAAGAAAGCCATTACCTATTATCGATCGAGAGTTAGGCCCCGTTACATTGCGTGATGGACTACTTACTTTAGTAGGGCCTGCATTTGATATTACGCATAATCCTATTCATCGCACTGTTAACTTTACTGTAAAACCCGAATATCAAAAGTACATTAATTTTAAATCACAAAAGCGAGGTCACGCATGAGAGATTTATTTCATTTCTACAAAAACAAACCAGAGTGGATGCAAGAATGCTGCGACCAATTACGCATCTTTTTCCAAGAAAATAAGATGTTTTCGCTCTTCATATCTTATTTAATTTTCACAACATTTCTTTTGTTCTTGGAAAATCATAGAGAAACCAGCATGAATGCATTACAAGCCAAACACGACACTACAATTCTTCGCGAATTAAAAAATATCAATACAGCATTACAAGTAGTTGAAAATAATCCAAATAACACCAAACAACAGCAAGATATTTTACAAGGGTTAGAAAAAAATATTCTTAATGTTCAAAAGTCAATGGCCGACTTTGCCAAAACTAGAGATATAGAAAATATCGCTTTAGAAATCAGCTCAGCTAAAGATGAAATTGGTACACAACTTCATGATATCAAAAAAACAATATCAGAAAATTCAAATAGCAAAGAATATTTAGATGCAAGCACCCTACCCTTTCATATCATCTCAGTCGATGTTATTTCCGGACAACCATATGTATCTGTGCAGTATGCAAATCATGTATCACCACTTTCAATAGGTGATGAATTAGCTGGCTGGCGTGTGATCAGTGCTGATTATGAATCAACAGTCTCTGAATTTGTTAATGATAAAAATCAACATATTAAAGTTAGCCTACAGGGAATAGCGACATGATCAAAAAAATTATTCTGATCTTAGCACTTACTTCCAATTGCGCCTTTGCAGCTGATGGTGTTGAAAATACAAAGACACAAAATACTGTTACTCAGAACACTGAAATCAACAAGCCTCCTGCTGGAATAGCAAAAGATTGGGACTTAAATGAAACGGAATGGAACCAATATTTAAACCTGATGCACGGACCAAGTGGACACTATTATGCAAATTTATCACCGCCTGAAATTCTGGGAATCAAAGCCGAAACAAATGAAGAGTTACGACACTATGCTGAAATTGCTGCGAAACTTGAACATGATAAATTGGAACGAGAATTACGATTCAATACAGCATTCCATGAGGCAGCGGCGCGATTATATTCAGCAGAACCATTAATTAAACCTTTTGATTACACACCGTTCACACCCATCCCGAAAGCCTAATTGAGAGCCATGCATGCAACAACATAAGACACCTCATCAACCAACACAGAAGGCTAAGCACCCAACCTTGTTAGGTACAATATTTTTTACCGTATTTAACTTAATATTGCTAAGCCTTGTTGCATGGTTTTTGTTGGAAGCATGGTTTCTCATTATTAATGGTAGTAACGGCGAATATTTCACAGAACGCATTATAAAAAATAATTTAAGCATTATTCAAAATAATCACTGTATCTCCATTGCTTTTGCTAAGTTACAAAACATTAAATCTGTTGTCTATGCCATAAATAATGGACATATTGGCGGAAATATCATAAATATTTTTCTGAATGTTATTGAAATTATATTCACTCGTATTTGTATATTCGTTGAGTGGATACCACTTATGATGTTAATGCTATTCGTGTTGGCTATTGATGGCCTAGTATTACGTGATAAAAGAAAATTCCAAGGAGCAAGAGAAAGCACCTTTGTCTTTCACCGACTAAAACCTATAGCAAAGCTATTCTTTTTTACACTGTTTCTAATTTATATGGCATCACCATTTTCTATATCACCGCTTTTATTCTTATTTCCTATGACTTTCGTTTCAAGCTTATTTGTATCGCTCACGATTAAAAACTTTAAAAAATATCTATGAGGCTATTATGCAAATCAAACTAACGCCATTTATTGCTATGTGGATATGCTTCTTTTCTATGAAAGTTACCGCTGATGAAGCTCATGAAAAGCTGTATCTCACACAAATCATAAATCAATTAGATGCTGTCAAACCATTAATTACCGCCGCTAACCATGAACAGGATAAAAATTTGCGAATCACCTTTCATTACACAGCTTATCGTGATGCAAATGGAACTTTTCACCATGGTTTACTGGAAGATATCAATGAAATTCAAAAAGGTATTCAAGAAAAGCTAAATCAAACTACTCATGAACCACGTCATTTTAAAGAAATCAAAGGTGATTACGTAGAAGCAAATAATATAACTTCCAATCTTTTCACAAATTTGGCGGAGAGAAATCATGTTAAATGACGGTGCATTACAAGCTTTTTCCAATGCAGCCGGCATTTCTGCTGACACACTCAGTATCTTTATTCGTACTAGTTTAATCGGTGGATTTTTTCTCTGGTCTGCTTGGTGTGCCTTAGAGTTATTTAAGCATTATAAAAGCCAGCAAGATAGCAACATTGCTCATCTTATCAGTAAATACGTTCAATTATTTTTCTTAGTCTCTGTTGTTATTGCACTCGTTTTTATACCATAAGGAATCAACCATGTATTTATCATTCAGTAAAACTAAACAAATCATTATTACAACTTGTTTATATTGGTTCGCAACGCTTGCTCATGCTGATCTTCCTAGACCACCCTCACAGCTAAATATAAAAGATGGTAACTATGCCAGCGGCCTTATTTCCTATGGACTAACCATTATGGGATATGGTTGCTACTTATTAGCAGGACTTGCATTTCTATTTGTAGGTTATGAAATGATTTCGGCTTATCAAGAAGCCAAAAAACTCGAAAAGCTAAGTCATTTCTTCACCTGGGCATTAGTTGGTGTATTTACATTAGCAATTTGTCTCGGTCTCTTGTACGCCGGCAATACATTAATCACTGATGCTCCAAAACCATGAGTGATTTTCTCTATGCTAAATAACATTAATCATAAGATGCCTATTTACAAAGATTGCACTTTAGGAGAAGTCGTAGCCATTGCTGCGGCTTCTCTTATTGGCTTAACACTTATTTTCTCATTGCTCACTAAAATATGCTTCGGTTATGTCTGGCCAGGCTATTTGATCGCAAGCGCCTTATTTTTCTTCGTAACTAAATTACTATTAAGCAAACTGCAAAAATTAAAATACGGTAAACCTTATGGTTACTATCAACATCTTCTTATTAAAAAATTATCAACTTCTGGGTTAATACAATCTAATTTCATCACCCGATTAGGCCGTTGGTCAGTGCGGAGATTTTTAAAATGAGCGAAAAAATAATGCGTGGATGGATCATGTCAGCCTGGAAAAAAGAAGATGCTGACCGCCAAATCATTACATTGCAAAAACGATTTATTGGTATTTTGTGTATATTAAGTGTCGCATTTTTTATCGGCTGGATATCAGCACCCTCTCGACTGACTTTATTTATTCCACCGGACATTCAAAATGGCGCGACAATAAAAGCTGGAAGTATTCCAGACCCCTTAATTTATAGCTTCGCATATGAAGTCTGGCAAGAAATCAATTATTGGCCAGGAGAAACGGGTGATGATTATCAAAAAAATATTCAAATCTACTGGTCTTATCTTACTCCTAAATTTAAAGCTGAATTATTAGAAGACTATAACGACTTAAAAACCACTGGTCAGATACAGCGAATTCGTTATTTACAAGGATTAAGTGGGGCTGCTTATGATTCTATTAACGTAAAAAAACTCAGCAATGATACCTGGGAGGTTGATCTTAAAATGCGTCTTACTGAGTTTAAAAATAATCAAGCTGTAAAAGACGTAGAAATTATTTACCCCATTAAAGTCACACGCATCAATACATCTGCTCAGAATAATCCTTATGGACTGGCACTAGCAGGATTTGTATCAGAACCCCAACGTCAAAAAACTTATATTTAAAATTGGAGAAAATAGACATGAAATACTTACTCAGTATCATGCTATTGCTTTGCCTAAATATAACGGCTCAAGCAGATAGTCTTAGCAGCTTAACGTTAACAGATGCAGAGATGCAAAAGCTTAAAAAATATTTCCCTGATGAAGATACCAACCGTTTAACTTGGCAAGGCGATCCTCTTACCGTCGCCTTGCCTATAAATAAAGAAAAACGATTGATCTTTCCAAATTCAATTAGTGTCGATGTTAAAGGTGCATTAGCATCTGATCAATTGCGTATTTTAAATAATGATCATTCACTTTATCTAACCGCACTAAAATCATTTTCCACGACAAGAATCTATGTCACTTTGAAAGATAATGGTGAAGTTGTCATGTTGGACTTATCACCTAGCGAAACAGCTTCAAGTAGCACACAACAGATAGATATTAAACAGAAAAATAGTGCTGCTACTGACAAGTCTGTTACAACTAGTATTAGCCAATCGGCTATTTCGTTAACAAGCGACAGTAATGCTAATGAAAATGTGGGATTTGTTGAATTAATTCGTTTTGCATGGCAACAACTCTATGCGCCAGATCGATTGATGCAAAAATCGAATTTTAGTCGCGCCCCTATGCACACAGAAAAATTTGTTTCTGATTTGATATATGGAGACAAAGTCATTGCGTATCCACAAGGTTCATGGATATCAGACAATCATTATGTAACCGCCGTTTACTTACGTAACAAGTATCAACATCAAACATACATCAATTTACAAAAAGACTTATGTGGCGACTGGCAAGCAACAGCAATCTATCCAACCACATATTTAGCTGCGTATGGCGATAAACGAGGCGATTCCACTATGCTGTTTTTAGTATCCAACCGTCCATTTGGTGATTCCATGGGGGTATGTCATGGCCATGCATAATACAAATAGTTTACTAAAATATGTTGCGATACCTGTTTTGTTACTTATTGTGATTTATATTGTTTCTTCTTTCCTACATAAAGAACCAATAAAAACCCCATCCACGGTAATTCCAAAAGAAAAACCTATAAAAAATCAAGCTTCGAATGATAGTGCATCAGAATCACTAGATACATTAACTGCAGAACTGTCGAAAACCAAACAACAAATTATGGAAGTATCAAAAGACAATGAAATATATAAAAAGAAAAATGAAGAGCTGCTAAACCAATCTATCTCACAAAAGACCGATGGAAATAGCAAAATCAATCAAGAAATTGAGAATCTTAAAAATCAACTTGAAAATGTTATGAAGAAAAGCACTGATGAAAATCCAGTTCCAACGACACAAGCAATTACCATAGTTGATGATTTATCCCTAGCACCAAAAGAGCATTCAATGATGAATTTTCTTAATTCCCATTCGAGTGACTTACCCAATTTAAAACAGAAAGAACATGACAAAGAACAAGTTATTCCTTATTACACTATTCCTGCGAACGGAACCTCTGTTAAAGATAAATTGATGACGGCTTTGGTGGGTCGCATCCCAGTAAAAGGTGTCGTTACCGACCCCTATCCATTTAAGATTGTTATTTCAGACGACAACCTCGCTGCTAATGGATTACGAGTTCCACACTTATTGCAAATGATAGTGAGTGGTTATTGCGAAGGTGATCTTAACCTTGTCAGTGTCCGCGGATGGGTGACTTCTCTTACCTTTGTTTTTGATGACGGCACGATTTCATCTACCACATCTAATGACAATGATATAGGCAACTACACTAAAGCAAATAGTCTGGGATATTTATCAGATAAATTTGGCAACCCCTTTATAAGAGGAAAACTCATTACCAATGCACCTGCCTACCTTTCAGGTGGAGTTGCTATCGATGCCGGTGTGGGTGCCGCCAATGCTTATTCACAGTCACAAACAACCAGCTCTAACTCACTATTAGGCTCAAATTCAACAGTAACAGGTTCACAAGGAAAATTTGTGGCTGGCCAAGCCATGTCAAGCGCGGCTAATGGTTTACAACAATGGTGGCATGATCGTGCAGAGCAATCATTTGATGCAGTCTATGTTGCTCCCGCTGATGAGAAAGGAAATTTCACTGAAATAGCAGTGAACTTTGCGAAGGAGATTCACATTGATTATGATCCCCAAGGGAGGAAATTAAATTATAGTCACAATAATACTTACACTAACAAAGAGTTAGATTGACCTCTTTAAATATTATTCTGTAAGTATAACTACAAATTCATAATCACTAGGGGGATTTTCCCCATTACCTTGATTCTTTTCAACGAATAAAATGTGCGTTTACAAAACCACTTTAAATCATATTCACAAGAGGGGTACTTATGTCTAGCGGTAGAGTTTACAATCATTCTGGAGTTCATTCAGCTAATTTTGATAATATTGATCCTTATTCAACTGTAAATATTGGCGGTGTTGGCACTGTAAATATTATGGGAACAATTGGCAAGGGCACAACTGTTATCAAACAAGGTGTGGGTGAACTAAATATAGTGGGTACTGTTGAAGAAAGCGTCATATTTAAAATTGGCGGCGTAGGCGATGTTAATTTTCGCAAACGGCCACCTCAAAGCGTTATTGATCAAATTGAAAAGCAAGGAGTTGGTGATATTTTAATACCTGGGGGTTGGAAAAAAGAAAAAGATGTGGACAGCGATGCTGAAGCAAATAGGACTATCTATTCAGACTTTAGTATTATGAATATAAATGGTCTTATACATGTAACTCAAAATGGGATAAAAAAAATCTACAAAGGTAATTGTGCTCAGCAAAATGGACGTCAATTATTTATTGATGGAAAACTGGTTGACGATTCAGATGCTATTGAAATTAAAGAAGCTTCTAAAAAAGAATCTAATTCACCTACCTCTTCTCCTCAGGTAGAACTATTAGCATCTTCTTTCTCTAATATGTTTAGGGGATCTAATATTGTAGCGATGGGAATTGCACCTGGCGCGCAGGTTGGGCAAGTTAGCAATGTAAGTGTTAGTGCATTTGAGATTACTCGATACGGGAAATAAAAAAGTCAAATAAGCATAACTACATATATAACAGTTCAATGGAGGCTTTCGCCTCCTTTTTTTTTAAAAAATTTTCCTCGCAAAAAAATCGAAAAAATCATCACCTTCATTTAACCAAATTTATCTTATAAAGAGAAAATTTATGCGCATAATGGCAATTATTATATTGACTGTAAGTTTTATTAATATCACTGCTTGCAGCAGCATGTCAGGCAATGTTGTTCCTGAAAAAGGACCAACCATGGAAGATGTTTATGACAGCATGGAAGCTACAAAACCGGTACAGCATCATCTAAATAAGAAATATATGGCACACCTTCAAACGACATCCAATACATTTTATAAAATACCGAATCCTGAATTAAAGATGTATGTTTATCCCCATTTAGCGGGCAAAGATGAAGTACCGATTCCAGGTTACAACACGGTTTTTAATGCTTATACACAAGATCATTATGCCTTACCTAATGAACTATGAGGTCTATTATGCTACACACAAAATCTTCTATAAATAAATATGATATTAAAAATTCTTATCAATCACTACCATCCTTTATTGAGTATTTACCTTGGCGCGATTACAACGAAAAACACAAGTGCTTTCTTTTAGAAGACAACACCAGTTTAGGGGTATGTTTTAAAATAAAACCTATTCCATGCGAGGCAAGACCACAAACCATGTTAGATGAAATTGCATCAGCTATTTCAGAAGCAATGAAAAATGCAATCCCACGTGAAAAAAATCATCCCTGGGTATTACAAGTCTATGCTAAAAAGGATTCTGACTTATCCTCTGTCTATCAAAATATTCATGATAGTTTTACCAAAGAAAGATTAAAGACGCCATTAACAGCTGATTTTCTAGCTAACATAAAAGAACATTTAGATTATGTTAGTCAATCAGATGGTATTTTTCATGACTCACAAGTTACCAATTTAAAGTTTCGTGGTGAGATATTACATGTATATGTTGTTTTATACAGACGCTATCCTCAAGATGGAAATGATATCTACGATGAACGCCACTCTCGTTTAGAAGAAATATTACGCGTTTCACGTAAACTATCCGATCAGCTTAGATCTTGTGGAATGGGTGTAAAACGATTGAATGGCAAAGATTTCTATGACTGGATGGTAAAATGGTTTAACCCCCAAAATAAATTAGTTGATGAAGTTTCATATCCAAGTGAAAAAGAAAAATCATTAACATTTGATTTGTCAGAGCAGCTATTTTATAGCGCACCTCAATCTTTTAAAGATGGGTGGCTATTTGATGGTATGCCACATAAAGTCATGACCATCCAGAGTATGACTACTAATCCTGAAGTAGGCCATGTTTCTGCAGAACGAAAGCGACTTACTGATGATAAAATTTTTAATTTGATGGATCACCTACCAGAAGGTAGTGTTTTTACAATGACGATTGTTCTACAGACCCCTGGTGAGGTCGATACTCATTTAAAAGTCATTCAGGGTTCTGCTGTAGGAAGCCATGCTCAAGCCATTAAGGTTAAAGAAGAAATTGCGACTGCTGAACGCTTGATTGCCAATGGAGATTTATTACTACCCGTTATTATGAATCTTTATTTACGTGGCGAGTCCGAATCTGATCTACGCTCCAAAGAAGCGCAAGCCGAAGTACTACTTAATAGTAATGGTTTTAAAGTCATTACTGATGATGAATTATTTCCTGTTGATGCATACTTACGGTATTTACCTATGTGCTATGACTTTTTGTTCGATAAGAAGAATCTATATCGTTCACGATATTTTTTATTAACAGACATAGCAAAATTGTTACCTTTTTATGGCCGTAGCCGTGGCACAGAGAACCCTGGATTAATTTGTTTTAATCGTGGCGGCGAACCTTGGTTTTATGACTTTATGAAAGATAAAACCAAAAATTCACACTTCTTATTAATCGGAGAAAGTGGTACCGGTAAATCCAATTTACTCTGTTTTATTATAACGTATTTACTTGCAAAATATTTGCCTCGCATGTTTATTATTGATGTCGGTGGATCTTTTGATTTATTGGGTGAATATTGTAAATCACTTGGGTTAACAGTAAATAAAATTAAAATTGACCCTAAAAAGCCGGTGTCGCTGAATCCATTTGCTGATGGGTTACGTATCATTGATCAAATTGAATCAATTCAGACAAAAAATCGTGAACAGTACTTACATGAAACATGTGAGAAGGTCTTCAATACTTCTTCGGATGATGAGGATCGCGATATTTTAGGTGATATGGTCTTATCTGCATTGATCATGATAACGGGGGGCGAGAAACGCGAAGAAGAAGCTATTCGACGCAGTGATCGTATGCTCATCATGGATGCTATTATTGATGCCGCTTATTTTGTTCGCGACTCAGGTCGAAATCAAATGACTGCCTCCGATATTATTGATGCTTTCGACCGGTTAACCACCACCTTTGATCCACAGCGAGATGCGGACAAAATTAAACGCGCAAGAGAAATGGCCGATAGTATGCGCTATTTCACAAAAGACCCCATGGCAAGTCAGTTCTTTAATAGCCTTGGAAACCCATGGATAGATGCTGATTTAACGATTGTGGATTTCGGATTATTTGCACGTGAAGGCTATGAAGCACATCGCTCTATTGCATTTTCAGGATGCCTTAACCACATCCAAACATTGGCTGAAGCAAATCAAACTAGCAATCGCGCGATTTATACCATCATTGATGAAAATCATATTTTCACGTCGATTCCATTACTAGCAAACATCCAAACTCGTGTTGCGAAAACGGGTCGTAAGCTAGGATTATGGCTAGGTGTAGCAACACAGAATATGAAAGATTTCCCTGATGGCGCACGTCGCATGCTAGCCCAATTGGAACATTGGATCTGCCTTCACATTCCTCCGGATGAAATCAAACAGATTGAGGATTTCCGGATTTTAACCCCGGAACAACGATCAATTCTTTCATCAACTCGGAAAGAAAAAGGCAAATTTACAGAAGGCGTTATTTTAAGTTCTTTAGTCAATTCATTATTTCGGAATGTTCCACCGCGTCTTTATCTTGCATTAGCTGCCACAGAACAAGACGAAAAAAATCAACGATTCCGTTTGATGGAAGACTATGGCTGCTCTGAAATAGATGCTGTCAGAATAACTGCGCAAGAAATGATGCAATCCAAATATGAGAGGTCTTATGATTAAAAAACTATTGATTTGCTTGAGTCTCCTGTTTGGCACAGGAGTCCAAGCAAGCAATAGTACTATTCATTCTGCAACGATTATTAAAGACACGCTAGCAGCAATGCCGAATTGTTCCCACTATCGTATCCCTATTCATTATTGTTTATGGATATCTGAATGGGGTGAAGTCAACACAACCCCTGTTCTCGATCATTATCTACCTGATTTAGTGGTGATCGTATTTAGAAAACCGCATGACAATCCATGGCTTGAAATAAATAAGATTGTAGATGGTATTGGACAACCGATCCAAAAAGAGATTGTGCATGGTATCACTGAATTTGATGTAGGTAACGGTAATCACACTTTAATCGATACACACGAACAAAATATCATCTTTAAAGAAGCCGATGTGATTGGAAATCCAGCTCTGGCAGTGATTCCATCACATGGCTTGTTGCCGAGTACATCTACTCCATGGAAACCTTATTTCCAATCGATGACAGATAGTGTGGCATGGCGTGGATTGCCTCCAGTTGCATTGCCAGAGGAAGGTATGGCATTAGGTTTAAATATCATGCACCACATTGGTGGTGGATTAACAAATTGGGGAGGAGTTTATCCGCATGAAGGAAAAATTATAAATGACAACGATGCTAAAGCTTCTGCTGTTATTGCATTTCGTGCAGCAGACGTTTTAACTAATTCTAAAGCTATTACCCACATACATCAGTCACTTTCTACTGAATGTGGACAACATTGCAATGCTGCCCCAATACAAGAAAACAGCAAAGAAACGTATTTTCAAATGATTTACCCAATTACACAAAATGATTGTCAAGTTTTAGGTAACAACGATTCCTATACGCCAGCTATGTTAAATCCAGACGGGTCTTATGTTTGGGTTATTTGGCGACATTATGAAGGTTGTGCCGATGGCGACGGTGAATATCTCGGGAGAATATAATGCGTAAGTTATTATTAGCAATCTTAATGACATCCAGCTTATCCGTATATGCGTCCAACATTATTCCCATTGGCAATGGGAATAATAAATTCTATTATCAAATTGGTGGTAGTAATGATTTTGCCTACCCTCCCGTGTCCGACACAAAAAGCACAATTTTAAAAACTAATACTAATCTAGGAATTGGTTTTAGTTGTGGTGCTTATAATCCTGCACTTTCTATTACAAATAGCATTAACGACCTCAAAGATAGTGCAGACAATCTTGAACAAAATGTAATTGCTAGCGCCACCGGCAGCTTGGTGCAGCTTCCCATGTATTTTTTAGCCCAAGCCAACCCTACAGCGTACAATTTATTAAATAACACATTACTTTCTGCGCACAATCAATTAAGTATTTCTACCAAGTCATGTGAAACCGTTAAAAACCAAATAGCAAAAGGACAAAATCCTTACCAAGACTGGGGAACCATTTCATTAAATGATGATTGGAAAAAGCATTTAACATTCGCTTCTTCTGGTAATGAAGATATTAATCAATCGAAAAAAGAAATTGACAAACATAGTGGTGAAAACGGTGTACCTTGGGTACAAGGAAAATCAGATTGGGATGGTAGTCAACACGCAGGTGGCAAATCTCAGCCACCTATCCATGTAATTGCTGATACTGTTAAATCAGGCTATAACTCCCTACTCAATCGCGACTTAAATAGCGATGCAGATGCACCGGATAATCCTGAAAACAATCAATTAAAACAGTTTTTCCCAACCCCAAAATCAGCTAGTGACTGGATCACAAATGTATTAGGTGATCAAGTCATTACAACATGTAATGACGATAGCTGTAAGACTCAGCAAAGCAACTTAGTCGGCCATGGGTTATTGCCTTGGGTTACATCCTGCCAAGCCAATAAGGATGATTGTAGCGATAGCATTAGAGATAGCTTAAGCAATCTGGTTACTGGCAATACGGAAATTAACAAAGCAAATCTTAACAAGGTTTCTGCAGATGGAATTGCCATTAGTCCAGATATTATTAACTCAATACATCTGATGGATGTCACACAACAAAAAATCATTATCAACAAATTATCGCAAGAAATTTCAATGCAGCGAACGATGGATAAGGCATTCATTGCTCGTAATATTTTATCTACAGGCGCACAAGTACCGGTGATTTCTTCAAATCATCCTGCGCAGGTCATCATTGGTACAGCTTTAACAAATTTAGATAATGATATTAAAGCACTATCTTTTGAAAGACAGATGCGGCAACAAGCTATGTCAAATACGCTTTCGGAGACTTTAAAATTTTCTAATCAGCAACAACAAGATGCTGTACGTATAAACGCCTCGTCAACATCTTCGTCTCTGATGGAAAACGGTGCTATACCAAAGGAGTAATAAAATGAGTATAGGTGTGCAATCTTTTCCTGAACTTTATACGATGTTAATGGGTTGGGACTTATATGATAAGTTATGGGATTTATTAACCCAAACAGGTCTTGCTTTTCTGCCATTCATTGGAATGGTTTTGCGTAATGTCACGCAGTCTTACCTTGCTCATCGTGATACAGGACCGATTGCACTTCGCACTATGGAAGTAAATCTTATTGTAACATTGCTACTAGTGGTATTTGCAGCTTCGCCTTGTATTCCAGTGAGTGCACGAGCATTATCATATTCACCTATGTGTGGCGCGAGCCAAGGAGTAATATTTCATCCAGGTGATACTGGCACAACGTATGATAAAGCATTTTCTGTGCCAGAAAATAATGTCACCGTCCCTCTTTGGTGGTATACAGTTATTTCTGTTTCGGAAGGAATGACAAACGCAGCCAATACAATGGTTGGCTGCGTACCAAACTTGAGAAAGATGGTTACACAAGTCGATATGGCACAGGTTTCTGATCCTGAAGTAAAAAAAGAGCTACAAGATTTTGAAACCATGTGCTACATGCCTGCTCGTACCCAATTTAATTTAGATAAACAAAATAACAATATTACTAATTTGGATCGTATTGACGATAACGTTAAAGAATATGGCGTTGAAGATACCGAATGGTTAGGGTCGCACGGTTTTACGAATGTTTATTATAAAAATCTAAAAGCAACCCATCCCATACCTGGATTTCCATACGATTCGAGTGAAGATATCAATGCAGACACCAATAAGACGCCGCCCACTGTTGGAACACCTTCATGTTATGAATGGTGGAACGATAGTCAAAATGGTTTAAAAAATCGTGTCTATCAAGTTATGCCGAAATCATTTGCGGATGAATTTAAAAGTTATCTGCATGATGTCAAAACACACGATGACGTAATAAAGCGAATCATCACTAATAGTAATTCGGGTTATGAGCAAGCAAACTCAACGATTTTGGATTACGGATATTCTAATTTAGTCTCTTCTGTAGGGATATGGTTTCATCAATTGGAAGAGTATCCAAAACTGTATGCAGCAAGTCAGGCTGCGCCCATTATACAAGCATTATTACTATTAATGATTTATGTATTTTTACCATTCGCATTAGTTTTTAGTAGTTATCGAGCTAGCAGTTTAGTAACAGGTGCACTATTAATGTTTTCCGTTATTTTTTGGGGATTTATATGGCGTCTTGTCAGCTGGACTGATATGTCGTTAATGCAAGCACTTTATTCTGGGTGGTTCTCAAGACAAAGTGCATCGGCAACCCTTGCGGATATGATCATTGCTTCACTTGTAATTTTTTCTCCTATATTTTGGTTTATTTTTATGGGAGCAATGGGTGTTGCAGTAGGCGATATCGTGAGTAGCTTTTCATTAGGAATAAATAAAATCGGTGAGCGTGCAGCTAGTAAAGGATCAGAAATTACGAAGGAAGCTGCAACTACAGTAGCAAAAGCAGCAAAAGGTCTTTGATTTACCAAAAAGGACCTTTGCCTGTTACTTCTCTAGTGTGTTCATCATAATCATTTTGCCAACGATTAAAATCACGCTTTTTTTCGCTGTAACGTAAAAAGGTATCCACGACGATACGTGCAGAAAATTTAAGCGTAGCAATACTTACTTTTAATCCCATTTTTCCAATTTTTAAAAACAATGTCTTATTCATATAGGTATCCCGTCATGATTAATCGACTATCTCATTTACTTTGGGCTGGAATGAAAGGATTTTTAAGAATTGGAATACCACTATTGTTGATGGGTATTACCGGTATAGTCATTGATATTTATGATCCAGCAATTCTAAATTCTATCATAGAAACCATACAGCATCACCCGATAAATTATCTTTTATTTCGTTGGGTTGTATTAATTTCGTTCGTCTTATGTTGGCCCTATATCGCCACAAAAATTGGACAACAGCGCAATGCAACAGCTCAGCAAATTCTATGTTGGCGAGGAGAAATTTGGCGAATCGCTTTTTGGTTAATCTTAATTGAAATCGTGATTTGCGAAAATCTTGTTGGTAAATCAATTCACCTATTGGGAGGATTTTAGATGAGCATGCAAATTCCATTAGAAGGATTGCTACGCCCGCCAGTTGAATGGATCACAACGCTTGCTACTATCGTCGCATCCTTGCTATTAGTGAGCCATCCTTCGCTGTTTCTATTATCAAATAATCTAGCATATGGATTGGTCAGCGCTTTAATTCTCTTCGGAATTTATCGCTTCAAACAAGGTTATCGTGTTTGGAAATACCAACGCAATTTAAAGCGTATGTCTACTTACACCATAACATCAGAAGAATTACCTACTGCAGATAACAAGCTCTTTTTAGGCAAAGGATTTTCATGGACGGCACAACATACACAACGATTACGTGATCTAGATTTAGATTACAACTTACACTTTAAAAATCCATCGATTCTAAAAGTGTGGGTAAAACAAAAATCTGATGAATGGAAAAATAGATTTTTTCTCAACAAACTTACAAAAATTATTAGTAAAGATCATTGGCTAAATCCATTCAGGCCGTATCCAGAAATCGGTGGAGAACCATCTATACACGGTGTATCAGAAAAAGAATCTGATATTACAATTAACCTTGTGGAACGCGCCAGCCACTTACTCGTTTTAGGATTACCTGGCGTTGGTAAAACACGTTTTGCTGAATTAATTATTTCACAAGATATTCGGCGAGGCGATGTTGTCATCGTCCTTGATCCAAAAGGTGATGCTGATTTATTACGTCGTATGTATACCGAAGCTAAGTTAGCTGGACGTGAGGATGATTTACTCGTATTTCATTTAGGATTTCCTGAGCAATCATGTCGATATAATCCAATAGGTAATTTTACTCGCATTACAGAAGTTGCGAATCGCATTTCTAACCAACTACCTTCATCGGGTGATGCAGCGGCATTCAAAGAATTTGGCTGGCAGTTTATTAATTCAATTGCAATGGCTCTCGTTGCAATGGGTGAAAAACCTGATTACAAAAAAATGAAATTCTATATTACTAAAATGGATATTCTACTACAGCGATATCTTGAATTTTGGCTGCCGGAAGTAGACCAAAATTATAAGGATTGGGTTAATAAATACGTTAAAAGCAAAAGTACTGATAGGTTCGAGTTTCCTTATTTAAAAGGACTCATTGCATACATAGAGCATCATCAACTCATACAAAACCCTATATTTGATGACTTATATCATGCCTGCCGATACGATCGAGAATATTTCAGCAAAATTACGGCGGCACTTGGCCCGCTTTTGAAAAAACTCACGACAGGAAAATCGGCTGAGTTACTATCGCCAGACTATACAGACTTAAATGATCAACGCCCTATATTAGATTGGATGCATGTAATCCGAAATAAAAAAATTGTTTACGTTGGGCTTGATTCACTTACCGATCCTGTCGTCGCAGCTGCTGTGGGTAATGCTATGTTTTCTGATTTAGTTTCTGTCGCTGGACGACTTTATAAGTTTGGATTAGAGACAACAGATACAGAAGAAAAAATTCCACTGCCACGAGTTTGCCTACATTCAGATGAATTTAACGATATTATTGGCGATGAATTTATCCCTCTGCTAAACAAAGCACGTGGCGCTGGCTTTACTGTTACAGCCTACACCCAAACCTGGTCGGATGTTGAAGCTCGCTTACAGAATGCTGCTAAAGCCGGACAAGTAGCAGGCAATCTGGGAACAGTTATCATGTTTCGCTGTAAAGAAGCAGCAACCGTTGAGATGTTCCTGAGTCAACTACCGACTGTGCCCATTTTACGTGTCTTGCCCGACTCAACTAGCAGTGACACCTCACATGGCGAAGAAGGTGTTTATTATCGTTCAGTCAATCGCGATCAATTTTCCCATAGCGAACAACGATTGATTGAGCAAAATGATGTATTAAATCTTCCGAAAGGCCAAGCATTTTGTTTATTAGAAGGCGGCAAGCTTTATAAACTCCGCATGCCATTACCCAGCAATAAAGAAACTGTGATTTCAAAAGACATACAAACACTTTTAGAAAACATGCAAAAACAATCTCTCAAATCGGAATAATATTGTGATTCATCTACATTCGATCGACGCCCCGATTCATTGCATTAATGAAGCGGCAGTTGAATATAACATCCCTGCAAAATTAATTATTTCCGTATTACAAACAGAAAATGGAAAAGCCGGAGAAATTTCTAAAAATAAAAATGGATCTTACGACATTGGACCAGCACAGATTAATTCAACATGGCTACCGTTTCTCAAAAAACACGGTGTCACTAAAGAGCAAGTCCAATTCAATCCATGTATCAATGTAAAAATCGGTGCATGGATATTGGCACAATCCATTGCGGAAGAAAATGATCTTGTAATTGGCGTGGGAAACTATAATTCACATACCAAAAAATTCAATCAGTCTTATTCAAAAAGTGTCAGGATTAATTTCACAAAAATCCAAATTTTGTTGAATTAATTTTATCGGTTTGTCGCCAATCTGCACGACTAAAAACAGCAGATTAAGATCAGTGTGTGATGAAACCTGATCGCAATCGTAAGATTGTTCACACAAAACCATATTCGTAGTAATACGAATATTTTTACAACTTATGTTAATTTTCACAATTGCAACAACCGCCCTAAAGGGAAAAACTTTCCCTAAGGGATAAGTCTTTTCTCTAAGGGGCTTTAACCTTGGAGAAAAAGATATGTCATCAGTTAATCAAGTCGTTTTAATAGGCAATTTAGGCAAAGATCCTGTCGTATTGAAAAATACAGAACAAGGCAGCTTTGTCAGATTATCACTTGCTACCAGTAAAAGGTTTAAAACTAAAGCTGGCGAGATTCAGGATGATATTCAGTGGCACACTGTTTATTTGAGTAACGGCATTGGAAGACTAGCCGCAAATCATTTAAAGAAGGGAAACAAAATATTTGTTTTTGGAGAGCTACGAACTCGTGATTGGCAAGATAAAAATGGTGAAACACATCGCGTTACCGCTGTTTATGGTAGAGAATTAAAATTCTTAAACAATAAACCGCAACTAAGTAACGGTATGTCGGAACCAGTCGAAGATAATCATGCTTATATCAATGCTATGCAGGAAATTCGCAAAGTATTAGATACAACATCTGAAACGAAGTAATTTTTGCAACTTTAAACCCGCATGGGGAAAATCCCCATCGGGTTTTCTCCATGTTTTTTATTATGGAGATAAGCAATGTTAGCAAATACTTTTTTAAAATTAACCGGCGTTGGTCGTCTATGCAATATCACGTATAGCACAAACTATGCAGCTTATTTTACTTTTCAATTAATTAAACAACGGAACGATTCGTCTTCAAATGAAGTCTGGATTAAATGCCGAGCTAATCTTGTTAATTTTCCTGAAATAGGAAAACTTGTTCATTATTTGAATGAGAAAAAGGAAATTATCATGCGGTTCGATGCTCAATATTTGGGCTTACAACAATCCTTTTCAGGATTATCTGAGAATGACCCTGAAATGATTGTTTACCTAGATGGCGAGCTTCTTAAAATTCAAGACTATCGAATCAAAGGAGATAATTTATTGAACAAAACGACCGCTCTGTTGAAAAACATAGTATCCCGTCACCACGTGCTTAATCACTAAAAGAGGGATATAATATGAATCAACATCAAGCGAAAGATTTATTTCAATTACAATCTGAATTAATTGATATGAAGGTAGATATGGCAGTGAATAAAGCAATAGACCGTGTTCTTGATGGAATTGCTGATTTGAAGAGCGATATTCATAAGCTCGAAAATCGTTTTTCCTCAATGGAATACAGGATGACATCTACAAAAGCTACGTTAAAATCCCTTAACAGCGTATTACGAGAAATTCGTACGAAATTCATCGAATATAGCTTTAAGGCTGCATGGTTTATTGTAGGTGCTGTCACCTTGTATGCTGCTTCACAACTTCACGTATTTTTCAAATAAGCATTATTTTCAACTTACCCGCTGGGGGAAATCATCCTCAGCGGGATCGATTTCCCCGCTATTATAGGAAATCGATATGTCTACTTCATCTTATACGAATCAATTAACATTATCTGAAAATAAACTTGTAGCGCGAGCCTTGCGCTGCTTGGAAAAACAATTATGTTATAATTCTGAAATATTAAACAGTTCCAAAAGTGTTAAAGCATTTTTGCAATTACAATTAGCCAATGAACCTAATGAAGTTTTTGCAGTTTTGTTTCTTGATAATCAGCATCGTTTATTAGCATTTGAAAAAATCTTCTACGGCACAATTAATGAATCGGCTGTTTATCCGCGAGTAGTTGTGCAAAAAGCATTATTACATAATGCTGCAAAAGTTATTTTTGCGCACAACCATCCAAGCGGATTTGCAAAACCATCTGATAGCGATAAAAAAATGAATAATGAACTACAATTCATTCTTTCTATCATTTCGGTAATAGCGGTCGATCATATCATTGTTTCAAGTAAAGAAACCTTTTCATTTAAAGAACATAATTTAATGTGATTACGGAGGTATGTGTTTCATGTTGTTAACGAAGCAAATTAGCATTACATGGGATATTGACGATATTCTATCTGTTAGACCCCATCTTTCTCCTCACCAAGCATCACAAGTATTAGATTTTCTTGAAGAAAATCATGATGCGAGTGTTGGGATAAACTGGGAGGTTATAGAAGTCGTTAGCGATATGTTATTTTTAAATTAATTATTTTTCAACTTAACCCTGTGGGGAAATCCTCACAGGGATTTCTCCGCAGTTTTTTAATTTTACGGAGAAATCAATAATGCAATCTAGTTTTAATTTAAGTGAATTACGTCAATTTACAAGTTCGGAACAATTTTTTAAGCATGGTATTAATCGCAAACTAATCTACACAGAAGGCGTTGAATATCTTGCTGAAAAAGCAGGATGTTACTGGCTAATAGATGAAATTGCGATAATACTTTTACCTTCTCTACTTAAAAATCGTTACGATGAATTTTATTCAATTCAGTTACTAGTAACCGATTGTTCAGCTGTAATAACAGTTGGTGATGGCAACGGCAAAATACACATGAAGCATAAAATTAAATGGACTGATTTTCCTATTTCAGGAATACCAGTCAATTTTTATCTTTGTGCATCAGGTGAACATTATTGCTTAATGCTAACCAACGAATATTAATCTACTCAATTATGCCCCACGTAGTGGGGCTTTTTTTGCTTTGGCTTTTCGCCGCGTCACTACCGATAGCTTTTTTGTCGGCAGTGACGCGGCGCCAGCCGCGAAAATTCTGAACAATATATCAACAACTTATGAATAAATACTGTCACGACTTTCCCGGGACAGTATTTATTTTTTCTTTCTTTCAATATCAATCAACCTTAAAAGGAAATCTATGCAATCAAACCAAGACGAAAATAAGCAAAAGCAGTACTTAATCAATGAAGATAAATTTCAAAAATTGAAGCAAATTCAAAAAGAAATCTTTATTAACACTGACCTTTCACCATCAATACGTAAAATTATCAACGAATTAATAACGGAGGAAAATTTAGAACATATAAAACTTAAGTTTGTTTCACTGTGGCAATAAATAATTTTTTTATTTATTTAAAACCCAAAAACTTCATTTCTTAGCAATGAAAATTGCATCCCTTGTCGCCACCGGCACAAGGGATAGAGATGGCTAACACTAACCAATACTTTGGCCGGCAGGGTTTACCACATGACTGTAAAACAAGACTTAATGAATTCTATTTCTAAAATATTACAAGCTAATCGCGATGGATCTTATGCAACACAGGGTGATAGAAAAGATATGTTGTTTCGATTTGCTAAAGACCTTGTTGATTTGGGCTACAAGCTCCGTAATATCGATGGGTTGAAAGAAAAGCATATTATTGCTGTAATTGAACATTGGAAAAATAAAAAGATAGCAATTTCCACAATGAAAAACCGCACAGCGGCACTTCGATTTTTATGCGATAAAATTAAAAAGCCAACAATTATACCTAGCAATAATCGATTAGATATTGGAAATCGCATTTACGTGCCACAAACCAATCGAGCATTACACAATCCTGATTTTTCAAAAATTAGTAATCCGTATATTCGCATCTCGCTTGAACTACAACGTGTATTTGGTTTACGCCGTGAAGAGTCTTTAAAAATAAAACCATGGCAAGCAGATATGAAAGGTTATCTTAGCTTACAACCATCTTGGTGTAAGGGCGGTCGTGGTCGCGAAATTCCAATACAAACTGAGGAACAGCGCTATTGGTTGGAACAAGCAAAAAATATTGTTGAGCATAAAGGACAATCGTTAATTCCTCCAAAAAAATCTTACATACGACATCGCCAAGTTTATGATAAACAAACTTCCCGTGCAGGATTGAAAAATCTGCATGGTCTTCGCCATGCTTATGCACAACGTCGTTACAAGGAATTGACTGGCTGGGATGCACCTATCAACGGTGGTCCAACATCAAAACAATTAACTGCGGCGCAAAAACAAAAAGATTATCAAGCTAGAATGATACTCACGGACTCGCTTGGGCACAGTCGTGAGCAGATAACTGTTAACTACATAGGCCGTTGATTTTACTATTAATTCACCGGCTATTCATCCATCTTCGCCAAGGCCAACATGCAATTACGACGATAGGAGTCATATAGATTGAAAGCAACGCTATTAAACGCGAGAGATCACCATAGCCTTCAGCTCCCACTGCACCAAAAAACATAAATAATGTAATAGATATCAATATAAGGATGATTGACTGAGGGATGCGGTTTATTTCAAGCTTTCTGTATGAGTATGGCAATACCCTACTATAAAAATGCCAAACGCTATAACAAATGGGATATCCAATGATAACCATAATCCACCAAGGTGAAATATTCAAAAATGTAATTATCCCAGCAATATCACCATGAGTTGCAAATGTACGTCCTGGCACATAATCAATAAAATTCCCCAAATTCATTACAGCAAGCCATAGGAAAAAATAAATATAATAAGGACTTTTTATCTGCTTTTTAAATAATGCAACAATAGAAATGATATATAAAAATAAATTTCCAACACCAAACCCTGCAAAAGCAACAAATGCCGCTATCCAAGGATGATTAACTCTAAAAACATCATAATCTACATTTTCACTGACTTGCTCTAACAACAAAATATTTTCTAAACTAGCATTCCCATAACTTAAACCGAATGGATTATGCTTATATCCAAAGGCCCAGGCACTAAATGAATGAGCATATTCATGCGTCAAATATGCAATGGCATGCGTGATTAGAAAAAATATCGGCGTCAAAAGAAATAAAGCTAATAAATTATTTTTTTTATTCACAATAATCCCTTATAAAAATAAAAATTCATTATTTTAATGCTTTCATGTACCTTTCTTTATACCAATCTGGAAACCAAGTGGTAAACCATATACCAAACACACTTGGAAGATAGGAAATAACCTCATAACTCCACCCATCAAATGCAGGAAAATAAATACGTATCACATGCAATCCTATTCCCGTTAAAAATACAATCCCCCAAACGGCAGTTAACAAATAATTAATCTTGAGAAATAATGGATGTTGCCACTTATCTTTCGATACCTGCTCTTTCGCATACTGAATGGTAAAAGGCTTTCGAATAATAATAGAAACCCAAGCGATTATAGCGAGAGCGCCATTAGAAAAAATCCATGAAAATTTTGCTACCCACTGGTTCCGCAGTAAAATAACAGCAACAATCATAAAAATAAAAAATATCAAAGTTCCCCAACTTAAAATAAATCCTTTCTTAAGACTTTTCAGCTCAAATACGATAGAGGTAACAGCTGCCACGATAATTGCGGTATCTAATTGTTGCTGGGTATTTCCAGCCAACATAAAAAATAATATCCAGGGGAGGAAACTTTGAATGACTTCTTTTAGCATAATATGCTCATATTGTGCATAAGTTATTTGGCATGGTGATACGGGCACCATACCAAATAATTTATGCGTGGAAATTATCCCTGCAAAATCACTTCCTTCAACGATTTAAGCGGTCTAACCTTAATAACATCACGTTTTGGTTTAGCAGCAATCTTAATCGTTTCACCCGTCATTGGATTTCTGCCTTGACGTGCTTTTGTTGCAGGCTTGGTTTTTCTTACAACCTTAATCGCCATTTCTGGCACGGCAAATTCGCCTGATCCTCTTTTAATAAGATGACACTTCGCAATGTGACCAGCGGTAGTGAATACTTCTTTAACCTGTTTAAGAGTCAAGCCTGTACGCTCAGCGATGGATTTTAATATTTGTCCCTTCGTTTGCTTCTCTGTGATTGCTTTTAGTTGCAATGAAGAATCTTGAGTCTTAGATTTGGTTGGTGATTTTTTTACTTTTTTCTTCGCCATGCGGCATCTCCTTATATTAACGATTAAGCATCCATACAATGATTGAAAATAACACACTCACAATGATACACGTAGTAATAGGAAAATATAAAGTAAAACCCCCTCTCCTAATAATTAAATCACCTGGCAAATGACCGAGACCAACTTTCCTCATCAATGGCCAGACAACACCAAGCAATATCAGTATTGCACCTAAGATTATCAACAATCGAGACACAGCAATCTCCTATCAATTTTTACAGGATTCTACCCAGCCTAATTTGAAAGAGATAGCATTATGTACAGTCACGAATTCTCAGATATCTGAACACGCCTGCCCATCTAGCTCTGTTGATCCTAATGAGACAGTCACTCGCCATTACCATGATGAAATATTTTTTAACTTAAATAGTTTATTTGAATAAATTACCATCCAACTATTGCCATTATTTACCCATCCGGATCCAATTGTTATGATAAAATACGGAAAAGAGAAACATTGAAGCATTAAGGATAAGCATGGACGCTTATAAATCCGCTCCCATTCCAAGCTCTGAGGAAGCCCGCCTAAAAGAGCTTTATAGTTTGAATGTCTTAGACCCTACAAAAGAAGGTCGTTTCGATCGATACACTAAACTTATCTCTGAACTATTTAATGTACCTATAGCTATAATAAGCGTGATTGATGCAAACCGCCAATGCTTTAAATCATGCATAGGCAGTGACTTAAATGAAATTCCACGAAATATATCTTTTTGTAGTTTTGCAATTCATGAAAAAGAAATTCTGGTTATTCCTGACACGACGCTAGATGAGCGTTTTGCAAAAAATCCCATGGTTGTGAACGAACCAAACATAAGATTTTACGCGGGAGCAATATTAAATGGGCCTACAGGTAAACCCGTAGGTGCTGTTTGCATAATTGACAAAAAGCCACGTGATGTTAGTAAAGAAGAAAAAAATCATTTGATTCAATTTGCGCGAATAATTGAACATGAATTGTGTTACAACTATTCTTTAAACAAAATGCGAGATAAGCTTGAGAATGATTTTTATTTTGATCAATCGACGGGTATACCCAATCGCCGTTTTTTTATAGAAAATTTAACGCAGGCAATAAAATCACAAAAACATGATCAACAAATTGCGGTGATTGTTATAAGAATATATAAATTTAATGCGCTGGATACTTCCTTCGGTAGTGAGGCAGGAAATTTTGTTATTCAAGAAACAGCAAGTCGTTTAAAAGAGGCAATCGGAGAGTTTAATATTCTTTCGCGTTGGGAAGATGATTGTTTTATTACGTATAAATCAAGCTCTTTAGCAGAGCCTTTAAATATAGCTACACTGCATGCCCTATCTAAGGTATTTCAGAAAGCATTCATTTTCGATAACACAACACACCATTTGCATGCTCATATTGGAGTTAGCCTATCACCCCTTGATAGTATTGATGCGAATCAGTTAATTGATAAAGCAATTTATGCTATGAGAGTGCAGGCTTCTGAAGAGACATTTTCTTATCGATTCTACTCAGATGAGATTACAAAAAAAATTGCGAAAGACTATGAACTAGAAACTTTATTAGCACAAGCTATAGAAAACGACAGTTTAGAAGTCTACTATCAACCTAAAATAGATATGCTTACCGGTAAAATTTGTGGGGCCGAAGCTTTATGTCGATGGAATGATCCAACAATGGGGGCTATTTCACCCGTAATTTTTATTCCTATGGCAGAAAAATCTGATTTGATTATTCACTTAGGAGAATGGATGCTAAAGCAGGCTTGCAAACAAATTAAGGATTGGCAGAAGCAAGGCCACCCCACATTTCCTATATCCGTCAACATAACAAAAAGGCAATTATTAAAGAAAAATTTCAATGAAGATATTCAGGATATTTTATTGCAAGCTCAATTGGATGCTTCTTACCTGGATTTGGAAATAACTGAGTCAGTATTTATTGATTTTCATGATGTCTTGGAAAAAATGGATAAAATCCATAAATTAGGCGTGAGTTTTTCACTCGATGATTTTGGTACTGGGTACTCTTCACTTTCTCACCTCAGACGATTTCCCTTAAAAACAGTAAAAATTGATAAATCGTTTATTTCGGATATGACAACTAATTCGGATGCAGCAACACTTGTGCGATCCATCATTATTATATCCCAGATGTTTAAGTTGATTACTGTAGCAGAAGGAGTCGAAACCCCTGAACAATTAACATTTTTACGTGCATATCAGTGTGACCAAATTCAAGGGCATATTTTCAGCCCTGCCTTATCAGCAGATGCGTTTAATGACTTTCTGGTTAAGAATGAGACTTTTCAAATTTAAGCAACTCAATCCCTTAAAAGAAGCCTTCCAGATTAAATACTAAGTGTCACCCGATGTTGATTTGCTTCGGCTTGAGACACACATCTCTAAGTTTTTTGCATTGATTCTTCATATTCAACTGGGAATAAATAACTCAAGTCACTGCTTCTCAGATTTTTGGGCACACTCGCTTATTTAAGGATCAATACGCATCCATTGCTAAGAACCTACACACAAACATTTTTATAATGGGAATAAAATATGACAAGCAACCTTAAGCCGAAAATTTATTTCATTAAAGATGCAGAACAAATTATTGGACGCAACCGCCTAACCTTAAGACGGTGGTGGGAAAAAGATAACTTCCCTAAACCGACATTGATCAACAATAGGCTCGCTTGGCATGCGGAAACAATAGAAAAATGGATTAATCAGAAAATACAACACGAACCCAATGTGATCGCTTAGTAACAAACAATTACTATCCAGCACACTATAAAGTGTACCCTGAAGTGTACCCCGAAAGAGACTTGATGAAGACTGGCTTAAAATTGATAATTATAACTTATTGATTTTATTCTGTTTTATTGATGGGCCGTGTTGGGATCGAACCAACGACCTATTGATTAAGAGTCAACTGCTCTACCAACTGAGCTAACGGCCCGCTTTAAGACAAGACTGGGGTGAATGACGGGGCTCGAACCCGCGACAACCGGAATCACAATCCGGGACTCTACCAACTGAGTTACATCCACCATCGTTTTAAAAAGCTAACAACTGTCAGGCATCCCGCCTATCATGATAAGCTGGCGCGCCTGACAGGATTCGAACCTGTTACCCCCGGCTTAGAAGGCCGGTGCTCTATCCGATTGAGCTACAGGCGCGGAAAAATTCTGGTCGGGGTAGAGGGATTCGAACCCCCGACATCCTGCTCCCAAAGCAGGCGCGCTACCAGACTGCGCTATACCCCGAAATGTATATCCTATTACGATCGTTTTCATTCGCAATGGGTTGGCATAATACTCGTCGGAACGATCCACGTCAATTCTTAAAATACATAATTAACGCATTATTTGTCCGTGATTACACAATGAATTATTTGTATAATTCAACTATTTAACGCAACTTTTTTTGGTCAATCATTATGGTAGCTCAATTAATAGACGGAAAAGCACTAGCCGCACAAACACGCAAAGAAATTGCCGCTACAATTCTAACAAGAACTACCCAAGGATTCAGCCAGCCAGGTCTTGCGGTCATTTTAGTAGGGAACGATCCCGCGTCTGAAATTTATGTGCGTAACAAGCGCCATGCATGCACAGAAGTCGGCATTAAATCGATCTATCATCCTTTACCAGATACAACAACAGAACAAACGTTAATATCACTCATTAAAACACTTAATCAAGATACGCAGATTCATGGCATCTTATTACAACTCCCCCTGCCCGCCTCTATCAATAGCGACAAAGTATTAGAACATATTACGCCTGAAAAAGATGTCGACGGCTTTCATCCCTATAATCTAGGTCGCTTAGCACAGCGCCGCCCGCTCTTGCGCCCATGCACACCCTATGGTGTCATGATGCTGTTGAACAGTATTAATACTACTTATAAAGGCCGTCACGCAGTCGTTGTAGGCGCCTCCAATATTGTCGGACGCCCAATGGCCCTTGAGCTACTCATGGCGGGCTGCACAGTCACTATTTGCCATCGTTACACACAAGATCTTGCCAGCCATGTTAAACAAGCAGATATCCTTGTCAGTGCTGTCGGAAAACCCAGCATCATCAAAGGAGAATGGATCAAACCCCAGGCAACTATTGTGGATGTTGGAATCAACCGTCTTCCCGATGGTTCACTTACCGGTGATGTTGAGTTTCACATCGCCAAAGAAAAAGCGGCTTGGATTACACCCGTTCCTGGTGGTGTCGGACCCATGACAGTCGCCACTCTACTGCAAAATACATTAACCGCTGCTGAACAATTTCAGCAATAACGATCAGTCTTGCACCGAGTAATATCCCTATCTTAAATAAGGAGTTATCCCGCATTGCATTTAAAAATGATATTAGTATACTCAATATAAATTATTCATCATGGAGCGATGTCTTGTGGAAAACGTCATTAAACAATTTGCTGAAACATTGAATAAAAGTCTAGACGATCTTGACGTCCCTATCCAAATTCGAGAGCGCGCTACCATTCTCAGTAAAATGCTTGATATCCCCAAGCAACACGCATGGAATTTATTAGAAGGCACACAAATGCCAGATAATGAATTATTACAACGCATCAAAGATGAACTAGAAATTGAAGAATTAGATAAAACCAGAGACTCTTAATCACTCAGAGCTGTTTAATACATTAGGCAGCTCTTCATTCCCCGCTTGTTCTCTTATTTCTCTATATAAATTTCTCGCTGGTTAAATTGATTTAAACCGAGGGAAAAATATGCAAAAATAAGGCCCTCTGAATAATAACAGACAAAGTAAGATTTTTTAAATAATACGTGGAAGGAAGTCATAAATGGTGTCGAGACCTATTAGTGTGTGCAATACAGCATGGAATGTAGCCAGTACTCTTCTCAATTCAATTAACTCAAGTCTTGGCGAATATTCCCCCGCCACACTCGTTACTGGAACAGCTGCAGGTACAGTTGCGGTAGCAGTTGGTGATTTTGCAGTTACGACGATTGTCATCACATTTGCGGCAGCTCATTGTGCTAAAAAAGCAATTCAACATGCCAACAAAGATAACGCAGTAAAACTATTCGCAAACATACCTTTTAATATGAGCATCTGGGGAGTCGGTCCTGTTGGTCCGCAACTCAAAGCCAAGATGGAAAAAGAAGAACAAGAAGCTATTGCGGGTATGCAAAAAGATGTCGATAAAGATTACGCTCAATGGCCGCATTTTGACGAGCTTCCTGCACAAGGTTTACGTGACGACGAGATACGCAAGCGTTTTGAAAAAGTAGGAACGCATAAACATCCCGCAAAAAATTCTGGCTCAACTTACGCAACGTATAGTGAAAGCGAACTTAACATGCTGAAAGAAATCTGGGCTACTACAGCGTTAACGAACCCCATGCACAGCAGCCAAAATCCAGAAATCAATTTATCAGAAGCAGAAGTTATTTCGGCTTTACAAAAATTACTGCATGGACGCCAGGATGCACATGGCGTTATGACAAATGGAGGTACTTTTAGTATTTTTCACGCTTGCTTTGCTTATGTTCAGCAAGCGCGTGAAAAAGGTATTATCACTCCAGAAATTATTGTGCCATCAACAGCACATGCTGCATTCCGAAAAGCAGCTAGATATACGGGCACCAAACTGGTTATTATTCCCGTGGATCCTGTAACAGGTGCCGCTGATGTTGCTGCGATGAAAAAAGCCATTACGACTCGTACTTGTATGATGGTTGGTTCAGCACCTTCTTTTCCCTTTGGCGTATATGATCCAATAAAAGCATTAGCAGAAGTAGCTAGTAATAGAGATATACCATTACACGTCGATGCGTGTTTAGGCGGATTTCTTAATATTTTCTCTCAAGAAGCAAACCCCAATATCCCTTGTTGTGATTTTTCCATTCCAGGTGTGACAAGTATTTCGATTGACTCTCATAAATATGGACAAACACCAAAAGGAACATCCGTTTTATTATTTGGTCCAACGTGCAGAGCTGAGCTTACTGCCCAAATTGACACGGATTGGGAGGGCGGTCTATACGCAACACCTGGCATGGCTGGCTCGCGTGCGGGAGCAGATATTGCAGTGGCTTGGTCATTACTCTTTTCTCGCGGTACAGAACGATATATTCAAGATGCAAAAGCTATCTTTAGTCTGAAAGATGCATTGATTGAACACGTTCAGAACATTGATGGTGTTGAAATTCCTTATCCTACCTCTTTTCCCATTATTGCAATCAAAGCAAAACCCGGTAGCAAAGAAGAAAAACCAGTGAATATTTTAGTGGTTGAAAGCCAGTTACATGACGCTGGATGGAATTTTAATACAGTACAAAGTGCGAATCAAAAATCGCATGGCTTACATTTTTGTTTAACGTCAGTGCACGCCAATTATCCTGAGTTTGTGAAAATGTTTATTGATGATTTAAAAACAGCAGTGGCATATTCACGCGCGAATCCAAATGCGAAACCTTCAGGCATGGCAAGAATTTATAAAGCATTAGCTGACTATGTTCCGAAGCCTTTGCAGCATGCTCTCGCGCGAGGATATGTCGGGGCTCAATATAATAATGTCTCAAGCAAGAAAGAATCAGCCCAGCCAGCAATACCTAATACAACAGAAGGGGTAAAACATAAGCTAGGATAATAAGTTTTCTTGTCATTCCCGCATGGTTGTAGTGGGAATGACAGAGTTATGTAATTTTCAATGCAATTACCATGGAAAGAACCTATTTTGCTTCGAAGCTTAATTGAATTTCCTCTAGCGAGCGCGCCTTCGTCTCTGGCAAGAAAAACAAAGCCACTAAAAAATAAACTGCGGTAAATAAAGCAAATAACCAATACGTCTGACTCATACCAATAAAATTCACCAACGGTAAAAAATACACCGACAACACGGTGGCTGCCAATGAATTAAAAAACAAGCAAAAAGCAATGCCTTTACCGCGAATTTTAGTTGGAAACAATTCTGAAATAGCTAACCACACCACCACACCCGGTCCAATCGCAAAAAATACAATAAACGAAAACAAACCAGCCAAAGCCAATACACCAGAATACGAGGAATCAATAAAGAAATGTGTCACCATCCCTAAATAAATTTCAGATAACATAACACCTAATACACCTATCAATAATAAAGGGCGTCGACCTAACGAATCAATCAACGTAATTGCAATGAGAGTAAAAATAAAATTTAAAGCACCAATACCCACAGATCCCAACATAGTGACTTCATTAGAACTCATCCCAGCATTTTTTAAAATCAACGGTGCATATTGCAAAAATGAGTTAATCCCCGTTAATTGATTAAAAATAGCAATTAGCACCGCAACAAACGCAGGCCCTAAAAATCGCCGTGAAAAAAAATCCCGCCAAGCTCCCTGAGACTGATGCAGACTTGCAGAAATAGCCTGCATTTCATGCTCTACTTCTTGTTGAGTATGCCGAATTTTACCGAGAATATGCCGCGCTTTTTCAGCCTGGTGCTGCGTAAGCAACCAACGCGGTGTTTCAGGCAACAATAAAATTCCGATCAATAATATCACTGATGGAATGAGTAAAATAGCAAACATACCACGCCAATTTCCAGTGGGCGTAAAAATCAAATCCACAAAATAGGCCAGCACAATACCAAATGTCAGCAACAATTGAAAAAAAGTAATATATTTTCCGCGATCCTTACTGGGTACTATTTCACTGACATACAGTGGCACCGCGACAGCCACCATACCAACAGCCGTACCTAGTAATAAACGTGCGCTGAAAATCATGAAAAAAGTTTTTGCTAACAATACCAAGACAATACCAATAATAGAAACCAGCGCCGAAAGTGCAATTAAAAAACGTCGACCGCAATAATCACCAATAGGACCCGCAAATAAAGTACCAAATAATCCACCACCCAACACAGCGCCCACAATCCAACCAATTTGCTGATCTGTCATCGGAATACTAGTTTTGATGAACAACAATGCGCCTGAAATCACACCCATATCATAGCCGTAAAGAATTCCACCGACACTGACGAGGCCTGCAATCCACAGCAAAAAAGTATTTTGTTTTTGTTTAATCATTTTTGAAATCTCAAAGTAGCCCGTATGCAGCGAAGCGTAATACGGGTTTGGGTGGCAACATACCATCCCGTATTACGCTTCGCTGCATACGGGCTACTTTTTAATGCTTCGCTGAATATTTAGTGTAATACACTTTCGCGAGTTCTTTTGCAGAGTTCAGCGCATCCGGATTCATAATTTTCAGCATGGTATTGAGCGCTGCAACCGCCATATCGCGCACCTGCTGATTACTGGATGTTGCCGCTAAACTGAGCCAAACATAGGCCATTTTATCGTCTTGCGCAACACCCACACCATTCGCATACATCGCCGCAAGCGCTAACTGCGCTGTATCAATACCTTGTTTAGCAGCCAGTTCATACCATTTAGCAGCAGTCGCTTGATCAGGCAACACACCCAAACCTTGCTGATAAAACAACCCCGTCATGTATTGCGCTTTTGCGGAACCTTGGTTTGCAGCGCCTTCATACCAAACAGCCGCTTTTTGATCGTCTTTTTCAACACCTTCGCCATTATGATACAAGGTTGCAGCGGCAAACTGCGCATCCATCAATCCTTGGTCTGCTGCTTTACTATAAAGCTCAACAGCTTGCGCTAAATTTTGTGTTTGACCAATGCCATTGTAAACAAGATAGCCTTGAAAATACTCCGCGCGCGCTAATCCTTGATCGGCTGCTTTTGCAATCCAAGTAACTGCATTCTTAGAGTCACTGGCTGTCCCCCAGCCATTGTAATACATAATACCCAGATTATATTCTGCCACAGCCAAGTTTTGATTGGCTGCTGTTGTAAAATAATCGAATGCTTTTTTCTTATCGACGGGTATATTGTTTAAGCCTAACGCATAAATCAAGCCTAACATAGACTGGCATTTTGCCGAGACTTTCTCACCTTTTTTAAAATACAATAAGGCTTTATCAAAATCTTTCGTAGCACCCTGCCCCATATAATACATATAGCCCAAATTATAAATAGCTTGCGGCATACTAAGATCCGCCGCTTTTTGATAAAATTGTTTTGCTAACTCTTTATTAACAGGAACACCCGTCCCAGAATCATTCATATACCCCATCATGTACAAGCCGTCAGGATTATTCTGAAGAGCTGCTTGTTTAAAATAAGGTAGTGCGGTGCCGATACCCACCCCATTAAAAGATAAGGCCCCCAACGCATAATCTGCAGCAGGCAATACTTGCTGTCTTGCCTTCAAATACCATGCTGTCGCGCTTTGATCATCTTTCTCTATGCCATAACCGTGCTGGTACATATAACCCACTTGATATTGGGCAACCTTGTTACCTTTATCAGCCAGGGCTTTATATAAGGGGAAGGCTTTATCGTATTCTTTATTTTTTAGTTTTTGATCCGCATCCTGCAGTTTTTGTTGTGTTGCTTTATCATGAAAGTACTGCAATGAGTCTGCCGCTTCATCAGCCAATGCCAAGCTGCTTATACTTATCAGACTAAGTGCAGTTGCCAGGCAAATAATTTTTTTCATTTTTGAAACTCCTTTTTCAAAAAGTTATACTTGATCTATCGCTCCACTGGTTTCCTGTTCGGCTTCCGCTAAAACATGCTTCATTGCCATTAACACAACATCCAACTGTTCTTTGGTAATGACTAAGGGTGGCGCTAATCGAATCACTGTACCGTGCGTTTCTTTGGTTAACACACCTTGTTTTAATAATTTCAAACAAAGCGTTCGGGCTGAATAACGGGGATGAATTTCGACACCAATCATTAACCCTTTACCGCGCACGTCTGTAATTAAAGGCGATTTTAACTCTTTTAGTCGTTGTAATAAATACTCACCTAACTCAGCAGAGCGAGTAATTAAGTTATCTTCGATTAACACATCTATCGCAGCCAGACCAACCGCTGCGGCTAATGGGTTTCCGCCAAAAGTACTGCCATGATCGCCTGGAGTAAAAACATCCATAACATCTTTTCGTGATAAGAATAGCGACACTGGCAACAATCCACCGCCCAATGCTTTACCTAAAACTAACCCGTCGGGTTTAACATTATCGTGTTGAGACGCCAATAATTTTCCTGTACGCCCTAATCCAGTTTGTATTTCGTCACAAATTAATAATACGTTATGTTTCTTACAAATCTCGGCACAGGCTTTTAGATAACCCGGTGGTGGCACCATAATACCACTTTCACCTTGAATGGGCTCAACCAGGAATGCGGCTGTATTCGGCGTAATAGCGCGCTCTAACTCAGCTGCATCACCATAAGCAATTTGTTTAAATCCAGGTGGGAATGGACCAAAGCCCGAGCGATATTGCTGCTCTGACGACATACCCACTATCGCAATGGTGCGGCCATGAAAGTTACCGTGACAAACAATGATTTCCGCTTGATCTTGTGACACACCTTTTACCGTATAAGCCCATTTACGTGCTGCTTTTAATGCGGTTTCGACTGCTTCTGCACCCGTATTCATTGGCAAGGCTTTCTCTTGGCCAGTTAACTCACAAATACGCTGTAGAAACACCCCTAATTTATCCGTATAAAACGCTCGCGATACCACCGCTAATGTCTGCGCCTGCTCGGTAAGCACACGAACCAAGCGTGGATGACAATGCCCATGACTAACGGCAGAATAGGCGCTCATCATATCAATATAGCGATTATTGGCATCATCCCAGACATAAACACCCTCACCGCGTGTTAAAACAACAGGCAAAGGTTGATAGTTTTGCGCTCCATACATACGTTCACATTCTATAATCTTATTCATGCACGACTACATCCCTTAGTATGATCGAGATACATATATAACGCCTTAATAGAATCAGAACAAGCCATTTATAGGGGGAATTTTATGAAAAACGCGACATAAAAAAAGTGCTTTGAAAGTCATGTCTCAGTAGGACCCATTTGTGCAAGGGTGGAAACGTGTGTGACACTTTAGGCTTTCCCAAAATTCCAGGACCTGCTCACCATGTCACAAGTCGGCTTCCTATCTATTTCATTGTCGGGTTCCGGACGATCACTTTCGAAAACACTCATTATAAGTATAGAAAGGATTTGTCCATTTTCAAGCCCAATTAGCCTCAAAAAATCAATCTAGTTGATTATACTTGTATTGTTTTTTAAAGAAATTTAGGGCTATTTTTCTGCCCCAGGCAATGCACAAGAAGAGATAGCTTTTAGCATCATTTCAATAGCTTTTTTGCGTGGATAGGTCTTGCGCCAAGCTAATGCAACTGCCCGACTGGGCGCATCACCTCGCAAAGGCCGCAACGTAATAAACTTGTCTCGATAAGGGCAAAGATCCGTACTAGCGGCTGTCATCGGTAAAATCGTTATTCCCATGCCAGATGCCACCATGTGCCGCACAGTTTCCAATGAACTCCCCTCCACCGTACGCCAATTGTGTTCATCCTGGGATTTGACTGCCGTAAAACACGCAGGACAAGAAGAAATAACTTGCTCACGAAAACAATGTCGCTCTTCAAGCAATAACATATTATATTTTATTAACTCTTTTTCACCGATCGTTTTGAAACGTGTTAAAGGATGATCCTCTGGCATTAACACCACAAATGCTTCTTCATACAATAATTCAGTTACCACACCTGGCTCCGTGAATGGTAATGAAATAATAATCGCATCCACATCACCGCTACGTAATTTTTCTCGCAAATTGGTAGTAAAATCTTCGCGAATTTCAAGCGGCATCGTTGGCGCCAGTCGACTGAGCTCTTTGATTAACGGCGGTAAAATATAAGGCCCCACCGTATAAATCACACCTAACTTAAAGGTTCCTAGCAATTGATCTTTATCCGATTGCGCAACGTGCTTTAACAACTCAGCTTCTTCTAAGACACGTCTCGCTTGCTCTATGACTTTGGTACCAATGGGTGTGACGCGAACATCATTTTTATTCCGCTCAAATAGAATAATGCCTAGACTGTCTTCGAGTTTTTTAACAGCGACACTCAAGGTCGGTTGACTGACAAAACAAGCTGCTGAAGCCCTGCCGAAATGTTTCTCACGGGCTAATGTCACAATAAAACGTAATTCTTGAAGAGTCATGCATCACCATAAATAAAATCTATTGATTTCAGTATATCAATAAATTTTAAGGATGGTAAGCAATATAACCAAGTGCATCTAGGACGTATTATTTAGCTTTTCTCACCGGTAATAGATATTGCACTTGATCTCCTGGTTTAGCCTGTTGCTCCATTGCTCGATACTCCCGTTGCCACAAAACAGCGCCTAGATATCCAGCTCTCCCATCATCAAAAATCGCTTGCCTTGCGTTTATTTTATCGAGTTGATTAATTTCCTGACGAAGCTTTTGATTTTGTATTATTTGCCGTTTTGAAAATAAACCATGCCTGCCATTACTCATAAGTCACCCATCCCTGTTCATTGAAAGCATACAAAATAGTTTCGAAAATATTACAGATAAAAACAAAAAACACGTTAAAAATATACCATAAATTTACTTAAATGCACTATAATCACCTTTCCCTGCTCGCAATACATTTAATTGCCCATCTACAAGCTCCACCACCGTTGTTGGCGTTACTCCACAAGGACCACCATCAATCACTAAATCTACTTGCTTTTGCATAGTTTCAAAAATCTCTCGCGCATCCACAAACGGAAATTCTTGATCCGGCAACACTAATGAAACACTCATTAGTGGCTCATGTAATTCTTCTAATAAGGCTTGCACTATTTTGCTATCTGGCACACGCAAACCAATGGTATGTCGTTTTGGATGTAACAAACGCCGCGGCACTTCACGCGTCGCATTCAGAATAAACGTATAAGGGCCAGGCGTATGCGCTTTTAGCAAACGAAAAGAAGGGTTATCAATAATCGCATAAGTCGATAATTCAGAAAGATCTCGACAAACCAGCGTGAAATTATGTTTTTCATCTAATTTACGAATTTGGCGAATACGTTCCAACCCGTCTTTATTCGCCAACTGACACCCCAGTGCATAAGACGAATCTGTTGGGTACACAATGACACCACCGTCTTGCACGATTTTAGCGGCTTGCTTAATTAAGCGCGCTTGTGGATCTTCAGGATGAATAATAAAAAATTGGCCCATAACCACGTTCCCTGTCTATAATACGCATCTTTTTCCAACAGATTATTAAATAACACTATGCGACATAAAACAAGACAAGTTAACACATCTAACACCTTGATTTCAGCTACAATCACAGGCTTAAGCCATGATGGGCGCGGAATCACGACAATGGAGGATGGTAAAACCACCTTCGTTAGTGGTGCTTTACCAACTGAAAAAGTGACCTTCAAACTAACGAAAAGACACTCACGCTATAACGAAGGTGAAGTCATCGACATCCTAGAGCCTGCATCGACCAGAACAATGGCTGATTGTCCACACTTCGGTATCTGTGGCGGCTGCAGCTTACAGCACATGACGATGGCAGCACAGATTCAGCTAAAACAAACTATTTTGTTAGAACAACTCAAACATTTTGGTCATGTCACACCCGAAACCATATTACCACCCATTTCTGCGAACCACTGGGGATACAGACGCAAAGCCAGACTGGGTGTGCGCTATGTTCACAAAAAAGAAAAACTGTTGATTGGCTTTCGTGAGAAATCCAGTAGTTTTTTAGCAGACATTGATACTTGCCTGATCTTAGATCCACGTGTTGGACAACGCTTACCTGACATACACAACATGGTTAGCGAACTCACGCAATTC